>Ga0181520_10000303_pt1 | contig 109341 bp, 88 predicted proteins | sample PEATcosm2014_Bin_29_FD_132451 | JGI IMG/M metagenome (GOLD analysis project Ga0181520, IMG submission 132451) | Peatland microbial communities from MTU Mesocosm Facility, Houghton, MI, USA - PEATcosm2014_Bin02_30_metaG | ecosystem: Environmental > Terrestrial > Soil > Wetlands > Peat | place...
GCACGATTCCCTCAAAACGCCCCTCGGGGCCTAAAGGCCACGTTCATTCTGCTGCACTTACGGCACGGCTGAAGCCGTGCCCTTTCAAGACTGAGGCTGAGACCGAGTTTTTCCGCAGCCTGTTTAGCCGTGCCGCAAGAGTACGCAAAATCGATGGGGCTTTAGCCACTCGCGGAAGTATGCTGCTGCCTTCTAAAACCATCGCTCGGGGGCTGAAGCCCTAATCCTTCCCTTTCGCCTGCCTCGGCACGGCTAAAGCCGTGCCCTTTCAAGACATCATCGTCCCGCAACTTGAAGTGCGACTGCCCTGACGCCAAAACCATTCAGCGGCGGGATCGATAAGGCTTGTTTAGTACACTGGACCGCATGGTGCGCGTAGCGATTGTCTGCAAGCCGAGCAAGAGTGAATTGGCCCAGTTACTGCCGGAACTGGTGGGATGGCTGCGCCAGCATGGGTACGATCCGCTGTTGGATCGCATCGGCGGCGCTTACCTGCCGGACGAGCCCGCAATGGACTGCCCTGAAATGCCGTCCTGGAATCCGGCGCTGGTGATCGTGCTTGGCGGCGACGGGACCCTGCTCGGTGTTGCCAGAGCATTTGCAGCCACAGGAACGCCGCTTCTGAGCGTGAACCTGGGATCTCTGGGGTTCCTGACCGAGGTGCGCCTGACCCACCTCTACGCCACGCTGGAAGGCTGGTGCAACGACTGCCACTCGCTGGATGTGAGAGCCATGCTACGCGCGGAAATATGGCGCGACGGCAAACTGTACTCCAGGTTTGAAGCCTTGAACGAGGCAGTGGTTTCCAAGCGAGATGTCGCGCGCATGGGCGATTTTGCCGTGGAACTGGATGGCAAGAGCGTGGCAACTTTCCGCGCCGATGGTGTGATTGTCTCTACGCCGACAGGTTCAACCGCTTATACCCTGGCCGCCAACGGGCCGATCCTGACGCCGGATGTGGATGCGCTGGTGGTGACGCCGATCTGCCCGCACCTGCTCACGCTCAGGCCGATCGTGGTGCGGGGCGATGCTGCGCTTACCGTGCGGGTGGAGGGCATCTCGAATACCGCCTTGCTGACCGTGGATGGTCAGCAAGCCATTGAGCTGCAACTGGGCGATGAAGTCCGCTGTTGCCGTTCCGAGCACACGGTGAACCTGGTCCGCTTGCGGGAGAGCGGTTTCTTTGAAGCGCTTCGCAACAAGTTGAGCTGGGGCGAGCGCTGAACCGGTCAATGCGGTGTCGTCGATGACTCCCAATTGACGACATGGTAGACAGCCGGCTCTTTCCCAACATTCTTCAGCCCGTGCAACTGGTTGGAAGCGTTGAAGATGACAGACCCGGGTCCGACCGTCTTCCATTGCCCGTTCGACAGGGTCTCCAGTGTTCCTTTTTGAATGATGATCAGTTCTTCGTTTGGATGTCTGTGGGGCGGATGCGGCGATTCGCCGGGATTCAGCGTAGTGACATGGAGCTCAAGCTGATTGAGCGTCGCGGTACGCGCCTTGAAAAACGATCGCACCGAGCCAGTGCCGTTTGCGACTGCGGGAATTGAATTCCAGTCAAATACGCCTGATCCCATGACCGGAACTTGCCCGGCAAGCGTGAAGCCGCCAGCCGTGATGGCCGCGGCAGCCATGGCAACGAAGATATCTCTGCGGGTGATCATCTGTTCTCCTCGATGTTGAAGACGGACGCAGTCCAGGTGAGCTGCGATTTCAACCTGGGGACAGGCGGAACGTTACGCCGGGGAACCCCCGGTTCCGGAGCAATCTTGCTTCGCCTCACGCCTCGTGGCAGGCCGCCAACTTTAGCGGCTCAGTTCACCTAGAAGGATTTTCGCCTTGGCGGCGAGGGTGTGAGCGCCATCGACATCTCCGCTCGCTAGCGCAGCCCGAGCCTGCTTTAAAAACTCCCGAATGTGCGCGGCAGTCTTTTGTTCGGGGTCACTCAACTTGCGGGTGATGGAGTTGAGTCCGCGCTCGCTGGCGGCGATGGAGTCCGTTGTCTCGCGCCGGAATTCGGAGGGATCTCCCGAAGAGAGTTGACCGATGGCGCTCACTTCGTTGCTTGCGCCACTTCCGCTCGCGGCTACCTGGGTATTTTTCGGCGCCGGCTTCTTGTGATGAACCGGTGGCTTGGGTGTTTCCTGAGCGGGAGGAGTGGCAGATACCGTGGATGGCTTCAGGGGCTCGACCTGCACGGGTGCAACCGCCGGAGGTGGCTGAACAGTCACGGGCGCAGGTTTAGCGGGCTGGGTGGCCACGATAGGCGGCGCAACGGGCGGAGCCTGGGCCGTGTGGCTCTTGTGAAAACAGGCCGTCAGGAGGAATGGAAATAGCCAGGCAATATTTCTGACAGTAAACCTCATCCTGCAAACCCTTTCCGATTCTCACCGCTCGCCGTTCTCAAGTGACGGCGTCCGATGTCGCTGGCCAAAAGCGGAATCCGCAACACAAATTCCGAGCCACTTCCTTGTTTCGATTGTACTTCGACACTGCCGTTATGTAACTGGAGAATACGGTAGGTCATCGCCAGTCCGATGCCGCTTCCTCCGGCCTTGGTGGTGAAGTAAAGGTCGAAGATTTTCTCGCGTATTTCGGTGGGAATTCCGGGCCCCTCATCGGCGATACGCAACAACGCGTTGCCCCGGTCTTCTTCAAGCGAAACTTGAAGGTTTCCGCCATCCGGCATGGACTGATCGCCGTTTCGAATCACGTTGAGAGCAGCCTGTTTCAGCAGATCGGCGTCGACGTAGGCCATAACGGGAGTCGCGGGCATTTGGCTGGTCAGATGGACATTGCGCGTGGAGAGTTCGACCGAGGCCAAAGCAAGCACGTCGCCGATCACCGAGCGAAGATCGTGCGGACGCAGGTCCAGCTCGACCGGACGGGAGAAGTCCACCAGCGTCTGAACAACGCGGTCCAGGCGATGAATCTCGGAATCGATGATCTCCAAATGCCGGCTGGTTCCCGATTCCGCATTGCCCAGCTTGTTCCTGAGCAACTCCAGATGGACCACAATGGCATTGATCGGGTTCTTCACCTCATGGCCGACGCCGGAGGTCAGGCGGCCGATGGCGGCCATGCGGCGCGACAACTCCAGCTCGGAGCCGATCTCCTCGACGGATTCGAGATCGTGGAGGGTAACCAGCGCCCCCAATCCCTGGCGGGTTTCACCGTCATGGATAAAGTCGAGAGAAGCCTGGATGCGGCGTCCCGTTTCGGTCAAAATCTCTTCCTGCACCAGATGTTCGGCGTTCACAAAGGCGTCGTGCAGGGCCTTGCCGAGGACAGTATCGCGGTCGAATAGTTCATGGGCGTGCAGGCCGAGCATGTCGTCATGTTCGAAGTGAAGAAAGCGGCGGGCAGCCTCGGAAACCAGTACAACGCGGTTGTCGCCCGTAAAAAGAAGGATTCCGTCCTGCAGGTTGCTGAGGATCTGGTCAAGGTTTTCCTTCAGCGCCGAGAAGACCTCCTCGACGTTGCGCATGCGCTGACCAATGATCTCAATCTTGTTGGAAACCAGCGCCGCGGTATCCTGGCGGGGCGTCTCCTGCTTTGCTTTCGACTCCTCGTATCCGGCGGCCTTGGCGCGATTCGGGTTTGTCCAGTAGTCCAACTGCAAGCTGATCTGTTCCAGCGGGCGTAGCGCAAGGTTGCCCAGCAAGAAGGCAACCAGCAGCGCGGTGGCCAGGGCAAAGCCCATCAGCGTGAAAGCCTCCTCGAGCCAGGGAGCATAAACGGCTCGCAGCAGGGTGGTGCGCACGCCAACATGCACGCTGGCAAACGGCTCCCCGTTACGATCCAGAGGCAGCACAACATCGAAAACCTTGGGTGCGCCAAAGACCTCGATCATCAGCCGGAAGGGATTCGCGTTGAGCAGGTGGCTATAGTCGGGGCGGACGGGAAGCGGCTTGTCTTCGTTCTCCGGGTTGGTGCTGAGCAGCGTACTGGACTGGCTGTCGCCGATGTTGATGTCGTAAACCGTCAGGGAATAGCGGTTGACCGAATCGATCACCGCTTGCAGCGCCGCATCGTCGCGCACCGCTTCGGCCGTCAGGTTGCGCAGTTCGGCGGGGTTGTTGGGGTCAACCTGGCGTCCCCTGAGCCCGGATTCCAGGGCCTGCTGAAGAGAGAAGCGGACCTGGTTTGCAACCATGTGGTTGGCGTCGTAGGTCTGTTGAACCGCCGCGTGGAGCAGTTGTCCGACGTAGACCAGCGAGAGCGACCCGGCGATGAGAAAGACCAGGGCGGTGATGGCAAGCACGAGTTTGGTCTTGAGGCGCACCGGTCAAAGCCCCTCGTCTTCTCGCATCTGGCTGTATTCCTTGAGCTTGTTGTGCAGGGTCTTGAGGCTGATGGCAAGGATTTCGGCTGCGCGGGTCTTGTTCTGCCCAGTGGACTCAAGAGTGCGCAGAATGAGCATGCGCTCCGCCATGTCCACGGTGGTGCCAACCGGAATCGGCACCACCGTTGAGTCGAAAGTCTGGGTAGAAAGTGCCGGGGCTATTGCAAACGACGGCGGCAGATGGCCGGCATCCAGCGGGCAGCCATCCTGACAAAGGATCACTGCGCGCTCGACGGTATTGCGCATCTCGCGGGCGTTGCCGGGCCACTTGTAGTTCATCATGCGGTCCAGCATGGAGGCGGCTACGCCCGAAACACGGCGGCCATGCTTCTTGTTCATCTCCGCCAGCATCAGTTCAGCCATGGCGGGAATGTCCTCCAGGTGGTCGCGCAGCGGCGGCATATGCACATTGAAGACATTCAGCCGGTAATAAAGGTCGGCGCGCAAATGGCCCTGAAGAACCGCATCGGCAGGATCGCGATTGGTGGCGGCCAGCACGCGGACGTCAGCGTCCAGTTCGGTGCGTCCTCCCAGACGGCGGTATTTGCGCTCTTCCAAAACACGCAGCAGTTTGGCCTGGGTGGCGGAGGGCATCTCGCCCAGTTCGTCCAGCAAGAGCGTGCCTCCCTGGGCCAGTTCAAAGCAGCCGGCGCGACGCTCGCCCGCGCCCGTAAAGGCACCCTTTTCGTGGCCGAAGACTTCGCTCTCAATCAATGTCTCGGGGATGGCCGCGCAGTTCACGGCGACAAAGGGGCGCTGTTTGCGCGGGCTCAGATCGTGCAGTGTGCGGGCGACCAGTTCCTTGCCGGTACCGCTTTCCCCGGTAATCAGCACGGAAACGTTAGAGGACGCGATCTGCTCGATCAGCGCGAAGATCTCTCTCATCTGCCGGGAATTGCCCACCATGGATCCGAGGACGCCCGTTTCGCGCAGGCGTCGCCGGGCAACTTCGAGCTCGATCTCGGTGTCTCGCTGCCGTGTGGCGTTGGCCAGGATGGTACGCAGCCGGGTTGCGTCGACCGGCTTTTGCAGAAAGTCGTACGCGCCCAGCTTCATGGCTTCGACGGCCAACTGAATGGAGCCCATCGCCGTCAGCACCACGACCGCGACGTTGGAGTTGAGGCCCGAACCATCTTCCGTCAGTTTGGTCAGCAGGCCGATGCCGTCCATGCGCGGCATCTTCAGGTCAGTCACGACAATTGCGGGTTCCCAGGCGAGCGATTTCTCCCAACCCTCGATGCCGTCCCTCGCTGTTTCGGTGCGATAGCCCCAGCCGGAGATCAACTCCGCCAACCCCATCAGCGCGTTGGGTTCATCTTCGACAATGAGGACTTTGACGTTGCTCTGCATAGTGCTGTTTGCCTGGGTTTCAATGGATTGCGACCATCGCGCCCGCAGAGCCGAGACCCTGCGGGCGCGATCGTCCCGTAATCTACTTTTCTACCATGCGAGGGCGAGTGGCGTTCTTGGACTTGCGCCACTCGCCCTTGCGGTTACTGAACCGCAGGCAGGGAATCGATGCGCGGATCGGAGTATAGGTGACGCAAGTCATCGGTTCTCCCAGCCGAATCGGTCGCCGGAGTCGCCAGGAACCACGCCCATATGCCGTTGCGAACAAGTGCTTCCGGCTGGGGAACCGGGCCGGTAAGCTCCACTCCCACGGGCTTGCCGGACGCCAGTTGCTTCGTCATGCGGTCGGCCGGAACCCATGGACTGAGTTCCTTGAGCCGTGCCTGGACCGCATCCACGTACAAAAGTCCCGGGAAGAAGTCGGTTGGCGTCAGAAATTCCGCTCCGGGGCGCGAATTCGGCTCTGCCGTCTCCCATACCCAGACCAGGTTGTGGACGCTATCATGGTTCACCAAGCGGTCGAAGAGCATCCGATAGAGTTCGCTGGATCCGTGGACGCCCTTGCGGCCGCTCCACCAGAAATCCTTGCTGTTGGATTCCGGGTAGGGATTCCAGAGCACGGCGACGCCTGCCTTATCCAGTTGTTGCAGCAGAGCTGCCACTGCGTCTGCCTGGCTGGCCCAGTGCTGGTTCAAGGCTGTGCCCGGCGCGAGCAACTGACTCCATTCGTAGTCGGTCAACTGGCCTTTGGCGCTCGCGGGAGCGTCGTTTGTGGGCCACGGGGCGCGCCAGCCGAGGCTTATCAGAGCGTGGTTCTGGGCAGCGTGGAGTGCTTCCTTGACGATTGCCTGCTGGTTTTCAGCCGAGGTGCCCAGGTCTGCGCCATAGATGGCAGGTTGCTTTCCCGAGGCTGAGAAAACTGCCGCGGTGGCCGCTGCGGGAGCGGATGCGTCATTCAACTGACCGCTCAGGATCGCTTTGCCGGGTGCGGCAAGAAGCCGGGCCAGCAAGGCTTTGGCAGCGCCGGTTGATTTGGAGCTGACCGGCTCGGCTTCAGGAGCGCCCTCGCCGCGCTGGGCCGTGGCCTTGCGAATCTCATCCATTGGGAGGGCGAGCCGTGCATCGTCGCGGCTGATAGCGCGCGGCGAGTTGTAGACAGCCTTTGTCCGGTCGAGTGGACTGCCCACCTGGATGAATTCGCTCCAAGCCATGAAATAGGTCCATTTTGGCTGTTTCTCCAGCACTTCGGGGCTGGGCAGTCCACCCACTTCGGCCAAGGCGATAGGTTTGTTGCCCGCCACCGCAACCATGCTGTCGTAGAACTCCTGCTTGAACTCGCCGTAGATGTCCATGGTGACCACGTCGGCATAGTTGGCGCCGGGATAGTACTCCGCCACCGGAGGCCAGCCGGGATTCGGCGCGTTCACATTCCAAACCCAGATCAGGTTGTCGAGGTGGTGAACGTTCACGAAGCGGTCGTAGAGTTGGCGGTAGAGAGCAGCGGAACCGTCCTTGCCGGGGCGACCACCCCACCAGAACCAGCCGCCATTCATTTCGTGATAGGGACGATAGAGCACCGGGACATGCGCATCGCGCAACTGGCGCAAGTACCCGGCGACCACATCCACCTGGGCGCACCAGCGGTTGTAGAGCGGCGTGCCGGGGGTCAGCAGTTCCTTCCACTCATAGTCCGTGAGGTGCGCCTGAACGCTCCCCGTGAAAGTGACCGGCTCGTCGTCGGTGGGGCGGACCTCATGCCAGGTGAGGGCAATGATGGAGCCGTGCTGGTACTGGCGCTTGACCTCTTCGATCATCTCCGGACGCGAGAGCACGGAGTCCTTGTCCTCGCCGGCGGAAAACCCGAAATCCTGCCCGTAGAGGCCGGGATATTTTCCGGTCAGGTCGTAGGCCATGTCGGTCCAGCGAGCGCCGGTGTAGGGATAATTGTGCTGCCCGGTCACGATGCCTTTGCCGGAGATGGAATTGAGGTAGGCAAGCAGGGCGCGCGCTTCAGGCGTGGCATGCGCGTTGACCGGCTGGGAGGCCGTTTGCGCCCACGCGGCGCAAGCCAGAATGGCGAACAGGCCAAGAGTAGAAAAGCGTTTTAGTTGCATCGTCAGCGTCCTTTTCCTTCGCGCTGCGAATTATAGCGGGTATCGTTATCATCTTGCACCTGAGCTGTGCAGTCTGCCAGAGCAATTGCATGAATCCGGTGAACCGCAGGGAGCAGCCGCGTTGAATGGGCAAGGCTTCAGCCGCGCCGAATGCGCGCCTCCAAAAGTACCGGCTTTAGCCGCGAGGGATGTTTTCAGGAGATTTCAGACATCCCTCAGGGGCTGAAGCCCCGGATTCTTTGGCGCTTTTGCGGCACGACTAAAGTCGTGCCCTTTCAAAACGCTAAAGTCGTGCCCTTTCAAAACACTAAAGTCGTGCGCTTTCAAAACACTAAAGTCGTGCCCTTTCAAAGCAAGGAGTTCGCTACCTCGGGATCGTCCTGCGATTGACCTGGGCAGTTTGGAGTCTTGGAAATCACCCGGCTTTGTCGGTCAGCTCGGCCCAGCGGGCATAGAGAGCGTCGCTTTCGTGCTGGGCGGCATCCAACTCGGCCAAAGCTTGCTGAAGCGCAATGGCGTCGACGCAGATGGCCGGGTCTTCCACCTGGGCATGCGCCGCGGCGAGACGCTCATCGGAGACTTCTACCCGCTGCTCGATGGTGGCGAACTCCCGCGCTTCCAGATACGAGAGCTTCTTCTTATTGGAGGCGGCAGGCCCCTCGATGGACGCACCGGCTTTGCGAACCAGACGGTCCTGCTCGTTTGCGCCGCGCTCCTGCCTGTCCCGCTCCTCCATCCAGTCTTCCCACTGTCCGTAATCGGCAAAAGTGCCTGCCTGGCCGCGGCCGTCCAGCCCCAGCACCGTGGAGGAGACGCGATTCAGCAGATAGCGGTCGTGGGTGACCAGGATCAATGCGCCGGGAAAGTCGAGCAGGTTCTCCTCCAGGATTTCCAGCGTCGGAATGTCCAGATCGTTCGTCGGCTCGTCGAGCAGCAGGACATCGGCCGGTTCGAGCATCAGTTTCGCGATGAGCACCCGCGCGCGTTCGCCGCCGCTCAGGTTGCGCACCGGCTGGTTGAGCTGTTCGCTGGTGAACAGAAAGCGGGTAGCCCAGCTGGCCACGTGGACCACGCGATCCTGGTAGATCACCGAGTCGCCTTCGGGGGCCAGCGCGCGTCGAAGTGTCAGATTTTCGTCGATCTCGCGGTTTTGGCTGAAATAGACCAGCCGCAGGGAATCGGCGCGCCGGATGCTGCCTTCGGCAGGATCGATTTCGCCGCGCAGCAGGCGCAACAGCGTGGTCTTGCCGCTGCCGTTGGGGCCGACAAGGCCGACCTTCATCCCGGCGGTCAGAATGAACTTGAGCCCGGTGAAGAGCCGCCGGCCCGGTTCAGCATCCGCCGGCGCGTCCTCGGATGCGCCGGATGGAATGTCGTAGGACACGTCTTCGAATTCGACCAGGCGCTTGGTCTTGCGCTGGCTGGCTCCGAAGTCGATGCCGGCAGAGTTCACCACCGTCCGGGAATTGACCTCTGCCAGCTGGCTGATCATTTCGTTTGCCGAGTCGATGCGGGCCTTGGATTTTGTCGTACGGGCCTTGGGTCCTCTCCGCAGCCACTCGATTTCGGTCTTGACCTGATTGCGCAGGCTGTCCTGCATGCGGCTTTGGGATTCCAGGTAGGCCTGCTTCTCTTCGAGGAATTTGCTGAAGTTGCCTTTCACGCGCAGAAGACCTTCGGCAAAGATGCGGTTCAGTTCGATGATCTGGCTGCTGGTGGATTCGAGAAAGTAACGATCATGGCTGACGGTGACGGCGGCAAACGAAGAGGAGGTCAGCAGCTCTTCCAGCCACTCGATGCCTGCGAGGTCGAGGTGGTTGGTCGGCTCGTCGAGCAGCATCACTTCCGGCTCGGACACCAGCGCTTCGGCAATGGCCAGACGCTTGCGCCAGCCGCCGGAAAGGGAAGCGGCCTCGGCTGCCAGGTCGGCGAAACCGGCGCGGCCGCTGATCTCGCGCAGACGGCCTTCGCGGTCGGAATCCAGAACATGGGCGGCTTCCAGCGCGCTTTCCAGCACCTGGCGGATTGTGAGTCCCGGCGCAAAGCGCGAGTCCTGCGGCACATAGGCTGCCCGGGCGCGCTTGCGCACGGCCAGTTCGCCGGAGTCCGGCTCGACCGTTCCGGCAAGGATCGCCAGCAGCGTTGACTTGCCGGCGCCGTTGGGGCCGATCAGTCCAATGCGGTCGCCTTCTTCGACGGTCAATGAGATGTTGCTGAAAAGAGGCTTTGCGCCGAACTGCTTGGAGACGGATTGTGCGTTGAGAATGGGAGGCATCTCTCTCTAGAGTACTGTGCCTTCGCTCAGCGGCCTACTCCAGCGGCCACGGAGATGCCATCGCTGCGGCTGTCAACGTCCAAAGGTGTACGCGATTTGGACCAGGCCGTTGTCGATTCCGGGGTTCGTCGAAGCTGTTTCATGGTTGGAAATGTGGTGGTATCGGTATTCGGCGCGCACCGAATGGTTGTGGGAGCGGAAGAACTCGACCCCGCCGCCAAGATCGAAGGTGAAATTGAAAGAGCCGGCACTGGAGACGGGGATCGGTTGAGTGGTGTACATGTATCCGCCGTGGCCGTTCAAGAAGAATTGCAGCTTGTGCCTCGGCTGAAAATTCCACTGCATACCAACGGGGGAGAAAGCCTGGCCAATGGTCCATTGTCGCCCGCATGTATCCGCATAGTTGAAGCTGTATACAGTGCCCGACGTGGCCGTAAAACTGTACGTGCCGGTCCCCGGCGTGCAGTGAATCGGTGGAACGGAAGAGTATGACTCCGTGAGGACGTAGGGCGAAGTCCAATTCTGCGTTATGCGCAAGACCGGGTCGCTTTCCAATGCCACTGGCAGAAGCTCGCCGCTGTATTGCCAGTTGACGATCCTGTTGAGGACGAGGCGGCGATTGTAGGAAACGCCCATACTGAGCAGCTTGCGATTCTCTGCCGTTCCCAGCAGCATGTGACTTGAGTCGCCGGAAAAGGCGGTCAGAATTCCGAATGTGTTGCGGGGAGCGAAATATCCGCCGTCGGAGTTGTTTTGCGCCAAGGCAATGACCGCTGCCAAGCCAGTCAACAATGATAGGAAACAGGCGCGCAGCACGCGAGCCATGAGCACGGCTTCGGACTTTGGCAAGAAGAACACCCTTTCGTTCAAGCGGACTTCGGAGGGCCCAAACGCCTATACTGCTGTTTTGACGGTGAATTTCATTTTATGGGAGCGCTTGCATGTCCTCGTCCGCTGTTGCCTTTGCCCGCCGGAACCACCCCCGTTTTCTCGATGAATTGAAGGCTCTGCTGCGGATCCCTTCGGTTTCCACATTGCCGGAGCACGCCGGGGATTGCCGATACGCCGCCGAAGTGCTGGCAGCCGAACTCACCCGCATCGGCATGGAAAACGTGCGCCTGATCGAGACCGCCGGGCACCCCCTGGTGTATGCCGACTGGCTTCACGCGGCAGGGAAGCCGACCGCCCTTTTCTATGGCCACTACGATGTGCAACCCACGGACCCGCTGGACGAATGGAAGTCGCCGCCGTTCGAGCCCACGGAGCGCGATGGCAATCTGTATGCGCGCGGAGCGGTGGACGACAAGGGCCAGGTTTGGGCGCAGATCAAGGCGCTGGAGTCGCTGCTGGCGGCCAATGGCAAGCTGCCCATGAATGTGCGGGTTCTGTTGGAGGGCGAGGAAGAGGTCGGCGGAGAAGGTATTGCTGAGTACGTCGCCTCGCAGCCGGCGGATCTGAAGGCCGATTTCGCGCTGATTTCAGATACCGAGTTGTTTGCCCCCGGCCTTCCGACTCTTTGCGTCGGGCTGCGCGGCATGATCTACACGGAACTGGAGGTGCGGGGCGCGAAGACCGATCTTCACTCAGGCATGTACGGCGGCGCTGCGCCGAATCCGTTCTTTTCTTTGGCGCAGATTCTGGCCCGCCTCAAGGATGAGGAAGGGCGGATTCTGATCCCCGGCTTCTACGACGACATCATCCCGCCCAGCGAAGCGGAATTGGCGGCATGGCGGAGCTTGCCTTTCGATGAGGAACAATACCGGATCGCCGAAGTGGGCTCGCGGCAGCTGGTGGGTGAAGCCGGTTACACCGTCCTCGAACGGACTTGGGCGCGCCCCACGCTGGACGTGCACGGGATACCTGGCGGGTTCGTCGGAGCAGGCGCAAAAACTGTGATTCCCGCCAAGGCACTTGCGAAGGTGTCGATGCGGCTGGTTCCGGGGATGACCCCGGCGAATTCATTCCGGCTGTACAAGGAATATGTCGAAAAGATCGCTCCGGCGGGCGTCGATCTCGAGGTACGCTTGATTCACTCCGGCGAAGCTTGCCTGATTCCGACCGACAATGCCTATATCCAGGCTGCGACACGTGCCCTTGAAGAAGTCTGGGGTAAGGAAACGGTCTTTATCCGGTCGGGCGGCTCCATCCCAATCGTGGGCGATTTTGCGCGGCATCTGAATGTGCCCAGCGTCATGATGGGCTTCGGACTGCCGGACGACAACATCCATGCGCCGAACGAGAAGTTCCATCTGCGGAATTTTGAGCTGGGCATCCAGTCCCTGATCCGCTTCATGGAGGAGGCGGCTGGTTGAGTCTTGAGCTTGACCATGCGGATGCAGCCGCGCCGGAAGCCATGGGGTTTGTCCTGGCAGGAGGGCGCTCAAGCCGCATGGGAGAGGACAAAGCGCTGGTGGAATTCGACAGCCAGCCGCTCGTGGCGCATGCACTGCGAATTCTTCGCGATGCGGGACTTCCGGCCTGGATTGCCGGAGCCCGCTCTCCGCTCGATCAGTTTGCCCCGGTTGTCGAAGACAAAGAGCCGGACCGGGGTCCTCTGGCTGGGATTTGTGCGGCTTTGGCAGCTTCTCCGGCGCGGTTCTCGGTTTTCGTTCCGGTCGATGCGCCGTTCCTGCCGCCGTCGCTTTTGAGATATTTACTGAATTGGTCGCTGAAGAGTGGAGCGGCGATTAGCACGGCATCGCTGCACGGATTTACCCAGACATTTCCCGCTGTGGTGGACCGTTCCGTATTGCCCGGCCTAACGGAAGAGCTGGAGTCCGGGCGCGGCGGATGCCATTCCGCTTTTGTTGCTGCATGCGACCGTTTGGGGCGGGAGCTTGCAGTAATACCTGTGGAGCGGGCGATCGAAGGCGGCCGGGTGACCCATCCGGCGGCCTTGTCCATGGACCTCTGGTTTCTGAACCTCAACGCTCGGGCAGATCTGTTGCGAGCCGAGTCATGTCGCGGGGACGGTATCGCGTAAGCTGATTGCACAGCCATGAATGAACCTGAACCCAATTCGGAATTGATGGAAGAACTGGACGAACTGGAGCAGGGCGAGAGTTCTGCGCCCGCGCCAGTGTCGTCGAAGCCGATCATTGAATTTCGCAATGTATCCATTTCGTTCGGGGACCGGGCGGTACTGGAGGACGTGAGCTTCTCCGTGGAACGCGGCCAGACTCTTTGCATTCTGGGCCGTAGCGGCGTAGGCAAATCTGTCGCGTTGCGGATGCTGATGGGCTTTCTGAAGCCGGACACCGGCTCGATCGAGGTGGAAGGGCAGGAGATTGTCGGACTGGAAGAAGAAGGGTTGAGGGCCATTCGCAGGCGGGTCACCATGGTCTTCCAAAATGGGGCGCTTTTCGATTCGCTGAGTGTGCGCGAGAACGTCGCATTCCCTCTGCGCGAACGGGGCGGCCTGGACGAAGAACAGATTCAGCAAATTGTCGATCGGCTGATCGGGTTGGTCGGCGCCGAAGACGTGGTGGATGCCCTGCCCGCCAGCCTGTCGACTGGCCGCAGGCGCGCTGTGGCCATTGCCCGGGCGCTGGCGGCGCAGCCGGAGGTTGTTTTGTACGATGAGCCCACCACCATGGTGGATCCCATCATCGCCAAACGCCTTGGCGATCTGATTCAGCGCCTTAAACGGCAGCTTGGATTTACCAGCATTGTGGTGACGCACGACATGCGTTTTGCCGAGAGGCTGGCGGACAGTGTTCTTTTTCTGGACCAGGGGCGGGCGCGGTTCTTCGGCCCGCTCAAGGATTTTGTGGCATCCTCGGATGCTCATATTTGCCAATTTCTTGCACTTGACGCGTATGTATTGCCATCAAAATGAGATATTTGGGAGCGAGTGATCACAATAGGGCGCGATTCTTCTTGCTATTCCCCGATCGTGAGGGTGATGCTGACAGGGAGCGGTTTTCCAGAAGTGCTCGCTTGAGTTCTTAAGGTTTAGTGCTTCGATTTCCGGAAATTCGCCAATCCCCGGCTACCGATACGGGTATAATCTTCGAGTTGCGTTTTATTCGGTTTTGCCGGGGTTTCGTAAACGCGCCTGAAGCAGAGTTCTTCTGCCAACGGCTGGGCCAATTGACTTGTGAATGCGAGAAAAATGGTGAGCCGAGACGCCGCACTGGATTACCTAATGGAACCATGAATCGTGGTTTCGCCTCAAAATGATCAATCCAGTTGCAGCGAGGGTGCGATTTTGTTGTACTTTGTCCGATCACTCCCTGCCTTGTTCTTCCCGAGGAAGTTGATTCTTCTTCCATACTCGTTTTTTGAATCTCAGAGGTATGCGGAACGAAATATGGCAACGACGGAGTTCTGGCAAAGGGTATCCGCTTCGGTATCATCCACCGCCGAGTGGTCAGGGGGAACGAAATCAAACACCGTCAAGGGTTTGCGCGGAACCGCGAAGCTTTGGATGGCGTTGGACGGATTGATGGTTCTGGCTATCGCCCTGTTTGCAATGTTTTACACCATGCGGACGGCGCAGATGCCTGGGACGGCGGGCAGCTGGAGCAGCTCATTGATTCACATGCGCCCGACAGGCGTGCTCCCGGTCCTTTTCTTTGGTTATACGGTTGCCTTGTTGGCGATCAGCAGGCGGTTCAACCTGTACGCGCCGATGCGGTTGTCGAATTTCCTGCACGAACAGAGACTCAGCGTTCAGACCTGCCTGATCTCAGGTTTATTGCTCACCAGCGCACTGTACCTGGTCAAGGCTCAAGAGATTTCCCGCAACGCTGTCCTGATGACGATCTGTCTAGTCACTGTGGCTCTCAGCATGCGGCGTCTGATCTATCGCGCTTTGCTCTATCGCCGCTTCGATAAAGGGGTGGGAACGCGCAATGTCCTGATTGTTGGCACCGGACCGGAAGCGCACGCACTGCGTCATCACCTGGAGAGTATTCGCCACCTCGGATTCACATTCAAGGGCTTCATCGATTTCCCCTCCTCTGGATCTCGGCTCACTTCGACATCGGGCGATGTGGTGGGTTCCCTCGACACTCTTTTCGATCACGCGCGCAAGCAGTTTATCGACGAGATCTTCTTTACCTCGCCCTGCGAGCGAGGAGTTGTGCAGGAAGTGTTGGAACAGGCGCGAACGCACGGTGTGGACCTGAGAGTGATTCCGGATATGTATGACGGCCTGACTTGGAACAGTCCGGTCGAGTACGTCGGTCAGTTTCCGACCATTCCACTGCATCGCGGTCACGTTCCCGAGTTTGCTTTGATGCTCAAGCGCGCCTTTGACGTGGTCTTTTCCCTCGTGGCGCTGGTACTTGCTTCGCCGCTACTGCTCATCATCGCCATCGCCATCAAGCTCGATTCCAAAGGCCCGGTCTTCTATCGCTCGGAGCGAATTGGCAAGAAGGGGCACGTGTTTCTGTGCACCAAGTTCCGCACCATGGTGAGCGATGCCGAGCAACGCCGCGCCGAGTTCATGCACATGAACGAACGGGACGGCGTGCTCTTCAAGATCACCAACGATCCTCGCATAACGAAGCTCGGGTGCTTCTTGCGCAAGTATTCGCTGGATGAACTGCCTCAGTTCTTCAACGTTCTGCGCGGTGACATGAGTGTGGTTGGCCCGCGTCCACCGATCGCAAGCGAAGTGCGCGAATACAAGCTCAGCCATATGCGCCGCCTGGATGTGACACCGGGCGTGACCGGCCTCTGGCAGGTGCAGGGACGTCAGGATCCTTCCTTTGACAGCTACGTTTCGCTGGATGTGACCTATATCGAGAACTGGACCATCTGGCTCGATATAAAGATCATTCTCCGGACCATCCTCGTTGTCTTTGCCGGTACAGGATCTTAGGTCCTTCGTTTTGGAACAGATGGCCGCCCGCGAGAAGGGCGGCATTTTCATTTGAGGGGATTAAACTGGAAGAGTGAAGATCGCACTCGCGCAGATCAATCCGACGGTCGGGGATTTTACCGGTAACCTGGACAGGATTCTTGCTGCCAGCCGTCGTGCGGCGGCGGAGGGTGCGCGGTTGACCGTTTTCTCCGAGTTGGCGATATGTGGCTATCCGCCCGCTGACTTCTTGGAAAAGCCAAGCTTCCTGGCGCGGTGCAGCTCGGCATTGGATGAGCTGGCAATTGCCTCGGCCGGTTTATCCACTGCATTGCTTGTGGGTACGGCTCTGGCAACGGAAGCGGACTCCGGCAAACCTGCGGTCAATGCGGCGGTCCTGATGGACAAGGGCCAGATCCTGCTTGAACAGCACAAGCGTCTGCTGCCGTTTTATGACGTCTTTGACGAACAGCGCTATTTTGCGCCCGCGAAGCGGCAGAGAGTGGTCGAACTGGACGGTCTGCGCCTGGCAATTTCGATTTGCGAAGACGTTTGGAACGACAAGAACTTCTGGCCGCGCCGGCTTTATTCCGTCGATCCGATGGAAGAATTGATGCAGCAGAATCCGCAACTGCATATCAATCTTTCGTCCAGTCCGTTTTGGCACGCGAAGCGCGGCATGCGCCGGGAGATGCTGGCTTCCATCGCCCGCCGGGATGGCATCCCGGTATTGCTTTGCAACCAGGTGGGAGGAAACGACAGTCTGATCTTCGACGGCTCCTCGCTGGCCTTGAATGCAAAGGGAGAACTGATTGCGCAGGCGGCTTCATTTGAGGAAGACTTCGTAATCGTCGATCCGTTCGCCGCAGAGCAGATCGAAACCGCAAAGGAAGATGAAACCTCGGCGGCCTACCGGGCGCTGGTACTCGGAACGCGCGACTATGTGCGCAAGTGCGGGTTCAAGAAGGCGATCATTGGCCTGAGCGGCGGAATCGATTCGGCGCTGGTTGCCGCAGTGGCCAAAGACGCTCTGGGCGCGGAGAATGTGCTTGCCGTTGGCATGCCCAGCCCCTATTCCTCGCAGGGATCGATTGATGACAGCCGCCAGCTCGCGGCGAATTTGGGGATCCGTTTCGAACTCATTCAAATTACCGGGCTCTTCGAGGAATACCAGAAAGCTCTTGCGCCGCTGTTTGCCGGGACCAGCGCAGACACCACCGAGGAGAACCTCCAGTCGAGGATTCGGGGAGCGTTGCTGATGGCGCTCTCGAACAAGTACTCCGCTCTGGTTCTGACCACTGGTAACAAGTCGGAGATGGCGGTTGGCTATTGCACTCTTTACGGCGACATGATCGGCGCTTTGGCCGTCATCGGCGATCTGGTCAAGACGCGGGTCTACGATGTTTGCCGGTGGCTCAACCGGGACGGCGAAGTGATCCCCAAGTCGATTCTGGTGAAACCTCCATCGGCCGAATTACGCCCGGATCAGAAGGACACCGATTCGCTGCCCCCCTACGAAGTTCTTGACCCGATTCTGGAAGCTTACGTCGAGCGCTACGAGACCCCGGAGCAGATTGTGCAAGCAAACGGATTTCCCCTGGAACTGGTCCAACAAGTGGTGCGCCTGGTCGAGCGGTCCGAGTACAAGCGCCAGCAGGCCGCGCCGGTCCTGAAGGTCACCTCCAAGTCGTTTGGCATGGGGCGCAGATTTCCCATTGCCGTCAAGGTTCAGGTATAAAAAATTGGGAGCAATCCCGATACTTAAGGAGAATCAGCTTGATTCGTTTGTCTGCCCGTATCGCCAGCCTTGCTGCGTTGGCCGCTCTGTCCCTTTCCGTGATCCAACTCTCTGCGCAGGAGCAGGCGCCCACCGCGCCGGATCAAGCCGTTCCAGCCGCACCCACTGCGCCGGTGACATTTCCCAAGGCCGATCCGGCAAACTTTACTGCCGCCGCTCCCAGCAAGGAAACGGTCTATGCGTTCCTGAACGCCAACTGGGGTTACGATGAGAACCGCATGTGGCAGGTGCAGGCGATCCTGAAGACTCCGGTCGAAGGAATCAGCAAGGTCGTTATTCTGGTTGGAGACAAATCCGGCAAACAGAAGGTTCAGGGAATTTCGTTCTTCGTCCTTGCCGATGGCAAACATCTGATTGCCGGCGACGAGATTGTTCCTTTTGGCGCGACACCGTTTGCCGATGCACGCGCCATTGCGCAAAAGCGCGCCGACGGTCCAACGCGCGGCGCGATATCGAAGGATCTGGAATTGGTCGAGTTTGCCGACTTTCAGTGTCCTCATTGCAAGGAAGCGCAGCCCAACATGGAAAAGATCGCTACGGACTTTCCCAAAGCCCGCATCGTCTTCCAGAATTATCCCCTTCCTCAGCACAAAGCCGCGGCGCCCGCTGCCGCCTATGGGCTCTGTGTTGCCAAGATGGGCGGCAACGACGCCTTCTTCCTCTTCGCATCGACCGTGTTCGAAGGTCAGGATGGGCTGAATACCGAAGACGGCGCCACGCTGACTTTGAATAGCGCCGTGACCAAGGCTGGTCTCGATCCGGCCAAGGTCCAGGCGTGTTCCACTACCCCGGAGATCGTTTCCGCGGTGAATGCATCGGTCAAGCTGGCGGAGGATCTGAACATCACGCAGACGCCTACGCTGCTGATCAACGGCCGTCCGGTTCCCATCGGCGGCATCCCATATGAAACGCTCAAGCAGATCATCGAATACCAGGCCAAGCTGGATGGGGTTTCGAAGTAGTCCACAAGCGCGAAGGCCATTTTGGCTGGCGGTTGAGAAGTATTCATCGACTTCACGCGGGGCAGGCAGGCGATTCAGCCGGCCTGCTCCGCTGTCGTTTGCGGGTATTTTCCAACGCCGATGGCGAACACATGTCGTGTAGAAGGGCTTCCGGGCAGTTTCTCAGCGTGCCGGAACGTTCTTTTCCAAAACGATCATCTGGGTATGGCCAGCGGCCTGTGTCGAGCGAACGGCGTGCGGCGTAATGACAATCAGGAGTGTGGAATAGTTTTTCTGCGCGTTGATGTCGGTCAGGTTGTTCAGCACCGGAATCTCACTGACGCCGGGCGTTCCGCTGACGGCGCGGCTTTGCGACTTGTCCAGTTCGCTGACCACCACTACGCTTTCGCCCTCCTTGAGGGTAATTACGCCTGAATATGCGGTGTTCGAGAGCACGGGAACATCGTTGATCGACGAACCGGCAAGTGCGTCCACCTTCATGTCCATGGTCAGCGCGACATCTCCGTTCCGCAACACCTTGGGGGTGGCTTTGAGGGTCAGCCCCAGGTCCTGATATTCGATCATTGGAATGTTGGATACTCCGCTGGTCAGCCCGGAGAGAAGGGAAGAGAGAGCACCTGAGGTCCCAGCGCCGGTGAGCCCGGGAATATTCACGCCGCTTCCGGTGCCGCTGGAAAACGAAGATGTCTGGATGGGATATCGCTCGCCAAGGCGCAGCGTTCCTTCTTCGCCATCTCCCAGACGAAGCTGTACCTGGTCCAGTTCGCGCGATTCGGACGAGTTGAGATTGAGGTTGAGGGCTGTTGAGCCTGGGGAGAGAGCGAATGCCGCCGGGCTACAGGTTGAGCCGGCAGTCAGGCTGCAATTGCCGCCAAACGTAGCAATCCCATTGGAAAAGAGCGCGCTCGATACCTGGCCCGATGCGAGCAGGATTCCCAGGATTGCCCCGACATCGCCGGGAGCGGCCAATCCGGACGAGATGATTTGCTGCACCAGTGACTGGTTTGCGCTCAGGATCGATGCGGCTTCGGCGGACATGTTGTAGACCGCGGACGATTGTGGCAGTTGGGCTCCGGTGTTGCGCCCGCCGGAGTGGGCCAGCTGGATCATTCGCACATCGAGTATGACCTGATCGCGGCCGTCTACCAGTTGGTGCACCGTGGCGTTGAAGGCCTCCAGCGTGCCTGGCGACGCCCGCACGGTCACTGTGCCTGCCGACGGGTCCGCAGCCGCCGGGGATATGCCAAAGATGTCCTTTGCCAACTTGTTGGCGATCTCGCCTAGTTCGGCCGGACTCAGCCCGGAAAGATAGATCGTTTCCAACGCCTGGCGCTCAAACTGCTGACGGGTTTCGCGTGTGTCGCGCGCAACAAGCATGCGATGCGCATCGATTGGCACGTAAAACGTCTTGGTCACCAGGGCCAGCGTATGCATCGCCTGTTCAAAGTTCGCGTCGTCCAGATCAAAACGAACCTGGGTTGGACGTACGCTATCGTCGAAGGTGGTTTCCAAACCAAATGCCATGAAGACCTGCCGGATGACTTGGCGCTGGTCGGTGTGCAGATGGAAGCTGCGCTTTCCCGCGGAGTGAATCGGCTCCTCTTGCTCTCCGATCTGGGAAGCGATCTGGCTGTACAGCTGCTTGATCTTGCCTCGCAGCGCATCGTCTCCCAGCTCGTTGAGGTGCTCGGCGGCCTGAGCGCTGTGAGGATTGAGTTCAAGGGCACGGGAAAGGGCGGCGCGCGCTCCTGCCTGATCGCCCCGCACGCGATCTTTGGCCGCAGCCTGGATCAGCGCGGTAACCGCGTGGTTGCGGGCTACTTCCTCGGCGAGCGGGTAATCGCGGTTCGACGGGTCAAGTTGGGCGGCCCGGTGGTAGGATTCCATCGCCTCCTCGAACTTCTCCGCCTGAAAAGACTTGCTGGCGGCCAGGAAGAGCTTTGCGGCACGGGCCCGGTCGGCGCTGCTCGGCGGTTTGCTCGCCAAGGAGGACGCCGCCAAAGGCGCGGAGGCTGGAGGAGTGGAGGCAGGGAGAGAACCCGGCGCCTGTGCCCCCAGCATGAACGGGACCGAGCTGACCACCGCAACCAGTATCGCCATCGTGAGGCGTGGGTACTCGCGGATGGGCCTGGAGCTTGGCGGGGGCGGAATTGAAGGCGAGAGCGGGTTCACTGGGCATCCCTGGAGCAAGCAAGCAGATCGGCGAGCGAAGAGGCACAGACCTCCGGGCCCAGCTCCGCAAGCGTGTCATAGGCGAAGTTGCCGGTGGCAACCGCGATGACGGGAAGCGAATTGTCATGTGCGGCCTCAATGTCGCGCGGCGTGTCTCCGACTACGCAGACGGTCGCCTGCGGGCCAGCCAGCGCGCGCGCCTTGCACGCCGCTGCGCCTACCAGTTCCGAACGCACCGGGAAACGATCGCTGAATCCGCCGAATCGAAACCACTCGCGCAGACCAACCACTTCCATCTTGATCCAACCGATTGCTTCCAGGTTGCCGGTGGCAAGGCCCAGCAGGGCGCCCATCCCGGCCAGATGATGCAGGGCCTCTTTCACGCCCGGCATCAGGCGCAGTTCCATCTGCTCGCGTTGCTCGGCTACGGATCTGCGCATGGCTTCGAGAATGGCCTCGAATTGAGGCTCAATCACCTCGGCGGGAATCTCCGCCTGCCGAAAGGCCTCGCGCAAAATGGCGGTATCCGTGCTGCCGTGGATAGGAATACCGACCAGCGAGACGTCAAAGCCGGTTACCCGCTGAATGGACGGGGTGAACGAGTCCATGTGGACGCGGTCGCGGCTGCGCAGCAGCGTTCCGTCGATATCGAATAGATACGCATCCTGATGGTCCCAGACAAAGCCGGACTTGACAAGAACACGTGAGACATTCGTCGGAGGAGTGGTGTGCATTTGTCCTTGAGTTGCAATCAGCCTTGACGGTAGATCTTGCCCACCGTGCTGAATACAGGACGATCACTACGCGGCGGACGCTTGAGTCCCGCGCGCACCTCGGACAGATCCAGATCCAGCTCAGCCATGGTGCGGCTCAGCGTGTTGCGATGCATTCCCAACTCTTCAGCGGCCTTGCATTGATTGCCACGATTCGCGACCAGCACTTCGCGCAGGTATTGCTTTTTGAATTCGCGAACCGCTTCCTCATAACCGATTCCGCTGGAATGCATCTGAGTGATCAGGATGTCCAATTGTCGTTTCACGCTCACCTCTTGCGGATAAATTGCTTTCAACTTTTTTCTGAAATGCTCTTCAATTCTTTTGACCGGTCGGCTCCAGGCAGAACGGCAATTGAAAATCGATATTTCCCGGGGTGCAATCTCTCGGATTCTGCCGTCAAGCCTGGCCACGCGGATGCATCCACAAAGGCGATTTTTCTTCCAACCGGTTCAACCCAATCCTGATACGATCAGCCAGTTCCGAGGGGCTCATCCGGACTTCGAGGTGGCATGCGCCCATGAACATGCGGGGTAACTTGCCTTCTCCGATCCAGCGCGCCTGCGGGAAAAAGGCAAGCGTAACGAGTATTGCCAAAGTCACCAGTGCCGCTCCCTGGAAAAGCCCGAATGCTCCACCCGCAAGCCGGTCCAGAAAGCCCAAGCCGATTGAGTGCGCGGTACTCGAAAGTACCTTTCCCGCCACGTCAGCCAACGCCATCACAACGATGGCGATCAAAATGAATGCCACAGTATTGGCTATGGCATCAATGCGTGCGAAGGGCATGATCAAAGCAGCAACGCGCGCGTAATTCCACGCCGCAAGCACCAGGCCCAGCAACAGCCCGCCCAGCGAACAAAGAGAACGGAGGAACCCATGCGCAAATCCGTTCGAAACCGCCAAAATCAAAACAATGACGATGGCCCAGTCTGCAAATGTCATACTGCGCACCGCCTACGTTCAAATCACGAGTTTCCGCCCTGTAAGGCGGCGGAATGCTTCCAGATACTTAGCCCGAGTGTGCTCTGCGACTTCGCCCGGCAACTCGGGCGCGGGCGCCTGCTTGTTCCAGTGGATTGATTCGAGATAATCGCGCACGAACTGCTTGTCGAATGAAGGCTGAGCTCCGCCCGGCTTCCAACTGGAACCCTCCCAGAAGCGGGAGGAGTCCGGCGTGAGTACTTCATCAGCAAGGATAATCCCGTCGGCTGTCCTTCCAAACTCAAATTTCGTGTCGGCCAGAATTAATCCGCGGGATTCGGCATGCCGTGCTGCTTTTTCGTACACAGTCAGGGTCAGCCGGCGCAATTCGGCCGCGTCGGCAGCGCCCACCAGGGCCTCGGTCGCCGCGTAGTCGATGTTCTCGTCGTGCGCGCCGCCTTCAGCCTTCGTGGACGGCGTATAGAGCGGTTCCGGCAAACGCGAGCCGTCCAACATCCCAGCGGGCAGCGTAATGCCGCAGACCGTCTGGCTGGCCTTGTATTCCTTCCAGCCCGACCCAGTCAGGTAGCCACGGACCACGCACTCGACGGGAAACATCTTTGCGCGCTTGACGAGCATCGAGCGTCCTTCGAGCTGATCGGCATAGGGATGCAACGAAGCCGGAAAGTCCTTTACCTCGGTGGCGATCAGATGATTCGGGACAAGGTCCTTCAGTAACTCAAACCAGAACAGCGAAATCTGGGTAAGAATCTTGCCTTTGTCCGGAATTCCCGTGCCCAGCACGTGGTCGAAGGCTGAAATGCGATCCGTGGCCACCAGCAGCAACGCGTCGTCAACGGCGTAAAGATCGCGCACTTTGCCCCGGCCAAGCAGGGATGTGGCGCCAAGTTCGGTCTTCAAAAGGGCAGGCATGAAGGAGCTTTCCTCGCAAGATACTGAATCTCCGATTTTCGGGGGAATGAAGCCGTTTGTCAATGCGGCTGCCCACGTGGAGCGCAGATGGCCGCATGCATCCAAAGCCTTTAAATAGTTCCGTAAGACATTCTGGGTCTTAGTTGACGGTACATTGCAAGGCGGTGTGACAGCCGTCACGGAATCAAGACTCAGTATAAGCGACACTCCATTTGTCAACATGGTTCGGGGCAGTCGAAAGAATAGCCCTTTGAGCCGGAAGACACGAGGCAGCAGTGGAAAGGGGAAGCCGCGGCTAGCTTCGTTTTGTGCAGGGATTGCCAGTAGTCGCGTGCTACCGACCTCCAGCGCCGACTACTGGTTCCCGTCTTAACTTGTGTAATACAAGCGCCTCCGAAGCGACGTATTCCTTCGGGGGTGTATTTTCGTTCCAAAATCCGTCCGACAAGCTGGCCTGCGAATTCGAAACAACCCGGATTGCTCCTGTGTTCCGGCGGGGGAAGGAATTCAAACTTCAGGCAAGAGTCCAGGCAAAACACGCCGGGCCGAAGCGGTTGCTTCGGCATGGCGTGGCGCACGGCTCCACTGACGCTCTACGCCGTGGCTCTTTGCTGGTGCTCGCTGCCAAGCCTCACACTGACCACCCGGCTGACGCCAGGCTCCTGCATGGTGACGCCGTAGATCAAATCTGCCGCGTGCATCATGCGCTTGGAGTGGGTCACGATCAGGAACTGCGTTTCCTCGCTGAGCGAGTGGAGCAGGTCCGCCAGGCGGCCGACGTGGGTCTCGTCCAATGCGGCATCCACTTCGTCGAGGACGCAGAACGGGCTGGGCTGGAACTGGAAGATTCCTACCAGCAGAGCCAGGGCCGTCAGGGCTTTCTCGCCGCCCGAGAGCAACAGCACATTCTGCAGCTTCTTTCCCGGAGGCGAAGCCACGATGTCCAGACCGCTCTCGGGCGAATTCTCGGCGTCGGTGAGCCGCAGGAATGCCTGGCCGCCGTGGAAGAGCCGGGTGAAGACCTGGGCGAAATTCTCGTTGATCCGTGCGAAGGCCTCGTCGAACCGGGTGCGGGAGATCTGATCGATCTCCTTGATCGTCTCCTGGGTATTCTCGATCGATTCCATCAGATCGGTCCGCTGGGTTTCCAGGAAGCTGTGACGGTCGGCTGTCTCCTTGTATTCGTCGAGGGCCATCATGTTCACCGGGCCCATCTGCTCAATGCGCGAACGAAGGGTTCTGCAAGTCTCTTCTTCTTCTGCAAGGGCTTCGTCGGCGATGTGCCCGATTTCGGTGTCAGCGCGCAGAACAGCGGCCTCGACATTCACTTCGGCCAGGCAGGTCGTTTCAAGGTACTCAAGGTCGGAACGGAGCTTGGCGACCTCCGCGGCGCGGGCGGCGCGGCCTTCGCGCAATTGCTCGAGGCCTGTGCGCTCTGTTTTCAACTGAATTTCCATCTGCGCCAGCTGTTGGCGGAGCGCCTGTCCTTCTGTGGCTGATTTCTCCGCGAGGGCCAGAGCTTCGGCGCGCACGGCGGCCAGCTCGGTCTCGCGCAATGCCAGTCCCGCGCTCTCCTGGGTGCGCTGTTCGCGTTCGCCCGCGGCGGCGGTTGCTTGTTGTTCGATACTCGTCACGCGCCGTTCCAGATCGGCGTGCAGACGTTCAATGCGCTGGAAAGCGGATTCGGCGCCACGACGGCGCTCTTCCAGCCCGGCCAGTTCGGCGGTGATGTGCGCTGCTTCCTGCTGCAGGCCTTCCCGCTTCTGGCGCAACAACCCGAGCTGAGCTTGCTGTTCGTCCAGGGCTGCCTCAGCGGTACAGTGTTCAGCATCCAGCCGCCGGGCTTCTTCGCGTTTCTGGGCAATACTCGTTTGTTTTGCTTCGCGCGCGTCCTTGTTCCGCGCGGCTTGCGTGGCCCACTCCTGAAGACGCCGCTCGACGCGCTGGGCTTCCGTCTCCATCTGCTTGAGCGCCGCACCCTGGTTGGCGGCATCGCGCTCGGCCAAGCGGCGTTCTTCGCTACTGGCCTCCATCTGATAGGTCAAGTCTTCAATCGTGTGGGTCAGTTCCGCAGCTTCGGCTTCCGCTTTGGCGAGATTCGCCTCGATCCCCGCAACGCGGGTTTCGGTCAGCCGCAACTCGCGCTTCAGGGCAAGCGGGCCTTCGCTGGCAGGTTTGCCACCGCTCACGGTGCCGTTGTGGAAGCACTCGCCTTCCGGGGTGAGGAAGTAGCCCAGAGGATGCCTGGCTGCAAGCCGTTGTGCTTCACCGAGATCTTCGACGATGTAGCCGTTGCGGATCTTCGGGAGCAGGGCTTCGATTGAGCTTCCGAACCCATTCAGTACCTTGATGGATTCGCGCAGCGGGGCCAGGCCTGGGGCGCTCAAGGGGGCCATGCCCCCGTCGACCTGACTCGCTTGCTCGGGATGAATGAGGAAGGTGGCGCGGCCGTCAATGCCGGACTTGAGCAACTTGACGCACTGCTCGGCGACATCCCAGCTTTCGACCACGACGTAGTTCAGTTCGTCGCGCAGGAACTCATCGACGACACCTTCGGCCGCTCCGCTGACTTCCAGAAAATCCGCCAGCGTTCCCACCGGGGCCATATTCGGGCCCAGGGCACCGGGCTTCAACAGGCGGCGCACCGTTTCGGTCGAGTAGCTGTGGTCGCGGATCAGGGCTTCCAGAGAGCTGCGCCTGCCTGCCACGGAAGCTTGCTCGGCGCGCTGCTGATTGGCGCGGGTGCGCAACGCATTTTCCTCCGAGCGTCGGGCCTGCAGGGAAGAGCGCAGCGTGGCAATTTCATTCTCCAGCCGCTTGACGGACTCGGTAGCGGATTCGTGGCGCAGACGGGCCTCGGAGTTCTGCACATCGAGGTTCTCCTGTTCGCTGGTGGCCCGACCGATCTCCATCTCCAGGCGCTCGGCCTCGCGCTCCAGTGCGGCAAGACTCTCTTCGCCTTGCGCGGTGTGATTGCGCGCATTCCCGGCCATGGTCAGCAGGTGCATTACATGGCGGCGGCTGGCCTCCAGTTCGCGTTCCGCGGAAAACACCTCTTCCGCGGCTAGGCGCGCCTCGTGCTGGCCCGCTTCAACTTTGAGGCGGAACTCCTTCGCCTCGGCGGCCGCCGACTGCAGGAACGTGTGCTGTTGGGTCCTCTCCTCATCGACGCCGCCCAGTTGCAGACGGGTTGCTTCCAACTCAGCGGAGGCAGCGGCAATGCGGGCTTCCAATTCTGTCACGCGCTCGGAGTTGCTTCTCACCCGGGCCTTGGCGCGCTCCAACTCGACAGCGGCGTTGCTGGCCCGGCTCTGGGCTTCCTGGCCCTGGCGGTCCAATTCGTAGCCCCGCTCGGTGACGGAGTGCTGGGTGGCTTCCTGCTCTTCAATTCCGGCGTGTGCGGCGTTGATCTGCTCGGTAAGGGCGGTGATCTCGGCATCGAGGCGGGCCTGCGTGGCGTCCATCTGGGCCATTCTGCTGGCCAGTACAACGCGCAGGCGTCCGCGCAACTCGTCGCGCACCGCGGCAAAACGCTCGGCCTTGGCCGCCTGGCGCTTCAGGCTGTTCATCTGCCGGGTGACTTCTTCAAAGATGTCGTCGACGCGGGCCAGGTTCTGCTTCGCGCTCTCCAAACGGAGTTCGGCCAGGCGCTTCTTGGTCTTGAAGCGGGTAATCCCGGCCGCTTCTTCGATAATGGCGCGCCGGTCGTGGGGTTTGGAGCTCAAAAGCTGGCCGATGCGCTCCTGGCCGATGATGGCATAGCTTTCCGGTCCCAGGCCGGTGCCCATAAAAATATCTTGAATATCGCGTAGCCGGCAGAGCTTCCCGTTCAGCAGATATTCGCTCTCGCCGGTGCGAAACAAGCGACGGGTAATGACGATCTCACCCTTTTGCGGCGTCCGATGGAACTTGCGGCGGCGAATCTTGAGGACTACGGCCTGGGGGCCTTCCGCAGACGCGCTTGCATTGCCTTCAACGCCTTCTTCTTCAAGCACCTGGCCTGGCTGCTCGCTGGCGATGATGTCTTCCGCCTCCGCGGCGCGCAGGCGGCGGATTTCGCCTTCGTCCCAATCAGAGGGACCTTCGTGATCCACCTGCACCTCAGGCTCGACCGGGATCGGGCCCTCGTAGGCCTCGGGATCGACCATGGTGAGTGTCACTTCGGCCATCCCCAGCGCCTTGCGGTCGCGGGTCCCGGCAAAGATCACATCCTGCATGTTTGTGCCGCGCAGTGTCTTGGCGCTCTGTTCCCCCAATACCCAGCTCACTCCGTCCAAAATGTTGGATTTGCCGCATCCATTCGGGCCCACAACCACGGCGATGCCTGTTCCGCGAACGGTCAATTCCGTGCGGTCGCAGAAGCTCTTGAAGCCGAGGATGTGGATCTTTTTCAGTTTGAGCATGAGTTCTCCGGTTTCTTGGGTGATTCACAGGGACGCGCCTGGGTTTCAAGCATGCGTCCGCCACGGGGAAAAACTCTTCCCCGAATACTGACTCTAGGGAGCCTTGGGAGCGGGGTCAACGCGGGAAAGGAGGGTTTTTGTGGATAAGGCAGTCCGGAATTCGGGTTCCCGCAAAAAACTTTGCGGCGCGCTGGAAATCCAGGTTTATTACCGAGTTTTGTGCCTGTTTTACACATGCGGCTGCAGATGATCCCCGGAACTCCGCAACCATTCGGAAAGCTACCGCGCCGTAGGCGCATAGTTTGCTAACCCGGAGCTTGAGCTGGGAAACCAGCTCCCCGATAGAGCCGGAGTCCCGTAGGGACTTTGCGAAAAGCGAGATCATGGCGCGCATTGCGCTGGAGAGTTGGTCTCCAAAAAACTCCAACAAAATACTTGACGCCATACACTGTGCAGCATACAGTATGCGTAGTACAGTAGTTGTCACACAGTGTACGAGGTACAGCATGACCATTGCCGAAAACCTTTTTGAGAATCTTCGCCTGGAACTGCGCAGAGGCTGCCTCACGTTGGCGGTGCTTGCACAACTTCGCCAGGAGCATTACGGCTACACGCTTCGCAAGGCCCTTGCCGAGCGTGGCCTGACCATCGACGAAAGCACACTTTACCCGCTTTTGCGCCGGTTGGAGAGTCAGGGCCTCTTAGCCAGTGAATGGCGGGAAGAAGATAAACGCAATAAACGGTTCTATCACCTCAACAGCGACGGCGAGCAGATGCTCGGTGAATTGCTGGAGGAGTGGAATACCCTCAACGCCTCGGTCATCGCAACCGTCAGCAGTCAGTCTGCTTGAGACAAGGAAGACGCCATGGAACTTCTCGATCGTTATCTCGAAGCCGTACGCAAGCACCTGCCCTGGAAGCGGCAGGACGACATTCTCGCTGAACTCCGGGCCAATCTGGAGGCGCAGCTTGAGGACAAGGAACACGAACTCGGCCGTCCGCTAACCAAAGAGGAAGCGGAAGCCTGGCTGAAGCAGGTGGGATCGCCGATACAAGTTGCCGCCCCTTATCTGCCGCAACAGTACCTCATCGGTCCGCGCATCTTTCCCATGTACTGGTTCGTTCTGCGCACCGTGTTCGTGTGGGCCACGGTCATCTATTGCATTGTTACCGCGGTGACGATTGTCGCTCCAGGCTATCTCGATCTCGATGCCTTGGCGGGAGCGATTCTGCGCTTGCCGGTGGTGTTGATGACGGCGGCGGCCTGGGTGACATTGATCTTCGCGATCATTGAATTCGCGGCTACCCACTACCCGGAAAAGTGTCCTGCCATTTCAGGAGTAACCGTCGACTGGTCGCCGTCGACTTTGCCGCCTGTGGTCACAAAGCCGATGCACGGAACCAAGCCCAGAAGCTATGCGCGCGCGGTCGCCGAGGCGGTATTCGGCTTTCTAGCTCTTGCCTGGTTGATTCTTGTTCCGTCGCATCCTTATCTTCTATTCGGACCGGGAATCTATTACCTGCAGAGCCTCCCGTATCAACTCGGGCCAGTTTGGATTACCTTCTACCAGTGGGTAGTTGTTTTGAATCTCTTCCATGTGATCTGGCATTGCGTAGACCTCTGGAGTGGACAATGGGAAGAGCCGCAGCGCGTCAAAAAAATCGTCTTCCAGGCGGTCGGTCTGATTCCGCTTGCGGTGTTGTTCTCCGCGCCGGGGCACCTTTACATCACGCTCAAACACCCGGCGTTCGATTTGGAGAAATATGGCGGGACCGTGTACACGATCAACGAGTCGATCCACAAGGGACTATTTGTCGTTGGCGTGATTGTGGTCATTCAATTGATCGTTGAAATGGGAAAAGTGGCCGTAGACGCCTATCGCGGCCGGCCAGCTTCCGAGTATTAAGTCGGCAGGATGGGCCACGTGATTCCCGCGCATGTTACTTGGAAGAAACTGTCCCATGCGCGGGAAACGCAAACTTCTTTCTACGGGAGCTTACGCCGATCAGAACTCGTCGGCGGACTCCGGCGCGGGCAGCACATCGTTGTCGCCAGCCAGCCAGACGTAGAGCGTTGGCAGCAGGAACACGCCAATGATCAGGTTGGCAATCAAGCCGCCGACGATGACAATGGCGAACGGGCGTTGCGAGTCGGATCCGATGGCATGCGAAAGCGCCGCCGGCAGCAGGCCCAGGGTGGCCACCAGCATGGTCATCATCACCGGTCGCAGGCGAAGTACCGAGCCTTCGACCGCGGCTTCGATGATGTGTTCCTGATCGGATTGTTCCATTCCCTTGCGTTGAGCGCGCAACTGGTTAATGAATTCAATCATGATGACCCCGGTCTCCACCGATACCCCGAAGAGCGCCAGGAAGCCGACCGCCGAAGAGACAGAAAAGTTGGTGTGCGTCAGGAAGAGCGCCAACGGACCGCCAATGGAAGCCATGACCACGGAAACCAGGATCAGCGTCGCCCATTTGTACGAGCGGAACATGGTGTAAAGGATCAGGAAGATCGCCAGCACGGTAACCGGCACTACAATCGCCATGCGCTTGTTGGCGCGCTTCTGACTTTCGTATTCGCCGGCCCACTCCAGGTGATAGCCGGCGGGCAGCTTTACGTTGTGGTCGACCTTTGAAATGGCCTCTTCCACAGTTGACCCGAGGTCGCGTCCGCGAACCGAGTATTTGATGGCGATGTAGCGTTGGCCGCCTTCGCGGTTGATCTGTTCCGCGCCGTCATCCGCTGTTATTTTGGTAAGTTGCGACAGCGCCACCCGCTCTCCGGAGGTCGAGAGCAGGCGCACGCTTTCAATGGCTTCTCGCGTGTCGCGGAATTGCTGCTGATAGCGGAGCGTCACATCGTAGCGTGCCTCGCCCTGCTGGAACTGAGTTACGGCATTGGCTCCGACGGCTGTCTGTATCGCGTCCTGAATATCCGCTACGTTGATGCCCCACCGCGCTGCGGCTGCACGGTCCACAGTGAAGTTGAGGTTGGGCTGGCCGACAATGCGGAAGATCCCGAGATCCTCGATACCCTTCACCGATGCCATCTGCGCCTGAATGTCTTCTGCGCGGTGCTCGAGTGTGCGCAGGTCGTCGCCGTAGAGTTTTACAGCAAGTTCACCCTTGACGCCTGAGACAGCTTCTTCCATGTTGTCGGAGATGGGCTGAGAGTAATTCCAGATCACGCCCGGAAACTTGGAAAGCTCGGTATCGAGCGCAGCGATTAGAGCTTCCTTGTTCTGATGGAAGACAGGCCGCCACTCATCTTTCCGCTTGAGGTCGACAAAATACTCGGTGTTGAAGAATCCTGCTGTGTCGGTGCCGTCGTCCGGCCGTCCGGTTTGACTGACCACCTGTGTGACTTCAGGGAAGGAGGCCATTACCACGCGAGCCTTGTTGGTGAAGTCGATGGATGCGGTCGGGCCTTCGCTCGGCGGCAGGGTTCCGCGCACCCAGATTGAACCTTCGTCGAGGTGGGGCAGAAACTCCGAGCCGATGGGGCCGCCAACTGTGAGATAGACGGCGATCAGAAACAGTATGGCCGAAATGCCAAAAGTGAAGCGGCGGTGGACGATGGCGGCACGAACTGACGTCCGATAGTGCTGCGTGAGCCACGCCATGAGCGGGTTCTCCCACTCTTTTGCGCCGTTGCGGAAGAAGAGAATCGCCAGCACTGGAGCAACCACCATGGCAAACAACAGCGCGCCGATGAGTGCAAAGGTGACCGTCCACGCCATCGGCTTGAAGAGACGGCCTTCGACGGCTTGCAGTGTGAAGATGGGCAGGTAGGAGGTAATGATGATGCCGCGGGCAAAGAAGACCGGCCGCAGAACCTCGTGCGCGGCGGTGCGGATTTTCTGCGCCGGTGTGCGCGGATCCTCTTTGTTGGCCAGGTGGCGCACCATGTTCTCGATCATCACCACGGAGCCGTCGACCACCATGCCGAAATCCAATGCGCCAAGCGACAACAGGTTGGCGGGAATGTGGCTGAGGTCGAGACAGATGGATGCAAATAGCAGCGCGAAGGGAATGGTGAGAGCCACGATAATTGCGCCGCGCACGTTGCCCAGGAAGAGGAACAGAATGATGGAAACCAGCAGCATGCCCGCGGTCAGGTTATGCTCCACGGTTTCGACCGTGTAGGAGACTAGTTTGGAGCGGTCGAGGAACGGGACGATCTGCACGCCCTTGGGCAGAATGCTGTGATTTAGCTTGTCGACTTCCGCATGAATGCCTTCGAGCACCGGATCCGAGTCGTCGCCCTTCTGCAGCAGGACGATGCCTTCCACAGTGTCCGGATTGTCAACGATCTTGCCATCTTCCCGATGGATCGCTTTGCCGATCTGGCCCCGGCGAATCTTTGGTCCTTGCGCAACGGTGGCAATGTCCTTGATCTTGATTGCCGCGCCGTTGTTCGACTTGATGACGGTGTTCTCAATGTCCTGCACGCTGGTGAAAAGGCCTGCCGATTGCACATTGATCTGCTGCGCGCCCTGCTCGATGAAGCTTCCGCCGCCGTTGGTGTTGTTGGTGGAGACCTGCTGTTCGACCTGCGCAATGCTGAGCCCATACGACACCATTTTGTCCGGGTCCAGCTTGATCTGGTACTCCTTGGTGGGCCCGCCGAAGCTGGAGACATCGACGACTCCATCGACGCTTTTGAAGGATTTTTCCAGACTCCAGTCTTCGAGCGACTTCTTCTCCATCACGTCGTAGGCAGGATTTGTGCTCTCAATCGTGTACCAGTAAATCTGGCCCACCGGGCTCCAGTCGGTGCCCATCTGCGGGACAAGACCATTGGGCAGATTGACCTGGCTGAGGCGCTCCAGAACGTGCTCGCGGTTTACATCCCCTTTCGAGTCGTCGTCAAAGATGAGCATCAGGCTCGACAGGCCGGCCAGGGTTGTGGAGCGCAGATGGGTGAGGTGGGGAATGCCTGCCATCTGGATTTCAACTGGCACCGTGACTTGCCGCTCGATCTCTTCCGCCGAGCGGCCGGGCCATTGGGTAATGATCTGGACGTAATTGTTGGCCACATCCGGGTAGGCCTCAATGGGAAGGGCGCGGAAACTGATGACGCCCCAGGCTGAGAGCACAATGACTCCGCCTAAAACCAGCCAGCGGTTCTTGAGCGCGAAATCTACGAGAGCGCGAATCATTTACTGGTTCCCCGCGGTTTCGAGTAGAAGAGCGTTGGCGACAACCTGCTGACCGGGCGCAAGACCGGAGAGGATTTCCTGGTGGTTGGCGTCGATCATCCGCCCCGCGTGAATCTCTGTCCGCTTGAACTGGCTGCCACCGGCGGGCTGGAAGACCCAGTCGCGATCGTGAAGGTGCAGAACCGCCTCGGCGGGAACCAATGCGTGCGTCTCTTTGTTCCGGCTGGTGAAGGTGGCTGTTGCAAACATGCCGAGCTTGAGAAAGCCGGGATTGGCTACCTCGATGCGCACCTTGGCCGTACGAAGGGATGGGTCAAGAATCGGTCCGATGTCGCTGATCTGCCCGGTGAGTGGACGATCGGGGAAGGCGTTCACTTTGATCTTTGTTTCCTGGCCGAGCGCAATTTTAGGGATGTCGTTTTCGTATACGTCCGCAACAATCCACACCGTGGAAAGATCGGCAATGGTGAAGGCGGTAGCCGAACCGGAGAGGCTCACGCCTGCCGCGGCGGCGTTGGTCACGTTCTGAGCTACGATCACGCCCGAGATCGGAGCATAGACGGGAACCACGCTGCTGGGGTGCGCCTTGTCGACGCCCAGAGTCTTCAATTGCTCTTCTGCCGCGTTGAGGTCGGCCTTGGCATCCTTTTCGGTGTCTTCAGCCTGTTCCAGCATGGACTGCGAGATGGCGCCATGCTTGAACAGGTCATCGGCACGCATATACGCCATGTCGGCCATGTGTTCGTCGTTTGCGGCTTTGAGATAAGTATTGAAAGCGCTGGTCACATCGGGGCTTTGGACCTTGAGAAGCAACTGCCCCTTCTTCACGTTGTCGTCGAGGCGGGCTTTGATGTCCACCACCTTGCCGTTGGCCATGCTGATGACCGGAACCTCGCGCGAAACATCCGGAAGAACGGTTCCGGTGGCGTTGAGTTCGGTTGCCGAAACGATTTGCCCGGCGGTGGCCAGCGGGAACTTGGGGGCATCCTTCGGGTCGATGGTGATCAGGTTCATGTCCGCCACCTGAATCACTTGGGCCGGTGGTGGAGCGGGGTCGCCTTGGTTCTTGCCTTTGCAGCCGGCGAGAGCCATGACGCAGAAGAGAGCGGCCAGCGAAAGAGAAAAAAGAGCTTTCGAGTGTTGCTGAATCGATACCGTCGAATTCATTGAATAACCTCGCGTCCTACGGCCAGATTCAGTTGTCCGGCGGTGGTCAGATAGGAGCCGATCAGTTGTAGATAAGCCAGTTGTACGGCGCGGTAGTCGCTCTGCGCGTTGAGAAAGTCCAGCAGCGAAGCGCCCCCGTGCTGGTAGGAATAGGTCACAGTGTCGCGGACCCTGGTGGCCTGTGCCTTGTATCGAGCCTTGTAAGGCTTCAGCAGATTCAGGTTGCTTTCCAACTGTGCGTAGGCCGAATCCACATCGCTGAACACCTGGGTGCGGGTCGATTCGCTCGTTTGCCGGCTCTTGTCGATGTCGATCAGCGTGCGCTGCTTCTCGCCCTGATTGCGGTCGAAGATGCGCAAGGGGATATTCACGCTGGCGCCGATTGTCTGAATCCCATTCGGATTATTGTTCGAAGAATTGTAGGTATACCAGCCGCTGATGGTCGGGTCCGTCGAACCGTTGGCCATGGCCAGCTTGTGGTTGGTTTCCGACTGTTGGATCGTCTCCAGCGCAGCCTGCAGATCGGGCCGCGCATCGAGGGCGATTTTGCGGAAATCTTCCAGCGGGCGAAGGTCCTCATCGAAATCGAACCGGCCGGTGACGTCGAATTGCTCCACCGGAGAATGGTCGTTGAGCAGCGCCAGGAGTTCAATCTTGGCCGTTCGAAGGTTGACCATCGCGGTTTGAATCTCTTGCTCGTATTGCACGCGCAGCAACTCGATGCGGTCCAGGTCGATTTGCGCGATGTCGCCGGCCTTGAAGCGGCTGCGGCTGATCTCGATGATCTTGTCGTAGTACTCCAGGTCGGCCTTGGCCATTTCCAGCACGTTCTTGGCCTGCAGCGTTTGCACAAATGCGCCGCGCAAACTGAATTCAAGATTGCGCTGCAGATCTTCATGCTCCGAAGCGGCGATGCGCGTGCCTTCTTTCGCGCTTTCCAGGCGCAGGTCGCGTTTGCGGGCGCGTTCGTGCAGATAACTGAGAGTGGGAACAAAATCTGTTCCACTGAAAGGTTTCCAGACTCCGTCGTGGGGCACAATCTGCGTGGCGTCGGAAGCGAGGGTGAATTGCGGGTTCGGACGGAGGAATGCGGTAGTTTCGGCCGCTTTCATCTCGTCCACGCCCAGCGCATCGGCTTTCAGAGCAGGATTGGCGGCCTCGAATCTGGTTTTTACCTGATCCCAGGTAAGGCTTTGCTGAGCCTGGGACCGCGATGGCGTCAACAAAATGAGCGCAGCGGCTGCCAAAGCAGGCAGGGCAAGGAAGATACGTTTCATATACAACCTATCCGCCGTGGTTTGCACGGCGATTGAACGCGTGATCGGAAAGCTCAAGCACATTCTGCCCCCAAGGCATCAATGAACGGAGACTTCTTTTCGATGGAGAACGCTCGCACTGGATGCCATGGCTAACCAATGGAGCTTTGAATGACAGTGAAGGCTTTAATAGATAGACGGCGACGACTGGAATCAGGCCACCGGGGGAGGGCGATTGCGAACTACGGCATGCGACGGGTTGTCCACGCGGAGGACGGCAGGGTGCTGGAGTGCGGTGACGCCGAGATCCCCATAGGGAAGGTCTGCAAAAACGGCGGGCGGAAGCGCTGCGCCTGAAAGGACCGAATGAGGGGCAGTACTCGCATGTGCCCGCCGCATACAGGTCTCAACTTCGCATGGATTCTGCGCGGCCTGCAGGTCGTCGGTTACCGAGATCACCGGAAAGAGAATCACCAGCAGCATGGCCAAAGCGGCGATTTGTGTCCCTATGCCAGCGCCCTGACGCGGTGCGTAACGCATCCACAGGCGCACCACCGTAACTGCCAGCAGCACCCACACGAGATTGAGGGCCAGTTCCATTTCCAACCCAAATTCTACATGATGGAGGTTTCCCGGCAGCTGGCGCGATTCGGAGTCCCGCTCCGCTCCCGGCTTGTGAATCCGGCTGCCGAGCGAAGAGGACAACAGTTGACAGGCAGCCCGTCCAGGCTGGATACTGCCCCTAATGTCGAACTCAGGGAAACTCGGAATTGAGGTCATGGCCATGTGTATGTGCATGGGTCGCGGACCCGTCCGTTCGGTTCCTGAGAGGCAAATGCGCTAGACGCAACCAATCTCGAAATCAAACGGCCCGGGTCCTCTGAAGGACTCGGGCCGTTTTGCATCCGTTTTGCATCTTTGCCTTCCCAAGCGGAGCGGCCAGCAACTTTTCTGCTCTCCGTAAGCTTTCAATGCAGCCAAAAATCCGAGAATTGACCCACAAGGAGACCGAAATGCCGGAATCGAAGCAGCACCTAGCCACCCTTGCCGTTCACGCCGGACAAATCCCCGACCCGACGACCGGAGCGCGGGCCGTGCCGATTTATCAGACCTCTTCGTACCAGTTTCAGGACGCGGACCACGCGGGCCGCCTGTTTGCGCTGAAGGAATTCGGCAATATTTACACCCGAATCATGAATCCCACCACCGATGTATTCGAAAAGCGGGTTGCGGCGCTGGAGGGTGGCATTGCGGGGCTGGCTACAGCTTCCGGCATGGCGGCCGAGACGCTGACCATTACGACTTTGGCCTCAGCGGGAGACGAGATTGTCTCGACCACATCCCTCTATGGCGGCACCTACACACTTTTTGCGCACACTCTGAAGCGGCTCGGAATCACGGTCCGCTTTGTGGATGCCGATGACTTTGCAGGCCTCAGGGCAGCCATCAACGAGAAGACGAGGGCTGTTTACGCCGAGACTCTGGGAAATCCCAAACTCGATGTCGTGGACGTTGAGCAACTGGCGGCCATCGCGCACGAGAATGGCCTGCCGCTGGTCATCGACAACACGGCTGCCTCGCCGGCGTTGGCGCGGCCCATCGAATGGGGCGCCGACATCGTGATCAACTCCGCCACCAAGTTTCTCGGCGGTCACGGATCCACCATCGGCGGCGTGATTGTGGACGCGGGCAAATTCGACTGGGCGGCTTCGGGACGATTCAAGGAGTTCACCGAACCCGATCCCTCCTACCACGGCCTTTCCTACACGGAGGCATTCGGGCCGCTTGCTTTCATCCTCAAAGCGCGCGTCCAGGGACTGCGCGATACAGGTGCAGCGCTTTCGCCGCACAGCGCGTTTCTGCTGCTGCAGGGGATTGAGACGCTCCATTTGCGCATGGAACGCCACTCGGCAAACGCGCTGGCGGTAGCGAAGCATCTCGCCCAGCATCCTGGCGTGGACTGGGTGAACTACCCCGGCCTCGAGTCAAGCGCCTATCACGAGCGCGCCAAAAAGTACCTGCCCGAGGGCCAGAGCGCGCTGGTGACATTCGGCATCAAGGGCGGCTTCGACGCCGGCAAGACTCTGATCAATACTTTGAAACTGTTCTCCTTGCTGGCCAACATCGGAGACGCCAAGTCGCTGGTCATCCATCCTGCCTCCACCACCCATCAGCAACTCTCCCTCGAAGAACAGGCCAATGCCGGAGTGTCTCCCGATCTGGTGCGACTCAGCGTGGGCATTGAGGATATCCGGGATATTCTGGCCGACCTCGACCAGGGACTGGCTCATGCAGCAAGCGCGGCGAGCGGGGAATCCACTGCTTGTCAAGCCGAAGCCGCGGGTCTTGTTGCACAATGAAGGTTATGACCGAAGAGAGCATCGGGACAGAGCCCTTGCCGGCTGCGAAGCGGGCGAAGGCTTCTGTCCTGATCCCTACCTATGAGGGCGATTTTGTGCTCGACGAGCCACTCCCGCTGGAGTGCGGGCGCTCGCTGGTGAATCCGACCCTGCATTACGCGGTGTATGGACGCCTGAACGCCGCGCGCGACAACGCTGTGCTGGTTTGCCATGCGCTTGCGGGGTCGGCACTGGTGGGGGAGTGGTGGCCAGAGGTTTTCGCGCCTGGCGCCGTGCTGTCGCTGGAGCGCGATTTTGTGATCTGTATCAATCTGCTCGGCTCCTGTTACGGGTCGACCGGTCCGGGCGCCGTAGACCCCGCAACCGGGCAAATCTATGGCCCGGATTTCCCCCTGATTTCCATCCGCGACAACGTGCGCGCCCAGGCAAAACTGCTCGACTCCCTGGGAGTCCGCAAGCTTCGCCTCGTCCTGGGCGGCTCCATCGGGGGAATGCAGACAGTGGAGTGGTGCATCCTCTTTCCCGAGCGGGTGCGACGGGCGGTCATCATCGGGGTAGCGCCGCTGGCGGCCATGGGGCTTGCGCTGAATCACCTGCAACGTCAGGCAATTCAGCATGATCCGGAGTGGATGGGGGGCAGGTACCTGCCCCAGCGGCCACCGCGCCGCGGGCTCTCCCTGGCCCGGCAGGTGGGGATGATGAGCTACAAGTCCGCCGAGCTCTTCGACGAGCGTTACGGACGGAGTCCGAACCGCAGCGGCGAGGACCCCTGGAAAGCATCCGATTCGGACGGGTCGAATCCCTGTGGACTGATTGGCGGCCGTTTCGATATCGCCGGATATCTGGATCATCAGGGAGAGCGATTTGTCGAGCGATTCGACGCCAATTCCTACCTGGCAATCCTGCGCACCATGGATACCTGGGATCCATTGCGCGGCTTTTCGTCGCCGACGGAGGCATTTGGCCGGATTCGAGCCAAACTTACCATTGTTGGCATCAGTTCGGACTGGTTGTTTCCGCCCGAGACAGTGCGCCAATTTGCAGAAGCCATTGTGAGCGCGGGGGTGCAGGCGGAGTACCGGGAGATGGTCAGCGCGCATGGCCACGATGCGTTTCTGGCCGAGCAAGCCGAGTTGGTCCGGCTGATCCAGTAGTTCAGGAACAGTTTTTGATTTTCCGGTGTCTAAGGGTTCATGGAGACATCAAAATCCCATCCGCCGGTGCCTCAAGGCATCTGTCGGCAGGGCTGCGAAGACGGCGTCGAAGGCATTTCGCGCAGACGGATGGGATGTCTTCGAGTATTCGGGGCGGTTGAAGAACTTGTTCGTTGTGCCCGCTGCCTGCGATTCCGCTGTTCTTGAAGAACAACGCTTGTCACATGGAGCAGGGCTTTCTATAATCCTTCCAATGCCGTATGGGAGGCTGTGGTATGGTAAACCCGTTGCCTTAGCACTCCCTCGTACGCAAAAATGCGGTTGCACTTTCAGTGAGCGAGTGCTTGAATATTGATCTCCATTTCGGAAATTCCCAGGAGCTTTGAATGAAGAAGTTACTTTTAGCATCTGTGTTGGCATTGGCGAGCTTCACCTTCGTTTCCGCGCCCATGCTGCGGGCACAGGACTCGATCACGATCAAGGATCCAGCCGAGTTCAACGCCTATCAGCTTTTCACCACCCAGACCGATCTGAATGCGAAGGCAGCAGCGGGCGAAACGTTCCTTACAACCTATCCGCAGAGCGTGGTCAAGAAAAATGTTCTCGACGCGCTGATGGACACCTACCAGGGCATCCCGAACATGGACAAGGCGCTCAGCGCCGCCAGCCGCATGCTCCAGCTGGATCCCAACTACATGCGGGCGATCGTGCTCTCGGTCTATATCAAGAAGGGGCAGTGCGGTAAGACCCAGGACGTCCAGACCTGCGACGACGCCGCTGCTTTGGCGCGCAAGGGATTGACCGTCGGCAAGCCGGCAGATGTTTCCGATGCAGATTGGAAGACCCAGACCGACACCACCGGGCCGATCTTCCACTCCGCGATCGCGTTTGACGACGCCGTTTCGAAGAAGGACTTCAAGGGTGCAGTGGAAGAGTATCGCACCGAACTGATGCTGCTTCCTGTCGAGCAGACCAAGGTTGTCCCCGGACTGATGGACACCCTGCTGCTGGCCGAAGCCTACACCAAGCCCGATGCCAAGGACATTCCTCTGGCCGTCTGGTTCTATTGCCGCGCTTGGAACTTCGCTCCCGCCGCCTATAAGGGGCAGATCGAGCCCAAGATCGAATACTGGTACAAGCGCTTCCATGGAAACCTGGATGGTCTGAACGACATCAAAGCCCTGGCTGCACAGACTGTCTTCCCCGCAGGTGGAGAGCCGACCATCAAGCCCGCCCCGACACCGGCAGAGCGCATTCATGACATGATGACCAGCACGCCGGATCTCAAGTCCTGGGCGCTGGAAGACAAGGAAACCGTTCTGGCTGTTGGATCCAAGGACGATGCCGACAAGATGTGGGCGGTCCTGAAAGATCAGCAGACGCCTGTCCTCGGTATCGTGATGGAAGCCTCGGCTACGGTGATCAAGGTTGCCGTCACCCAGGACGCCAAGGACTCCAAGACTCCGGACTTCATCGTCAACATGAAGGAGCCGCTGGCGGACAAGGATATCCCCGCCGTCGGATTTGAGTTCAAACTCCAACCCGCCACCGAGTTGGACGCCACCTATGACACCTACACACTCGTTCCCGCCACTGCCACCACTTCGGCGTCGGCGCAAATCGTGCTGAAGGACGCCTTCATTCAGGCCGAGAAGAAGAAGGCCGCTCCGGCGCACAAGCCGGCAGCTGCGCACAAGAAGCCTGCGGCGTAGTCAACCGCAATAACCCGTTCCTGGGATCATTGAGGGCAGCCCGCGAGGGCTGCCCTTTTTTGTCGGTGAGCTCGAAAGCTCAGCAAGCCATCGGACCCGCGCCGTGGGCGCAATGTTTGTTAGCCCAGCGCTTCAGAGCTGGGATGTCGCCAAAAATCCGGAGTCCTGTAGGGACGGTTCGAAAGACGCGATCACCGCACGAAGTGCCGCGTAGAGACGGCGCATTCTCTTAATTGCCGACTATCGCCCACGAGGAGACGATTTCGCCCGGCAGATTATTCGCCGAGCATGAAGCGCTGGATGTCGGTAGCCCGGCCGGTATAGGGGTCGCAGGTGACCAGTGTGGCGCACATCTTTGGATTGCCCTTGGCGGCCTCGAACTTGCCCGGCATCCCGGTCAGGAAGCGGTGCAGAACCAGTTCCTTCTCGACGCCGATGACGCTGTCGTATGGGCCGCTCATCCCCACGTCCGTTTGGTAGGCAGTGCCATTGGGCAAAATGCGCTGGTCGGCGGTGGGAATATGGGTGTGCGTTCCCAGAACGGCCGTCACGCGTCCGTCCAGATGCCAGCCCATGGCCACCTTTTCGCTGGTTGCCTCGGCGTGCATGTCCACCACGATCACCTTGGCCTTGATTTCGGCCAGCAGGGCATTGGCAAAATGGAACGGGTCGTTTCCGGTGTTCATGAAGACGCGGCCCTGCAGATCAATGACCGCATAATCGATGCCGCTGTCGGTTGTTCCTTCGAAGACGCCATAGCCGGGCAAACCGGGCAGCAGGTTCGCCGGACGGAGCACGCGCCGCGGACGTTCTTGGCTCTCGGCCGGAACGGAATTCATATAGTCGATCAGCTCGCGCTTATCCCACACATGGTTGCCGGTGGTCAGCACGTCCGCGCCCAGGTCAAAAAGTTCCTCGGCAATCTGCGGAGTCACGCCGAAGCCGCCGGCTGCGTTCTCGGCGTTGATGATCACGAGATCGACCTTGTGTGCCTCGCGGAGATGGCCAATGTGTTCGCGCACGATCTTGCGTCCCGCGCTGCCGAAAATGTCGCCGACGAAGAGAATATTCAAGGTGGGGCAAGCTCCTTTGAGAGGGATCAGGGGGCAGGGATCAGGGATCAGGATGTTTCCATCTCCGCATCGGTTGGTTTTCGAACGTGTTGTAGGACGCGTTCCTCGCAAGCACCAATTCGCTTGAAGTTGAGGCGCGCATGGACAAGGCTTAATGAGTAGTTGGGACCGCCCCGCACAATCTCGGCGTCATGGTCGTCTTGTCCATCATCTTCCCAGAAGCAGACCGGGCAGATGTCGTAACCTCCACGCTCCGGTAAGGTGCGAAAGCCACAGCAAGGGCAATTCCACTTCTGGTCTGATTTCGGCTTAAACACATTTTCGAGTGATGTGTATCGATCAAACCAGGCAGAATCCATGATTTCCCCCTCTTGCGGCTATGATTCTTGATCCCTGTTCCCTGATCCCTGCTTTTCCTGCTCTTTCCTCATCAGGGGGAAGAGAATCACATCTCGGATCGACCGCGACCCCGTCAAGAGCATCACCAGCCGGTCGATGCCCATGCCTTCGCCGCCGGTCGGAGGAAGACCGTAGGCCAGCGCGCGGACGTAGTCCTCGTCCATCTGGTGCGCTTCGTCGTCGCCCTGGGCGCGTTGAGCAAGCTGGTCTTCGAATCGCTTTTTCTGCTCGATGGGGTCGTTCAGCTCGCTGAAGGCGTTGCCCAACTCGAAGCCGCCGCAGAAGAACTCGAAGCGTTCCACGTGCGCCGGGTCGTCGGGCTTGGCCTTGCTCAGCGGCGAAACCTCCACCGGATAGTCGTAGATGATGGTGGGCTGAATCAGGAACGGCTCAACCACGGCTTCGAAGAGGCCGTAGACCAGTTTGCCCAGCGGGACGCTCTTCATGGAATCGAAGTAGACAACGGTGATAGCGCCGTGGATCGTCTTCAGCTCGGCAATCCGCTCCGGGGTGATCCGCGTGGTCTCGCCCATTGCCTTTTCCAGGGAACTCATGGCCGCGTGGAGGCGTGCCTGCAGCACGGAAGTTGACTCCAGGGCAGTCATCGCAGGTTTGGCGCCGGCTTCCAACGGCCAGTATTCCCGAATCGCCTCGCGCATGGGCAGACGTGTCCACTTGCCCAGATCGATCTCCACTCCGTTGAAGTTGGTGATCGTGGTCCCGTTTACTTCCTGGGCGACGAAGGCAACCAGCTCCTCGGTCAGCTGCATCAGGTCCTGGTAATTCGCATAGGCCTGGTAGAACTCCAGCATGGTGAACTCGGGATTGTGCTGGGTGCTGACGCCTTCATTGCGGAAGTTGCGGTTGATCTCGTAGACCCGGTCCATGCCGCCCACGACGAGGCGCTTCAGATATAGTTCCGGCGCGATGCGCAGGAAGAGATCCTGGTCGAGCGCATTGTGGTGGGTCTTGAAGGGGCGCGCCGCGGCTCCGCCCGCGATCTGCTGCATCATCGGGGTTTCGACTTCGAGATAACCGCGGCTGTCAAAAAACGTTCGCAGCGCGCGCAACGCCTTGGCGCGCTTGACGAAGACCTCGCGGGCGTCCAGGTTGGTGAACAGGTCCACGTAGCGCTGGCGGTAGCGCGTCTCCACGTCGGCCAGACCATGGAACTTCTCCGGCAGGGCGAGCATGGCCTTGGCGAGGAAGGTGAGCCGTTCCACGTGAATGGTCAACTCGCCGGTGCGGGTGCGGAAAAGATAACCGACCACGCCGATGTGGTCGCCCATGTCGAGCAGCTTGTAGAGCGCGAAGCCCTGTTCGCCGACGGCGTCGAGGCGCACATAGATCTGCAGCCGCTGGCCCTCCTGTTGCAAGGTCGCAAAGCCGGCCTTGCCCTGGGCGCGGATGGCCATGATTCGTCCAGCCACAGCCACGGTGGATCTATTGGTTTCGAGGTCCTCGGTTTGCACTTCGCCCCACTGGACGCGCACCGCGGCCAGCGTGTGCGAGGCAGGGAACTGGTTGGGATAGGCCGCCTGGCCCAGTTTTTCAATCTCTTCCAGCTTGGTCTTGCGCAATTCGAAGAGGCTGCGTTCAAATTCTGAATCGAACACGGGCATTCCTTTGTGTGAACTGTGTCACGGGGTCAGGAACAAGTATATCGTCCGGCAAGTAACAGGGGTCCAAAGGGGCGCAGGAGTCTGGACTTCCTTGCGTATCCAGCCCAAGCAGGGCACAACTTGCGCGCAACAAATGGCACGCAATATGTGTCTTAACCCAAAGCCAGGGTGATGTGAGCAGGCCCTGGCAAGGAGAACGCATGAAGAAAGAACTATGTGTATTGATCCTTGGTTTTGGCCTTCTCTCTGCAGTCCAGGCAAGGGGCACCATCCTCCCCGACGCCTGTGGCGACGACAAGGTGAAATTCGACGTCACCTCGGAAAAGAGCAAAGCGCCGCCCGCCCCGCCGGATGGGGCAAAGGCGCAGATCGTCTTCATCGAAAATGAGAATCGGATGCTGGGCCCCTTCATGTATGCCACCATCCGGTATGGACTCGACGGGGCGTGGGCCGGGGCAAACAAAAACAACTCGTATTTCACCGTCCTGGTGGACCCCGGCGTTCATCACATCTGCGCAAGCTGGCAGTCCGCACTGCCTAGTCTGAAGAAGAGCATCGATACTGCCTCGTTCACCGCCGAACCGGGCAAAACCTACTACTTCGCGGCCAATGTCAGGGTGATTCCCGTCGGCGAAAGCAACGCGACGTTTGACTTCGACCTTTCGCAACTGGACGAGGACGCGGGGAAGTATCGCGTAAAAGCCTGGAAACTCGCCAAATGGGTCACCAATCCGTGATCTGAGTGCTTGTCTCTGGTTCGCATAAGGGGCGCCAATCCTGTATAAACACGTTGGTGCCCTACCACAAGCCCATTCCGGGTTCGAAAGACAAGCCTCCGATTTCCAGCGGCATCGGCGCGTGGGTGGAGGCTGAGAAGCTGATGAATCTCGCCTTTGTGCTGCCCTGCTCGGTATTGATTTGCTGGGGGATCGGCGTCTGGGTAGACCATCTGCTCCACCAGAAGTGGATCGGCATCCTTGGTATCATCGTTGGAAGCGTCTGCGGGCTGATTTACGTCATCCAGCAGGCCATCGCCGCGGAAAAGAAGGCTGCCGTGGAAGACCAGAAGACCAGCGAGCCGACAGACCAACCATGACCCAGGAAACTCACCCGATAGTCGATATCACACCCGCAGATCTGGATGCGCTGCTTTGGCGGGCTATGCGAGCCACCCTGGTGGTGGGCCTGGCGGCCGCCATTGTGGTCTGGATCGGCTCCGATTGGCGTAATGCAGCCATGTTATGCGTTGGATCTCTGATTTCGGCGGCCAGCATCTGGGAGTGGCAAAGGCTGATCCGGGTGATCAACGCGCGCATGGACCGTCAGAGAACCCCCGCAAATTCAGTTGCCGTTGTCGTGTTCTTTGTGCTGAGGCTCACCGTCTTTGCGCTGGTCATTTATGTTAGCCTGAAGTGTATCCGGGGCTCGGTGGCGGCACTTTTGTGTGGACTGGCTCTCGCGGTACTTACCGTGGGATGGCAAACCATACGATTGCTGCGCGATTGAGAACGGGAATGGCAGGACGAACTGAAGCTAGCTGGCGGCACCGGACGAGGTAGATCTGGCCCACCGGCGGAAAGAATCCAGGATTCATGTCGGAATCATTCGCATTGACCAAGTTGTTGATTCATTTGTTTAGCGGTGTCCTGACCTCGGGGCTTCAGGCCGTCGGCGTTCCAGCCGACAAGGCCGCGGAACAGTCCGCAGCCATTCTGAGTGCTTACTCGCTGGAAATCCTGGTGGTGTGCGGGCTGATCGCCTTCTTCGCCGTGGTGCGCATGAGCCTGTCGGTGGAGCGCCCCAATCCGGCGCAGCATGTGGCCGAGATGATTCACGAACTCATCGGCGGCCAGGCCGAGCAGGTGATCGGACATGGCTACGAGCGCTTTCAGGCCTTTGTAACGTGCATTTTCCTCTTCGTGCTGCTGAACAATCTGAGCGGGCTGATTCCTGGCATTACGGCGCCGACCACTTCGATCATGGTGACGCTCGGCTTAGCCGTCCCCACCTTTCTCTATTACAACTTCTACGGGATCCGCGAGCAGGGTCTGGTTGGTTACATCAAGCACTTTGCCGGGCCTGTTTGGTGGATGGCCCCACTGATTTTTCCCATTGAGATTGTTTCGCATCTTGCGCGTGTCATGTCGCTCAGCGTTCGTCTTTATGCCAACATGTTCGCCGGCGATTTGGTGACGCTGGTCTTCTTCTCGCTTGTTCCCGTTGGAATCCCGGTGATCTTCCTGGGTTTCCATATTTTTGTATCCGGGTTGCAGGCATTTGTGTTCATGCTGCTGACGATGATTTACCTTTCGCTGGCAGTTGCGCACGAGCACTAAAAACAGCTTCTAGCTGCCAGCTTTCAGCTCCTAGCCTTTGTTTGGGCGGGGAAAGCGGGCTGGCTCTGGGCAGCGGAACAAGTACGAGTCCCGTAGCAGAAACGGGGCTGGCAGCTAAAAGCTAGAAGCTAGCGGCTGCTTTTAAAGATTCCGCCGGAGAGAGCTTCCGCTCCGGAGCAACGGTAGGCCGCAAGCGTGAGGGGGCCAGCTCGGTGAGCCTCAACCACCCACTGGCGGCCAATTCAAAGGGAAGCTGGAGAATTATGAAGAAGCTTCAGTATTTGTTCATGGCCCTGGCGGCTCTTTGCTTCGCCATCCCGGCCTTCGCGGACGGCGGCTCTGCCGTTGTCAACTTGGTGCCGATCGGCGCCGGTCTCGGCATGGGTCTTGCCGCTGGTCTTTGCGGTCTCGGACAAGGCAGGGCGGTCGGTTCGGCCGTGGAAGCTCTTGCCCGCAACCCAGGCGCCCGCGCCGGCATCTTCACCTTCCTGGTTCTCGGTCTGGCGCTGATCGAGTCCCTCACCCTGTTCACCCTGGTCATCGTTTTCGCCAGGATGTAATCAGGTGCTTGTGCAACGCAAAATGGCCCCTTCCAAGTGGATGGGGCCATTCTGTTGCTATCGCATTTGCCTATTCGACATCAAAAAGTCCGGGCAGCACTTCTCCGGCCTTGTCTTCCAACACATGCGTAAATGCCACGGCATTGAGCGGAGGTTCCGGCCCGATGTACACAGTGCGCGCACCGGCCATCTTGGCCCAATACACGAAACTGGCGGCAGGGTAGACCGAGCCCGAGGTCCCGACCACAACCATCAGCGTCGAGTTGTCGATCTCTTCCTGGATGTGGTCCATCTCCAGCGGAATCTCGCCAAAGAAGACAATATGTGGCCGCAGCCGTCCTCCGCATGCGCACAGCCCCACTTCTTCCATGCTGCGATAGATCTTGTGGTCCTCGATGGGAGGCGCTCCGCACTCCAGTTCGCATCGCGCCTTGCTCAGCTCGCCGTGCATGTGAACCAAGCGCTTGGAACCGGCCCGCTCGTGCAGATCGTCCACATTCTGCGTACACAGGAAGAATCGTTCGCCCAGCTTATGTTCCAGTTCCGCCAGCGCAAAATGCGCGGGATTCGGCTCCGCCAGTGCTCCAGCTTCGCGCCGCGCGGAGTAAAACTGCCAAACCAGGGTGGGGTTCTTCAGCCACGCGCCGGGGGTGCAGACATCTTCGACGTTTTGACCTGCCCAAAGGCCGTCTTCCGCGCGGAAGGTGGGCAGACCGCTTTCCGCACTAATCCCCGCACCGGTCAACACAAAGACCCGGTCCTGGGGGCCAATCGATATTTTATTCATTGTTCTTGCTCCAAATCTCTATCGGTCCATCAACGGTTTAGCCGACCACTGGAGGAGGAAATTGTAGCGCTGGCCTCCAGGCCCACGTTTTTTCCTGTCAGCGGCAAGGCATTTCCCGAGCTTCACGGTTCCAGCAGGACCTTCCCGGTCGTCCGCCGGTCCTCCAGGTCGGTTTGCGCCTGCGCGGCGGCGCCAAGGTCATACACATGCTCCGTCCGCAGCTTGAGCTCGCCCGCCGCAGCCCAGCCGAGTACCTCGCCGGAGCGCCACTCCAACTCAGCGCGATTGCCCAGGTAATGCCACAGCGTAGGCCGGGTCACAAACAAGGACCCTTTACCGCTCAACTGAATCAGGTCGAAGGGAGGAACAGGGCCGCTCGATGCGCCGAACAAGGCCACCAGTCCGCGCGGGCGCAGGCAATTCAGGCTCTTTTCAAATGTGGTTCGGCCGACCGAGTCGTACACCACGTCAACGCCCTTGCCGTCCGTTATGCGCTTCACTTCGGTCTCGAAATCCTGGTCGTTGTAGAGGATCACTTCCGCCGCTCCAGCCTCGCGCGAAAGCTCGGCCTTGGCCTCTGTCGAGACGGTCGTGATCACCTTCGCGCCAAGCCTGTTCGCCATCTGTGTCAACAGCAGCCCCACGCCGCCCGCGCCGGCATGAACCAGCGCCGTATCGCCGGCCTTGAGCGGAAAGGTGGAGTGAGAAAGGTAGTGCGCCGTCATGCCCTGCAACATGGCGGCCGCAGCCTGTTCCGGGTTGAGCTTTGCGGGGGTTTTCACCAGTTGAGCAGCTGAAACCAGCGCATATTCGGCATAGCTTCCCAGCACGCTCACCGACGCGACCTCATCGCCGGGCGCAAATCCAGTGACTCCCGGCCCGAGTTCCTCAACTGTCCCCGCCGCTTCGCTGCCGGGGATGAAGGGCAGCGCGGCCTTGTAAACGCCTTTGCGGAAATAGACTTCGATGAAGTTGACCCCGGTCGCTTCGACACGGATCAGAACCTGCCCAGGTCCCGGCTCGGGAATGGGCAACTCGGCCAGTTTCAAAACCTCTGGCCCGCCAGTTTCGGATATTTGGATGGCTTTCATGACAGGGCAAGAATGCAACACATTGCCGGGGCTCCGCAAGCTCCGAATGGAAACGGAGGACAGAAGGTCGTTGGTTCATCGCGCTCAAACAGGAAAAAGCCCCGTCCAGGAATGCGCGGACAGGGCCTTCGATTTCCCGCTTCCGGCAATCCGAAGCGCTACTTTGCCGGGCTCGCGGTTTCGAGCTTGACCAGCATATCTTCCTTGCGCACCACGAGGTTGGTGGCGTTCAGGGTCGCGAGTTCAAAACCGTGGCCGTGGGTGATGGCGTCGGGGGGGCAGGCTTCCACACAATAGCCGCAGAAAATGCAGCGGTTGTAGTCGATGTTGTAGACCTTGGCGTAGCGCTCGGACGAAGAAATGCGCAATTCTTCAGTGTTCTCCGCAGCCTCGATCAGAATACAGTTTGAAGGACATGCGGCCACGCAAAGAAAACAGGCCACGCATTTTTCGAGGCCATTCTCATCGCGCTGCAGGATGTGTGCGCCCCGGTAGCGCTGCTCGAAGACTGCTCCGCGATTCAGGCCCGGGCCATCGGGATAGTTCTCCACCTGGGTGGGCTGCAGAATCTCCCCGAATGTGATGCTCATGCCTTTCACAACACCGGCAATGTTTCCCACAATCGACATGAGGTCAGTATACGATGAATCCCAGGAGGGATTCATCATGCAAAAGAGGGCCGTGGCGATCGTTTTGGTTCTGAGTCTCAGCATGATCTCAGTTCGCGTTGCGGGGCAGCAGGGGCCGATTTCAGACCTGCCCATGCGCCAGCCGCCACCACCGGATACCACTCTCATGAAACAGCAGGCGAACCAGAATATGTCTGCTTCTGCGCCTCTGAGGATCACGGTGGGCAAGAAATCGTCCGAATGGACCCCCGCGCTGTTGGCAGCGCTTCCTCATACCAGCTTCACCGTTTACAACGAGCATATAAAGTCGAATCAGACCTATTCGGGCGTGGAACTCATCGCGCTTCTCGCGCCTCTGGGAGTATCGGAAAAGCCGCACGGCAAGGATCTTCGGTTCTATATGGTTGCGGCGGGGGCTGATGGATACAAGGCCGTTTATTCAGTGGCCGAAGTTACGCCGGATTTGCACGACGCGACGATCATCGTGGCCGATACGCTGGACGGAAAACCACTGGCCGAAAGCGGGCCTCTTCAGCTGATCGCTACGGGCGAGAAACGGCCCGCGCGCTGGGTGCGCAATCTGGTCAGCATCAAAGTGCAGGAAGCGGACTAAACGGTCAGTGGCGCACAGCCGGCGGGACAGACTGGCCATGATTGTTTGCGGGCGGGGTTGTAACCGGCTTACGCTCCCAGCGGTGTCCCAGCGGCTGACCGGCTGGCTGGCAGATCGGACTATCCTGCCCTCGGACCAGCCCCGGAATGGTTCCCTGCGGGCTGCAAAGCCGCACTTTGAAAGCTTCGGCTTCCTTGCTGGTGAGTTGGCGGGTGCGCTCCTCGCCGGTGATCGGGTCTAGATCGTAGCGATAGAGGATATCCTCGGGGTGCTTCTGCTTGCCGAAATCGTAATGGCTCCAGGTCCCGATCGATTCGCGCCCGTTCGGTTCAGCCAACCCGGCGTAGACCTGCGTCAGAGCTACGCCGTCCGGCGGGGTCGCGCTCCAGAGCGGCACTGACTGCCGGCCGCGCATCCAGCGCGCCGCCCAAGCGTGTTGCGCCACGTCGTAATGGAAGGCCGTGAAGAAGGTGTCCGCCGCGCACTGCGTGCAGCTTTCATAAAGAATTGCCGGCTCCATTGCAGCGCCTTCCCTGAAGCGGACCCAATCCAGCCAATGCAGGTTGTAGCCGTTCAGCAGAGGTCTTATCTCATGCGTGGTCAACGACACGCTCCACACCATGAAGGAGTCCGACGAGGGAACGGCCTGCGGAGTTGCACGCTGGGTGGTAATCACCAGCGCCGCATCGTATTCCACTCCAATTTCACGGATAGCCGTCCAGTTCTCCACTACCAGCGAGCGCGTGACCCACACCACAATGTCCTGATCTTTTTGGTTCCGATCCGCATGGAAATCGATCCAGCGAAAGCTCTCCGGCGCTTGCTGCGCGCGGGAGATACAACAGCCGAAAAGCAAGAGGATCGCGATGAATTGCCGCAAGTTTAGGCCAGCCACTTCAGAAGTTGTTCGAATCTTTCAACCATTTGTAGGTTTTTCAAATCGCCGCCAGCAATTTTTCTGCCCTTGCCAGCTTCTCGTTGACTTGGAGCGCCTGGCTGCGGGCCAACTCCTGGAGATCGAGGATGGACTGATAGAGGGCATCCAGATCTACGCCGCCTTTGACTTTGTCGAGGTGGGCATCACCTCGCGTGACGGTCTCCTCGAGAATGACTTCCTGACGCTCGTCGAGCATTTGGAACTTGCGCACGTCCCCCTTAACCTGAATAACAAAAGCCAGTGTTCCCCCGGGCAGCAGGGTTTTGAATTGGCCGTCCTCGACCCCGGTAGACCAAGAGATCCTTTTTTGTCTAGTCTTCTCGATCAACTGATTTACAAACCCAAGCGACTTTTCATCCATTGAACGCCCCTTCCTCTGCCTTGGAACGTAGTCCGCCGCACTGGCCGGCAAGTACATCCAGTATCGCACCGGTGATTTCAAGGAGTCGAACCCTCTCTGAATGGCTTAAGCTTCCCGCTTCCCGGTTGAGTGCATCCGCCACGATCTTAAGGTCTAACTGCTTTCCCTTCATCATGTCTAGCCGGTTACCAAGCAACTTCTCGTGATGACGAATTGCCAGCGCCAGTTCGGAACGCAAATCCGTAGTACGCAATCTGGCCTCGGGCATTCTTGAGCCCTCAACGTACCCGTGCAACTCCTTCGCCATGCGCGCCAAAGACGCAAAATCGACTTCAGCGTTGTGACGAAAGACGCTGTTTTCGGCTCGTCTCGCAGCAGCCTTTGCGCCTGTTGCCTGAATAATTGCAGCGATGGTGAGCAGCAAGCCCACTCCGCCCACGCCGGCATTCGTCCAATCAAACAAGTCGTGCAGAATCATGTTCGATCTCTCCCGGCTAGCATAGCGCACATTCCGGAATCCCGCTTACAGCCCCAGCTTCTCCCAGATGGCATCGACTCTGGTCTTGGTGGCGCTGTCCATCTCCAGCATCGCTGGCCAGGGGCGATTGAAGCCCTCGGCCTTCCACTTGCGGGTGGCATCAATGCCCATCTTCGATCCGTAGTTCGGCAGGCGCGAAGCGTGGTCCAGCGAATCCACCGGGCCGAGTGTGAACTGGATGTCGCGCTCGGGATCGATGTTGTTGGCCACGCGCAGTGTCACTTCGCCCACATCCTGCACATCGCAGTCCTCGTCCACCACGACGATGATCTTGGTAAACATGGCTTGCCCCAGCGACCAGATCGCGTTCATCACCTTGCGTGCCTGTCCGGCGTAGCTCTTGCGGATCGAGACCAGCATCAGGTTGTGAAAGACGCCCTCCATGGGCAGGTGAATGTCCACAATCTCCGGAATCTGCATGCGCATGGCGGGCAGGAAGATCCGCTCCACAGCTTTGCCCATCCACGCGTCCTCCATCGGCGGTTTGCCCACAATGGTGGCGGCATAGATGGGATCTTTGCGGTGCGTAATGCAGGTCAGGTGGAAGACCGGATATTCATCCGTGGTGGTGTAAAAGCCGGTGTGGTCGCCGAACGGACCTTCGGTGCGCAATTCGCCCAATTCTACGTAGCCTTCGAGCACAATCTCGGCGTGCGCCGGAACCTGCAGGTCCACTGTCTCGCACTGAACAATCTCAACCGGCTTTCCGCGCAGGAAACCGGCGATCATGAACTCCTCAACTTCCGGGGGTGCTGGAACGATCGCTGAAAAGGTCGTCGCTGGATCGGTTCCGATGGCTACGGCGACTTCCATGCGGTTACCTCTTTGTTTCCCGATTGCCACTTGCGGCAGCCCGCCGATGGGGCCGTCGGGGATGGCCACTGACCCTCCCGCGGACTCCGCCATCGCCGCAACACGGGCTGTGAGCGCGCTGAAGGTGCCCTGCGAGTTTTCGACCGCGGCCGTCCGCAAGGCCTCGCGGTAATGCTCCGCGGCTACCTTTTGACGTTGCCAGTGCATTCCGGTCGTCTGGCTGTCGTAGACCTGCATGCGATACATGCCGATATTCCGCTTGCCGGTGCGCGGATCCTTGGTGTGTACGCATGGCAGTGTGATGAACGGCCCGCCATCGTGAGGCCAGCACTTCAGGATAGGGAACTTGAGCAGATCGAACCCCTCGCGCAGGATGACCTCTTTACAGCGAGCCTCCTTTGCGCTCACCGTCTTGGGGAATGCGCTGGTCAACGCGCCTAGTTGGGGCAGCATCTTGAGCTTGTCAAAGATCCCTTCCGGCGCCTTCAGGCTCATCAGCCCCTGAATGCGTTCGGCAATTTCGTCCAAGCGTTCAACACCCAGCGCCATCGCCATGCGGCGCTCGCTGCCGAACTGGTGTATCAGCACCTTCTGGCCGGGATGCCCCTTGATGTTTTCGAAAAGCAGCGCGGGCCCGCCGGGCGCATAGGGCTTTTTTGTCCTGGCAACACCCTTGGGGTGCGATGTGCCGATTGCGCCGATTTTCGCGATGCGGTCGGTGATCTCGGTGATTTCGAGATCCGGCGAAAACTCTTCGCTAATCCTCTTCAATTCGCCAGCTTTTTCGAGGGTTTTGATCCAGTCGCGCAAATCGTCGTAGGCCAAGGGGATGCTCCTTTGCGGCGGGGGCCGCTTCAAGCTTCTAGCTTAACGCGCCGCCGCAGCCGCGCGGAGCTCTCCGCCGTTCCGGCGCTCCATGGCAGCGTTCCAGGGGTGACGAAGACCCTTGCCAGCCCGGAATCGATCTGTGTAAACTGCGTCCCATTGGTTCTCAAGCTTCACGAAGGAGTCCTATGTTCAAAGCAATTCTCAGTGTTTCGGCCATCCTGGTTCTTACCGCGGCGACCTCCATGCCTCTGCACGCGCAAGCCGCGGCGGACCTTTACAAGGCGAAGTGCCAGATGTGCCATGGAGCCGACGGAAAGGGCACGTCCCCCATGAGTCAGAAGATGGGAGTCCGCGACTTCCACGGCCCGGCCGTGGCCAAGGAATCGGATGCCGAGCTGTTCACCATCACCAAGAACGGCAAAGCCAAGATGCCCGCGTATGCCGGCAAACTGACCGACGAACAGATCAAAGAACTCGTGAAGTTGATGCATACCTTGAAGTAAACTCGGCTTTTGCAAAAAACGATCGGCCCGGAAACTCGTTCCGGGCCGATCCGTTTTTCTGGTGGATCAGCAAGCTTATTGAACGGATCGAACCGCCGCAATCGAGGTGATGGTCACCGGTTGTACGGGGCTGACGGCATCCAGGGGAAAACCGAGCCGCTTCCATTCGTCGAAGCCGCCACGCAGCGGGTGTACGCGGTCGATGCCCAGTCTGTGCAGGGTCATCGCGGTTTTGGCGGCGGTGGCTTCGCTGGGGCAGGTGCAATAGAGCACCACGGCGCGATCGCGAGGAATTTCGTGCGCGCGGACAGAGAGCTGCTCGGGTGACAGATGCAGCGCACCGGGCAGCGTGAACGGATCCGGCAGCAACTCCAGCGGATGGCGCAGATCCACGATAAAGACTTCTTCTCCGGCATCGAGCATCCGCTTCAGTTCAAGCGGCTCCAGACGGGCTTCGGCCAGGTTCTTGAGCACCATGCGGCGGCGCACGATGCGTCCCGTCAGAAAAATGACAATTCCCAACAAGAGCAGGGCAGCGGAGAAGTCTCCCACCCAGTCGAGCATCCTGGGATCGTGCTGCAATATGTCTCCGAAGACGCGGCCGACGGTCAGCAACGTTCCGATCCAGAGCGTGGCGCCGATGCTGTCGAAGAGCAGAAAACTCGCGTAGCCCATGCCGTTCTGGCCGGCCACTGGGGGCGCCAGTGTGGCCAGGCCGGGCACAAACTTGGCGGTCATCAAAGTGAGCGCCCGTCGGCGTCCATAGGACTCCTGAGTGCGGCGCACGCAGATGGTCGGTTCCAGCGACAGCTTGCACAGAATCCGCATCACCACATGCCCGTAGCGGCGGCCAATGTGAAACCAGATGCTGTCGGAAAGCAGGCAGGCGGCCAAAGCGGACAGCAGCGCGAGGGGAAAGCTGATCTCGTGTTCCGCAGAGAGCGCTCCGGCCGCGAGAAGCACGGGCGTCGCGGGCAACGGAATGCCCAACTGCTCCACCAGAACCCAAGCGAACAGCAGGGCATAGCCGTAGATCAAAAGAATGTGTTCCGGTAAAGCCATCGGCAGTTGCCCCGTTTCGATGGTGAAGGTGTTGGTCTATCCTGCGCTTGAAGGATCTAAGCTGGGGAAGAGCGCAAGAGACTACACAGTATCGGATGACGCAGGGAGGGGTTTCGCTTCAAGGGGTGGAAAAACGACGAGAACCGTTTTGTTATAACGCAGTGCAAAACGGGGGGTCTTAATGTATTTCGGCTGCGAAGCGGAGAGCGGACTCCATCCGTTGGAGATTTGGAATGCGGCAGAACACAGGCAGTAACGTCCATTATTTGTATAAGATGAGTGAGATCCTCATCTTTAGGGACGCGATTGACGATACGTAAAGTTTATGTATAATCCACGTATCGGAGGTTGAGAGATGTCTTCAGGAGCTTCCAATTCGTCCTCGTCGACGCCAGCCGAGGGCTCAAAGCGGGTCAACGTTGTTTTTTCTGCAGAGCAATTCAATAAACTTCAAAACCTCGCCAGGTCGCAAAACATCAGCCTTTCCGATGCGCTTCGTCAAGCGATCAGCCTGAGTGATCTAATCGTTGAGGCCAACAGCGAAAAAGGCGCGCAGATCCTTTTCAAAAAGGGGAATGTGGTTCAACAGTTGAAATTGGTCAGATGAAGAGGGGAGAGATCCATGGGGCTGAACGATGTGGGCCCTGAGCAAGAGTCCGCCGGAAAAATGACGACGCGGAACTGACGTTGGACACAACGCAAGCATCTCGAATTTCCGCAGATGGATCTGAAATACCTAACGTCTTTTTTCCCACTTGGACACCGTACCAGCCAGAGAGGCAAAGAGATCATGTGCGGCTCATCGTCACAGTCGGCCTCCTCCTTATCCTTGCCTGGATTATCGTGTGGGCCTCGATAAAGAGCGCATCTTGGCGTGACCATTGGGAGCAGACAAAGGAAATGCTGCAGATGATACTCCCTGCGGTGACGGGGCTGATCGGATCTGTGATTGGTTTTTACTTTGGATCAGGTGTTAACGGCAACAGTTCAAGCAGCGGCACTTTGGGCGACGGCAAGTAGAGAGTTGCCCAATGCGCTTGGCCTAAAGAGCCATAGAATGTATCAGCTTTATCGGTTCAGCAAGTTTCAATCCTTTTCCATGCCGAGACCTGTCAAGTGTGGAGGCTGCATTCTCAAGTCAACAGACCGCCCATAGGTGGCCTGTTGACTTGAGTCGCTGGCGCTTGATTGCGTTACGGCTGGGCTTGCTGCGGAGTGGCAACCGGCGTAGCAACTGGAACCACCTCCGGGGCAGCGGCCGAATCTTGCTGGCCCTTGGCAGCAAAGTAGTTCCGATCCCACAAATTCTTGTAGAAGAGGCCAGTCAGCTCCGCGGCGCGGGGACCGAAGGTCGGCCTTCCGCCTTCGAGGAAGAAGACAGTGACCAGGCTGCCCTGCGGCGCATCCGAGAAGGAAGCAAACCAGCCAAAACGCGTGCCCTTGTCCGAGCACGTTCCGGTTTTGCCGAAGATGGGCAGCTCATTGAAGTTGGCGCGCAGGCGGCGGGCGGTTCCATACTCAACCGCGCCGGCCATGCCATCCTCGATATCGGGAAGATAGCGGGCAATATCCAGAGTCCGCTTGACCCGGGGCTCGAAGGCGGCAATATCCTCGGGCGTGGTCGGGTGTTGCAAATAATAGAGAGTTCCGCCATTGGAAAGAGCCGCGACATACGCGCCAAGCTGCAGCGGGGTCAGCGAAACACCCTGGCCGAAGCTGCACATGCGGCCCACTCCACCTTCGGAGGCGGGAAGCGGCTGGTCCGGATAAACGCCAAGCTGCTCTCCGTCAATCTTGTAACCAGCAAGCTCGCCCAGGCCAAACTGGGTGGCGTAGTGGTGAACGCGCTCAAATCCGAGCTCGCGGCCCAACTCCTCGAAATAGAGGTTGTTGCTCTTGGCCAGCGCGTCGGTCATGTTCATACGGAAGCCGGCCAGTTGCACCGGCGTGTCGCGAGTAACCAGACCCTCCGAAAGCGCCGCCATGGCGACGGTGATCTTGATGGTCGAACACGGCTCCGCTCCGGGAGAGAGTGCCAGCTTCTGGTTCACCATGGCCAGGATGCGCCCGTTGGATGGATCGATGACCACGGCGGTTCCGTTCATGTCGCCCATGGCGTCGATGGCCGCCTGGCGCACAACCGGATCTTCGCCCATAGTGACGTCGTCGGCGTAGATATCGGAGTTGGCAAAGGAACTTGCGGTAAAGCGCTCGTTGAAACGGTGAGGCCGGTGGGTGAGCGAAGCGCGGCGGAGAGTGGCTTTACCGTTCGCGGTGGGCAGGGAAGCGCGGGAGCTTGCAATCACTTTCGACGAAGCAGCCCTGGATCTGGAGTGCGCTGGGGCGATCGCAGCTTTGGAAAGCTTGCTGGGAGCCGCCGTGGCTTTATCGGACGGCTTAGTGGCGTGCGCGACTGCGGAATGATGGGCGAAGGTCCGCCGGGACTCGGAAACATGAGGCTCGGACGCTTTGCCGCGATGCAGAGTGCGCGGAACATTCAGCGCGGCGAGCGATGCGGCACACGTTCCGAAAGTGATCAGGGCCAAGCTTGTCGCCCAAAGTTTAGACAGATTCATCCAGCTCGTTACCTCTCGACATAGGATCTTTTGGGATCTCTTGCTGCACGTCTGCCCAAAAGGCGCCGTACCACTTGAATCGCTATCACGCGCCTTGCATCCAACGGCCTCCTCGTTCACCTGTTGGATAATTCAACAATACCTTAAGCCCGGAATCGGAAATCGAGTCTGAACAGAATTGCACACATTTCAGGGCGTGGTGGAATCTTATAGTTCCAATTCAGGATTTCAAAGAAAATAATCCGCCACGTCGCTCCATTCTTAGAAGCGAAGCCGTCGCATGAACGCCGGTGTATCCAGATCCTGCTGCATCTCCTCCGGCGCATCTCCATAATGAGCGGGCGGCTGCTGGGTATTTGGCTCGCCGTTCCCGGTCAGTCCGCGTCCCGGAGGGGCCACATCCGCGGTAAAACCGCGGGGCAGCGGAGTAAAGACGGGCTCTTCGGCCAGCTCCGCAAACTGGGGGCGCGACGGCGCCGAAGCCTGCTCTTCGGGCTCGAAGCGGCGAGGAATTTCCATGGGCATCTCAGGCGTCGGAGGCGCGAGGGGGGCAGCCGGCTCCAGTTCCACGAACGAAGCCCGTGATTCGTCCAGGTCTTCTTCCTCGCTTTGAAAACGGAGGGTCGCGGGCGCGGCCGGAGCCGCTTCCTGAAGCCAGGTTTCGGGCGCCATCACGGGCACGGAAACCATCGGCGTCTCTTCCACGCTCAACATGCGCGCCCGACGCTCCGGCATCTGATCGCGGAATCCGGTGGCGATCACAGTGATCTTCACCTCGTCGCCCATCTTCTCGTCCTGCACCGCGCCGAAGATGATATTGGCGTCTTCGTGGGAGGCGGACTGGATAATCGACGAGGCTTCGTTGACTTCGGAGAGCTTGAGGGAACTCGAACCGGTGATGTTGATCAGGATGCCGCGCGCGCCGTCGATTGCGCCCGCCTCCAGCAGCGGAGAAGCCATCGCCGCCTGCGCGGCTTCGATGGCGCGATTGGGGCCGGAGCGGATGGCGGTGCCCATGACGGCATGGCCCATCCCGGCCATGGTGGTCTTCACGTCGGCAAAGTCGCGGTTGATGATGCCGGGAATGGTAATGATGTCCGAAATTCCCTGAACACCCTGGCGCAGCACGTCGTCGGCAATGCGAAAACTCTCGAAGAAGCCCGCGTCCTTGGCCACAGCCAGCAGCTTCTCGTTGGGGATCACGATCATCGTGTCCACGCTTTCCAGCAGTTCTTTCATGCCCCGATCCGCCTGCTGCAATCTGCGCTTGCCCTCGAAACCAAAGGGAAGGGTGATTACTGCGACGGTCAGGATGCCCATTTCGCTGGCCAGCGAAGCGATCACCGGCGCAGCTCCAGTACCGGTGCCCCCGCCCAGGCCGGCGGTGACGAACACCATGTCGGCGCCTTCAAGCGCTTCGATGATCTTTTCGGAGTCTTCCAGCGCTGCGCGGCGGCCCACGTCCGGGTTGGCGCCCGCGCCCAGGCCCGAGGTCAGGCGCACGCCCAGCTGGAGCTTCACCGGAGCATTCGACAGCTTCAGCGCCTGCACGTCGGTGTTGGCGGCAATGAACTCCACGCCCTCCATCTGTGCGGCGATCATGCGATTGACGGCATTCCCGCCGCCGCCGCCCACGCCAATGACCTTGATCCGGGCTCCGTGAACACCATCGTCGTGGTATTGAATGCGCATCTCTCCAGAATCGCTGATCGGCTGTTCCATACGGCTTAGGTCTCCTCGGTCTCTAATCATCCATCTCAAAAGGCTGCAAAATCCGGCTCTAAAAGCTTGCTGCGAACATGGCGCGCAACCTGGACTTGAATCCAGTGTTCTCCGCGGCCCGCGTTACGCGTGTGCGATGAGCATACAAAAGCATGCCGATGGCGGTCGAGAAGCTGGGATTGACCAGCTCAACCGGCATATTCGACAGGCGGACCGGAACTCCCACGCGCGCCGGCACCCGCAACTGGCTTTCCGTTACATCCAGCATACCGGGCAACTGTGCTCCGCCGCCGGTAAGAACACAGCGCGCGCCTAACGCATCCAGAACTCCACCCTGGCGGAGGCTTTCCTTCACGTAATACATCAGCTCTCGTGCGCGGGGCTCCAGAATCTCCGCCACCGAGCGCAGGCGCAAAGTGCGCGGATGGGGACCTTGCAATTCGATCTCGGCGTGTTGCGGCACTGCCGTCACCACCACGTGGCCATATTGCCGCTTCAGTTCCTCGGCCTCGCGCAGTTCCAACTGCAGGCCCACCGCCAGGTCGCTGGTAAAGTGCGTTCCTCCCAACGGCACAGAGGCCGTGAAGGCCACTGCGCCCTCGAAAAAGACGGCCAAATCGCTGGAATGCGCGCCGATATTCAACAGGCATGCGCCGAGTTCGCGCTCATCCGCCGAAAGCGTCGATTCGGCGGCGGCAATCGACTCCAGAACAGCTTCTGTCACTTCCAAGCCGGCGCGGTTGGCGCAGGTGACCGTGCTTTGCAGTGCGCTGCCGGAACATGTGGCGATATGCAGATCGACTTCCAGCTTTGCGCCGATCATTCCCACCGGGTCAAAGATGCCGGGCTGATCGTCGAGGATGAATTGACGAGGCAACAGGTGAAGGATCTCGCGGTCCGGAGGCCGCTCCACGGCGCGCGCCCTTTCAATGGCATTGCGCACATCGTCCTTGGAAATCTCGCGCATGCGGCTGCCCAGGTCGAATCCGCCCCTGGTATTGAGTCCCCGGATATGCGGCCCACCCACGCCGACCGCGCATTCATCGATATTGGCCCGTGCGGATCGCTCTGCCTGCTCGTTGGCCGCCTTCACTGCCTTGGTTGCCGGTCCCAGCTCGGCGATCAGGCCTTTGCGCATGCCCGCCGACTCCACTTGGCCATAACCTCTGAAACGCAACGCGCCCTCGTTGATGTCGGCCGCCAGCACGCGCGTCCACGCGCTGCCCACGTCCAATACAACGACCAGGTTGTCCTGTTTCTGACTCATTGCGCTCACTGTCCGGATGCCCACAGCGCGAGCGTGCTCGCAGCGGATCTCCGTCTCTCTGCTGATAGATTGGCACGTTTTGCGTCCGCCCGTTTCTTGTCGCGGGCCTTGTCCTCTGCCCTTTGTTGTGCCGTCTTGTGGATAGGCTTGGACTTAGCGGCGTTTGCGACGGGCTTCAATCCTGCCTTGGCGGAGCTAGATTTTGCGGGCTTCGTCCCGAGCGCTTTGTCGCCCGATCCCTTGGCTGCGATCCTTTTTCCGGTCTCCGGAGCAGCGGCCAGAACCGGTAGCGGCGCGGTTTTCTTGCCTGAGATAGACGAATTCTCGACTGCGGGCGCGGGTGCATCCAGATCGTTTGCAGTCGACCCGCCGTCGCCCGTATCCAGCACTGCCTGCTGGTCATACCGCAAATCCACGCTGGTCAGTTTGGGAAACTGTTGCTGCCACTTGTTGATGTATTTCTTATAGCTCTGGTAGCGTTCCATGAAATGATCTTCGCCAAAGTGCGCAAGGATGTCTCCCCCTGCCTGCGGCATCGTTACACGCGCATCTTCCTGGTTACTCAGATCGATCTGCGAGATCTGGTCGGAGATCCTCTGCCCGTCGCTATCCAGTTCCGCCAGCAGACGCAAGTACAAATCCATCCGTGCCTTGCGCGCGGCCGGCGCTTGATGCGCATCGATTCCCGTCAGCACCGGGAACGAGTAATGATGCTGCGCCATCATGGCTGCCGGCATGCTCAGCAGAACGCCGTTCGCGTCAATCAGCCCGGTGCGCCCGTCCTGCAGCACAAACGCGACGGGCTTGCGCTCCACAATCTGGACCTGGATTCGATCCGGAAGCACGCGCATTACTGTGGCCCGCTCAACCCAGGGAATCTCCTCCAGTTGCTTGCGGCGATCCGCGAGGGAAACAAAGAAGATATTGCGCCCGATGTCTTCGCCAAAGATGGGAAACAGCTCCGCGCGGCTGACTTCAACCAGCCCAGTCGCCTGAATGTTTCCTGTTCCGGCGATACGGAAGCGCGAGTCGCTGCCTAGAAAACTCTTCAGAAAATATCCCGAGACGCCCAGGACGGCAATCCCGGAGACGATTGCGGAGAAGACAAGGGTGCGCCCCAGGGTTCCCGAACGCCGCCACCAGGGTCTCAGCTGAGTTCCGTAGCGGTCGCCTCCGAAGCGTTGCCTTCCAGGGCGAACTCCACCCTTCGCCGGAGGATCGTCGTCGTCCGCGTCTTCCATTTCCAGGGGCATGCCCGGCAAAACGCGCCCACTGGGGGGCACACCCTGCTGCACGCGCCGGAAGCGAGATTCCGCGGGCGCTTCATCCTCCCACTGTTGGGGACGGTTTCTGGTTTCTCTGTCTATAGCCACGCCCGAGCAAGGTCGTGAGAATCGCCAGATTTCACTATAGCCCGGGCCGCTGCCCGTGGTGCCTGCCGCGTTACAAAGGGAATCCGCCGGGTTACGTGTTGTCCGGTTTTGAGTCAGAGCTATCACGTAAACCCAGGTTGTTCGCTTGGCCGGAACCGACTTCTATTGTGCAGGAGGGGCAAATGCGACGAGCCCAGGAGTTGCTGCGCTTCCCTTTCCATTTGCAAGCGATTCATCGCCCATAGGTTTCGCGCCTCATTGGAGTTGGCGAAGGGCACAGTGCCAAGCTCTGGAGAACAGCACTTTTGAGCGTCCCTGGAAATGCGGCATTACTGGGCCAGAACACGACGGCCTCCGGTTTGCCAAGCCGGGGGCCGTTGCGTTGTTGGGTTACGTGGTTTCTGGAATTCCGTCCGAGAAGCTGAGAGGATCGTGGCGCGGTGTTATCTGGGGCAGAGCGTTACCTCGTCCTCATGTCTCCGCTCCGGGGTGTCCACACTGAATCCAGCGATGGGAGTGAGACTTTACTTCTATCTGCCTGAAGCAGAGGCACGGTCTGCTCCACTATTTCTGAAGGTAGTTCCGGATGCGAAGAGAGATAGTCTTCTCTCGCGGCGTCGCTCAAGTGAAGCAGCGCATCGAAGAGCTCTTGAATTTGCACGAACTCGGTTTCTCTGTTCATGATGCGCCTCTCCGCTGACCATCGTGAGACGATTCTCGCAGGCGTTTTTCGGCCAGCCAACCGGAACACATCTCAGAAATTTCATTCGCCTCTAACCACTCGGCAAGATCGAAAGCGGCGACTAAAACAATCCTGTGCATCAACGCAAGGGGAGACTGCGAGTCGCAGCCCCCCTTGCGTTGTTCCCGGATCAATTGACGGTCAAGGTCACGGCGGTGCTGGATGTGATCTTGCCGGTGGCTGCATCGGTTCCAGTGACGGTTACGGTGTAACCGCCCGCTGTGGTGCCGGGATTGGTCGTGACCGAGGTTGTACCGCTGCTGCCCGAACCGCCGCCGCATCCCACAACACCGAAGGCTACGGCCAAGAGCGCGATGCAGGTAATTGCCAGCCACTTGCGGCGACGCGCCGGAACTCCGATCAGCAGCAAACCGGCCAGTACCATGCTTCCGCCGCCGAAGAATTCCTTGAGCGGCAAAACGTTCTTGCTGGTGGTCGCCGCAGTTGTTTGCACGGAGAGTGTTGCCGTGCCTGCAGTGGTTCCGCCGATGGTGACCGACCCCGTGCCGATGGTGCAGGCCGGAGGATCGTTGGGACTGGACAAAGCGGTAGCTATCGTGCAGGTCAGGTTGATCTGGCCAGTAAATGCTCCTGCGGGAGTTACGGTGATTGTGGCGGAATTGCCGGTTGTGGCGCCGGGGTTGACGGTGATGTTTCCGCTGTTGCTCAGAGTGAAGCTTGCTGACGTTGTTTGGCCAGGCTGAATCGTGAAGGTCGCAGCCGGCGATGTGCCAGCCGAGGTGGTCACCGTCACGCTCGCCGAGCCTGCCGTGGCGATGAGGCTAGCTGGAACCGCAGCTGTAAGTTGAGTCGCGCTTCCATAAGTTGTTGTGAGCGAGGTTGTGCCCCACTGCGCGGTGGAGCTGGAGGTGAAGTTCGTGCCGTTGATGGTCAGCGTGAACGCTGCGCCGCCTGCAGTTGCCGAAGCGGGGTTGAGGCTGGTGATGGTGGGAGTGGTGGCTTGCACAGCGTTAATCGTGAATGCGATGCCCGCGGAAGTGCCTCCCGAGGTGGTTACCGTCACGCTCGCCGAACCTGCCGTGGCGATGAGGCTTGCGGGCACGGCAGCCGTAAGTTGAGTTGCGCTTCCATAAGTGGTGGTGAGCGAAGTGCTGCCCCACTGCGCTGTTGAGTTGGAGGTGAAGTTCGTGCCGTTGATGGTCAACGTGAACGCTGCGCCGCCCGCTGTCGCCGAAGCCGGGTTGAGGCTGGTGATGGTGGGCGTGGTGGCTTGCACAGCGTTAATCGTGAATGCGATGCCCGCGGAAGTGCCTCCCGAGGTGGTTACCGTCACGCTCGCCGAACCTGCCGTGGCGATGAGGCTGGCTGGAACGGCAGCCGTAAGTTGAGTCGCGCTTCCATAAGTGGTGGTGAGCGAAGTGCTGCCCCACTGTGCTGTTGAGTTGGAGGTGAAGTTCGTGCCGTTGATGGTCAACGTGAACGCTGCGCCGCCCGCTGTCGCCGAGGCCGGGCTGAGGCTGGTTATGGTGGGAGTGGGCTGGGCGGTAATGGTGAAGGTCGCAGCCGACGAAGTTGCACCGGCAGCTGTTACCGTCACGCTCGCCGAACCTGCCGTGGCGATGAGGCTGGCTGGAACCGCAGCTGTAAGTTGAGTCGCACTTCCATAGGTTGTCGTGAGCGCAGTGCCGCCCCACTGCGCGGTTGAGTTGGAGGTGAAGTTCGTGCCGTTGATGGTCAGCGTGAACGCTGCGCCGCCTGCCGTCGCCGAGGCCGGGCTGAGGCTGGTGATGGTGGGCGGAAGATTGATCGTGTACGCCGAAGACGATACCGCGCTGTTGGAGTAACCACTGGCAATGGCAATTGCGTTCAACGTTTCGCTGCTGCCAACAGTGATGGGATTGGTGTATGGAGTCGACGAAGCAGTTGGCGACGATCCGTCGGTGGTGTAGTAGAGGGTCGCGGCTGAATTCGCATCGAGGATGGCCACCGTCTGCACCGAGGTGTAGGTTCCTGCTACAGGCAAGAACGTTGGAGTAGGCATCACTCCGGTTACTGTGACGGGGGCGCTGGCGGACGCGCTGGCGTATCCGGTGGTGCCTGAAAAGAAGGGCGTGTATTGCGCCAAAAGTGTCGCGGGACCCACTGCCAGTGCTCCCGCTGGTATGGAGATGGTTGTGCTTCCGTTGTCCAGGGCTACCGCTGCCGATGTGTAATTGCCGCTGCTCAGAGTGATGGTTCCGGTGGGCGTGGGATTCCCTGTTCCATCGGTTACAGCAACGGTCACGGGGAGCGGTTGCGTGCTTGGAATGCTGTTGGCTGAAGGCGTCACATTCACAATCGGCGTCAGGGCGCCGACAATCGTAAAGGTGGATGTGGGTGAAGCGCCAATGGCATTGCTGACGCTCACACCCGCGACACCCGAACTGGCGATGAGGTTGGCGGGGACTTCCGCGGTTAACTGGCTGGAACTCACGAAATTCGTGGTAAGCGGCGTGGCGCCCCAGTTCACCACAGCATCGGCGGTGAGGTTGGCGCCGTTCACAGTGAGCGTGAAGGCTGCTTCGCCGGCCGTCGTTGAAATGGGCAGAAGGCTGGAGATTGTTGGCGCGGTCGTTGCGGCATTCACAGTAAACACAGCCGCGCCTGTTGTGCCCCCATCGCTGACCACCGTGATGTTCGCGGTGCCCGCTGTTAGAAGCAGGTTTGCGGGGACCGACGCGGTTGCCTGCGTCGCGCTGACATAAGTTGTTGTCAGCTTGGTGCTGCCCCAGTAAGCAGCTACATTCGGCGTCGTATGAATGGCACTTCCGTCCTGAGTTCCTGTCCCGAAGTTCGCACCATTGATTGTCACGGTGAATGCGCCACTGGCTGCGGTCACGGAAGCAGGAGAAATGGAGGTGATTGTGGGAATCTGAGTGACGATATAGCAGTCGTCGCAACTGTTCAAGTCAATCGAACTGCTTTGCAATGTTGAGTTGCTTATGCCGAAGATCGATGCCAGATCGCTATAAGTTGCTATGCGTTGGTTATTGACTGCTCCGGTCAAGAAGCCATCCATATATGTGAGTACGCCCTGGCTGTTCTGGACAAGCAGAACATCGCCATTGTTGCCATCCCCATAAAACCCTTCGGCGCAGTTGAATCCGACATTCCAACTCTTTACATAGCACCATCCAATAACCTGGCTTGCGGTGCAGGTCGATCCTTGTAGCTGTTTGCAACTGTTGATGGATACTCCGATAAGACTTGTATTATAAGTAGTTCCGGTAATTGACACCGTTCCGGTCGCCATGCTAGATATGCCGCCGACGGTATTTCTAAACCAGGCATAGATGTTCTTGTTGGCGTTTTGCGTCTGTGCCGCGGAGATTGACACCGTCGCACTGTAACTGGTTGCACTGGTCACGCTCACCCATCCAGGCGTGCCTATCGAGGGAGGCGTCGACGACTCCGAGAGATAGTACCCGGTAACCCCCGTCGGATCCGAGGCTGACAGTTTCGCCGTCAACGTTAAGGATTTGGCAGTGAACGTCGGGTTGCTTAACGCGATGCTGGCGTTGGCTGGCGGCGCGTACACGTTGAAGGTTTCAGTTCCGCTGGTGCCGATCGAGTCGTTCACCGTGATGCTGAATGAGCCATTCGCAGCGATTAGACTGGCCGGTACAACAGCCGTCAACTGGCTACCGCTGATGTAGGTCGTTGTCAATGCGGTCGATCCCCAATTGACCGTCGCGCCGGAGACGAAACTGGAACCATTTACGATCAGGGTAAAGCCCGCGCTGGCCACCGTGGCGGCACTGGGGCTCAAGCTCGAAATTGCGGGGACTGCCGGGTTAATGGCAAACGACGAGCCAGCGGACGATCCGCCGCTCGATGTCACGGTTACCACAGCCAGCCCCATCGCGGAGATCAGGTTGGCAGGAACCGCCGCGGTAAGTTGCGTGGAGCTGATATAGGTCGTGGTCAGCGCGGTTGTATCCAGGTAAGCAGTCGCTCCCGAAACGAAGTTGGAACCGTTGATGGTCAGCGTGAAAGCTGCGCCTCCGGCGGTCGCCGAGGCCGGGCTTAGGCTGGAGATCACCGGCGGCTGTGGAACGATGGTAAAGGTGGTGCCCGAAGAAACACCCGAGCTATTGTTCACGGTGATGCTGGTTGTTCCCGGCGAAGCAAGCAATGAAGCTGGCGCTACGGCGGTCAATTGTGTACTGCTGACGTACGCGGTCGTCAGTGCGGTCGATCCCCAATTGACTGTGGTTCCCGAGGCGAAGTTTCCGCCGTTCACAGTTATCGTGGAGTCGCTCGAACCGGCAATGATGGAAGCCGGCGTAATGCTATTGATGATGGGAAGTCCAAGGCTGATGGCGATATTGAGGTTAGCTGTTGCCGTCTGCTGTGGGCTTCCGCTATCGGCCACTGTAACTGCTATCGGCGATGTGCCGGTTGCGGTCGGCGATCCGCTCAAGACACCGCTGCCGCTCAGACTCATGCCTGTGGGCACTCCGGTAGCCGACCAGGTGTAGGGGGCTGTTCCACCGCTGGCAGAGAGTTGTTCGGAATAACTGGTAAGCGTAGCGCCAGCAGGCAACGAGGTTGTACTGACCGCCAATGCCGTTGGCGAAGTCCAGGCATTTACGACATTGGCCACATTCATTGAGCCGAGGCCGGTGGCCTTGTCATAGCCAACCGTGGCGGGATAGTCCATCGCGCCGGTATTGTAGTCCGCCGGCGTTTCAAGGATGCCAAGCGCACTCGTTCCCGGGTAATAGCAATCGATTGCCCACGCGTTAGCGTGGTAGCAAGGCGTCGAATTGTTGCCTACTGTGATGTCATTGAAATAGCAAGCGCTCGAATTGGTTATGCTGTTGGAATTGCACTTCGAATAGTCTTGGCTTCCAGCCAAGGAATAAAAAACGGGGTTCGGGTTTCCCTGCGGCGTTCCCATCTTTTGATCGATCATGGCCATGATGCCCGCCATGAGCGGGGTTGAAACCGATGTTCCGCCGACTCCGATAAAACACGTTTCTGAAGATCCGCTATAGGCGCATGATGTGTCCCCGGAATCGTACATTAGATAACTGGCGCCAAGGTACCCGGGCGCTGCAAAGAAAGACACATCCGGGATGGTGCGCAAATCGGATGCTGAGATTCCGGTAACACCCGCTTGCCAACTGGGCTTTGCATATCCGCCTGAGCAAGCGACAATTGGCTCGGTGGGATTGTTTGATTTGAAGGTAAGAGAACTGGCTCCGGTACAACTGCTCACACCGCCGCCGCCGCCATTTGGTTCGGCGTACTCCAAAGTGAACGCCTCGGAGAAATCTGCCAAGCCAGCACGGTCGACCCATCCCCATGCGTTGTAGTTCGTCCCATTCGCAGAATTCAACAGCGATACAATAAGAGGATTCGTAAAGGTGTCATTCCAGACGATTTCTGGAATATACCCTGTTGCGCTGGATAGGTTAGAAGTATTCAAACTCCCAAAACTCGCACTCGACCAACTGAAATCGGTACCACCGACCGCAACATTCCAAGGTGTGCTCGCAAATCCGTTTACCGAGAGGCCAAGTTCAGCAAAGTTCCAGACACCGCCTTCCACATAAGACTGGTCGCAAGCCGGAGCACCTGAATCTCCGGAGCTGACAAAAACGGCAATGCCTTCGGTATAGGCCTGCTGCCAGAGATTTGCATACTCCCGATTTCCCGACTGCCCCATGAATAACTCGCATGATCCATAGCTAACGCTAAGAATGGGCGCGGTCTTATTGTTAACAGCATAACTTTCAGATAAATAGAGTGGATCCGTGCTTGTTGTAGGCGCACTGGAGGTGACGAGGGTGATGTTTGCACCTTTAGCTGCCGCGCCCGACCATTCAACATCGAGAGTGTTTTCTTCACGAGCTCCAGTCAACCCCGGGTCGGAGTTTGCAAAAACGACTTTCGGAGTCATCGACGGCAAGCCTGTAGCTGTTCGAAACGTCGCGATATCGTTGAGAACGATATTGCTGGTTCCGGCAATCGCTATGGTGACGCCTGTTCCATCGATGGGCGTGCCGACCTGCCACAACGGTAGATAATTGTAGATAGTCGCCAAATCGTAGGGCGCCAGCAATTCGGCCCCGCTCGAATTCAGTACTTCCGGGGAGGCTGCGACCTGATCCGATAGATAGGGAGAGGATTTCTCTTTCGCTTCAGGCATGTGCAGGTTGGGAAAGAACTTCGATGCTTCGCTCTTGCCATCAGCGCGCTGCCAATGACCGTTTCCGTCGAGGGTAAAGGACCCAGCTTTGCGGTACGAGGGCTTGGCGAAGAAATTGTGCAGCGCCTTGACGCCCACGACCACTGGCGAGAGTGCGGCCGGAATCTGGATATCGCTTATGTTGGCGATATGGGCTTCGCCCTGAAAGTCGAAGTTATGGATCTCTGTATGGAAGGCCCTTTCAACCTGGCCGGCCGCGCCGCTGAACCGAATCGCCATGTGCGACGCCGGAACTTCTTGAATCGTGAACCCCTGACTCTCCAACCAATTCACAGTGGTGTCGATGTCGTCCTGATTCGCGCCAAAGGTGTTGCCGAATTCCTGGGGACTTAGCCAGCGATGGTAGTTCGGCGACTTCGGATCATACTGTTCGACATTGAATTGATCCAAGGCGCTCTGTTGCGCATCGGCGCGCTTCAAAACCAGAACAAGGTCACCCATCTCCAACGTTGATTCGACAGGTCCCAGATCCCTGGCCAAATGCACCAGAGGATGCGTGCTTCCCTTGACGGTCAGCAGATTTGCACTGCTAATTGCCAAAACAATGCGCGGGCGGTTCTCCGGTTGCAAGAGTGCTGCGTTCTGCGCGGATGCGCGCCGACCTGTCAGCAACATCGCAAACAGCAGCAGGAATAGACAACTCCATACGATGGCGGGGTGCGCAATTGCGCCGGAGAGGATGCTGGTGCGCTGGAACCGAGGGCCTTTCATCGTTCCCGAACTCCATTTTGAAGCTGTGACTGGGGGGCATTTCCGCGGATGCATCAACATACCGGTCTCCTTTTTGGCGCGTGGGCTGCGGATGCCTGTCTTTCTGGCCTGCGTCCGGGGTTGACATGACGGGCAACCTCCGGATCGCTGAGAAAAATCGGCATCTGGCCCATAGGCGCATTCGGGCGCAAATGTGGGTCATCGATTCCCGCAAAGGGAACCGATTTTTCGCGCGAACCTGTCCATTTTTGCGTGAATCCACGCCCAGAATGCGCGCAAAATGTTGATGCTTAATCATTTACCGAGAGATTAATGCTCGTTTTTTATTCTTCCGCTGCCGGCCATGCGCATGGAATACTGGGAGCGCTCCAGGAGAGTAGTTAATGAGTGATATAGATCACGAGTTAGATGCGAATCTTTATCATGATTTGCGGCGGCTGGCGGCTCATTACATGAAGATGGAGCGCAGCGGACATACATTGCAGCCAACGGCGCTGGTGCATGAGGCGGTGCTGCGCGTGTACGGCGGCGAGATGCCGCGAGGGATCACCCAGAAACAGATGATTGCCACGCTGGCGCGGGCAATGCGGCACGTGCTGGTGGACCATGCTCGCAAACGGGGCGCGGCCAAACGCCCGCTCTCTGGCTTGGGGTCCGGATTCCTGGAAGAGCACGAGCTGGATGCGGGGGCAGGTTCGCAACACGACGAGAGCTACCGGGCGACAGAAGATGTTTTAACCATCGACCGGGCTTTGGCGGAGTTGCACGCAGTGAATGAGCGCCAGGTGCGGGTGGTGGAGTTGCGCTACTTTGCTGGGATGACGGAAGAAGAAACAGCGGAAGTGCTGGGCGTTTCTCGCGAGACCGTCAAGCGGGACTGGCGCTTTGCCCGGGCGTGGCTGAAGATGCGCTTGCAGCGCGGTTTTGGGAAACTGGCTCCGGACGCTGCTTAGCGGGCCCGCTGATGTAAACGGGATTCCAGACTGCGAATCTTTGCGGCGTGCTCGGCGTCCTCCGCATAGCCGGGTCGAAAGCGCGGCTCCAGCCGATGCAATTCGGTCAAGGATTGCGCAGCTGCCTGAACAGACCGTTCTTTATCTGCAGGTCTGACGGCTGCCAGGTCGAGATTGTAATTTGCCAGCTTCAAATAACTGTCGGCTAAGGCGGCCAGGCTATCCGCCGAGTCACTGCGGTGGAAATTGATGCTGAGCAGCCGCAGAGCATCTTGTTCGCTGGCGATCGCTGCCGCATAATTCTGTTTCCTGGCCAGAATCTCCGCCCGATGTTCTTCCGATCCGGCCAGATCGTCGGCGGCCATGGCATTTTGCGGGTCGAGCTTCAAGAAAAACTGGGCAAGCGCGAGTTCGCGATGGCTGGAGCGATCGGCTTCGCCGAGTCCGCCCAGGCGCAGATAGACGCGGGTCAAATTGGAGTAGCCAACCTGCTGGTCGCGCATAGCTTGCTCATCCTTTGGATCGAGCGCGGCGTCGCGGGTGGCAAGCGCTTCGGCTTGCCGGTAAAGGTCAAGTGCACTCGCTGGACGGTTCAGCCGCTCTTCGGTGGCTGCTACATTGTTTGCTCCCGCAATCCAGGAGTGGCGAACCTTGATATTGTCCGGCTGCAGATGGAGGAGACGGTCATAGACATCGAGGCTGCCGCGATAGGCATCTTCGGCCTGCTGCCAGTGTCCGGCGTTCCACTCCAGGTTGCCGAGACGGCTCTGACAACGGGCCACGCTTCGCTGGTAGCCGATAGAGTCCGGCTGTTGCTGGAGGAGTTGCCGTGCCAAACCAAGGGCCTGACTGTAATTCGACAGGGCCGGCGCTTCCTGCCCTTTACCGGCTTGAATGTCCGCCAAATCGATCAGCGCGGACTCCAGCGCTTCCCGAACGCGAGCGTCCCGCGATCCGGATTCGACCAGCCCAGTGAATTCGGTAATCGCCCGCCGATCCAAAGTATCTTCGGTTTGCGGATCACCCTGAAAACCGGCCAGTTCCCCTTGGCGCGCCAACAGCACTCCGTAGGCGTATCGGCCTTCGGGATCGTGAAGGTCTGCGAGCAGGCGGCTTCCGGCTTCATAGCTCGCCTGGGCGCCCTTTTCATCCCCGAGATTCGCGTTTGCCGGATTGCCCTGAATGTCCCCGAGTTTCGTAAATGCCTTGCCTATTTCCAGCTTCAGACGAGGATCGCTGTCGGGCTCGGCGGAAAGATTCTGCAGCAACTGCAATCCCGCATGCACCGTCATCATACGCGCAGGAGTGGCTCCGGGCATGTTGCGCATCTCATCTTCCAGCGGAAAGAGAAGGGTTGTGGAAAACCGATGGACAGAGTCGAGCAGGCGATCGGTGCGATGGTGCTCCCGTTCTGCTTGAACGCGTATTCCCCACCCGGCAAGCCCGGCAACGAGGGCAATCACGATAGCGGACGCTGCCGTCAAGCGCAGGGTATTGCGCAGGCAGAATCGGCTCAACCGATAGAAGGTCGTTTGCGGCACGGCGCTGATGGGGCGTTTCGTCAGGTAATTCCGTAGGTCGAGTTCGAGGTCGGCAACGAGAGCGTAACGCGACTCGGGACTGGAAGCGGTGGCACGCGCAACGATCGCTTCCAATTCATACGGCAATGGGTTGTTGGAGGCAGCCTGTTGTTCTTGCCCGGCTGACAACAATAGCAACTCGCGCAGCACGACGCCCAAAGAATAGATGTCGCTCGGTGCGGATGCCTGTCTGCCTTGGATCTGTTCGGGACTGGCGTATCGGGCGGAGTACGCGCACAACTGTGTCGCGTCGTCGCCTTTCTGTCCCTGCGCCAGAAATCGGGCCGCGCCGAAGTCAACCAGCCTCACACTGCCTGAATCATTCACCAGGATGTTTTCTGGCTTGAGGTCCAGGTGAGCAATCAGGTTCTGGTGTGCGAAGGCGACTGCCGTGCAAGCACTCAGGAACAGTTGCAGACGGGCGTGCAGCGCCAGGCCACGATGATGGCACCAGGAAGTGATGGATTCGCCCTCGATGTAATCGAGAACAAAGTACGGGACATCGCAAGAATCGAGGTTCCAGTCGAGAAGTCGTGCGATATTTGGATGTCGAAGCTTGGTCAGCTTGGAGGCTTCCTGTCGCATATGAAGCAAAAACGCGGGGGAACAGAGTTCCGGATGAAGAACCTTGATCGCGACGCGCAGGCTGATTTCACTATCTTGGCGGACCGCCTCGTAGACCACGCCCATGCCGCCACTGCCTTGGCGCCGAATCAGCCTGTAGGGACCCAGCGAGTCCCCAGCCTGCAGGCCCACAGGCAGCGCCTGCGCATTCATTGCAATCATATTGTCTATCGAGGGAAGCTCCGAGAGACCGTCACCCCATGCATCCAGCAGCACGAGCGCGTCGCGAACCGCATGGCTTGGTATTTCTGGATGCGTGGCGAGAAAACTCGCGCGTTCTAAATGATCCAAAGGAGCGAGTGCTTCGAAGACTTCCTGCGTGGCCTGCAAGTGTCACCCCTCGTTCGTTCTCACACCACAATGCACAATCTGCGGGTCTCCACAAACCGTGCGTGGGTTCGCGCGCAGCATGGAGAGAAACAACTGTCGGGGGGAAGATCAAAGATATTCTACATGAGCCGCGTCAATCGCGCCTGAACCGATCTAATCAATGGGAATCCAGCCGCAGCGGAAGTCGGGAAAGGCAGACTCAGCCAATTCTCAACCGAATTCATTCCCACAGGCCCCAACAAGATTTCCAATGATCCCGTAGGCAATTCCGTCAGGCCGAAAACCTCGCCATGGCGGCCTGCTCATCGATAGCAACGCGATAGTTAGCGGCTGCGACTGAACAAAAATGGGACACGAGCGCTACATTTCGTTTCTTTGCCGCGTACATTTCTTGCAGCACTCCGAAGCTACTTGTCCCAAGTCTCGTGGAAACGTGTCCGACGCAGCGGCACATTATGCACCGACGAACTCCATCGCATAGAAGTACCCACCGGCCTGCGTCTTGTCCGTCAACTTAAAATATCTCCGTGGGGCGTCGAGCGATCCCTCCCGTTGATACACTGCGGGTGTGAAACTACGCCGCTGGCTTTCCTTCTCTATTTCGATCCTGATTGCCGCCTGTTCCTCCTTGCCTGCGCAGCGCCCCGCAGTCAATCGTCCGTTGCTGGTGTGCTTTGGCGACAGCATCACCGCCGGTTACGGCCTGCAACCTGGGCAGGCTTATCCCGATGCATTGCAGAGAGATCTGGACGGTCGCGGCTACCACTACGAAGTGGTGAACCAGGGAACCAGCGGGGCCACGACGAAAGATGCGGTTGCCGGCCTGCGTTCGATTCTGCAGTTGCACCCCGAAGTGGTGGTGGTGGAATTCGGCGGAAACGACGGCCTGCGCGGACTGCCCCCTGCCGAGACCCGGCGCAATCTCGACCAGGTACTGACGGGCCTCGAAGCCGCTCACGTAAAGATCCTGCTGGCCGGCATCACCCTGCCGCCCAACTACGGCAGCGATTATATTCATCAATTCGAACAGGTATTTCGCGACCTCGCGGCAGCGCACCATACGGCTTTTGTGCCCATGATTTACAAGGATCTGGTCAATGTCCCCGGCGTCATTCAGCCCGACGGCATTCACCCCACGGCCAAGGGTTCGGAGATCATTGCCAAGACGCTGTTGCCGGTGTTGACGCCGCTGCTGAGGAAGGGAAAGTAACCGGGGAGGCTGGCAAAGTGGATTGCCTGGCCAGAAAATGGGTCTTGTCCGGATTGCCGGCTGCCCGGCCTGAGCTGCCCAAGCCCTCGGGAAACAGACTCTGTTCAATGCTGGTCGATAAAGGTTCGGACCGCCTCGTAATATTTCTCCGGCTGTTCCTGATGGATGAAATGGCCTCCGCCGGACAGAATCACCAATTTGGCGTTTGGGATTCTAGACGTGATTTCCTGAGAAAGATAAAGCGGAGTGCAATTGTCATGGTCGCCGCAAACCACAAGTGAGGGTTGCTGAATGCGGCCCAACTGCGATACAACGTCGTGCGCCATGATCATGTCGATTCTTTTTACGGCAATCTCGCGATCGGTCGGATGCGAAGCGGCATTTTTTACCCATGCGGAGATCGCATCCGCATTTTGGCTCACGAACTCCGGCAAAAAGAGAAAGAGCGCATTACAGGAGTGAACTGTTTCCATATCTGACTCTGCCATGAGCTTGCGTCGAAGTGCAAACTCCATCTTCATATAGGCATCCGCCCGGGCAAAGGAGGACGACATGGTCACACTTCGTACCCACTGTGGATGATCGATCGCCAGAACCTGAGCGATGGCGCCCCCGGTCGAACTGCCGACCAAGTGCGCCGGTCCGGTTTGTAGATGTTCAAGCAGTGACGCCATATCTCGAGCGAGCTGGGCGATGGAGTATCCGTCTTCTGCTTGGGTTGTTTTCCCGGTCCCGCGCTGGTCAGGCACAATCACGAAATAGTCTGTTGCAAAACGCTGAGCCTGCGAGCCCCAACTGACGCCCGAGCCACCCAAGCCGGAGATCAAAAGAACAGGGGGCTTGGAGGGATCTCCAAGCAGTTCATAGTGGATCGAAATTCCCTGTGCAGATAGGGTTGCCATCAAAGTCACTCCTTGGTCCTCAACCAACCACTTGCCGCAACTTGACTAGACCATCGAACGGTTGGATCGCACCCGACCAGGGAGGACCGCCGGAACCCTCGGCGCGATGTGAGACTGCAGTGCTAGCTCATCACCACAACGGGTTGAAACAATGTTCCCGCAACCCGCTTCGCGATGCCGACCAGTTCGCGCTGGCCGGCGAATACCTTGACCAGCGGCGCATGCGAGAACTCGGGGAGATTGGCCTGTCCGCCGTTGCGGAACCTGCCCATGGCAATGGGATCGCCGGTCACCGAGGGCATTTCAGGCAAAAGAGTGCGTGGGTGCAGCGACAACGCTTCGAGCGCGGCGACATTCCCGGTCAGAGGTTGAAGCCGATCGAGCGTGAGCGCCTCGCTGAGCGTGAAGACTCCGGCTTGCGTCCTGCGCAGGCTGCTGAGGTGAGCACCACAGCCCAGGTCCTGGCCGAGTTCGTGGGCCACCGAGCGAACGTAGCCGCCGGCGCTGATGCTCATGCGAAAGCTCGCCTCCGCCCCTTGCAGTTCGATCATTTCGAAATGCGTGATGTCGACGGTGGCCGTCTTCAGCTCGACTGGTTTGCCTTCTCGCGCTAGTTGATAGGCGGGCTTGCCGCCAATCTTCTTGGCGGAAAAAGCGGGCGGCATCTGCTGCATGACGCCGTGAAAGCGGGCAGCGGCCACGCGAATTTGGTCGAGCGTGAGGTCTTCGGCGAATGTGGGCCAGCGGTCCGGTCCGGCGGCCTCGCCCTCGGAGTCGTAGGTGTCGGTGGCAAACCCGAAGCGGATGGTCCCGGTATAGCTCTTTTCGGCCGAGGAGAAGTACTGCGCCAGGCGGGTGAACTTGCCCAGAAGCAGCGGCAACACGCCGGTGGCCATGGGGTCCAGCGTGCCCAGGTGCCCAATGGAGCGCTCGCCGGTGATCTTGCGCAGGCGGTTGACGACGTCATGGCTGGTCATGCCGCCGGGTTTGTCGATTACAAAAAGTCCATTCACTTGACTACTTTAGACGAAATGCGAGATTGGGACCATTCCTGCTGCAATCGCTAGATCGTCCCGTTTCACCATACGAAGTGGATCTTGGCCAAAACAAAGGTAGCGTTTGTGGTACCATTCGGGCGTGATCGAGGTTCGCCAGTACGTAGATCGTCAGGGGCGGAATCCGTTTGAGCGATGGTTCGACAAACTTGATGAGAACATTCAGACCCGGATCGTTATCGCTCTTGACCGGCTTGAGCGTGGCAATGTCTCTTCGATCAAGAGCGTCGGAGGCGGTGTTCAGGAGTTGCGACTCGATTTTGGTCCTGGGTACCGGATCTATTTTGGCTGGGACGGGGAGCGGCTGGTGATTCTGGTGGGTGGCGGAACAAAGCGCCGCCAGCAAGCCGATATTGCGGCAGCACAAGTATTGTGGCAGGAATACAAGGAACGCAGGAGGTAACATGGCGCTGTCAAAGGGGTTCAACGAGACCGTCAAGCACAAGCTTCAACAGAGGGAGAGCTTTCGCCGGGCTCTGCTTCGCGAGGCGGTTAGATGCATGATTGCCGGTGATCTGGAGACCGGCAAATCCGTTCTGAGGAAGTACATCAACGGCACCATTGGATTTGTGCAATTGGGAGCGGATCTAGGTCGATCTCCGAAGGTGTTAATGCGGATGCTGGGCCCAACGGGCAATCCGCAGGCAAAGAATCTTTTTGAGATCGTCGCCTACTTGCAAAAGAAGGAAGGAACCGTGCTGGAAGTGGTGGACCGGGCAGCAGCTTGAATTCAATCCCCGTTCCGCAGGAACCGCGCAGGAATCTGGATTCCTGTGGCAGTGCGGTGCGGCGCTGGCTTACAGCCCGCCCGAACCCGGCTGACGCAACAGAGTCAGGAATTCCGTGCGCGTTTCTTTCTGGCGGAAGCAGCCCACCATGGCCGAGGTGACGGTAGAGGACGACTGTTTCTCAATGCCGCGCATCATCATGCATAGGTGGCGGGCTTCGATGACCACTCCCACGCCTTGCGGATTGATGGCTTCCTGAATCGTGTCGGCAATCTGGCGGGTCAGGCGCTCCTGCACCTGCAGGCGGCGCGCAAAAACTTCAATCAGGCGCGGAATCTTGCTCAGCCCGATGACCTTTCCATTGGGGATATAGGCAACGTGCACCCGCCCGAAGAAGGGAAGCATGTGGTGTTCGCACAGCGAGAACATCTCTATATCTTTCACAATCACCATCTCGTCGTAGTCCACGTCGAAGAGCGCGCCGCGCAGAATCTTCATCGGGTTCTCGTCGTAGCCCTTGGTCAGGAACGCCATGGATTTCTCGACGCGCCCGGGTGTAGCGGTGAGTCCGTCGCGCGCCGGGTCCTCGCCGATGCGGCTGAGCAGTTCGCGATAAATTTCCTGCGTGCTGAAACTGCCCAAACCTTCTTCGATTTCCGCCGCCCTGCGCGGGCTCTTGCTCACTGCGATCGGTTGCGCCATGGTCCTCACATCCCTCCCGCCCTCGGGAATTAGGGCGTCGTTCGTTTGTATGGTTGGTCGGAGCTTAAAAAGGCTGCATTTCGGGAAGAAGTCTCGAAATACATTCCTCTGGCCTCAGGGCCTAAAGGCCAATTTCATTTTGCCGGACTTGCGCCACGACTGAAGTCGTGCCCTGACGCTTCTTGCCTGCCTGCTAGAGTCTTCCGCAGCCTATTCAACCGTAGCACTCGAAAAAGTTGTTTTCAGTCTCTTCCACACGGACACATTCAAGTGTTGCGGGCCCGAATGCTCCCTTCAGCAGTTGGAAGACAGTCTTACAAAGATTCTCCGTCGTGGGGACGCGATTCATAAACACAGGGTCAAGATTCAGGTGCGCATGGTCAAAGCGCTCCAGCACTCGGGTGCGCACCAAATCGTCCAGAACCACAAGATTCACAACCATGCCCGTCTCCGGATCGACATCTCCGCCCACCAGCACTTCTACCACGTAATTGTGCCCGTGGCCGTGCGGGTTGTTGCACTTGCCGAACGCGGACCTGTTTTCTTCAGGCGAAAGCGCATCCGTGTGAAGACGATGACTGGCGCTGAACAGGTAACGGCGTCCGAAAGAAGCTTTCACGCAGGCCCCCGGAATTCGGCAAAAACCTCTGGCGTTTCGTAAACTCGAATCCGGTTCAACCGGGCTCCGCCAGCTTGTGAAACTGGTTTGTCGAGCCGTTTCCATGCGGCAATCGCAATATTCTCGGTGGTCGGAATCGCGTGGGCAAACTCAGGGACCTCAAGATTCAGGTGGCGATGATCCCAACTGGAAAGAATCTCCCGCTCAATCACGTCTTTGAGCCACTTCAGGTCAACAACAAAACCGGTTACCGGGTCCGGCTCTCCAGCCACCGTCACCTCAAGCGTGTAATTGTGCCCGTGACCATTTTTATTCGAGCAGCGGCCAAATACCTGCTCGTTCTTTTCCGCCGTCCAGCCATCGTTCCAGTAGTAATGCGAAGCGGAGAAGGTGGCCCGCCGCGTTAAGAAGATCATGAATACCCTCATTGGAGAAGATGCCGAAGGACCTGGCAAAGTTTCATGGGATGCCGCCGGGTTTTCACGTCGCGAAAATCCTGCATCCATTTTCCAATGCGCGATCGGTTGCCCATGCGAACCCGATCCGTGCTCTTACGCTTTGTAGTCCCGCCCCTTCCAGCTTACCCGCTTCAGAATCCTATGCTGGAACCAACTGCGATAAAGAAGCACCACGAAGAGTGGAAGACCCAAGGGCGCCAGAGCGCAATCGATGGCCGGAAAGCTCGATTTGGCCACTCGGGAATAGAAGCGAATCAGGGTCCGCAGCCACAGCAGACCCAACACCCATCCTGCGCCAAGCCACTGCAAGGAATGGGCCATGAGGCGGGCATTCCACAACTCGAAGGTCAGCAGAGGCAGGCCAAAGAGCAGGAAAATGTCGAGTGCTCTCCACAAGGCCAGGGCCATCGCGTTGTCGAAGAGCAGGGCCAGGTTCTTGGTCCAACCCTCCATCATCGCTCCGGTTGTCCGGTACATGCGCGTCGCCACCTGGTCCTCCGCGTAGCGAAAGCGCAGGCCGATCTTGCGCCGTTTGGCAAGGAAGGCCAGTTCCACGTCTTCCAGCACCTTGTCGGCCACCGACGCGTGCCCGCCGAGCCGCCGGTAGGCTTCCCGTTCAATAAGTAAGAACTGGCCGTTGGCGGCGGCAATGCGCTGATTCGGGTCGCTGACCTTGGCAGGCGGGTAGGCCAGTGCAAGCTCGCAAAATACCAGCGGCATCAGCGTCCGCTGGGCGAATCCATTTGTGAGTTGCTGCGGCGAATAGCTCAGCATGCCCGCATGGTGCCGTTCCGCTTCATGGATGGCGCGGCGCAGGTTCCCAGGTTCGTGGATGGTGTCCGCATCGCTGAAGAGGATCCAGCGTCCGCGGGCGCGCTTTGCCGCAGTCCACACGGCGTTGTTCTTGCCTGTCCATCCCGGCTCCAGTTTGCCAGCTTCCAGGAGCGACACTCCGGCGAAGCTGCGCGCAATCTGCGCCGTTTTGTCGGAGGAGTGGTCATCGACGACGATCAGCTCCCAGTCTTTGCCCAGCTCGAAGATGGCTTCCGACTGGCTCACCAGCGACTCCAGGCAGGCAGCCAGGCAGTCCTCCTCGTTGCGCGCCGGAATCACGACGGTCAGGTCGATCAGTTCTGGTTCCGGCTGGTCGAAAACGGTGCCGGAAAGCGATGCAAAATGCTGCGCCCAGTGCTCGGCGCTCACTGCGCCTTCCCCTAAGGGGCCTTCCCCGGTTGAAAGGCCCAATACCGGCTTGAATGCCGGATTGAACTCGGTAGCCGCTTGGTTTATTTCCGGACGATCGTTTCCCATGACTTCCAGCCCTTCGCTCCGTATTATAAGTAAGTGCGCTTCTGTAGATTCTTTTCATCCATCTTCCTCCTGATCCTGCCCCTTGTGCCGGGCTGCAATCGTGGCGCGCATCCTGCCCAGACCGGCAGAATGGCTCCGGATTTTACCGTTGCCGACGGAACCAATACGATTCACCTGGCCAATTACCGCGGCCAGGTAGTGCTGCTCAATTTCTGGGCCACCTGGTGCTCGCCCTGCGTTGCGGAAATGCCGTCGCTTCTCGAACTTCACCACGATCTGCCCAACCTGACCATCTTGGCCGTGAGTATCGACGAGGATCCCGACGCATACAGCAAATTCCTGCTGCGACGCCATGTTGACCTGATCACGGTGCGCGATCCGGCGCAGAAGGCAGCCTCGCTTTACCACACCGACATGTGGCCGGAGACCTACCTGATCGACCGCCAGGGCGTGATTCGCCGCAAGTTTGTGGGCGCAACCGATTGGTCCAGCCCGGAGATTCGCGCCTTTCTCAAGAACATTTGAGACGATGCCGTTTCCTTTCTGAAACGCCGAGCGCGCGGCATGAAAGATCCAATCCCGTGGGTTGCTTCTTTCGTGCTGGACTCTGGATTGTCCCGCCGGCGGGCCGAATGGAGCCTGCAGATCGGCGTGAGAATCCTCCTTCTTAGCTGATATTCTTTCTCCATGACCACGGTTGAGATCCTCTTTCGCTACACCGCGCAGCCCTCGGAAACAGTGGCCCGCGCAGTGGCCGGTACCCGCGAGGTATACGGAATTCGCAAGCTCAGTTTCGATCGCCCGGCGCAAACGCTTCGCATCGAATACGACGCCACGCGGCTCAACGCAGCGGTGGTGACGCGGCTCATGCTGCAGGCCGGCTTGGAGATTACGGAAGAACTGGCGCTGATTTCGGCCCCGCCGGTGGCTGAGACGGCGCCGGCGACCTGAGATCCCGCGCGACCGCACGATGTGCGCTGTGCGGTTTGACCGGATCGGTGATTCCACATATGATGAAAAAGTTGGTTTGGAGTTCCGGCGCCCGCCGCTGAGCTTGACCAGTAAGGCTGCAAGAAGATTTCCTTGTTGCCCCCTCGTTCAATGGTAGGACAGCCGCCTCTGGAGCGGCATATCGGGGTTCGAATCCCTGGGGGGCAACCACTGATCTGCACGAAGCCGAAATCGCAGCGTTCAGTTCCCCCTCAATCCCTCCCGGTAATCACGCAAAGCGAAAACAGTTCCAGCAGGATTTCTTCGTCTTGGATGTTCCGATTGCGGGTCTTGGGTCTCGTCTTGCCCCTATAACCGGGCGCTGACGCCGGCTACGGAGGCTTCGAACGGCAGGCGCGCGAGGCCAGACTCAAAGGGGCTCCCCGGTCTCACGCAGTGTCCGGCAATAGCAAAAGGTCCCAGGTCTCGTTTCGAGCGCCTGGGACCTTGTGTCTTGGAGAATGGCAGGAGTTATTTAGGTTCGCGCCCGCGGAGCCGCCGTCGAATCGCGGACAACGAGACTGGTGGAAACCAGGAACTCGCGCTGCATCTTCGCGTTTTCCGGCTCTTCCGCCTGCAGCCGAAGGGCTTCAAATGCGGCCTTTGCGAGATCCGCTCGGGAAAGTCGGATGGTGGTCAGCGGCGGCAGGGTGAATTCGGCAAAATCAATATCGTCCAGACCGATCACCGAGAAATCGTGCGGCACGTGCAAACCCTTCATATAGATGGCCCGCTGGACGCCAATGGCGGTCATGTCGTTGGAGCAAACAATCGCGGTGGGGTGCTCATCGAGCGCCAGCAGTTTCTCAAAGCCCACGACGCCACCCTTCAGCGTGTGGTCGCACTCGATGATCCAATTCTTTCGGATCGGGAGCCCGGCAGCCTCCATGGCGGCGCGGAAGTCGTTTTCGCGCGTGATGGCGGAGTGCAGGCTGTGCGGTCCGGCAAGGAACGCAATGTTCTTGTGCCCGAGATCCAGAAGGTGACGAATGGCGGCATGAATTCCGGTGCTGTAGTCGAGCAGAATCGTGCTGGTCTTGGGGTTCTCTGGCTTGAATTCGGCCAACACCATGGGGATGTCGTTCAGCGTGAGCTGGTCGAGGATAGGTTCTTCCTCTCCGAAGGTGAGCATTGCCACACCGTCCACCTTGCGCTCAAGCATGCGACGAACGCAGGTGGTCAGCTGCGCCGGGTCGCTGTTCGATGAGCTGACCAGGATCTCGTAGCCATGAGCGACCGCGATCTCTTCGAAGCTCTGGATCAACTCAGGAAAGAAAGGGTTGGTGATGTTTTCGACGATGATCCCAAACAAATGGCTGCGTCCCGATACCAGCGTGCGGGCGTGGGTGTTCGGGTAGTAGTTCAGCTGGTCAATCGCTTGCCACACGCGCTTGCTCAAACGCTCACTGACGGCCGGAGACCGGTTGATGGTGCGCGAAACCGTGGCAATGGAAACCTTCGCCAGCGCGGCAACGGTCCGTATGTCCGGTGTCTTCAAAACAGATTTTGCGGATGTCTTTCTAGCCACGGAGAAATCCTACTTCAGTAAGCGATCAATGTGAGATTCATGTTACAGGATCGTTGCGCGATGCGCTGTGTTCGGCCTCATTCGCTGTCTGAAATGAGAAGGCGCAGATCGCGAAGGTTCTGGCCCGTGGGACCGGTTACAACGGCATCTCCCAAGGCGGTGAACATCGGACACGCATCGAAGGCTGCCAGAGACGACTTGAGGTGGAATCCAAAAGTGTGAGCGCGCGCAACGGTGGTGGGGTCGGCCACGGCGCCGGCCGATCTGGTATTTCCGTCAATTCCGTCCGAGCCGGCGCTGAAGACTGTGAGCGGTTCGCCCGGGTGTTGTTCCAGTTCCAACGCACAGGCCATCACAAACTGCTGGTTGCGCCCGCCCGCGCCAGGAGCGCGGTCCATCTTCACCGTAACCTCACCCACAGAAATAAGGCAGAGCTTCGGGTGAACGGCCCGAAGCGCATGGAATCGCTCCAAGAGGTAGCGGGCCGCATCGGCGTAGTCCCAGTCGTCGCAGCTGTTGTCGACCACCACGTGGAAGCCCCTGCTCTGCGCCTGCGCGCGGGCGCTTTCCACCAAGTCGTGGCTCGACAGCAGGATTTCAAAAACAGAATCTCGAAACGCCGGATCCTCGTCCGACATGGCCGTGGCGGCCGTCACCCGGCGCTGCGGCTGCGTTCCGGTCCACGGCATCCGTGGAAAAAACGGAGGACGCCATCCCTTGTTTCCAGGCGACTCGGGCAGGTCCTCGCGTTCGAAAAAGGCGCGAATCGACGCCGGGAGCTTCGCCGCGAGATCGTATTTGGCCAGCAGTTCGCGAACCTCTGCGACGGTGGAGTGATCCGGAGATGTGGGGCCCGACGAGAGGGCGTCCAGGGTGCGCAGCGGCACGTCGGGCACGAGCAGGCTGATCTTGGCCGCCTCCGGCGCCGCTATGGCCAGCCGTCCGCCTTTGACCGCGGAGAAATGCTTGCGCAGTGTGTTGATCTCGTTGATCGGGGCACCCGAGGCCAGCAGCAGCCGATGGAATTCGATGGTGTCGTCGAGGGTGATATGCGAGTCGAGCGGAAGGTCGAACATCGCCGACCCGCCCCCTGAAATCAGAAAGAAGATCAGGGTGTCCTTTTTTGCCTTCTTGAGCAAGGCCAAGGTGGCGCGGGCTGCGGCGAACGACTCCTCATTCGGGGACGGGTGGCCGCCTTCGAAGTACCGGAAGCGCCAGTTGCGCTTTTTGACAGGCTGATTGAAGCAACAGATCCCGCGCAGCCCTTTGCGGCGCTTCATGCGGGTCAGCAAGGTTTCCACCATGGGGCCGGCCACTTTTCCCAGGGCGACGACGAAGATCCGCTTGTACGCTGCGAGATTGATGTCGGCAGGACCGCTGCCGTCGGGAAGCAGCCGATGCAGGGTGTTGCCGTCGAAGTGCATGCGCCGGTCGAAGGCGGATTCGATATTGCAGGTGGCTAGCGCACCTTTGAATATCTCCGTTGCAGTAGAGTGCAGGGCCTCGAAAACAGAGTCGCTTACCGGAGTCATTGTGTTTGCTCCTTCAGCCAACCGGCAAGCGCGGCTTGCATGGGGTCCAGTTGGTCTGTGAAAAAGTGATCGGCGCCTGGGATCAGCAGCAACCGCTGGGGATGGGCGGCAGACGCCGAAAGCTGGGTCAACGTTTCCGCAGGCCCATACTGGTCGAGATCTCCGCTGAGAAAGAGCTTCGGGGTGGTGCAAGAGGATAGAAACGGGTAGCAATAATCTCTGCCTTCGGCATGGGTGGGCAGTCCGAGAGCAACCAAGGCGCGCAAATTGCTGGGCGCGCGGTTGGCATTGTTTGTGCAGCAGGCCCCCAGGATCATCGCCGCGCCAAAGCTGAATCCAGCAGCGACGATGGGGCGATTGTATTCGTTTTCAAGCCATTGGATGGCTGCCAGCACGTCTTCCGTCTCTGCCTGGCCGTCATGTTTACCCTGACTGAGTCCCGTGCCGCGGAAATTGAAACGCAACACTGGCCACTCAAATCCCCATTCCGAGGCATTGAACACTTTCATGGCTCGATATACCACCTTGTTGTGCAAAGTGCCGCCCCCCATTGGGTGTGGGTGGCACAAGAGCACCGCGAAGGGGGCGCCTGGGGCGCCCTCATTGAGAATCGCCTCGAGCTTTCCCTTCGGACCAAGCAGATCCACGTTGCGCAAAGGTGCTCGCGCCAGGGAGAGCGAGGAGTTCGCGTTCGAGCAGAGCTGTACAGGTGCAGTGGTCATGCCACTCCTCATTTTACGCGCAAAAGCTGAGCATTCATTGCATCCAAGTGGTTGTGCCCGATACTGGAACAGAATGGGGAGCGCACACGGTCGCTGCTGCTCCGTGGATTTAGAAAGATGAGGAACGTTTACGCTATTCTAGCTATATTATGAACGATTCTCAGGCGATTGCCCCGATTGACCCGGTTCAGCTTACCCGTCAGCTGTGCGAAATTGAATCGACTACCTACAACGAAGGCGCGGTTGGCGATTTTCTGGCAGATTTTCTTGCCGGGCGCGGCTGGGCGGTCGAAAAGACCCCGGTGCCACAGCCCAATGATGGCATTCAGGGTTGTCCGCGATGGAACGTTTACGCTGGAATGGCAGGAGAGAGCCCCGATTTGGTCTTTTCCACCCACATGGACACGGTGCCGCCCTATATTCCTTTCAGCGAAGACGAAGATTTCATGTATGGCCGCGGAGTTTCGGATGCCAAGGGCATTCTTGCCGGCCAGGTGGCCGCGGCAGAAGCGCTGCGGGCCGAGGGATTCAAGATCGGGATGCTCTTCGTCTCCGGAGAAGAGCGCGACTCAGCCGGCGCCCGCGCAGCAAACTTAACTCCCAAGGGCAACCGCTACCTCATCAATGGAGAGCCCACCGACAACCGCTTGGCGCTGGCCTCGAAGGGCGCCTTGCGCGCGTCGCTCAAATGCACTGGAAGGATGGCGCATTCCGCCTATCCCGAGTTGGGCGACAGCGCCGTCCACAAGTTGGTTGAAGTCTTGGGTAAGCTGGTTGCGCTGGAACTGCCGGTGGACGAATACGCCGGTCCGACCACACTCAACATCGGACAGATTTCGGGCGGACATGCGCCGAACGTGATCGCCGACCATGCCGAGGCGCAGGTGCTGGTGCGTTTGGTTGGGGATTCCGCGCCGGTTCGTGCCGCGATTCTGGAGGCTGCCGCGGGGATCGCCGAAGTGTCCTTTACGCTCGATCTTGCTTTCGTGCGCCTGCGGGCGATTGAAGGGCTGCCCACCATGATCGCCAAGTTCGCCACGGATATTCCAATGCTCACCAACTGGGGCGAACCGCTGCTGCTGGGACCAGGCTCGATCCATGTGGCCCATACGCCGGACGAGAAGCTCTCCAAGAAGGAATTGGGAGAGGCCGTCGAACTTTACGTCAAGGTAGCCAGGCAGTTGCTGAAGTAGGGAAGCGGGAGCTCCCGGCGCCTGGGCCAAACGCGATCTTACAACTGACCTTTTCGCGGCAGATCGATGCCGTACGCCCGCTCACCTCCCTCTTCGACGGCGATGAATGTCAGGATCGTCCCTGGCAAGCCGAAAATGAAGGCCAATGTTCGCCAGAGCACGCTCGGATTATCCTGCGCACGCATGCCGGCGAAACTGATATTTGCCAGTATCCACATTCCTGAGATGCCTGTATCTCTGATTTGAGACTCAGAGGTCGCGCTCGTCTGGGCCAACGCTGCAGACGCGCAGATGAGGCCGAAGAGAATGATCGCTAGATAACGACGAAAATGAGTTTGTCGCATTCGCTTCTCCGTTCGTGTTACTTGAAGCCCGCGTGGTCCGAATCCATACTTATCCGTCAGTTTCGCGAAAAACCGGCCAGAGCTGGCGGGAGCGCTTTGAGGTGCTTGACGCGCGGGCGCGAATCGTGACGCATCCCCACGTGCAGGCGGACAATTTCACCCGGTTCCGCATGGGCGCGAAAGATCGCTTTGGTCCCGTCGTAACTCGCGGGCTGGGGATCGGAGTCCACCTTCCAGTCCTTGGGAACAACGTGCGCAATCACAAAGACGACCGGCGCATCTGAACTGTTTTGCAGGACGTATTCCTGTTCTCTGATCGCGACGTCCCACTGGCGCAGTTCATTGCCGGAAATAGCCTCCTCCCTGTGATGCGAATCGAGGATGGATTCCAGATGGCAAAAGTCGTGGAAATACGCCTTCTTAGGCTTGACGCCCGGAGTCGCGCCCGCAGGATAGGTAAGAAACGCGCAGGTCTGATCAACGAGGATCTCATGCACCGGAAGGACATGTGCTGGCGGTGCGATCTGCCACGGCGGCGGCACGGGGTCCGGCTGCTGCTGAGCCTTGCAAACCCCAGGCGCAATCACACAAAACAATAGAAAGGCCGCAATGAGCTTGATTCCAAACATGGCAATATCCTAGCACCGCCGGATGGGTTCCCGGTCGATGAAACCCGCTGCCTTTGCCTCAAGCAAACCAAAACATGGAATCGATCCTTCGTAAGAAGACAGATAGGTCCGGAAGCCGCATTCATTTCTAACGGAGTCATGAAGAATGCAACAGGATTCCGGGTTCAAGCACTCCGATCGGAGCTCGCTTCGGCTGCTGTTTCCGGCGTCTAAACCTGCGATTCATATCTGTTCCGCGCGTTTCGAACGCCGGAATGCGACGCAAGTGTCAACACGTCTCGCGAAAGAAATCCTTGACACAGTAACGGAATCGAGGCTACGTTCAGTTACTGTTTCAATGCTCCCAACAAATATTCCAGACCGGCCCCCGTGTCACAAAGTCAGCCCATTGTTCCATCCAAATTCATAAGGAGAGGTCAATGAATTTCCGACTGCGCCCCCTCGTCTATGTTGTTGCCCTCGCGATGCCACTCAGTATGGTGGCGGCTACGCAACACGAGCCATTGGATCGGCTTCTAGCTCCGATTGTCGCCTCCGAACGTGCAACGACCAACGGCGTCCACCCGCTTGCCACAAAGCAGAACGATCTTGGCCGGGTGAGCGGATCGCAAACCTTTCACCGCATGGTGCTGCTGTTGCAGGGAAGCGCGGCGCAGCAGGCGGACCTGACGCAACTCTTGAAGGATCAGCAGGATCCGAAGTCGGCCCAATATCATCGGTGGCTCACGCCCGCCGAGTTCGGCATTCGTTTCGGTCCCAGCCAGAACGACATTGCCAAGGTCAACGACTGGCTCACGCAGCAGGGATTCTCCGTCGAAAAGCCTGCCAATGGCCGCCGCTTCCTCCTTTTCACCGGCACAAGCGCGCAAGTTGAGTCGGCGTTTCAAACCGAAATGCATCGCTACTCGGTCAACGGCAAGTCGTATTTTGCAAATGCAAGGCAAGCCAGCATTCCAGCCGCGCTCTCGCCGGTGGTCAAGAACATCGCCACGCTGGACTCCTTCTCCAAGGCCTATCCGCAGTACTCTCTTGCAGCCAATCCCAATATTCTGGTCGGCGGATATTACTACACCGGACCGGCGGATCTGGCCGCAATCTACGATTCAACACCGCTGAAAACTGCTGGTGTGCAAGGGCAGGGCCAGGCCATTGCGCTGATCGAAGAGAGCAATATCGATCCGCAGGATGTAACGGATTTCAGAACAGTTACTGGACTTCCCGCGGCGACCCTGAATGTGATCGTGAATGGACCCGATCCTGGCAAACTTCCCGGCGAGGAAGATGAGGCGATTGCCGACGTCTCCTATGCGGGAGCCTTTGCCCCGAGTGCCACCCTGGACTTTGTGGTCACCGCTTCCACCGAGTTCAACAGCGGCATCGATCTCTCTACGCTCTATGCGGTTGACTTTGACGTTGCGCCCATCACTTCGCTGAGTTACGGCGGATGCGAGACACTGAACAATTCCTATTTCCCAGGGACGGAAACGTTGTACGGATATGCCTACGAACAGGGTGCTGCCGAAGGCATCAGCCATTTCGTATCCAGCGGCGACTACGGCGGCGATGCCTGCCTCTACACCGGACTGAGCGCCGGCTATGGCGTCAATGCGCTCGGCTCTTCACCGTTTAACGTCTCGGTTGGCGGAACGGAATTCATCATGCCCAACCCGGCCGCCTATTTTCCGCCCCCGAGTTATACGGCAACCGCCTATGTTCCCGAGAGCACATGGAACGATTATGAGAACCCCTATGATGGCCGTCCCCTGGCTGGCACGGGCGGTGTTTCTTTGACGTATCAAAAACCGGCTTGGCAGACCGGCCCCGGCGTTCCTGCCGACGGCCAGCGCGATGTCCCCGATGTCGCACTGGTGGCCGGCGACAATCTGGCCTATCTGGTCTGCGAACGGGATATCGGCGGAGACTGCTCGAAGGGGCTCGCGATCGGTCTTATCGGCACCTCGCTTGCCGCGCCCTCGTGGGCAAGCATCCAGGCGCTCGTCAATCAGCAGAACGCACTTGTCGGCGGCGCCGGCATCCCAAATCCGACCTATTACGCGTTGGCAGCGGGCTCCAAATCCCCCTTCCACGACATCACCCAGGGAGACACGAAGGTCCCCGATCCCGATGGGCAGTTGGTTGGCTATGCAGCCACGCCTGGATTCGACCTTGCCACCGGCCTCGGCTCGGTCGACGTCAACAAGCTGGCGACCAACTGGATGCCTCCGACAGGCGCCGGCAATGCGACCGTTGCCCTGACAGCGAGCGGATCGACCATTACCCACGGAGATCCGCTGACCGCGAATGTCTCGGTGACCTCCAGTGGATCGACGGTGCCCTCCGGCGATGCGGCCATCATGGCAGGGGCGCAAGGGGTTATCCAACTCACGCTGGATTCAACAGGCAGCAGCTCTTTCGCCTTTGGATCGACCAGCGGAGTCGAGTTGCCCGGTGGCACGTATAACCTGACTGCAAGGTATGCGGGCGATGCAAACTTTGCTCCGGCCACTTCAAGCGCAGTCGCAATCACCGTCAACCCCGAGCCGACTACAACCCTGGCTGCAAGCAATGTTACGTCCTCCGTTCCCTTCGGAACCGCGATCACCCTCGGCGCCGAAACCGTGGGCAACAACAGCGGCACGAACTATGTTGTCGGCGGTACTTACACGTTTACCGAGAACGCCGCCACGCTCGGGACAGCCAGCGTATTCCAGCCGGGTGAGAGCTTTGCTTTCACCAGTACAGGTGTTGCGGCAAGCCTTACGCTCTCCGGCGCGAAAGCTCTGGGGGCGGGCACGCACAGTATTGTCGCGGCTTCGCCAGCGGCGAGCGCGAGCTTCCAGGCCAGCACTTCCGCCCCGTTGACGGTAGCTGTTTCATAGGGCACCGTGCTGGTATCGCTCACGCCGGATCACACCACGCCCGCTCCGAACTCCACCGTCCACCTGCTGGCGAGTGTCATCAACTTGTACGGCACCGGCGTTCCTGTAACCGGCAACGTTGACTTCTACGATGGCGCCACCAAGCTGGGTACAGCGGCTTTGCCGGCCACAGCCGATTCCACCGGGGCGTTCGATGTCACGCTTCCGGTCACCTTCACCACTTCGGGACTTCACGCTCTGCAGGCTGCTTATGACGGCAGCACAAACAACGCTGCCAATGTTTCTGGCCTGGTCAACGTGACGGTCGGCGGAAAGAGCACAACCAGCACAACGATCCTTGGGACGGGCTTTGGCCTTGCGGGGAATGCCGTGTCCATCACGGCAACCGTAACGGCCGACTCCAATGGAACCGCTCCAACAGGCTCGGTGACCTTCACCGATACCAATGTCGCCTCCGGGTCCGGAACCGTGGTTGGAACGGCGACCGTAGCAAACGGCAAGGCGACGCTGACCACCTCCTCGCTCACAGATGGCAATCACCTGATCACAGCCACCTACGCGGGAGACACCAATTACTCCGGTTCGGTCTCCGATTCCATCTCCGAATACATTGGGGACTTCACCCTGGCTGCCGGCTCGTCCACCGCTTCGGTTACAGCGGGACAGGCTGCTGCTCCCATCACCCTTACCTACACCGGATCCGCCGATTTCACCCTGTACGGTGGCCTGTCTCAGTCCTCCCTGGGAGTCACGCTGGCTTGTTCGGGGTTGCCCACCGGCGCTGTGTGCTCGTTCTCTTCGAATCCGATTATGCCCACGGATACCTCGAAGGGAACCACGACGGGTACGACCGCGCTGACCATTACGACAACCGGACCGACGTTAACCAAAGCCTCTCTGAGCAAGCCAAAGAAGTTCTTTGACGGCGGATTGCCTGTGGCCCTCGCGGGGGTGTTCCTCCTCGGCATGCCTTTCGTTTTCCGCCGCCGGCGTCTATTCTCCGCGTTGCTTGGTCTGGCCATGCTCGCGGCCCTCGGGAGCATCGCAGCTTGCAGTACTTCCGGAACGAGCTACAACGTGACGAACCCCGGCACGCCCGCCGGCTCTGCCACGGTTACGGTCACTGCCACATTCAATGGAGGCACGGCGTATGGCTCGCTCTCTCACACTTCAACCATCGGCCTGACCGTGGTTTCGGCCACCGGACAGTAGCAATCAAGACAGTAGCAATCAAAGCAAAAAAAGGGCCGGCGCGGAAGCGTCGGCCCAGTCTTTGCCGGAGACTCGCACCCTTCCAGACGCGCTCACCGGAAGCGCGCTCAATCCTTGTGAAAGTGCTTCCAGATTCCCTCTGCGGTCTTGGCGGGAACCACCGCGGCCAGGGATTCCGCCGTCGCTTGTTGCACATCGCGCAGGCTCCCGAAGTGGGTGAGCAAGCGCTGGCGGGTTTGTTGTCCCACGCCAGGAATATTCAGCAACTCAGAATCGCGGTCCCGCATGGCGCGGCGCTGGCGGTGATAGCCCACCGCAAAGCGGTGACTCTCGTCGCGGATCACTTGCACCAGGTGCAGAACCGGGGAGCGTCGATCGAGGATCACCGGTTCGTCCTCGTTCCCGTACAGATAGATAATCTCTTCGCGTTTGGCGATGGACGCCAGAGGCTGAGTGGTCAGTCCCAGCGACTCCAGTGCGTCGGCGGCGGCATGAAGCTGTCCAAGTCCGCCATCCACCAGGATCAGCGAGGGAAGCGCCTGTTTTTCCTCTTGCAACCGGTGATAGCGGCGATGAACCACCTCGCGCATGCTGGCGAAATCATCCACTCCCTCGACCGTCTTGATCTTGAACTTGCGATAGGCCTGCTTGTTCATCTTGCCGTCTTCCCACACCACCAGCGAAGCCACGGTCTCGGCGCCTTGAATATGGGAGATGTCGAAGCACTCAATGCGCTTGGGCAATTCGGCAAGCATCAGGGCGTCCGCAAGAGCTTCCTGGATGGCCTTGCGGGAAGGCTCAAGAACCCGGAAGCGCTGGATGTAGGACTGCTTGGCGTTTTGCGCGGCGAGGTCCACCATCGATCGCTTTTCGCCGCGCAAGGGAACCGCCAGCTCAATGCGGTGGCCGGCGCGCTCGGTCAGCATCGCTCCCAAGGCTTCGCGGTCGTCAAAATCCGCGGGAACCAGGATGGTGCGCGGAACATAGTGCTGATCGATGTAAAGCTGCTTGAGCAGAGCGGAAAAGACCGGGCCGGGATGGAAGCCAAAGCCGGTCTCGGCAGAGTCGAGCACCACCTGCCCATCCGAAGAGTCTGCGGTTGTCGCGGAACGACGCTTGGCCGCCTGCTTGCTCTTTGCCGGTGGAATCTCTTCGTCCATCTCTTCGCCGTAGGCCTCGAAGATTTCCGGCAGTTCGTCCCAGAAGAACTCGCGCCGGTCAACGATCTGTCCGGCCCGGACGTGGAAGAGGTCGATTGCCAGGCTGCCGTCCTCGTAGTGATAGCCAAAGACATCGGTGTCGTCGTTCATCGCGGCAGTGGCGGCGCGCTGCTTTTCCTGCAATTGATGCACGGTCGTTATCTGGTCGCGCAGGCGCGCCGCCGCCTCAAACAGCTCGGACTCGGCGGCCACCGTCATGCGCGCGGTCAGGGTGCGCTCCAGCTCGGCGTGGCGGCCTTCCAGCATCATCTGGGCATCGCGCACTGCGGCTTTGTAGATCTCGGGAGTGGTCAATTCCTGTACGCAGGGACCAAGGCAGCGGTGAATGTAGTACTGCAGACAAGCGCGCTGGTGATAGCGCGACAGATCGACCTTGCAGCTCGGAATCAGGAAGCTGCGGTGGATCAACTCAACCACGCGATATGCCAGGCTGCTGGGAAAATACGGGCCATAGTAGGCTGAGCCGTCCTTGCGCAACCGGCGCGTCACAAATACCTTGGGAAACCTGTCGCCCATAGTGAGCTTTACATACGGATAGCTCTTGTCGTCGCGCAGCAGAACATTGAAGCGCGGCTGGCGCTCCTTGATCAGGTTGTTTTCCAGCGCCAGGGCTTCGCGCTCGTTCCCGACCAGGATGTATTCCAGGTCCACCGCCTCGCGCATCAGAGAGCCGGTCTTGACGTCCGCCTGCGACGAAGCCAGCAGGTAGGAGCGGACCCGCGCGCGCAGGTTGATCGCCTTGCCCACATAGATGACCTCGCCCTCGGCATTCTTGTACAGGTACACGCCGGGCTGCATGGGCAGGCTGCGGATTTTCTCGATGAGATCCATGGAAAGCCTGAGCCTAGGATAGCCGGTGGAGCAGAGGACGGGGAGCCTTGCAGCTCCGATCGGGCATTCCTTACCTCTTCAGGTAAAAAATGCATGAATCGGGAACGCGCCATCCTCGACTACGGGACGGCTATCTTTCTCATTTGCAACGATATGAGGAATTCGCCGTGTTTGGCCAGTGACCTGCCATCAACCCAGCCAGAAGAGAGAGTCACCTCCGCGGGCGGATGCTTCCGCCGGATGGATGTGTCGGGAGAGGAAAGAGGGAATGAACGTTCGGCAGCTTGGACATATCGGATTCATAGCGGCGTTTGCGGTGATTGGCGTGACGGGATGCGCAACCAAGAAATACGTGTACAACCAGACTGCGCCCCTGGTGGAACATGCAGGCCAACTGGACGAGAAGACGGCAGCGAACAATCGCCAGATTCACGATGTGGACGATCGTGCACAGGCTGGGATCGGGAAGGCGCAGAGCGCAGCCGACCAAGCCGGAGTGAATGCTCGGAATGCCTCACGTTCGGCTGGCGACGCGCAACTTGCGGCGGACAACGCGGTCCACCGCGCCGAGTCGCTGGAAAGCGTCATCAAGGGGCTCGACGACTACAAACCGCAGGCGAGTGTCTCGGTCGTCTTCGGCTTCGACAAGGCGCTACTGACCAAGGACGATCAGGCTCAGTTGGATGCGTTTGCCGCGCAGATAGTTTCCAGCAAGGGGTTCATCCTCGAGGTGACCGGCGGAACCGACTCCACCGGGCCGGCGCAATACAACTACGACCTGAGCCAGCGCCGCGCGGATGCCGTGGTGCAGTACCTGGCGGCCAAGTACGGTATTCCCGCGCACCGTTTCTATCTGATCGGAATCGGCAAGGACAAGCAAGTGGCCCCGAATACGACCGCGGAAGGCCGCAAGCAGAACCGCCGCGTCGAGATTCGCCTGCTGACAAATGCTGGAATCGCAGCCTCGTCCGCGCCGGTGAATGGCGGGAAATAGCAGATACTGTTCCTGAAACAACGGGAAAATGCCCACGAATGTGCGCCAACCAAAGTGCCGTCTCGTGGGCATTTTCGTCTCCGCGTTTGCTTGGGGCATTCCGCTTGCGACAGGTTAGTAAATTGATTTACTATTCGGCTGCCGATTGAATTGGATGACAGCGGTTTCGATCATCCAGGCGGCGAGGAGTCGTAAGTCATGGGTGCAATTCGCGTGCGGTTCGATTATTCATTGGTCTTTTTGGCGGCTTTAGCAGTTGCGGGGTGCGGCGGTTCGGGTGGCAGCAGCGGCAACACAACGCCGGTAACGAAAACAACGCCAACCATCACTTGGGCAGCGCCCGCGGCCATCACGTATGGAACCGCGCTGAGCGCCACGCAACTGGATGCCACGGCGAGCGTGCCCGGAAGCTTTGTGTATACGCCGGCTTTGGGGAATGTTCCAAGCGCAGGGTCGCAGCCTCTCAGCGTTGCCTTCACGCCCACCGACACTACGGATTACAACTCGGCAACCGGCAGCGCGACGCTCACAGTCAACAAAGCGACGCCGACCATCACATGGTCGCCGGCCAACCTTTCCGCCGGGACCGCCTTGACTTCCGCCCAACTGGATGCGAGTTCAGGCGGAGTCGCTGGGACCTTTGCCTATGACCCGGCATTGGGAGTGGTGATCGGCACGGTCGGCTCAACGACTTTGGACGTAACCTTCACCCCCACCGACACAGCCGACTACAACAACGCCATTGGATCGGCAACGTTGCAGGTTGTGGATGCGACAACCGCCGTCGATTTCGGAACCACCTACCAAACAATTCGAGGCTTCGGCGGTTCGGAAGCCTGGAGCTCGCAAATGCCGCAAAGCCAGATCAACAGCCTGTATGGCACGGCAGCAGGCGATTTGGGTTTGACCATCATGCGTCTGCGCATCGCTCCCACCACCTATACTCCGTCGACTCAAACCGCCGACACCACCGCGTGGACTGCGGAACTGGCCAACGGAAAGGCCGCGCAGCAGCTTGGAGCGGCGGTCTTTGCCACTCCGTGGACGCCTCCAGTCAGCATGAAGAGCGACAGCAGCGTCAACTCCGGATCACTGAATACCTCCAGCTATGCGGACTTTGCCAATTATCTGGAGGCTTACGTCAAATACGCCACCAGCCAAGGCGTCAGCCTGTACGCAATCTCCATGCAGAACGAGCCGGATTGGGATCCATGCCAGGGCGGCGGACCGACGGATCCACGTTGCTACGAATCCTGCCTGTGGACCGGAGCGCAGATGGATACCTGGGTTGCCAACAACTCCTCGGTGCTGACCGTGCCGCTGATCATGCCGGAGTCTTTCTACTTCGCCTCCGCGATGTCGGATCCCACGCTGAACGACGCCAACGCCGTGAACAAGGTTGGTATTGTGGGCGGGCACATCTACGGCGCTCCGCCTTACTACTACACGTTGGCAAAGAGCCTGAACAAGGACGTGTGGATGACCGAACATACGGTAAATCTCGCATCCGGCGAAACCACGACCCAGAGCATCGCCGACGCAATCGCCGCGGCGGAAGAGATCCACAATTCCCTGACGGTCGGCCAGTACAACGCGTATGTGTATTGGTGGCTGGTCAACTCCGCGAGTCTGAACTACTACAGCGGACTCCTCGACACCAATGGCAATCCGACGTTCTTCGGAGATGCCCTGGCGCAGTACTCGCTCTTTGTCCGGCCTGGTTACGTGCGCGCCAGCGCCACCGCTAGCCCGCTTCCTGGAGTGTTTATTTCCGCATATGCCGGGAACGGGCACCAGGTCATCGTAGCCATCAACAGCAATGCCTCGGCCGCAACGGTGCCGTTCACGATTCTGAACGCGACGGTGACATCGCTGACGCCCTACCAGACCACTGCTACTCAAAAAGTTGCAGAGCAATCCGTGATCAGCGTGTCCAATAACACGTTCACGTATACCCTTCCGGCGATGAGCATCACCACGTTTGTGCAATAGGGTCTGCGCAGCGGGAAGGGGACGGGCAGGCTTCGGCCTCAACAACAAAGGGCAGACTCCGATGCTACGGAGTCTGCCCTTCAAGTTTTGAGGAGTGAATTTGCTCTCAAGCGCGGTCGGCGTCCAGTTGCTTCACATGCTCTGCGCGGACGTCGTTTGCCGTGAAGAGACTCAGAAACGGTGCTCCCTGTGCCGCTGCTTCCACAGCGGGGCGGCCGTTGGCTTCCTGGCGTTCGACAATGCAGACGACCGCGGCGACAACCATGCCGGCTTCGCGGGCGGCTTCGAGAGCCACCAGAGTCGACGATCCTGTCGTGCAGACATCGTCCACGATCACCACGCGCGCGCCGGGGCGGTTGAAGCCTTCAATGCGGCGGCCGGTGCCGTGCGCTTTCTCCGTCTTGCGAACCAGGAAGCCGTGCAGCAACGGCGCGGAGGGATTCCGCTGTGCCCGCCATGCGCTGGCGGTGGCAACATTCGACACGATAGGGTCGGCGCCGAGGGTGAGCCCACCCACCGCTTCGGCATCGATGTTGTTGGCTTGGAGCAATTCAAGAACAGCTTCGCCGGTCAGGCGTCCGCCTTCGGCATGGAGGGTGGTTGTCCGGCAATCGACGTAGTAGTCGCTGGTGCCGCCAGAGGAGAGCTTGAACTGGCCAAGGCGGAAGCTGGTGCGAGCCAGCAGTGAGAGCAGTTGTTGGGCGTGCGCAGGGGTGTTCATCACTGTTCATTGTAACGGGGCGCGGGCACTCTACATTTTATCCAGGTGACGGAAGCCGCCTGTGCCCACCAGCATGAGGACAAAGAGCATGAGGTTGTAGGAGGAGTGCACCATCACACTGGCGGCCAGGGAACGCGTGCTCAAACGAGCCCAGCACAAAACCAGGCTAACGAAAACCAGCAGAATGAACGGACCCATTGCCCAGCCTGTCTGCTCGGCATGCATCAAGGCAAACGGAACGCTGGTGAGGATGGATGCGGCCGTCATGGAGCGGACTGACCAACGGGGATGGCCGTTTTCAAATGGCCGCCGCGGCACCCTGCCGGTGGATTTTTCCCCGATCCAGTCCAGTGCCGTGCAAAGGGATGGCAAAAGAAATCCCCGGAAGATGATCTCTTCAAAGAACGGCGCGAAGGTGATTCCGAAGCCAAACAGTAGCCAGGCGGCTCCGGGAGTTCGGAAGATTTTGTCGATCGGCGTGTTGTCCGGCCCCGGCAACAGCCATCCGTTGAACAGGGCGCACACGAAGCATGCAAACGCGGCGGCAAGCAGGCGGTTGCGAAGGCGAAACGCCATGATCCCGTTCCACTGCAGGCCGGAAAAGAACCCCTTGCGCCAGATCATCGGAAAGAGCAAAGCACTGGCCAGCAGCGCCAGCAGATAAAGAATCGCCTGCGCGCCAAGGGTATAGCGAATGTCGGTGACCGCTTGCTGGAGGTTGGTTACACCGAGAAAGTGGAAATGAAGCGCCGACCGCGTCAGAAGGCTGACCACCACAAGAGAGGCAATCCCTATCAGCGAGAAAATTGCGAGATGGCCCAGGTTCGGAATACGTTCGCGTGGAGAAGAGTCAGTTGGAGGCCAGGGATCGTAGCCGGACGCGGCCCAGGAGCGGAAAAGTCCGTCGGCCGCATTGCCTTCCGCTTCGAGGACTGGCTCAATTGGAGTCGTTGCAGCGGCCGGGACCTCGCCCAAAGGAATCAGAGGGCTTGGCGGTGCAACCTCGGAACTCTCGTCCTGCCGCGTATCCGGATCGTCGGCAGAACGGTTTGCATGTGGCTCGAATGGGCCGTCAAGGCTCATTTCCGCACCCCTGCTTTCTTTGCCGACGTTTTTTGGGCTGTCTTGCTTGCCGGGGCGCGCTCGACTGCCGCAGGTTCCGTGGGGCTTGTCTTTCTGGTGTAAGCTCGCTTTGGCTTTTTAGTCAAATCCGGCGCTTGGGCGTCTGCTGATTGAGACGCTTCGACAGCCCCGGCAGACTCCGGACCTGTGGAAGCGGGACGGATTGCTCTCTTGCCCGGTGCTGAGCCCGGTTTTGCTCCGTTCTTCGGCGCTTCGGCCGACTCCCGGGATCCATCGGGAGAGCATTCAGCTGGCTCAACCCACCCGCCGGCCGAGTTGTAATAGCGGGCCAGGAACTCCCCGGTATATGAACCGGAGGTGGACGCGATGTTCCACGGACGGCCCTCGGCGACGATCCGGCCGCCGTCCTCTCCGCCTTCCGGACCCAGGTCCAGAATCCAGTCGGCGTTGCGGATCACGTCAAGATTGTGCTCGATGATGATGATGGAATTGCCCTGATCGGCCAGCCGGTGCAGCACTTCCAGCAGCTTGCGCACATCGTCGAAATGCAAGCCGGTGGTGGGTTCGTCCAGCAAATAGAGCGTACGTCCGGTCTGCCGCTTCGACAACTCGCGGGCCAGTTTCATGCGCTGCGCTTCACCGCCCGAAAGGGTAGTCGCGCTCTGCCCCAGATGGACGTACCCCAGACCCACATCCACCAGCGTCTGCAACTTCTGCCGGACTTGCGGAACATCCGCGAGCACTGCCAGCGCATCTTCGATGGTCAGGTCCAAAATGTCGGCAATGGAATGGCCCTTGAATTTGACCGACAACGTTTCCTGGTTATAGCGGCGTCCTTTGCACACTTCGCACTCGACAAAGACGTCGGGCATGAAGTTCATTTCAATGCGCCGCTGTCCGTCGCCGGTGCACGTCTCGCAGCGGCCTCCTGTGACGTTGAAGCTGAAGCGTCCCGGCTTGTAGCCGCGCTCGCGAGACTCCGGCAACATGGCGAAAAGATCGCGCAGCGGCGAGAACACCTGCGTATAGGTGGCGGGGTTGGAACGCGGAGTGCGCCCAATGGGAGACTGGTCGATGCGCACGCACTTGTCCAGTTGTTCGCCGCCCGTCATCGACTCATGGGAGCCGGGTTCTTCGCGCGAGCCGTAGATGGTCTGCGCCAGCGAGCGGTAAAGAATGTCGTTAATCAGCGTGCTCTTGCCGCTCCCGCTTACGCCCGTCACTACCGTCATCACGCCCAGGGGAATGCGGGCGGAAATGTCCTGCAGATTGTGTTCGCGAGCCCCGGAGATGGTGATCCACTTGCCGGTCAGGGGGCGCGGCGCGGGGCGCTGCACCATGGTGACAGTTCCGGAAAGGTAAAGTCCGGTCAGGGATTCCGGGCAGGCCATGATTTGCGCGGGCGTGCCCTCGGCCACTACATAACCGCCCAGCCGGCCTGCTCCGGGGCCCAGGTCGAGCACATAGTCGGCATGGCGGATGGTGTCTTCGTCGTGTTCGACCACCAGAACCGTGTTGCCCAGGTCGCGCAGCTTCACAAGCGCCTGGATCAGCCGCATGTTGTCGCGCTGGTGCAGACCGATGGAGGGCTCGTCGAGCACATACAAAACACCGCGCAGCTTCGATCCGATCTGCGTGGCCAGACGAATGCGCTGGCCTTCGCCGCCGGAAAGCGTGGCCGCATTGCGGTCCAGAGAAAGATAGGTCAAGCCAACGGCGCAAAGGAACTCTAGCCGCTCCACAACCTCGTGGCGGATGCGTTCCGCAACCAGAGACTCGCGGGCATTGAAGCCGAGGCCAATGGCTGCCGAGAGAGCTCGGTTGAGCGGCAAAGCCGTAAAGTCCGCAATCGACAACCCGCCGATCTTGACGGCCAGGGACTCCGGCCGCAAGCGCTTGCCGCGGCACACCGGACAGGGCGTGGCGGACATGTAGGCCATCATAGACTCCCGATACGAATCGCTGCGGGCCTCTTCCATCGAATCGCGCAGGAAGGTCAGAATGCCGTGGAAGCCGGTCCGCGGAGCTTCGTTCTTGGGCGGACCGTAGACGAGCAGATGCTGCTGGCGGGTGGGCAGATCCTCAAAGGGAGTCTTCAGGTCGATCTTGTAGCGCGTCGATGCGACCTGCAGCAGTTTCAGGAGATACTGCGACGAGGATCCCGGCCCGAGGCCTCCGTCGAGAAGCGGCTTGGACCAGTCGGTGATAACTTTGGCGGGATCCAAATCGTAGAGCGAGCCGAGCCCGTGACACTCCGGACAGGCGCCGAAGTTCGAGTTGAACGAGAAACTGCGCGGCTCCAGCTTGGGCACGTCGAGTCCGCAGTCGGGGCAAGCCATGGATGAGGAGAACAGTTGCTCCTGGCTTTCCGCCTTCGCGGTTCCGGCAATGGCTGCCAGCACCAATCCGTTGGCCAGTTGCAGTGCCTTGGTCACGGCGGCTTCGAGCCGCTTTTCTACATTGGGCTTGCCGTTTGCCGGCGTATCGGCTGCAGGCGGTTTGAGAAGAATGCGGTCGATAACCGCTTCGATGGTGTGATTCTTGCGGCGGTCCAGATAAAGCTGCTCGGAGAGGTCGCGCATTTCGCCGTCGACCCGGGCGCGAAATCCCTGCTGGTCGAGCTGATCCAGCAGTTCCTTGAACTCGCCCTTGCGGCCGCGGACCACCGGAGCCATCACGCTGACGCGCTCGCCCATTCCAAGTTGCAGAATGCGCTGGACGATCTGATCGACGGTCTGGCGGGTAATCGGACGGCTGCAGTTGGGGCAGTGCGGAGTACCGACCGAGGCGTAAAGCAAACGCAGGTAGTCGTAGATCTCGGTGATCGTCCCAACCGTTGACCGGGGACTGCGGCTGGTCGTTTTCTGCTCGATTGAAATGGCGGGGCTGAGGCCTTCAATCGAGTCGACGTCGGGCCGCTCGATCTGGTCGAGGAACTGCCGGGCATATGCGGAAAGAGTCTCCACATAACGCCGCTGTCCCTCCGCGTAGATGGTGTCAAAGGCCAGGGAACTTTTTCCTGAGCCTGAAAGACCAGTGACCACCGTGAGAGTATTGCGGGGAATCCGTACGCTGATATCGCGCAAATTGTGCTGGCGCGCCCCGCGCACCGAAATGTGTGTAATCGCCATATTGAATGCAGGACTGAGCGGAGGGCGGCTCAAGACAGTGCTACTGAATGGTAACAAAATTGCAACGCACTGCAGGTATTCTATTGGTCAACAGAAAAAGGGGTCAATGCAGCTCGGTTTTCTGCGACAATCGCAGCAACAATAGCAGGAAAGATTCACGGTCTGTAAGAAATTTGGGCCCTTGAATTGTGCAGGTTGCGGACCTCGAGAAAGTAGACCAAGGCGGGACAATGGCTGATTTTTTGAATTTGACGATGTTAATCTGCGCTTCGGTCGGAGCAACTCTGTTCGGGATCCTGGCGGCATACGCGTTACTGCGCGCGGGCTTTGCCCTGATGCGGCGGCAGGCGATCCCTGTGAAGACCGCAGCGGGTACCGTAAAAATGCGCAGGCAGGCTGCAAGAGTTTTGTAGCCTCGCTTCGGTGGGCGCTCGCGCCGCAGCATGCTGCAAGGCGCGCACGAACTGCCCTTCGGTTGGAGGAAGCGTCCTGCTCTTTTCCACCCTCCGAATTGCTTTCGGCTGTATCTCCTTTCCCCCGATGTAAACGTTTTACAATTCAGATCAGCTGCAAGATTCGAGTGCCCATCGGTGCGCATCTGCGTTGCTGTGCTCGTCCGCGATCCTTGCACGAACAGATTCCGAGGGATGAAATTCAATGAAATACTGCCGTCTGGGCAATGGGCCGCTCGAAGTTTCGCGGTTGAGCTTTGGAACCTGGCTGACCGTTGCCGGGGGAATCGGCCACGAGCAGGCCACGCGCTGCATTCACGCTGCGGTGGAGCAGGGAATCACGCTCTTCGATACCGCCAATGAATACGGCGCCGGAGCTGCGGAATGCACCCTGGGCGCGGCCTTGAAGGCTTTCCCGCGCGATAGATACTTGGTTGCCACCAAGCTTTTCTTTCCGGTGGGCGACGAGCCTGACCGTGGTCTTTCAGCCGCGCAGATCGAGAAGCAGCTCCATCGCTCGCTGGAAAGACTCGGCGTGGATGTGATCGACCTCTACTATTGCCACCGCTTCGACAAGGAAACTCCGCTGGAAGAGACGCTGGAGGCCTTGAGCCGGGCCGTCAAGTCCGGCAAAGTGCGCGCCATCGGCTTCAGCGAGTGGACCGGCGAGCAGATCGATCGGGCAGCGGCTTTGGCTGGAGACAGCGGGTTCATTCCCTTTTCGGCCAGTCAGCCGCAGTATTCGATGCTGTGGCGCAAGCCGGAGAGCAAAGTATTTCCCGCCTGCGCACGCAGTGGGGTTGGGAACGTCGTTTTCTCGCCACTGGCGCACGGCGTCCTGACCGGAAAATATGCGCCGGGGCAACCGCCGCCTCCGGGGAGCCGCGCCGCCGACCAGCAGATGAATCGCTTCATGGAAACGGCGGGTCGCCATTACCGGTCCGACTATCTTCTCGAAGCCGTTGAAAAGCTCAAGCCCATTGCGGCGGACCTGGGGCTGACCATGGCCCAGATGGCGCTTGCCTGGGTCTTGCGGCGCACGGAAGTGGCATCTGCCATCATTGGCGCATCGCGGCCTGAGCAGGTGGCCGATAACGTGATGGCATTGGATGTTCAACTGCCCGAGGAAGCAATCGAGCGCATGGATCAGGCGCTCGCCGCGGTGGCGGTTTGGGAGTAACCGACGCGCGTATGATGAAATGTTCGAGACGCCAAATCCCGAGAACGCAAAGAGAGAAATCCGATGAAGATGCTTGAGATGGCCGACGCAGTGCGCTTCAGGACCATGACCACCGGGGAACTGCGCGATACATTCCTCATCGGTGATTTGTTCAAGCCGGGCGAAATCAGCCTGACATACGTCGACCTTGACCGCACGGTGATCGGCTCCGCGGTGCCGCTTGCCGAAGCCCTTTACCTGCCTACCGATGTTGCGCTCAAGGCGGAGTATTTCACCGAGCGCCGCGAACTCGGCATTCTGAATATTGGCGGCAATGGAATCGTCACAGTGGGCGGAACGCCGTATGCCCTGCAGAATCTGGACGCGCTCTACGTGGGCCGCGGCAATGAGGAGATCGCCTTTTCCAGCGTGGATGCGACGAGTCCGGCCGAGTTTTACCTGCTGAGTTATCCCGCGCATGCTGTGTATCCGACCCAGCTGATTCTCTCCGGCGAGCAGGGGAAAGTGGAGCTTGGCAGCGCGCAGAACGCAAACCACCGCGAGATCACCAAGCTGATTTACTTGGACGGTGTGCGCAGCTGCCAGCTGGTGATGGGCTTCACGCAGCTCGCCTCCGGCAGCGTGTGGAACACCATGCCTCCGCACACGCACGGAAGGCGCTCCGAGGTTTACCTGTATTTCAATCTCGATGCCGATCAGCGAGTGATTCACCTGATGGGCCCCGGCGACGCTACGCGGAACATTGTCGTCGCCAGCAAGCAGGTCGTTGTTTCTCCCGGATGGTCGATCCATTGCGGCGTGGGAACCAGTAACTACACCTTTTGCTGGGGAATGGGCGGCGAGAACCAGGTCTACAGCGACATGGACGCGCTGACCATCGCGGACCTGCTGTAGACGCAACGGCTTTGTCCATGGAGGATCGCAACTTGATATTGGAAAGCTTTAATCTTGCGGGCAAGGTCGCCCTTGTCACAGGCTCGTCGCGCGGACTTGGTGCGGGCATTGCCTTGGCTCTCGCCGAAGCTGGAGCTCGCGTCGCCGTGCACGGCTCACGGGAGCTTCCCGAATCTACGATGAGATTGCTGACCGGCATCGGCGCGGATCATTTCGCTGTAACCGGAGATGTAAGCGATGCAACAGTTTGCGCGCGGATGGTGGAAGAAGTTGTTGAACATTTCGGGACCATTGACGTCCTTGTCAATAACGCCGGAACCATTCGCCGGGCTCCGGCTGCGGAGCACTCCGATGAGGACTGGCAGGCGGTGATCGATACCAACCTTTCCAGCGTCTTTCGCCTGACCAAGGCGGCGGGAAAGCACATGCTGGCGCAGGGCTCGGGCAAGGTCATCAATATTGCGTCTCTGCTCACGTTTCAGGGCGGAGTCTTCGTCCCAGGGTATGCCGCGGCAAAGGGCGGCGTGGGACAGTTGACCAAAGCCTTCGCCAACGAGTGGGCCGGCAAGGGAATCAACGTGAACGCCATCGCGCCGGGATATATGTCCACCGACAACACGGAAGCTCTCCGGGCCAATCCGGACCGTGCCCGCCAGATCATGGAACGGATTCCTGCCGGTCGATGGGGATGTCCCGAGGATCTGGCCGGGGCTGCGGTCTTTCTTGCGTCCAAAGCAAGCGACTACGTCCACGGCCATATTTTGGTCGTCGACGGCGGCTGGCTGGGCCGCTAATCCTCCTGCGGCTACTCTTGCACTTTGGCCACCAGCGCGCTGTAAGTTGTTCCCGCCGGAATGAGCAATTGATGCGGTACCCCGGCGGGGATGATGAGCACGTCCCCAGCCTTGATCTGCTGGGACTGCCCGCCCTCGATCCGCGTGCCATGGGTTTCGCCGTTGCCGCTGGTTTTGGCCTCGACGACAGTGCCCCCGGTGACCAGGGTGGCGCTGCCTTGCTGCACAATCATCAGGTCGTCGAAATGCGCGTGAACTTCCGCGCCGCCGCTTGTTGTGCGCACAGAGATCATGAGCGCCAGATTGCCGCTTTTCGCTATCGTGCCCCCGCTGCTCCCTTTCTGGCTGGCAGGCCCGACGAATTGCGCGATCTGGCGGGCCAGATCTTCGCCTTGAAAGACCACGACGGGAAGAGATTTCGGCGGTTCAGAGGTCGGGGCCGGTGTAGCGGGTGTTGCAGGATTCATAGCGGTATCCTTTCGGGGATCCAATTTTGGTTGAGCCGGGGAGACGTCTTTGACCGGTGCATTCTGTGGGGGGACCTGATCCAGCACCCAGCGGACCAGTTCCTGCCCCGCTGCATAGTTATCGTAGCTGGTTGGCAGTTTGCGGCCGTCGGTGTACTCGTTATAGAGCCACGGATCGACGGTGGCGAACACGGTGCCCTTGCCGATTTTTGCGGAGGCCATGAGGATGTCGCCGTGATCGATCAGCAGGCTCTTTGCGGGGCCTGTTGCTGTGATGGTGCAGATCTCCTTCATGTACGCCGTGTGCGGCTGATGGAAGATGGGACCGCCGGCTTCGATGGCAACTTTGCCCATCTCGAATTGATTGCCGGTCACCTGGTTGCGCAGCACGTTGTTGTAGTGGATGCCGAAGCGATCTGTCAGCAGGTTCAGGTGGTCCAGGTCCGCGTTGACCGGATCGTTCTCCATCAGAACCAGCACTCCACCGGCTCGCACCCAGGCCTCGATCTGCGCGGCCTCTTCCGGGTTCATGTAATGCGGCGTCGGATTCTTGGCGGGATTATCGGGCGAAACGATGATGTAGACCTGCGCCCGGCTCAGATTCTCCACGGTGGCCGCCGCGGAAAGCGTGCGCGTCTTTGCGCCGAAATTGTTGAAGATGTGGCCAAACAGCGAGTAGCCGCTGTTGCTCTGGTCGCTCCATTTGTAATGGAAAGAGGCCGGCACTCCGAAGGCATCCGGCCGGGTCTGGCTGTTCAGCCATGCATCCAGCAAAACCGCCTTGCCTCGTCCGAGTGCAGCGTTCTGAGCATTCTCCATTTCGGTGCTGGCCAGCAGGAATGCGCCGACTCCCTTGGGATCGTCGGTAATGACTTTCTCGCCTATGTAATAGGCGTAGCTGCCGTCGCGGTAGGGATCGCCGCCGAGGCCAGCGGCTTTCACGGTCCCTGAGAGCGAAACTGTCGCGTCTGAGTTGGTTTGAACGAAATGCCCTTGAATGCCTTTATATCCGCGCTGGGCACTGGCGAGATAGCTTGGCGGGAGATAGCCTTCGCGTACACCCCTTGCCAGCGCGTAGACAAACATACAGGAGGCTGACGACTCGAGGAAATTTCCCTTCTCCGTAGGCTTGTTGAGAACCTGGAACCAGAGGCCCGATGCGCCGTCCTGCTGGCGCACCACGGCTGCCACGTCGCGTTCCAGTTCGTCCAGCAAAACCTTGCGGCCGGGTTCGCTCTCGGGGTAGTAGGCGAGCGTGTCGACCAGGGCCATCATGTGCCAACCCATGGCGCGCGCCCAGAATTCGGAAGAGAGGCCGGTTTGCTTGTCGGCCCAGCGCTCTTTTCGAGACTCATCCCAGCCGTGATAAAGCAGGCCGGTCGCGGGATCGCGCATATGCTGGCCTACCAGTTCAAATTGCCGCGTGATGTCGCTGAATGCTTCGGGATGACGAAACGTGGCCGCGTATTCGGCATAGAAAGGCTCGGCCATATAAAGTCCGTCGAGCCACATTTGATTCGGATAGCGCTGCTTGTGCCAGAAGCCTCCGGCGGGCGTTCGCGGCTGCCGCTGGAGCTGCTGATAGAGGGCCGTTGCCGCGGTCGCGTACCGCTTGTCCAGCGTGACGCCGTAAAGCAACAGAAGCTGCCGGCCCATGAGAATGCTGTCGAGTTGATTCTCCTCGGGCTTCCACGTGGGTATCGAGCCATCAGGCGCGAGGAACGAATCGACGGAGGCCTTGATGTAGTTGTAGCAGCGCGGATCGGAGGTGTTAAGCCAGACGGATTCCATACCTTCCAGCAAGGTCCCCAGTTCGTAGTTCCAGGCCCAGCGCGCGCCGGGCGGCACGAATCGGCCGTCGGGCCAGCGGGACATTGCACTGTCGGCCATCTTCTGCGACCAGGGGCGATCCTCCGCAACTGCTCGCAAAGTTGCGAAAGAAGCAAAAGTCGCGAAGAAAAGTGCGGCGGGCACAAGGCGTTTGAAATGCATGCGGCCTCCAAAGCGGTGGTCAGACCAGCCATCCAAAGATACTTCCCCCATCCGCCTCGCGGCAAATCCACAGTCCAGCCGCAGGGCAGTGCGTTTACACTGGCCAAGGATTCCTGAAGCGAAGAGTGCCGGAAAAGCTGGGAGATCGAGATGCTGCGCAGAGACCTGTTGAAGATTGCGGGAAGCGGAATGATGGTGGCGGCGGGGCCGTTAGCAGTGGCAGCCGGAAGCCGTCCCGCCCAATTCAGGGATCAGGATGATTTGGGGGACGCCTCAGTGCTCGCGTCCGGCTTCAACGTGCGCGGCTATGGCGCCAAAGGGGACGGATCGAATCTCGACTCTCCCGCCATCAACCGCGCCATCGACGCAGCTTCTGCTGCCGGCGGAGGGACGGTGGTGTTTCCCGCAGGCGTCTACCTCAGCTATTCGATCCGTTTGAAGAGCAAGGTGGGCCTTTATTTGGGGGCTGGCGCGGTGGTTCTGGCTGCGACGCCTACGCAGGGAGCGGAGAACGGCGGCTACGACGCGGCAGAACCTCAGGGCGACTGGGAGCCGTATCAGGATTTCGGCCACAATCACTGGCATAACTCGCTGATCTGGGGCGAAGGCCTGAACGATGTTTCCATCACCGGACCGGGACTGATCTGGGGCAAAGGACTATCGCGCGGCTGGGAGAAGCACCCGTACGTGGAAGATGGGACGCTGAAGGGCGTCGGTAACAAGTCCATTGCGTTGAAGAACTGCCGCAATGTGCTGTTACGCGATTTTCGGATTCTTGAAGGCGGATGGTTCGGCATTCTGGCCACCGGCGTGGACAACCTGACCATCGACAACCTGCTCATCGATACCAATCGCGACGGCATGGACATCGACTGCTGCCGCAACGTGCGGGTTTCCAATTGCACGGTGAACTCGCCGTGGGACGATGGAATCTGCCCCAAGAGTTCGTATGCGCTGGGCTACGCGCGAACGACGGAGAATTTGACGATTACCAATTGCTACGTGACGGGCGGCTTCGAGCTGGGCACGGTGCTGGACGGCACCTGGAAGCCGATTACCGACGAGAAGGTTTCGCAGACCGGCCGCATCAAGCTCGGGACAGAGTCCAACGGCGGATTCAAGAACGTGACCATCTCGAATTGTGTTTTTGAAAGCTGCCAGGGCTTTGCGCTGGAGACCGAAGACGGCGCGGAGATTGAGAACATCGTATTTAGCGGAATCACCATGCGCGACATTCGTTCCGCGCCGCTGTTTCTGCGGCTGGGAACACGCTTGCGCGGACCTGCGGGGACCAAGCCGGGCTACATGCGCCATATTGTTTTGAGCAATATCGTGAGTTCCGGCGCTTCGCGGCTGCCTTCGATTCTGAGTGGCGTGCCCGATCATCCCATCGAGGACGTCAAGATCTGCGATGTTTATCTCGAACAGGTAGGCGGCGGAACCGACGCGATGGCCGCGTTGCAGCCGGAGGAGCGCGAGGCAGCCTATCCCGATCCAGGTATGTTCGGCGAATTGCCAGCCAGCGGCTTCTTCATCCGCCATGTGCGCAATTTGGAGATGAGCAACGTGGAGATCGCGACGGCTAATCACGACGCTCGCCCGGCATTCTGGATGCGCGACGTGGTGGGCGCGGACTTGTTCCGGGTGCGTGTGCCGGAGACGTCAGCGCCGGCCTTCGATTTGCAGCAGGTCAAGGATTTCCGCAGCTTCGGCAGCCGGCAGTTAGAGGATTTGTCGATTGAGGTGGCGGAGAAGCGGAAGATTTGATCAAGCGAACAGGGAAGGAAAAGCCGATCAAGTTCAATGATGAGGGAATTGCTTCGCTAGACGAACAACAGCCGTTGCGGCGACTTTCCGAGCTCATAGATATTAATGAAGGGGTAACTTACGGGCGGGCGGACATACGACCGCGATGAGGTCCAAACTGCTCGATCCTCAAATTGCGCCGTCGGTTTTCACCGCTTGATTTGGGTAGTTTGGCGGAAGGTCATTTCCGCAGTGTCGCTTGATCTCAAGCAGAAATCGCGGACGATCCGGGTGCGAGTTCGTGAACACGATCTTGCGGCGACCTGAGCCGATCACGGTCACTGTGCTGCCACGCTTCTCAGTATCGATCTCTTCAATTTCGGCCCATCGGATCTTCTTGTTTCGCCAAAACCAATGGACCTCTTCGAGGGCATCTCTCGTCGCTACGATGGTTCCGGGAACTGACGAAACAAGACCAACCACACCGATGCTTAACAAAGCGCCAGTCGTAAATTCAAAAGGCCGATTCAAACCAGCCCGAAAATAGCCGGACCCGATAAAGCCCAACCGAACCATAATGTACAGCCACGCGCAAAGGAACCACCACCGCGGCGCGAACTGGACCTCTCCATCTGATCGGACATTGGCAGAGTTTCGATTCTCTTTGAGAACGCCAGTCAAGACCAGGACAATTGCCATCCAGAAAACGAGAGATTCAGCCCAAGGGACTAATCTTGCGATCATCGACGCATCCTATTCCGAAGAACATTTGGGGCCAGTGACTATAGCGCCTCTTGACGAGAATCTGTAAAGATATGCGTTTTACGCGGCTTTCTGGAAAGCGACCAGTTGTGTTCTTGTGGCGGCCAGGCGTTGCGCTTTTAGCAGTAGATAGTTGAGGTTGCGGTAGC
>Ga0181520_10000304_pt1 | contig 109093 bp, 97 predicted proteins | sample PEATcosm2014_Bin_29_FD_132451 | JGI IMG/M metagenome (GOLD analysis project Ga0181520, IMG submission 132451) | Peatland microbial communities from MTU Mesocosm Facility, Houghton, MI, USA - PEATcosm2014_Bin02_30_metaG | ecosystem: Environmental > Terrestrial > Soil > Wetlands > Peat | place...
CTGAGCGAAGCGAAGGATCTGCGGTTTTTCTCTCTCCCATTGGGTGACGCCGGAAACACAGATCCTTCGCTGCGCTCAGGATGACAAGTACTTGGAACTATGGATGTTATAAGACAAAGAAAATCCTGAACATGGGGGATGCTGCCGAATTTAGGATGATTGATAAATAACAACTTATTCTACATATGCACGGTCATTCCGTGCGCAGCGAAGAATCTGCGGTTGCCTATCGAGAGGGTGATTTTCGACGCAACCGGGATAGCGTTTTCAAGGATCTGCATCTCCCTCTGGACAAAAAAAGCAGGTCCTTCGACTGCGTTGGACGCACAAAACGCGTCCAACTCCGCTCAGGATGACAGTTCTTATTCAACCAACTTCAGACTCAGGACATGAACCAACCACGCACCGCAGGGGCGCCGCGGTCAGTCCATGGCCATGCTGAGCTGGTGGCGCACATCGGCGCCGCGCACCCAGAAGATGACGTCGGTGGCGATATTGGAGGCGTGGTCGGCGATGCGCTCCAGGTTCTTGGCCACCAGGATGGCGCTCATCGCCTGCTGAGTAAACTGTGGCCGCTCCTGGATCATGCGCAGCAGATCGGCGTAGGCGCGGTGGTTCATGCGGTCGATCTCGTCGTCCATCTCGCGCACGGTATCGGCCAGGCGGGCGTCGCCGTCGAGCAGCGCCTGAATGGCCATGCGGATCATGCGCGCGGCAAATTCGCCCATGGCGGCAAAATCCACGGGCAGATCGACCACCTCGCTGGCCAGGAACGGCTTGGTGCGGCGGGCAATGTTGATCGACTGATCGCCGATCCGCTCCAGGTCGCCGTTGATCTTGATCACCGCCAAAATGAAGCGGAGATCGATGGCCATGGGCTGCTCCTTGGCAAGCAGTTCGTAGGCCATCTCGTCCAGCTCGCGCTGCGCGGTGTTGATGGCCGTCTCATTGCGCTTGACGTACTGGCAGAGCCCCTTGTCGCGCTGCAAAAAGGCGTCCACGGCAGACTCCACCGCCTGCTGCGCCAGCGCAGCCATCGCCAGAAGCTTGTCCTTGAGTTCTGCGAGCTGCAGATGAAAGTGAATGCGCGGCACGGTGGTTCTCCTCTATCAACGATTGTGCATCATTCTGGTTACTGAAATGCAAAAATCCGGAGGAGCATCCCATTCGTTATCTCCCACTCCGGTACAGCGACGCCGCGAGCGGGAGAGATTCGCTGCGAAAGACCCGTATTTCAAGCTCCGCATCCCACCCTTATCGCCTCCGGTACTGGCCGCGCTTGAAGGGAAGAATCTGAATATCGCCGTAGGGCTGGCGCTGAACGACCGGCAAGGGAACCGTGGCCCAGGGCGCGGGCGAGGCGACGCTTTCGACCGGCGCATGGGGCGGGGGAAACTCCGGCAGCGAGGTCACAGTGACCGGCGACGCATGCAACGGGTGCAGCGCTCACTCTGCCGTCATCTCCGCGCCCTTGACTTCCCTGCCCAGCATGGCCAGCGCCGCCAGCAGCAGCGCCACTCCAATTACGGTAACCGCCAGCACCGCCGGATAGTTGCCCCAGCGCTCGGCGGCCAGCGCCTGCGCCTTGCCGTTCCAAGAGGTGATGAGGCCGCCCAATTGATACGCCAATCCCGGCGCCGTGGCCCGCACCGGGGCCGGCGTCAGCTCGGTCAGATAAGCGGGGACAATCCCCCAGGCGCCCTGCACCATGAATTGCATCAGCACCGCGCCCATCCCCAGCGTTAAAGCCGAGTGCCCATACGCATAGAGGGGAATCACGGGGATCGCCAGCAGCGCCGCGGTCACGATGGCCCGCTTGCGTCCCCAGCGCTCAGAGAATGCGCCGAAGACAAAGCCCCCGGCAATCGAGCCGAAGCCGTAGAGCACGCCGATCAGCCCCACCGTCTCGGGCGAGAGCTTCATCTGCACCGCGAGAAAGGTGGGATAAACATCCTGCGTGCCGTGCGAAAAGCTCATGAAGGCCGTCATCAGCACGATCAAAAAGAGGAAGGTTGGGAAGAAATCCAGCAGCCGGCGAGAGATCGCGACTCCTGCGGTGGCCGCCAGCCGCCGCGCGCGGTTGCGCCGGGCCTCCAGCCAAACGGGTGACTCCGCCACCCTCATGCGCACATAAATCAACAGCAGCGACGCACCGGCTCCCAGCACAAAGAGTCCTCGCCAGCCGATGGCGGGAAGGCTTAGCCCGTGCCAGGTAAAACCGCGAAAGAAAAGAGCGAACGCGCCGGCGGCCAGAATCGACCCCATGGCGTACCCCTCTTGCAGCAGTCCGGAGATGGTTCCCCGCCCTTCAGCGGGCAGGCTCTCGAAGACCAGCGCCGCGCCCACCCCCCACTCGCCGCCCATGGCGATGCCGAAGAGCGCCCGCAAAACCAGCAGAACGCCCAGCGACGGAGCAAAGGCGCAGGCTAGCTCGATCACCGAAAAGCTGAGAATGTTGATCATCAACACCGGCTTGCGCCCGAAGCGGTCGGCCAGCAGGCCAAAGACCACCGCGCCCACCGGACGAAAGGCCTGGGTCAGGAAGACCGCGCCCATCACCGCCGAGGGTTTGGCGTGAAAGTCCGCGGCGATCGCCTTGACGCAGAAGATCAGCAAGAAAAAGTCCAGGGAGTCCAGCGTCCAGCCCAGAAACGCCGCCATGAAGGTGTGGCGCTGGGCGTGCGTGAGGCGGCGCAGATCGCTGACGGCGAACATATGCGGGAGCATAGCAGACAACTAGCTGATTTCGCCTGCTTTTTCTCGATAGAGACGAAGGGCCGATCTGGCGTAGAAGGTCTTCGGGCGCTTCGCCCACCGCGCGCTTTCGATCTTCCACCCCACAAATCAGGAACCGGCTGCGGGAGACCCGGTGTTTCACTACACGAAGCCGCGTCGTAATCTCCCGACAAACCCGCTCCCAGAGCAAAGGAATCTTCATTCCACTGCTCTACTTTTCTGGTTTGCCTGCGGAATGAAGAGGTGTTCGCCTTGGCCAGGAATCAGGACTTCGCAGCGCCATAGACCCCAGACCACCTGCGGACGAATAAGGTGTTCCTGCCCTCAAAGGGCTGTCAACTTAATTTCATGGACCCTTGTGCACAGGACTGGAAGAAAATCAGCCTTCGCACCCGCAAAGAACTGTCATCCTGCGCAAAGCGAGGGGTCTGCGGGTGCGCTTCGTGGGATTGTCCTTCACCAAAGCAATGCACAGAAATGCGAAACCGGGAGTTGGCGCCTGTGCGCGCAACTCCCGGTGTTGAAGCTGTGGATTGTGGGGTGGAACTAATACGACACTATGCAGCTGTCTGATGGGCTGCGGTTTGATGGGCCAGCTTGGCTCTCGCATGGCCGTTCAGCGAGACGGGTTGCAACCGGAATGAGTTCTCCCCAGCCGGGATCATCGCCAGGGAGATGGGAGCGCGATCAAACTGCTTGTGCAGGTGTCTGGATTCGAGCCAGGCGCAGAGCCGGGGATCGTAGATCTCCGGCTGGCTGCTCCAAAAATCGGGGCCCAGGCCGCACTGAATGGACAGATGATCGAGTTGCAACTCGACAACGGAGACGTTCTTCGGAAAATATCGCCGGACATTGTGAACGCCGATGTGCAGTCCGGTGATTCCGCGGGCCTTGGATTGCGTCTTAACCACCATACGTACCTGCCAGGAGAGATCGGGTGAGGTCAGTCTAGGGAGTCGCAAGGGGTTATTGCGCCACAGTGTGTGAAATTCGCAGTGCGGATTCCTCGTTTGTAGCTCACTGGGCCAGTGGTCGAATCAGATTGATCTTGGACTTATTCTTCCATAGTGTCAAGGTAGGCGGCAAGAGAAAACGATGAGGACGTTACCAGTGGCAGGCGCCGGCGGCGGGTCTGAAATAAATCCATAAACCTCTGCGAAATGGGCGAAAAACCTGATGAAAATGGCAAAATATCGAAGATCGCGGAGTGTCCAATTATCAGAAAACGATAGATTGAAGATGTACGGAAAAGGACATTCACGAAAGATTTACATGTTACACACCTGAATAAGTCCAAATAAGAATGAGTTAGACGGGGGGTAGGTTGCACGAGGCTAGGAAGTCGCTTAGCGCGGCGGCGGCCTCGGCCTGCTGCTCGCGCGCGATGCGGTTGAAAAAGGGCAGGGCCAACATGCGCGGCGCTAGCGTCTCGGTCAGCGGCAGGCGAGCGGCGCGAGCGCTGGGCCGGTCGCGCCAGGCGGGTTGTTGATGGATAGGTGCAAAGTAGCGGCTGGCGGCGATGCCGCGCCGGGCAAGCTCCGCTTGAGCCCGCTCGGCTTCCACGCCCAGCGGCAGGCGTACCACGTAGACAAACCAACTGATCGTCCGCCCCGGCAGGGTAAGCGGCGGCAACTCCAGCCCAGGAATCGAGCCGAGCAGTGCGTCGTAACGCTCGGCGGCCTGGCGGCGCAGGGTGAGGATCTCGTCGATGCGGCTCAGTTGCACCCGGCCCAGAGCGCAGGCCAGGTCGGAGAGACGGTAGTTAAAACCCTGCTCTGCATTGTTGAACCAGCCCATGCCGGGGGTGACGCCCTGGTTGCGCAGCGAGCGCAGATGGGCGGCATGGGCGGGGTCGCGAGCCAGCACCGCGCCGCCCTCGCCGGTGGTGATCTGCTTGTTGGGGTAGAAGCCGAAGACCGCCAGATCGCCGAAACTGCCGCAGCGCTTTTTCTCTTCTCCTTCACCGTAGTCGCCGCCCAGCGCTTCGCAGGCGTCTTCAATCACCAACAGATGATGGCTGCGGGCGATCTCCAGCAGTGCGTCCATTTCAGCCGGAACGCCGAAGGTGTGAACGACCAGGATGGCGCGGGTGCGGGGGGTTAAATTTTGTAAGACACTGGCGGGATCGAGGTTTAGGGTCACGGGATCGATCTCGGCGAAGACCGGAATCGCTCCCACCTGGTGCAGGGTGTTGGCTACGGCGATAAAGGCGAAGGAGGGGACGATGACCTCGTCGTCTGCGCCAATGCCCAGCGTCAGCAGCGCCAGATGCAGCCCGGCGGTTCCAGAGCTGACGGCGACAGCGTGTGGTACGCCAACGTAAGCCGCCAGCGCCCCTTCAAAAGCAGCCAGTTCCGGACCGAAACACAGCTGCGGAGTGCGCAGAACGGCGGTCACCGCCGCAATCTCGGCTTCAGTGATGTCGGGGCTGGATAAAGGTATGTGCATGTTGAGCAAGTTCGAAACGTCAAAAAATGCGAATTAGCGCGTCAACTAGGTCTCTGACTAAATGAAATGGAGTTTCAGCTCGTACTTTCCCCGGTCTCAATAACGAGACCGGGGGCACCCTCAGTGGTACTACACTACGCGGTCAAAGACCTAGTTAGCGGTGTTGACTCCGGCAGCGGCGAGGGCTGCTTGATGAGCAGGTTTTCCAAGGAAACGGAAGTCAGCACATGGGCGATGGTCTGGGCTGCTGTGCCGTTGCCGTAGGGGTTGACCATGCCACGCAGGGACGCGCGAAAGCCCGGGTCCAGCGCCTGGCGCAGTCCGGCCAGAATCGCGCAGGTTTCCGCCGTCACGTCGATCACGTTGCGGGCGCGCTCGCGGCCCTGCTGGCGCATTCCGACGTTGACCGCGGGCAGGGCAAAGGATGCGGCCTCCATGATGCCGCTGGAGGAGTTGCCGACTATTGCGTCGACCTGCCCGAGCAGGCTCCAATAGGTAACGGCGTCGAGGTTGACGAAGATACGGGTGTTCGGGCGGTCTTCCGCCAGCTTCTTGGTTCGTTCGATCAGTGCGTAGCTGCCGGCGTCGGCGTTGGGGTAGACAAAGAGGAGCTGGCCGGGCGCGGCGGCCAGGGCGGCGAAGAGGGCGTCGGCCTCGGCGGTGGTGTGGTTGAGAATCGTCACCGGATGGTAAGCCGCCAGCACGGTGGGTGCATTGAACCTGATCTGGAGCTTTGCCTCCAGCGCGGAGCGGTCGAGCAGCGTGGAGCGGGTGAGGTGGTCGAGAGAGGGTGCGCCGGCGGTGTGGACTCTCCAGGGCTCCTCGCCCAGGGCGATAACCCGGCGGCGGGCGGTCTCGTTGCTGGTGAAGTGAATGGATGCCAATTTGGTGAGCGCGTTGCGGATGGAGTCGTCGATGGCTCCCTGGCTGATCTCGCCGCCCTCGATATGGGCGATGGGAATGCGCAGAGCCAGCGCGGTCGCGGCCGGAGCCAGCATCTCATAGCGGTCGGCGATGAGCAGCAGCAGGTCGGGCCGCCAGTTGCTGAGCGCGTCGGCCAGGCCCAGGATGGCCAATCCGATGGTCTTGGCCATGCCGGTGTCGCTGTCGGAGCTGAGCAGGCACTCGATGCGCGCCTGGATGGGGAAGCCGTCGCGCTCGATCTCGGCGATGGTGACGCCGAACTCCGGCGAGAGGTGCGGGCCGAGAACGAAGACCCCCAGCTCGACGCCGGGGTGGGCGGCCAGTTCGCGCAACGGCCAGTAAAGATGGCTGTAGTCGGCGCGGCTGGTGGTGACGACGGCGATGCGGCGGCGGGCGTTCATGGTATCGGGGGCAGGCTCATCTGCCGGGCCAACTCCTCAACAGCGGGGCTGGGGCGGTAGTCCGGGACCAGCCAGCGCAGGTGGGCCAGCGCCCCGACCAGATCGAAGGCCGCCAGGGCGGTGTGCAGGTTGGCCAGCCCGGCGCCGAGTTGCTCGGCCGGCAGGCGGGGCGAATCGACGTAGACCAGCGCTCCGCGGCCAAACTCCGCCGCGGCAGGCTGAACGGGATCGGCGGCCGGCCAGAACTCTTCGTTCTCCTTGTCGCCGGGGCGTCTGCCGGTAAAGTCCAGGGCGATCTCCCGGCCGGGGGCCAGGGTGCGGATCATGAACTGCGCCAGATCCGTAACGAAGTGCGTACAGGGCAGCGCCGGGGCCAGCAGCGCCGCGGGAACCGGCTGCGCGGCGGCCATCAGGGTCAGGTTGACGGCCTCGTCGAGGGTCATAAAGTAGCGGCGCGCGGCGGGGTCGGTGACGGTCAGCGGGCCGTTGTGGGCGATCTGCTGGGCAAAAATCTCGTCCACGCTGTCGTGCGAGGCCAGCACGTTGCCCAGGCGCAGCACGGTGCCGCCGGCGGCCAGCACAATCTGCTCGGCGGCGCGCTTGGTTGCGCCCAGAATCGAGACCGGCTCGCAGGCCTTGTCGGTGGAGAGCAGCACCACGCGCGCGCCGTGCTGGGCGGCGGCCCGCACCAGCGTCTCGGTACCGAAGACGTTGTTGGCGATGGCCGCCAGCGGGTGCTCTTCCATCAGCGGCACGTGCTTGAACGAGGCGGAGTGAAAGACCAGGCGGGGCCGGTGCGCGATAAAGATGCGGTCCAGCAGGGGGCGGTCGGCGATGCTGCCCAGCAGCGGGACCATCGCGCCGGCCGCTCCCGCCCGCCGCCAAGCGCGCTGCACGGCGTAAAGATTGGTCTCGGAAGACTCCAGCAGCACCATCGTGGGCGGGGTCAGCATGGCCAGCCGCAGGGCCAGCGCGGTGCCCACCGAGCCACCCGCGCCGGTAATCAGCATCGGTTCGCGATAGAGCGCGTCGAAGACCTCGGGCTCAGGCGAAGGCAGCCGCGGCCGGGCCAGAAAGCCGCTCCAATCGAGTTGGTGCAGGGAATTCATGTCAAGGCCAGTATAAACGGGGGTGGATGCCGGGGATTTGCCGGCTCGCATACACTGGAAAGTCGGTGCTTTGCGCTTGGTGCGGGAGATGAGGAAGAGTTTGAGGCAATGGATGCGGGCGGCAGCCCTGGGGATTCTGGCGGCGGCAGCGGCGATGGCTGGGGCGCAGGCGCGTTCGGCCGAGGCCGTGCGGATCAACAATCGCGGCGTGGCGCAGATGGGCCAGCAGTTCACCGAGCGCGCCGCCGAGAGCTTCGCCGCGGCCTTCAAGATGGATCCCCGGCTGGCCCAGGCGGCCATCAACGAGGGTATCGCCCTGCTCTACCTGCAAAAGCCCGAGGAGGCGATGAAGGTGCTCGAAGAGGGCATTGGACTCGATCCCACCAGCGCCGCGGGCTGGTACAACCTGGGCCTGGCGCAGCACGGAGCCAACGACCTGAATGCCGCGCTGGCCAGTTTTCAGCAGGCGGTCAAGATCGATCCCCGCGACGCCGATTCCTTTTACTACCTGGGCGTCTGCTACAGGGACCTGAAGCAATACGACCAGGCCATCGAGAGCTTTCAGCGGGCGCTCTCGATCGAGCCGCTGCACACCTCGGCGGAGTTCTCGCTGGCCCAGGCGCTGCAGCGCGCCGGTCACACCCCCGAAGCCAAAGAGCACTTTAAAATCTTTCAACACCTGGCCAGCACCAAGATCACCGCGCCCATCGGGTTGGCCTACGGAGAACGCGGCCATTACTCGCTGGTGATGCCGGTCGAGGAGCCGGAAAAGGGCGCGAAGAACATGATTCCGGTGCGGATGATAGCGGAAGTCATGCAATCCCCGGTCTCAAAGACGAGACCGGGGGCACCCGCATTCCCCAGGGCGTGGACCACCACCGGCGGCGCTTGCATGTTGGATGCGACCGGCGAAGGCCGCATGGATCTGGTGCTGATGCAGAGCGGCGAGCAGGCCATTCACGTCCTCCACGCCAAGGGAGACGGCAGCCTTGCAGATTTTGATGCTGCGACCGCAGGTCTCAAGGTCAAGGGCCATGCTGTGGCCTGCGCGGTGGGCGACTTCGACGGCGGTGGGCTCAACGATCTGGCCGTGGCTCTCGACGATTCGCTGCTGCTCTTCAAGAACCTGGGCAAGGGCAAGTTCGAGAATGTAACGGCGACGGCGGGGCTGATTGCGAAAAACCGGCCCACCGGAATCACCTTTGTGGACTACGACCACGACGGGGACCTCGACATCTTGCTGACCGGTGTTCCTTTGCAGCCAGGCGGTCCATCCAACGTCCTCTGGCGCAACAACGGCAACGGCACCTTTACCGAGTGGACCTCCGAGGTGGGCTTTGAGGGCAGCGGAACAACACAAGCGGCCATTCTCACCGATTTCAATAACGATCGGGCTGTGGATTTAGCTGTCACCGGCGACGGCCCTACGCCGCTGCTGTACGTAAATCCGCGTGAAGGGAAGTATCCTACGCAACGGCTGTATGGAGCTGGTCAGCCGGGCGTGAATACTTTTCCGCTTCCTCCAACCAACGGAATCATCGCCCTCGACTTCAACAAGGACGGCTGGATGGATATTGCCGTCACTCACGCCGGCGCGCCGGGGCTGACGCTGTGGCGCAACGTCGAGGGACCAAACCATATTGGGCGGCAATTCGAGCGTGTCGAGTTGCCTCTGCACGATGCATTGCGCGGATGGGGCCTGACTCCCATCGACATCGACAACGACGGCTGGATCGATCTGGCCGTGATCGTCGAGACCAAAGCCGGGCCGCAGGTGCGGGTGCTGCGCAACAAAGGCGACGGCAGCTTTGAGGATGTGAGCGTTACTCTCGGATTGGATAAGGTAAAACTGAAAGCCCCGAGGGGCCTGATCGCCGCCGATGTGGATGGAGACGGCGTGGCGGATTTGATCGTCACACAGATCAACGCGCCGCCGGTGCTGCTGCGCAATGTGGGCGGCAACAAGAATCACTCCGTACGCCTCGACCTGAGCGGCTTCGCCGACAACAAGACGGCCATCGGTACCAAGGTCGAGGTCTTTGCCGGCGGGCATTGGCAGAAGTTTGAATTGGCTGGAGCTTCGGGCTATCAGACGCAGGGACCTCAACAACTTTTGGTCGGTCTGGGCGATGCCGAAGGGATCGACCTGCTGCGCATGTTGTGGCCCACCGGCGTGCTGCAGGACGAGATCGATCTGCCCCATCAGCAGGTGATCGCAATGAAGGAAGCCGACCGCCGAGGGTCATCTTGCCCGGTGCTCTTCACCTGGAATGGAAAGAAATACCAACTGGTCACGGACGTGATCGGCGCCGGCGTCGTGGGCCACTGGTTCACGCCCACGCGCCGCAACACGCCCAACCCAGGCGAGTGGATCAAGGTCGATGGTTCGCAGGCTGCTCCGGTCAACGGCAAGCTCAGCCTGCGCTTCATGGAGCCGATGGAAGAGGTCAACTACATCGACCAGTTGCGCATGGTTGCGGTGGATCACCCGCAGAACGTCGAGGTCAATCCCGACGAACGCTTCCTCGACGATCCTCCCTTTGCTTCCGGCAAAGTGGTGGCGTCGAAGGGTGCGCGTCTACCGGTGGGCGCGTGGGACGGTGAGGGCCGCGATGTGCTGGCAGCTTTGACCAGCCGCGATCATCAGTTCGCCAGCGGATTCAAACCGCTGCCCTACGACGGCTTCGCCAACCTCCACGCCCTGACCCTCGATCTTGGCCCGCTGGACGCGCAGTCCTTGCGGCTGCTGATGACGGGCTACGTGAACTACTTCAGCGCCACCTCGCTCTATGCCGCATGGCAGGCGGGGATCAAGCCCATCTCGCCCTATGCCGAGGCCGAGATGCCGGATGGATCGTGGCAGCGGATCGCGGGCGAAGTGGGTTTCCCGGCCGGCCTCGAACGCACCATCGTCGTCGATCTCACCGGCAAGGTTCCAGCAGGTGCGCATCGCATCCGCCTGATGAGCAATCTGGAGATCTATTGGGACCAGGTCCTGATCGACCAGAGCGCCGATGCGGAATTCAAAACGGCAGAGCTGCCGCTGAGCGCGGCCACACTGCACTTCCGCGGCTATCCAACACAACTGGAGGGCAAGAGCCCCGGCGATCTGGACTACGACTACGACCGCGTCAGCCTCACCGGGCCCTTTCAGCATCAGCGTGGCAACTACACCCGCATGGGCGACGTGACCCCGCTGCTGACCAAGATCGACGATCGCGCGGTGATCTTTGGCAGCGGCGAAGAGATCGCCGCCGAGTTCGATACAACCAAGCTGCCCGCGCTGCCCACGGGCTGGAGGCGCGATTACTTCTTCTACGCCAACGGCTACGTCAAAGACATGGACTGGTGGGACGCATCGCCCTACACCGTGGCGCAACTGCCTTATCACAAGATGAGCGCCTATCCTTACTCAGATTCCGAGGAGTTTCCGCTGGATGCCCAGTCCCTCGACTACCAGTTGAATTGGAATACGCGCTTCGACAGTGGTGAGCCGGTGCGCTCCTACCACTTCAACTATCGGCAATTGCCTTCCACGCCCGCGGATGACGGCGCTTGCGGTGCGGCAGACGGCGCTTGCGCGCCTCATGGGATGGAGAATCGATGAGCGGAAGCGATCTGGTTTTAAAGTCCGCCGCGCGGCAGTTGGATCTGCTGCGCTCGGGCGAACTCTCCGTCGTCGAAGTGGCCGAGGCGCACATCCATCAGATCGAAGAACTGAATCCCGTGCTCAATGCGCTGGTGGACTTCGACGCCGAGCGGGTGCGCGCCGATGCCCGGCGTTTGCAGGCCATTCCTCTCGATGATCGACAAGGCAAACTGCACGGTCTTCCGATGACGGTGAAGTCCTCGATCGCCACGGCGGGCTTCAAGTGCGAGATCGGCAGCCTTTTGCACGAGGGCGATGTGCCGCGCGAAGATGCGCTGGTGGTAGCCCGTTTGCGCGCCGCCGGGGCCTTGATCCTGGGCACAACCAATTGCCCGGAGTTCCTCATGGCCTATGAGACGGCCAATCTGCTGCACGGGCGCACACTCAATCCATGGGACCTGGACCGCACGCCGGGCGGCTCAAGTGGCGGCGAGGCAGCGGCCATTGCCGCGGGCCTCAGCGCTGCTGGCTTGGGTAGCGATAGCGGCGGCTCGGTGCGTGTGCCGGCGCACTTCACCGGCATCTGCTCGCTGAAGCCGACGCCGGGGCGCATTCCCGGCCGCGGTCATTTACCTGCTTGTGTGGGGCCATTCGCAGTGCTGGGCGCCATCGGACCCATGGCTCGCACTATGGAAGATGTGACGTTGCTCTTCCGCACGCTGAGCGGCCAGGACCCTCTCGATCCCGTTAGTCCCCCACTGCGCCTGCGCAAGCCCAGCGCCAAACTTCTGCGCGCCAACACCATCGGTTTCTTTGAAGACGATGGACTGGCTCCTTCGACGCCCGAGACGCGCGCGGCGGTGCAAGCTGCTGCTGCCGCGCTGCGTGAGGCGGGCTTCCGCGTCGAGCCCTTTCGTCCGCGCACGCTCGAACTGCTGCGCCAGCTCTGGTGGAAGTTTTTTGTGCAATGCGGAGCAATGTTCTATGCCCCGGCGATTCGCGGCCGCGAGCATCGGCTCAGCCCCATCTTCCTGGAGTTTTTGGAGTTTCAAAAGGCCGAATTGCCGCTGACTGCGCAGTCTTTATTGGACGCCTGGGCGGAGTTGGACATCATGCGCGCAAAAACTCTGGAAGAGATGAGTGAGCATCCTATTCTGCTCTGCCCAGTGGCCAGCCTGCCCGCCTTCAAACACAAGGAGCGGGTATGGATGATCGAGGGGCGGGTGGTGGAGTACCTGGATGCGGTGCGACATACGCAGTGGTTCAATGCGCTCGCCGCCCCGGCGGCGGTGGTTCCCGTAGGCAAATCGCCCGAGGGACTGCCCATCGGCGTGCAGATCGCCGGACGTCCCTATGAGGACGAAACGGTGCTGGGCATCGCCTCAGTGGTGGACGCAGCCTTCGGTTACAAGCCGCCGCCGCTGGTGCTCTAATTTAGCAGTTTCATCAAACTCGCTTCAAAAGCCAGTTCCCGCGCCTTTTTTCTGGCGCGGGCCAAGCGAAGCGGCTGCCCCACCGCAGGTGGTCAACCGAGAGGTGGAGGCGCACTTCAACCAAGAGGCGATACTCTTACATTTCCCCGGATTGGAGCGCTTGGGCGTGTGTGAAAGCTGGCAGGAACGATTTGCCGAAAGCCCGGATGTGCTGAAGAGCGCAGAGCGGCTCCAGACCACGGTGCCGGTGCTCGAATTCGAGATCGGCGCCGGCGCATTCGTCACCATGGCAGGCCCTTGCTCGGTTGAGACGGAGCAGCAACTCCTCGCGACCGCCGAGCATGTGCGCCGCGCCGGCGCCCGCATCCTGCGCGGCGGCGCCTTCAAGCCCCGATCTTCTCCCTATGCATTTCAAGGCCTCGGGCTGGCAGGCCTGAAGATGCTGGCCCGCGCCCGCGAGGCTACCGGGCTGGCCATCGTGACCGAAGTCATGTCCGAAGAGGATGTGCCCCTGGTGGCGGAATACGCCGACATTCTGCAGATCGGCTCGCGCAATATGGAGAATTATTCCTTGCTTGCGGCGGCTGCGCGCTCGGGGCGGCCTGTGCTGCTCAAACGCGGACTGGTGGCCACGGTTGCCGATTTGCTGTGTTCGGCGCAGGTTGTATTGGCGCACGGCAATCCGCATGTGATTCTCTGCGAGCGCGGCATTCGCACCTTCGAGACCTCGATGCGCAACACCTTCGATGTGGCTTCGCTGGCGCTGCTTAAGCAGATCTCGCATCTGCCCGTCATTGCCGATCCCAGCCACGCCTCGGGGCACAGCGATCTGGTGCCGGCGCTGGCGCGCATCGCTGTTGCGGCGGGCGCGGATGGATTGATTGTCGAAGTGCATCCCTGCCCCTCTGAGGCCTGGAGCGATGGTGAACAGTCGCTGGATTTTGCCGCCTTCGACGCCATGATGCACATGCTCGATCCATGGATTGCGCTGCACGAAATGGAAGTGACCCAACCCGCTGCGAAATACAATCGCCGACATGAAGAAGTTCTGCAGGCCGTGGAGGCAATGGGATGAAGACGCCTTTGAGAGTGCTGCTGCTGGCGGCCTCGATTGCAGGGTTTCTCTCTGTTTGCGGCTTTGCTCCCGATACGGCGCAGGCCCCGGCAGCAGATCTGATCGTGACGGCCGCGCCGGTCTACAAGCCGCTGGATTCTTTGCGCCCCATGCCGCAAAGTGAGGAACGCTTTCCCCAGGGCGCGCAGTTGCAATTGATTCATCAAGGCAAGGCCGAACCGCTGGTGAAGGGCTTCGTCGCCAGTGCCGATGCCGAGGTCTCCTTCGATGGCAAGAGCGTGCTTTTCGCCGGCAAGCAGAACGCAAGCGATCCATGGCAGGTGTGGGAGTTAACGCTGCAGGACCGCACGGTGCGCAAAGTGGTTGCGGGCGCAACCGATGTGGTGAGGCCTCTCTATCTCCCCTATGGACGGATTGTCTATGCGCGCCGCGGCCCGCAGGGCTTTCAGATTGAAGCCGCGGATATGGATGGAAAAAATGCTCTCCAGTTGACCCATCTGCCCGCCAGCGTGCTGCCCGCCGATGTTGTGCAGGATGGGCGCATCCTTTTCGAAGCAGGCTATCCGCTGGGCACGGGCGCAACGGCGGAACTCTATCTCATGTACTCGGATGGTTCGGGCGTCGAGTCCTATCGTTGCGATCACGGTGTGAGCCGCTGGGGCGGCAAGCAGTTGGCCTCGGGCGATGTGGTCTTTACTCATGGAACCACGCTGGCTCGTTTTACTTCGCCACTGGCCCACGAAGAACGCATCGTCGCGCCACAGGCCGAGTACGCCGGCGCACTGGCCGAGACCGCCGAAGGCGCATGGCTGCTGAGTGCGCGCAATGCAGGCTCTGTTCACTATGCATTGAAGGTGTGGAAGCCTGGCTCCCTCGCGATGCAAACGCTGCTTGCGAATCCCAATGAAGACCTCGTTGAGCCCGTTGTGGTCGCAGAGCATGAGCGTCCGCGGCGTCATCCCAGCGCCCTGCACGATTGGAGCTATGCCAACATGCTGGCTCTGGATGCGCGCGATTCGCGTCAGGGTGCGTTGAAGACCGCGCTCAGACTAGTGCGTCTGGAAACGCTCGACGCCGCCGGCCATGCGGTAATAACGGGAACAGCTCCGGTCGAGTCTGACGGCTCTTTTTTCGTGAAAGTGCCAGGCGACAAGCCGATCCGCTTCGCTTTGCTTGATGACAAAGGGGCGGTGTTGCGCCAGGAGCATGGATGGTTCTGGATTCGCAGCGGCGAACAGCGCATCTGCGTTGGCTGCCATGTGGGACCCGAGCGCGCTTCGGAGAATGTTGTGCCGGCCGTGCTATTGCGGACCACAACGCCAGCCGATCTGACTGCCGCGAAACCAATCAAAGCCGCAGGAGAAAAGTAGCATGTCGATTCGCCTTGTTCTATTGTTGAGCACACTTTCTCTTGCTGCGCTAGATTCCTCCGCTATGGGGCAAGCAGTTGTTGCCCCGGCGGCGTCCGCTGTACCGCAGGCGCCCGCCGCACTTCAGGCGCCGCAGGCGCCTAAGCAGAGTGTGATTCAATTCGAAGACGCGACAGATCGCTCCGGCATCGATTTCACACACAGCTTTGGGTCGCGGCAGTTGGGTTCGCTGCTCGAGGGCACCGGCGCGGGCTGCGTCTGGTTCGATTACAACAACTCCGGCAGGCCCTCGCTGTATGTGGTCAATGGCCGTCCGCTGGACGACTCCATGCACCCTTATCCGCTCAAGGAAAAGCCATCGACACCTCCGCACAATCATCTCTATCGCAACGACGGCAATGGGCGCTTTACCGATGTGACCGAGAAGTCCGGCCTCAATCCCGAGATGTACGGGATGGCGGTAGCAGCCGCCGATTACGATAACGACGGCAATGTCGATCTGCTTGTCACCGGATACGGGAAGACCATCCTTTATCACAACGACGGCAACGGCCACTTCACCGACGTTACAGAGAAGGCCGGCATCAAGGTGGATGGATGGGCTATCAGCTCTACCTGGCTGGACTACGACAAGGACGGCTGCGTCGATCTCTTCATCGGCCGCTATGTGAAGTTCGATCCCAAGTATCGCGCCTTTTACGCAGCAGACAACTATCCCGGCCCGCTGGACTACGAAGGCGAAACCAACAAGCTTTATCACAATAACTGCGACGGGACATTCACCGATGTAACCGAGAAATCCGGCATTGGCGCTTATGTGGGCCGCACCATGGGCGTCACAGCGGCGGACTTCGATAACGACGGTTGGGACGACATCTACGTTGCCAACGATCGCACCGAGAACTTTCTTTTTCACAACAAGCACGATGGGACCTTTGAAGAGATCGGCAACGAGTCGGGCACGGCCTTCGGGCAGAACGGGGAATCGACCTCTTCGATGGGCCCGGTCTTTACCGATCTTGAAGGCCGCGGCATGTTGGATCTGTGGGTTACCGACGGCCACTATAACCGCCTGTTGCACAACACCGGAAAGATGACCTTTGAAGACATCGGCGCGCAGACCGGCGTCTCGCAGGTGAATGCACAATATGTGAGCTGGGGAACAGGCGTCTACGACTTCGACAACGATGGCCTGCTCGACATTCTCATCTTTCACGGCGGTCTGATTCACTTGATCCCGCAAGAGCATACGCTCTTTCGCGGCTTGCCTGGCGAGCGTTTCGCCGATGTTTCGGAAACGGGCGGCCCGGTGCTCAGTGCGCGCACCACGGCGCGCGGCGCATGTTTTGCCGACTACGACAACGACGGCAAGATGGACGCCTTTGTAGTCAACCTGGGCGGCAAGGGGACGCTGCTACACAACGTTTCGACCAACACCGGCCATTGGATCGCCATCAAGCTCAAGGGGACCAAAAGCAACCGCGACGGCATCGGCGCGCGCGTCGAAGTGCTTGCCGGCGGCAAGCGCCACACCGCGGAGCGCGTAGCTGGATCGGGCTATCTTTCGCAAGACGAAGATCGTTTGCACTTCGGTCTGGGCGATGCGACAACGATTGACAAGCTGATTGTGCATTGGCCCAGCGGCCGCGAGCAGACATTAGAGAAGCTGAGTGTGGATCGAGTTCTTACTGTGGAGGAGCCGAAGTGAGCCAGCGCCTGCGCACTCAATGCGGCCTAACCTGCTGCCTTTTGGCCGTGGCGCTCATGACCGCCGCGCTGTGGAACGGCCGCCCTGTGCAGGCCGACGCGGTCGACGATGAGAACTACGCTTCGCCGCTGGAAGTGCTGGTCTCACCGGATGGTGCGCGCCTTTATGTGCTTTGCCAGCAGAGCGAAGAGGTGCGGGTTCTGGATGCGACCACAACCAAGACAATCGCAAAAGTTGACGTGGGCCGCGTGCCACGCGGCATTGCGCTCTCCACCGATGGACGTAGGCTCTTCGTGACCAACTCATGGGACGATACGCTTTCGGTTATCGATACGAACAAGCTGGCAGTGACGGCGACATGGCCGGTGGCCGCGGAGCCTACGGGGGTGGTTGAAGACAAGGCGGGCAAGCGGCTGTATGTTGCCAACCGCATCTCCAACGACATCGCGGTGCTCAACGCCGAAACCGGCGAGGAAGAGAAGCGTCTGTTGGCGGGGCGTGGAGCGAGTTATCTGACGCTTTCGCCCGACGGCAGCCGCATCTATGCCACGCATATTTATCCCAACCCGCCACGTGTGCGCAGCGAGTTGGACAATCGCATTGCGCCCGAGTCGGAGATCACGGTGATCGATACTGCGCGCGCAGTGGTGGTCGATCACATGCCTCTCCATCGTATCGCAGGCGTCTTTCATCTGGCCTTTTCAACCGATGGAAGATTGGGCGCGGTAGCGGAATATCATCCCAAAAACACCGTGCCGCTGGCGCATCTGGAGCACGATGGCGCGTTTGGTTACTCGTTGACGCTGTTTGGCGCGGATGTGGGCAAGACTCCGGTGGAAGTGCCACTCGACGAGTTGGAACGCTATGCTTCGCGTCCTTTCGGGGTGGTCATCACGCCCGACAAATCGCGCATCTATGTGAGTTGCGGTGGATCGGAAGTGGTGCTGGCCATCGATGTGCAGAGATTGCTGCGCTATGTGAGCCTGCATCCTGGGTCGAACATACGCGATCTCGCGGCCAGCGCGAACTACATGGTGGCGCGCATTCCCGTGGGTCACGAGCCGCGCGGTCTGGCGGTGAGCCGCGATGGGAGCAAGGTCTATGTGGCCAACCGGCTTGAAGACAGCATCGGTGTGATCGATACGCATACCGATCGTGTAGCCTCTACGATAACCCTCGATGGACCCAAGAAGATCTCCGCGCTGCGTCGCGGCGAACTGACCTTTTATACCTCGCGGCAATCGTTTCAAGGGCAGATTGGCTGCGCGAGCTGCCATATCGACTCAACCTTCGACGGCTTGGCCTGGGATCTGGAGCCGGACGGTTTCGGCCGCGACATTGTGGACAATCGGCTCATCGAAGACATCAAGGGCACCGAGCCCTTCAAGTGGAACGGCGGCAATCCCAGTATTCCCGTCGAGTGCGGCGTGCGCACGGAAAAATACTTTTGGCGCGCGGAGAACTACGACGACTTGACGCTAACAGATTTGACTCTCTACATTCGCAGCCTGCCGCCGCGGCCCAATCGATGGCGCTTGCAGGGCAGGGAGATGACGCTGGCGCAGGAGCGAGGCAAGGCGATCTTCGAGCGCAGCATGGACAAGTTCGGCAATCCCATTGCAGAGAAGAACCGTTGCTCCTATTGTCATAGCGGCCCCAAGGGAACCAGCCAGAAGAGCTTCGATGTTGGCACGCGCAAGGCCACAGACAACACCGGTTTGCTGGATACTCCGCAACTGACCAACATTGCGCTGACCGCGCCCTATCTGCACGACGGATCGGCGCACACGCTGGAGGAGATCTGGACGGTCTACAATCCTGAAGACAAACACGGACGCACCAACGATCTGACCAAGGACGAGCTCAACGACTTGATCGAATACTTGAGGACGCGATGACGAACTGTGCCAATAGGAAATCTCTGGCGATGATGTTGCCGATGGCCCTGGCATTTGCGATGGGGATCGCTGCGCTGGCGCAAGACAAACCTGCCGCGCCGCAATTGCTCGCGACACAGGCGCTGCCGCACTTCAAATTCGAGAACTTCACCACCGCCAACGGGCTTCCGGATAATCATGTGTTCACGGTATTGGTCGATGGGGAACGCATCTGGGCGGGCACGGAAAACGGGCTTGCGGTCTATGAAGATCATGTGTGGAAGACTTACACCACCAAGGATGGACTGGCTCATCGCGCTGTGCTTTCGCTGGCGTTGGACAAGCGCAGCGGCGATGTGTGGGCGGGCACCATGGCGGGGTTGAGCCGCGTCTCCGGCGGGCGCATCGACACCTATACACAGTTGAACTCGGGACTGAGCAACGATGTGGTCTACGGTGTATCGGTGGAGGGCGAACATGTATGGGTGGCCACCGCTGCGGGCGCCTGCATGTTGAATACGCGTACCGGACAGTGGACGCTCTACAACGAACGCAATACGCCGATGGTGGAGATCTGGGTCTACGGCGTATCCGCTACGCCCAGCAAGGTCTATTTCGCGGTGTGGGGCAGCGGGCTTTTGGAACTCGACCAGAAGACCGGGCGTTGGGACAAATATGAAGATCCCGATGGCGAGAACGAGATCGTTCTTTTCAAGGATCAGGGCCTGATTCACGAGATCGTTACCTCGGTCAACTATGTGGACAAGATCGTTTGGGCGGCCACGTACTTCGGCGACAGCCGCTACGACGGCCGCTACTGGCATAATTTTTTAACCAAAGACAGCGGTCTTCCGTCTAACTTCACCAACACCCTCAAAGCGGTGGACGCGAATCGCTGCTGGTTCGGCACCGACAAGGGGCTGGCCTACTACGACGGCGTGAATTGGGCCGTCTACCGCAATTCGCTGAAGGACGGCAAGCCGGAGATGACAGTCCGGGACGCGGCGGGCAAGATTACGTCCATCGCCGTGTCCAGCGCGCCGGCGCACAACTACATTCTCGGCATCGACTTTCAGGGCAGCGATCTCTGGGTCGCCACGGCCAAGGGTTTGAGCCACGGAATTCATCAACCGTAAGAGTCAAGCAACAAGGATCAAGGAGCAGTCATCATGAACGGAATTGCGGAACTTCTGGAGAGCATTGCAAAAGGGCCCGTTGAAAAGCGCGCCATGACCAACCTGGGCGTGTTGAACGAAGCCTTCCACTACGCCAAGCCGAGTTCGTTTTCGCGCAGCATGAGAATCGATCTGAATGGCCTTTGCATTCTCATCATCAGCGGCACGGCCTCGATCGATGAGAACGGCGTGAGTGTGCACATCGGCGATTTTCCCGCGCAATTGAAACGCACCTTCGACAACATCACCGGGCTGCTGGAGAGCGAAGGCGCGACGTGGAAGGATGTCTTCAAGACCAGTTGCTATCTGCGCGACATCGATCGCGATTACGACGTCTTCAATCAGATCCGCACCGCATTCTACAAGGAACAGGGGCTTGATCCCGTGCCCGCGTCCATCGGCATTCAGGCGCATCTTTGCCGGCCCGAGTTGCTGGTGGAGATCGAGGCCATGGCCATGTTCAAGACCACCTGCGGTGGGGCGGGCGCCTGCGGTGCGGCAGACGCCGCTGACGCGGCACGGTAGGTTTGGCGCACTGCTTTCGTACAAGGAGACGCAATCATGCGCAAGGGATGGATGGGGGTTGCCTGCGGGCTGCTGACTGTGGGATTGGCCGTCAGCCTCAGCGCTCAGGATTACAGTAAGAGTGCACCGCCGAGCGCGAATACGATTACCAGCACGGTTCAGGGCAAGTGTGCGTGTGGCGCGCATCCGCCGGGACCGGCGCGGGATCGCGCGGTTGCGCCGTATGCGGGCGAGCCGGCGGATCTGAGTCCCTACGCGAAGTTCGCCGCACCCTACGATCTCAATTACATCCATCCCAATATTTATTCAGGCGCGGGGCGCGATCTGCCGGAGCCCAAGAACTTGAAGGAAGTGCGCATCGGATTCTTTGGGCCGATCGAGCACAATCCGGAGCAGGTCTTTGGCTTGCGCATGTTGCACGGCGCGCAGTTGGCGCTGGAAGAAGCGAACGCGCGAGGCGGCTTTAACGGGCTGCCCTATACGTTGATGCTGCACAACGACTACGACAACTGGCAGGCCAAAACGGTCTATGGCGAGGACCGGCCTACCGATCCGACCATCTGGGGCTCGGCTTCCAATGAAGTCGTGAAGATGGTCTACGACGATCAGGACTGGGCGATCTTTGGCTCGATCAGTTCGGAGTCCACGCACATCGCTTTGCGCGTGGCGCTGCGCGCGGAGATTCCCATCGTCAACTCGGCCTCTACCGATCCCACCATTCCCGAGACCTATATTCCTTGGTTTTTTGAGGTTCTGCAGGACGATCGCGTACAGAGCCTGACGCTGGCGCGGCACATGTATAGCGAACTGGGATTGAAGCGAGTGGCGATTCTACGCGTGAACAGCCGCTATGGGCGCTTCGGGGTTCTCAAGTTGCGCGATGCATCGCGGCGTTTGGGCCACCCCATTGTGATCGAGCAAAAGTACCTGCCGGGCGAAACGGATTTCAGCAAGCAGTTGAATGTGATTCGTTCCTCGCGGGTTGATGCCGTTGTGTTGTGGGCCGACCAGGAGCAAGCCGCGATCATCTTGAAGCAGATGCGGGCGGCGGGAATGAAGCAGCATGTCTTGGGTGCATATCGCACCTTGGGGCCGGAACTGCTGGCCAAGGCGGGCGATGCGGCGGAGGGATTCGAGGCGGTTTTCCCTTACGATCCCACGCGCAACGATGCGCAATGGCTGGGCTTCAATCAGCGCTTTGAAGCGCGCTTCAACGAGAAGCCGGAGCAGTTCGCGGCGCTGGCTTACGATGCGATGACGGCGCTGTTGCAATCCATCTGCAAGGCAGGATTGAATCGCGCGCGCATTCACGATGCGCTGGCCAACATCGAGGAGTTCGACGGCGTTACCGGGCACATGGTCTTCGATCCCAATCAGAAAAATGTTGCGCCGCTGTATCTGGGCACAGTGCACAACGGCGCAATCACATATCGGGTTGCAACCATGGCGCCTACGCCGCCTGTGGTGCAGCAGACGCCGCTGGCGCGGCCACCTGCGATTGAGCTCAGTCCAGTTCATGGTCCCGGCCCTGCAGAAAAGACTCCTGCCCCGCAAGGGGTGGCTGCCGCAACGCAGCCGCCGTATGCGCGGGTAGGCGAGGAGGGCGTGGAGTACAAAGGTCCGCATCTTGCCGATGCGCCAAAGGGGCCGGTGAGCGTGGTGCTCTTCGGTCCGCGGGCCGCGTTGATTGCGCACTCCGCGGAGATGCAGGCAGCGCTGGCTGCGGCTCCCGTTGGACGCGCCTGGCGCTTGGTGGCAGTAGACAGCGAGCAGAATTGGGGAGCGGCTTCCACGCAATTGGTTCACGCATTGATGGACGAGCACGCTCTGGCCATCCTGGCTTTGGATCGCAATGCGAGCCATCTGGCCGAGCAGTTGGCGCTGAAGGCTTTTGTTCCAGTGGTGGCGTTGAGCGCGGACAAGTCGCTGACCGCAACCAATGTGCCGTGGATCTTCCGTCTGCCACAAGAGACTGCGCCGGCAGCGGCGCTACTCGTATTGCAGACCGCGGCCGTAAGCAGCGGGGCCAATGCCGAGCGGCTGCGCGAGGTGCTGGCCTCGGGCGAAGAGATCGCCGGCGTCGCTTTTCAATCCACCGGCGAGCCGCGGGGACGTTAGAATTCCCGCAGGGCCCCGGTCTCTGACCGCATCCTTTTGCACTTTGGATTCGTGCTTTCCCCGGTCTCTAAATCGAGATTGGGGGCAACCGCAGCGGTCCATCACAATGCGATCAAAGACCCTGGATTGGCTGTTGCATCGGCTTGTTTCATCGCGCGCCACAGGGCGATAAAATGGAGATCGGGCCGATTTCAAGACGGTGCGGCAAAGGCGGTACGGGCAGTGGATTCATTGATGGCGGGTTCGGTGTTGGAGAGCGGCTTCCGTCCGGCAGCGCAGAGTGGAATTGCATCCATCGAGCGCAACTGGTATGCCGTTTTCACTCTGCCGCAAAACGAAAAATCCACCATCAAGCATCTGGCTTTGCGCGAGGTCGAAGCCTTTCTGCCCACCTATGAGACTCTGCGCGTATGGAAGAACCGGCAGAAGGTGAAGGTAGTGCTGCCGCTGTTTCCTACATACCTCTTTGTTCACATCGATCCCCGTGAGCGGGTCCGCGTGCTGCAAACGCCGGGCGTGATTCATATTGTCGGCAGTCATGGCAATCCGGTTGCCATCTCCAATGCCGAGATCGATCTGCTGCGTTCCGGCTTCTGCGGCAAGAAGGTCGAGCCATATGCGGATCTGGTGGTAGGCGAGCGAGTGCGCATTCGCAGCGGGCCGATGCAGGGGGTGGTGGGAACGCTGGTGCGCCGCAAAGGCGGAGTGCGCTTTGTGCTGGCCATCGAGATGATCCATCAGAATGCGGCCATTGAGATCGACGCCGACTACCTGGAGCCGCTGACGGTCTGATGCCGTGGGCTGTAGCCGCGCCTATTCTTCAAAGCGCAACAGGGCCTGGGTGACGGGCTGAAAACTTCTGCGATGCAGGGGCGTGGGGCCGAGGCGGTCAAGCGCGGCCTTGTGCGCGGGGCAAGGATAGCCCTTGTGGCGGGCCAGGCCGTAGCCGGGATACTGGCGGTCGAGTTCGACGATGAGCCCATCGCGATGTACCTTGGCCAGAATGCTGGCGGCGGCAATGGAGACGCTGAGGCCGTCGCCATGAATGACGGACTGCTGCGGTCCGTCCCATTCAATGGTGTCGCGGCCATCAATGAGCAGGAAGTCGGGGCTCAGCGCCAGTTGATCGACGGCGCGGCGCATGGCCAATAGCGATGCCTGGCGAATGTTGATGCGATCGATGGTCTCGGCATCGACGGCGGCGATGGCCCAGGCCACGGCGTTCGCGCGGATCTCGACATCGAGGGCGATGCGCTTCTTCTCGCTGAGTTGCTTGGAGTCGTTCAGACCTGGCAGACCGCAGCCGGGCGCAAGAATCACCGCTGCCGCAACCACCGGGCCGAAGAGCGGGCCGCGCCCCACCTCGTCGACGCCGGCAATGCGCATGGAGCCGCGCTGCCGGGCGGCGTCTTCGAGCGTCCATCCGCAAAGCTGGGATTTATGCATGAATCCAGTATAGAAAGACGGGATGCGCGCCGGGCAAAAAACAACCCCGGCCGGAGCCGGGGCTGTCGGGTGAAGCAGAACGCTGGTTAGGCCTTGGCCACCACACGGCCCACTTCCTTGAGACGGGCGGCTTTGCCGCGCAGTCCACGGATGTAGAAGAGCTTGGCGCGGCGGACCTTGTAGCTGCGAATCTTATCGATGCGTTCGATGACCTTCGAATTGAAGGGGAAGATGCGTTCGACGCCCTGGCCGAAGCTCATCTTGCGCACGGTAAAGGTGCCCTGCGGGCCGCGGTTAATGGCGATGACCAGACCTTCAAACGCCTGCAAGCGTTCCTTGTCGCCTTCCTTAATCTTGACTTGGACGCGAATCTGGTCGCCGGACTCGAACTCGGTGAGATCGGTACGCTTGAGCTTGTCAGCCAAGCGCTGCATTACGGGATGAATGGACATAGTCGTTTCCTGCTCTTGAACTCAGAAATTTCAGTTTATCAGAGAAGTCGAATTCCTGCCTAATTCATTTGCCCTCAATCTCGGGGATGGCTTCGATATAGTGGCAAAGAGGAGATTTCCGCATGGACGAGAAACGGGAGTTGCTGCGCCACCTGCTGGCCACCGTCGCCTACCGGGCGGCGCGGGCGCTGGAGAATTCAACCGAAACGTTTGCCGCCTTCGGCGGAGCGGGAAAGCGACCGGAGCAGATTCTGGCGCATATGGGCGACCTCTTCGACTGGGCGCTGAGCATGGCTGCCGGCCAGGCGCGCTGGCAGAACTCCGCGCCGCTCGACTGGGAGGCGGAACAGCATCGCTTCTTTACCGCTTTGCAGGCATTCGACGACTACCTGGCCGGCGAGCAGCCGTTGCACGCCCCGGCCGAGCGGCTGGCGCAGGGACCGGTGGCCGACGCGCTCACCCATGTGGGCCAGTTGGCCATGCTGCGGCGCATGGCGGGCGCGCCCACGCGGGGAGAGAATTTTTATGTGGCTTCCATCGCGGTTGGGCAGACGGGGGCGGAACAGCCTGCGCCGGTCAAGACGTTCTAGCGCTTTATGAACGGCAGTCCCTGGGATCGATGCATGTGGGGGGGGAGACTATGCTGCTGAGTTTCCTTCCATCCGGTCTAATCTCTCTTCATGGCGCAACACTGCTCGGGCAAGCACTCCGATCAATGAGGCGTTCTCCGCGGTGACTTTTTCCAATCGGTCGAGATTGGTTTCCAATCGGTCAAGATTGGTTTCTTGTCTGTTCATGGTGAACGCCATCCGTTCGACACTTTGAGTGAGTGTCTCATGGCGGTCAACCAGTTTTTCGAGTCTTTCGTCGATGGTCATTTTCATTTTCTCCATGCGGCTGGATACCGCTGTGTACAAAATGATTCCAAGTCGACCACCTGCATCAGTGTGTAACCCCTCCCAAAGCCTTTCGGCAATCGAGCGGGGATCAAAGGATGGAACCAGTCTATTGAACAACCGAATCTGCGTCAATCAGACGATTCGGCGCGCAGTTCGTCGAGGAATCTGCGGTCTTCCTTGCTGAGGGCGGCGCGCTGCAGCAGGTCGGGACGGTTGGCCAGGGTCTTGCGCAACTGCTCGCGGCGCCGCCAGCGGCGGATTTCGAGATGGTCGCCGTTGAGCAGCGTCTCCGGCACCTGCATTCCGGCGAACTCCGCGGGACGGGTGTAGTGGGGATAGTCGAGCAGGCCGCCCGCGCCGTGCTGCGAGCGGGGAACGCCGTCCTCCAGCTTTTCAATCTGGCTATCGTCCACCCCAAAGCTCTCGAACTCGCCCGAGGCCTGATTGCCCAGCACTCCGGGAATCATGCGCATGGCGGCGTCGATGACCACCGCCGCGGCCAACTCTCCGCCGCTCAGCACATAATCTCCAATGGACAGTTCCAGGTCGCAGTAGCGCTCGTTGATGCGCTCGTCCACACCCTCGTAGCGGCCGCAGAGCAAGACGACCCGGTCCAGCGCGGCCAGTTCCCGCGCCATGGCCTGAGTAAAGGGGCGGCCCTGGGCAGAGAGCAGCACCACGCGGGTGCGGTGAGTTGAGATCGGATTTCCCTCAGGGGCTAAAGCCCCGTCCGTATTGGAGGGTTCATTGTACGGGCTGAAGCCTGTACCCTTCTCGTCGAAGCCCGTATCCTTCCCGTCGAGGCCCCGACCCTCCACACCGAAGCCTGTTCCCTCCACCGAGCGTTGGGCCTTGGGGGTGATGCCGATGGCTTCCAGCGCCTCGGCGATGGGCTGGGGCTTGAGCACCATGCCCTCGCCGCCGCCGAAGGGACGGTCGTCGACGGTGCGATGACGGTCGTGGGTGAAGGCGCGCAGATCGTGAATGCCGATCTCCACCAGCCCTTCGGTCAGCGCGCGGCGTAGAATCCCGTTCTCCAGAAAACCCTGAAAGAAGCCGGGAAAGATGGTGACGATCTCAAAGCGCATGGTCTTTTGCAAACCCTTCTGCCGAGAAGCCATCTCAAAAACACCATCTCTTCTGGTCCAAGCCCCCCTCAGGGGCTAAAACCCTCGAGTTTTATTGAGCATTTGCGGCACGGCTAAAGCCATACCCTTTCAAAACCTGTTTTGAGATGGCTTCTAACCTTCTTAGGATAGAGGAAAGATTTACGCGCCTGCCCGCCGCGATGTGTTTTACTGGTTGCCGACAGTTATGGCCGACTACGAATCGCATGTAAATCGCTGGCTCACGGCCGGCGTTCTGGACGGGGAAGCGGCGCGCCGCATCCGCGCCTACGAGGCGGAGCAGCAACAGCCCGCCGGTTTGCGCTGGCAGGGGGTGGTGGCGCTGATCCTGGGCGGCATTCTGCTGGCCTGCGGGGTGGTGCTCTTCGTCTCCGCGCATTGGGACCAATTGGGCCCCGGCCCGCGCTTTGCACTGGTGCTAGCCATGGTGACCGTCTTCCACCTGGGCGGCGGCTTGGCGCGGGGGAGCTTTCGCGGCCTCTCGACGGCGCTACATGCCGTGGGAACCGTCTCCACCGGCGCGGCCATTGCTCTGGTCGGCCAGATCTTCAATATCCAGGAGCACTGGCCGGCGGCCATCCTGCTATGGGCCGTGGCCGCCCTGGCCGGCTGGATTCTGCTCCAGGACGAGGCCCAGCAGATCCTCACGCTACTGCTCTTCCCTGCCTGGATGCTCTCCGAGATCTCTTTCTATGCCCAGGGGCATATCGGCGCGGAGGTCTACCTCGGCCGCTTCCTTTTTGTATGGGCGGTGCTCTACCTGACGCTTTTTCTGGGATCGAAGCGCAAGGTGGCGCAGGGAGTGCTCTTCGCCGCTGCGGCCATCGCCGCTGTGGTGGGCGTTGTCTTCATGCTGGAGAGCTGGCGTTCCTGGTCGGGTGAGCAAAGCTTCTTGTCTCTGAAATTACGTGTGTGGGCCTGGTTGGCGATTGCGGCGCTGCCCCTGCTCTTCTCGCTCTTCCGCCTGCTCAAGAGCACGGTGCCGGTAACGAAGGCGCTGATTCTATCGCTGGTGCTGCCTTGGTGCGCCCGCACCTGGACCCAGCATTACGATTTTGGAGATGTGCATTCCTCCTGGGTGCGCACCGAGCCCAATCTCTGGGCGCATGGGCTGGTGGCGGCCTTTGCCGTCTTCCTGATTTGGTGGGGAGTGCATCTGGCCAGCAAGGTGCTGGTCAACTATGGAATTGTCGGCTTTGCCATTGCCGTGGGCTGGTTCTACTTCAGCGACGTCTTCGATAAAGTCGGCCGCTCGCTGGGGTTAATCGGTCTCGGCGTACTCTTTTTAGCCGGGGGCTGGACGCTGGAGAAGACCCGGCGCAGACTGGTCGCGCGCATGGGGAAGAACAATCTCGCTCTCAAGGAGGCGGAATGAAGCTCTCCCGGACCTCCGTCGTTTTGCTCCTGATTCAATTGGCGATTGTCTCGTCGATTGCCGCCAAATATCTCTACCAGCGCTGGAACTGCCCGCGGGTCTGGACCCGCACCGTGGCCTACGAACCGGAGTTGGTGATGCGCGGGCGCTACCTGAGCCTGCGCTTGAGGGTCGATGGGTGCGGACGCATCACACCCCCTTCTCCATTGCCGGAGAATGAAGGAAATCCCTTGCGGAATGCTCCCTGGTTCATTGCGCAGCAAGCGGATCGCTACCAGGCGCGGCTGACGATCGATCACGCCAAGCTGGTGGCGATGCCTCTCGCTGGCCCCACGATCCACCGTGGAGGCTTTCTGCCCATCGAAACGAACAGCGATGGGGCGACGATTCTGGCTGCGCCCGGTGACGCCTGCGACGCGCTCACCTTGGAGCAGCCGGTGGACTTCTATATCCCCGAGCACGCCGCCGATCCCTCCCGGCTTAAGGCCGGTGAGGAGTTATGGATTGAAGTGACGGTTCCGCCCAAGGGCCCGCCGCGCCCTCTGCAACTGGCGCTGAAACAAAATGGTGTGTGGAAGCCGCTGGCGTTTCAATAAACCTCTGAGCATGCTTCAAAAGCTCGTGCGAGAGGCAGTACGGGGATTGATATACGGCCACGCGCAGCCAAGGCCTCTGGTAGTTTCCAGGTAGGACTTCTGCTTTGAACGCTTTGTAACAGGGCACGACTTCAGTCGTGCCGCAAAAAAGTTGGAATGTGTGGGCTTTAGCCCCTGCATTTCGATTTTCTATGATTTACGTCTTGCAGCGGCTAAAGCCGGGTCTGTCTTGGGCGTTTTTCGGCACGACTAAAGTCGTGCCCTGTTACAAGACTTGTCCAGGTACGCCATTCCATTGGACTCGATCCTTATCCTGTACAAGCCAGCCCCTCTGTGGGTGTTCTTGCAGGCAGAAAGATGAGCAAGGATTTGCAGGCAAAAGGATGATAGGGAAATCGCAGACACAAAGATCAGGTGCAGTCGAGCGAAACCTCAGGCTTTTCCCGGCACGTTCAGATCCACCAGCCCTTCGGGCAGGGCCATTTCGACCTTCTTGGCTTCCAGGTCGAGAGTGCGCAGGAAGCTCTTGGCGAAGGGAACCAGTATCTCCCCAATAGCTCCGCGCACCACCAGCAAAGCCACGGGGCCGGCGTTGCGGTCCACGTCTTCGATGACTCCGATGGCAGACGGCTCCGCGGGAGTTAGGTCGATCAGCGTGCTGCCGATCAGGTCGCCAATATAAAACTCGTCTTCACCCAGGGGGGCGCGCTCCGATTGCGGAATGGCGACGATCTGCCCAGCCAGAGTCTCGGCCGCGGTGATGGAGTCGACGCCGGCAAAGTGCAGCACCACGCCGCCCTTGTGCAGCCAGTGGGCGTTCAGCTCGATCTCGCGCGGCGCGGCGGCCGGCCGGGCAGGCTTGGCGGCGTCAGGCTCGCATAGCAACCAGAGGTGCTTGCGTTCAGAGAATTTTTCAGGAAAATCGGTGAGGAGATCGGCAAAAACTTCGCCTTTACGGCCTTGCGGGCGGCGGATGCGGGCCAGCCACACCCAGGTGCCGGCATTACTCATCGACGCCTCCCGCGCCTGCAACCAGCGGGCATCTTAAGCTTCGTCTTCTTCCAGAATGTCGAGCGTGTAGCGGTGGCGCATCTTCATGCTGACGGCGCCCAGAATGGTGCGCACGGAGCGCGCCGTCCGGCCTTGCTTGCCGATCACCTTGCCCACATCCTGCGGCGCAACGCGGAGTTTGAGGATGGTGTTCTCATCCCGGCCCACCGCTTCAACCTCGACGGCGTCCGGATCGTCTACCAGCGCCCGCGCAATCTCGCGGACCAGTTCGTCTACTGCCACCATATCGAGTTGCATCATCAAGTCGCCCCTGATCGTACGCTTCATGAAATAGCTGCATGGCCCGGTGGGCGAATAGTAACACACGTCGAGCCATTGCTAACACCAATTGTGTGCGCCTGAGGAAAAACTTTGGCGCACACGCTGAGTGAGAAGCAAATTCAAGAGTTAGGCAGCTACCGGGACGGGAGCGGGGTTCTTGGCCACCAGCTTGGCCACGATGGGCGTGAACTGCGCGCCCACGCCGCGCCAATAATCGATGCGCTCATACTTGAGTTCCACCGAGGCGGGGTTGGTGCGGGGGTTGTAGGTGCCGACGACCTCGATGGAGCGGCCGTTGCGGGCGCGGTCCTTCTCGATGACCACGATACGATAGTAGGGCTGCTTGCGGGCGCCAAAACGCGCCAAACGAATCATCACCACGGCGATACGGTTCCTTTCAAAATCCGGTGCTCTGTTGCGGCTTTTTGGGGTCTTCCCGGCGGGCGCAGACAAAAATCCGCGCGCCTGTCCGATGCGGCCAGACAAGAACGCCCAGCCTGGCAAGACACAACACCTAAGTATCGCCGAAAACAGGGCGTGGAAGCAAATCGACGAATCTGGGAATCAGGGAACAAGGGAACAAGGGAACGAGGGACTGAGGGAACGAGGGACTGAGGGAACGAGGGACTGAGGGACTAGGCCGGGAGGGCTCGCATCGACAACGGACGCGAGACCTCCCGAAGATTCGGAGCGTCTCGACGCACGACATTCCTCTCGGCGGGGTGAATGTCCGTAGCGCCTCCCGGAGGGAGGCAACGAAAATAGCCCAGGGTGAAGCGCAGCGGAACCCTGGGAAAAATGCCAGAATCCGTCTCGCGCCCCGTAGGGGCGCTGCGAAAAGCTGCATTTTCGATCCTGTCCCTAGTGAGCGCCCAAAGCCGGGATGCGCTTCAGGCTTTGATCTTCTTCAGCAGCCAGGCCATGTTCTGTCCCAGCACCCGCATGGTCTGCATGCCCTCGACGTCCCGCTCCACGTCGCCGATTTCGCGGCCGATGGCCAGATTCCAATAGGTCGAGCCGGGCACGATCATCTCGCTGATGAGGAAAAAATGATTCAGCGAGTCCAGCGCGTGGATGGCTCCGGCGCGGCGCACGGCGCTTACGCCCGCGCCCACCTTGCGGCGAAAGATGCCGCCGTTGGCCTTCGAGACCAGGCAAGCGCGGTCCATCAGCGCCTTAATCTCCGGGGTCACGTCGGCCACGTAGGTGGGCGAGCCCAAAAGAATGCCGTCCGCCTCTTCCATCTTCTCGATATACGCGTTGCAGGCGTCGTGGGTCTGGCCGCAGCGATGGTCCTTGCGAGCGGAGCAAAGGCGACAGGCCTTGCAGCCGTGGATCTCGACGCCGGCCATTTCGACCAGTTCGGTCTGGATGCCTTCGTTTTCCAACTCCGTCATCACCGCGCGCAGCAGGATGGCGGTGTTGCCGCCTTTGCGGGCGCTGCCGTTGAAAGCTACAACTTTGATCTGGGAGGTGCTCATGGGTCGTTCTCCTCGTACTGTAGGTCCGCCGGAAGCGGGCGAGATTTGCTACTATTGTGCGCTTCGAGTGAGATTCAACGCCAAATCCCCCCAATTAGCTGAGCTGAAAGAACCGTGCTCCGCGTCTGGCCCGCAAAAAAGAGCGCCCCACGGACGATGTTCTGTCCGCGGGGCGTTTGGGGAAGTGGGGAGGCCGATGGATACAGAATGAATGCTAACGCCGCCAACCTCGCTAACACCGCTCATATGCTATGCCATAATCGCGGCCAGATCGGCATCGACGGTGGTGATTGGCATGAGGTTGAAGTTGTCGGCGAGCAGTTTGAGCACGGCGGGGGAGAGGAAGGCGGGCAGCGTTGGTCCGATGCGAATGTTTTTGACGCCCATCCACAGCAGGGTAAGCAGAATCGCCACTGCCTTCTGCTCATACCAGCTCAGCACCAGCGAGAGAGGCAGGTCGTTGACGCCGCACTCGAAGGCCGCGGCCAGGGCCTGGGCGATCTTCAAGGCCGAATAGGCGTCGTTGCACTGGCCCAGGTCGAGCAGCCGGGGCAGGCCGCCCAGGGTGCCGAACTCCTGCTTGTTGAAGCGGAACTTGCCGCAGGCGAGCGTCAGAATGATGCAATCCTGCGGGACTTTTTCGGCCAGTTCGGTGTAGTAGCTACGCCCGGAGCGTGCGCCGTCGCAGCCGCCGATGAGGAAGAAGCGGCGCAGCGCGCCACTCTTGACCGCATCGACGATGGTTCCGGCATGGCCCAGAACCGCTGCGTGGCCGAAACCGGTGAGGATCGTCTCGCCGCTGCCCTCTTCGGTAAAGCCGGGTGCCTCCAGCGCCGCGGCGATCACCGGGGCGAAGTTGGTTCCTTCAATGTGCTGCACGCCCGGCCACTCAACCGCGCCGGCGGTGAAGATGCGCGCTTTATAGCTTTCCTTGGGCTTCTGGATACAGTTGGAGGTCATCAGAATCGCGCCAGGGAAATCGGCGAATTCATCGGCCTGATCGACCCAGGCGCCCCCGTAGTTTCCGGCCAGGTGCTGGAAGGCCTTGAGCTTGGGATAGCCATGCGCGGGCAGCATCTCGCCGTGGGTATAGATGTTGATGCCCAGGCCCTCGGTTTGCAGCAGCAGATGGTAGAGGTCGTGCAGATCGTGGCCGCTGACCAGAATCGCCTTGCCCGCCAGCGGTTGCAGCCGGACGGGCGCCGGGGTGGGCGCGCCGAAGGTCTCGGTGTGCGCTGCGTCCAACTGCTCCAGCACCGCGTAGTTCAGCTCGCCGACCTTGAGCGACAGCCCCAGCAACTCCTCGACGCTGTGCTTTTCTGTTAGCGCGGAGAGAATCTCGTAAATGATGGCGTAGGAGGCGGGAGCCGCCGAGCCCAGCATCATGGCGTGATAAGCGTAAGCGGCCACGCCCTTCAATCCATAGATGGCCAGCTCTTCCAGGTTCTTGAGTTCCCTATTTTCGGGGATGACGCCGTTGCCGCTCAGATAGGTGAGGGGGATGAGCTGGGCGCGGCCCTGATTGAGAAGCTCCAGCCGGTCGGCTGCAGGCTGAAAAACGGCGGGGCCGCTGAGGACTTCGGCGGGAACACCGGCCTTGGCGGCGGCTTCGGTATAAAGTGTGCGGGCATGGTCGCGCACCGTGGCGGCCTTGTACACCAGCGCCGCGACAGCGTTCTCGTCGAAGTTGACGTTGGTGAGCGTGGCGAAGATGGCCTCGATGACGAAGGCGTCGATCTCGGCATCGGCCGCACCCAGCAGGCGGGCGCGGTGGGCGTATTGGCTCACCCCTTTGAGGGTGTGGATCAGCAGATCCTGAAGCGTGGCGGTGTTCTCGTCCTTGCCGCAGACGCCGATGGTCTGGCAGCCCTGGCCTTGCGAGGTCTGTTCACATTGATAGCAAAACATGAATGCGTTCCCTCCGGGGGTGAATAAAGTGTCTGAACGCAGAGTAGGCCGGGCCGCGCGAGCGGCGAAGCGACTAAAGTCACTAGGGCAGAGAACAAGGGAATAAGGAGTAAGTCTCCTCCGGCGGGGCCGAAGATTTTACGGTTGGTGCCCCTCAAAAAAGGGCGCCGCTGTAAAAGCGCTCCATGCTGCCCGTCGCCCGCGCCGTAGGCGCAGTGGATGCTAGCCCAGCGCTTCAGCGCTGGGAAAGCAGCCCCAAAATGCCTCCGGAGTCCCGTCGGGACGGCGCTCATGCTTCACCTTCTCTCAGATCAAAATCCCGGGGTGGTACAAAGTTGCGCGCCACGCCGCCCCGCACGCGGCGATTTTTCGATTGCATTGAGCGCTTTTTTCGCTACAATGAGCGCCATGAAGGGTAATCCGAAGGTCATCGAGCAGTTGAATCTTGCGCTTCGCGAGGAGCTCACCGCCATCAACCAGTACTTCGTCCACGCCGAGATGTGCGAGAACTGGGGCTATGTCAAGCTGGCCAAGCAGATCAAGATGAACTCCATCGGCGAGATGAAGCACGCCGAAAAGCTGATGGAGCGCATTCTCTTCCTCGACGCCACCCCCAGCATGGAGCCGCTGGCGCTCACCATCGGCGGCACCGTGCGCGCCCAGATCGAGTCCGATCTGAAACTCGAGATCGGCGCCGTGGCCAGCTACAACCAGGCCGTGCGCATCGCCACCGACGAGATGGACAACGGCTCCCGCGATCTCTTTGTCGCCCTGCTCAAGGACGAGGAAGAGCATGTGGACTGGCTCGAAGCCCAGATGCACCAGATCAAGGAACTGGGCTACGAGCGCTACCTGTCCTTGCAAACCAGGGACGAAAAATAGCCGGAGTTACGGTCTCGAAAGTGGGAGAGGTTCAAACTCCGCAGAACGCAGGCGCTTTGTTCCCGCCGGAGGGAGCAGGGGTCTTCAGACCCCTGCTAGGATTGTGCTCTGGACAGGGCTTCAGCCCCGGAAGCGGTTCGTGTGTGATCCGCGAGATGAAAACTGGTTCCGAGGCTAAAGCCCATGTATTTGCGCTGCTTTTCAGGGATCTAAAGACCCCTGCTTCCTCCTTTAATGGAATCCGCATGGGGCAACGTGACCTGCTTGCTTTCTCAAAATGCCATCCACAACTTTCTTTGTGACAACGGGAACCATTTTGCCCTCCGCGGGGTCCAAGAGAGTAGAGTGTCCGCTCGGATGCTCCGAGGAGGCAGTATGCGCCGTACGTTTGTCCTCATGAGTTTGCTTAATTTAGGAACACTCGCCCTCACACTTTCCGCACAAGCTCCGCTACTGGCGCCGGTCAAAACCAGACCGGCCGCCGCGCCCACAAGCGTTCCCGCGGTGATTAAAGACCTGCCGGTGCGCAAGGTCGTTCTCTACAAGAACGGCGTGGGCTACTTCGAGCACGCCGGCCAGGTCAGCGGCAATCAGCGCGTGGCCATCGACTTCACCTCATCGCAACTGAACGACGTGCTGCAATCGCTCACCGTGCTCGACGAGGGCGGCGGGCGCATCGCCGGGGTCAACTACAACTCCACCATGCCGCTGGAAGAGCAATTGAAGACGCTCTCTTTGGGATTGAAGGATTATCCCTCGACCATTGCCGTCTACCACGCCCTGCGCGGGCAGCGGCTGGAGGTGACCGGCGCGGGCGCTCCGCTCGCCGGCAGGCTGGTCAATGTCGAGTTCCGCAAAGAGACGGACAAGAACGGCCAGACCTCCGACGATCATTACTTCCTCATCGTCGCCACCGACGCGGGTGCGCTGCGCACGGCCGAGCTGACAGATGCGGTCTCGGTACGCATGGCCGACCCCGCGCTGCAAAAGCAATTCAACGCCTATCTGGAGATTCTGGCCTCGGGGCAGAATCAGCAGGGCCGCCATCTGACCCTCGACGCCCTGGGCCAGGGGCAGCGGCAGTTACGGGTGAGTTACATCAGCGCAGTGCCGGTGTGGAAGTCGACTTATCGCATGGTCTTCCCGCGCGTGCCCAACGGCCAGGCTACGGTGCAGGGCTGGGCGGTGGTGGATAACACCGTGGGCGCGGATTGGGACAACGTGCAACTCTCGCTGGTGGCCGGCGCGCCGCAGAGCTTCATCCAGCCGCTCTCCCAGCCTATCTACACCCACCGCCCGGAGATTCCCATCGCCACCCAGGCGATGTATTCGCCGCAGACCCATGAGGCGGCGGAATATATGTCACAGGCGACACTCAACGCTTTAATGCAAACTCCGCGTGCTGGTTTAACTCAAATTGAGGAAATGGGAAAGGCGAAGAAAAGCGACCGATTCACCGGTGGAATAGAAAATCTGGCGGCTATTTCCAACGGCGTGATGGGTTCAGTCTTTAGCAACCAAGCGAACGCTCCAGTTCAAGCCGGACCTGGCTATGGCGGCAATGCAGGCGGCGGCGTCTACCGCGCCAGCGACGCAATCCAGGAAGGCGATGTAGCCACCAACGCTTTCGACGACTTCTTCGAGTACGCGCTGACCCAGCCGGTGACCATTCACAAAAACGAGTCGGCGATGGTGCCCATCCTGCAACAGGAACTGCCCGCCCAGCACGTCACGCTGTGGAGTGAGCGGGAGAGCCAGCCGCTGCGCGCCGTCTGGCTGGAGAACAAATCCAAGCTCACGCTCGACTCGGGCAGCTTCTCCATCTTCGAGGGCGGCGAGTTTGCCGGCGAGGGGCTGCTCGATCCCATCCATCCCGGCGAGCGGCGGCTGCTCAGCTATGCCGTCGATCAGGCGGTGCGGGTCAAGGTCACCAACCGTGAGAGCAAGCGCACCCTGCACCATGTCGAGATCCACAAGGGCGCGGTGGTCGAGACGCACATGGATGTGGCATCGATTACCTACACCGCGGTCAACTCCGCCGATATGGATCGCGTGGTTTTGCTCGAGCAACCTCGCCGCACCAACGGCTGGTCGCTGAGCGATGGCATCAAGGCCGCCGAGACCGCACCCAATCTCTATCGCTTCAAGCTGCCGGTAGCCGCGCACAGCACGGAGAAGCTGGAAGTGCGCGAGCAGGGACCGGAAAAGACTTCAGTCAAACTGACAAGCGACGAAGATCAGCGGGAATACCTGCTCGATCTGGCCAGCCGCGTTCCCGATGCGAAGGAGAAGCTGAAGCCGGTCATCGACGCCCAGGGAACAATTGCCGACCTGGACAGCAAGATCGAGGAAGTGGCCGAGAAGGGCAAGACCGCCGCAGCCGACGAGGCGCGCGACCGCGAGAATCTGACCGCTCTCAAAGGCAACGACGCAGCCAAGCGCTTTGTCGACGAGCTGAACCGCGCCGAGGACCAGTTACAGGAGACGCGCAAGCAGACCGCCGACCTGGAAGCGCAAAAGCAGGCCGCCGTGGACAAGCTGGACGTGCTGATCGGCGGGCTGAGCTTCGATTGGGACGTGAAATAACAAGCAACACGGCCCCTGGGCCGAAGCTCAGCGTTGGCCCAGGGGAGAACCTCAATTGCCGGGAGCGTCTGCGTGGAGCCGTTCCTTCCCGGTCAGATACTCCTGCAATTTCTTCATGCGCCTGACCAGCAGATGGTCGTACACCGAGAAGAAGACCAGGACCAGAATGCAGAAGGCGATCCACACCCAATAGAAAGTGGTATGCGGCGATTCAAAATGCCAAATGCACAATGCCGCCGCGCACAGCAGGACAACCGAGGAGATCAGATGAGCGGCTGTCGATACCGGGTCGCGGTTCGCGCATACGGTTCTTTCCCATCGCTTCTCTTCTTTCGGTGTGCAGGGATTCAGAAGCAGGAAGCGGCCGGCACGTTTGACGGCGAAGTCCTCACCGGCGATGAAGAGGTCGAACACCAGCACCGCAAACGGAGTGAGATATAACAGCGGATAAGCAGACAGCGAATCGAACTTGATGCTGCCCAGTCCGAAGATCCCTATGATGGCTCCGAGCTTCAAACGAACAAAAGTTGTTCGCCGTTGTTGGCTGGCTGCGATTTCTAAACGCAGATCTTTAAGAAAATCTCCATCGTCTCTCATCCTTGGTCTTCCTTTAAAGAATTAGGGGAATTAAGTATGGCATAGGAATCTTTCTTCAGGCTAAGAATTTTTGTTCATCCTCAGAGCTGTCCGGTCATCGCATACAGCAGCACGCGGGCGGTGCGGTCTTCGTTCTCGCTAGAGCAGATCATGAGGTTGTAGAGCTGGGGATTGACCCAGTTTTTGCCGAAGCGCTGCAAGAGGAAGTCGGCGCGCTCCTGATCGACGGTGCGGATGCGCTGCTCGACGTTTGCGCCCGGCTCCAGGCGCAGTTGCAGGCGGTGCAATCGCTCCTGAAAGGGAGCATAGACGAAGGCGTGGTAGACATCGTCCTTGTGCTGCAGAATGCACTGCGCGCCGCGCCCGACGACCACGCAGTTGCCTTTGACGTGAGCCTCCTCGATGACCTTGCGAGTGAGTTCGGTCATGCGGTCGGCGTCAAAAAAGACGGATTTCTCCGCCACTGGCTCCAGGGGATGGATGGGGTTGATGGGATTGACCAGGCTGCGCGCCGGGCGCTGGGCCACGCGGTTGAGTCCGGTGTGCGTGCGCTCGTCATATTGACTGACCAAACGGGGATCGACGTGCGCGGCCTCGGCGATGGCGGCGACAATCTCGCCGTCCAGCAGCCGCCAGCCCAGCCAGGTGGCGATCTTCTGCGCAATGCGCCCGCCGCCGCTGCCAAACTCCCTGTCGATGGTCAAGACCCGGTATGCCATGATGCCTTTCTAGAGCGATCTTCTCCGTAAACGTGCGTGTCGCCGAGTGTGGCCGGCCGACGCCGCACACCCGCGGCGGAGCGATGCGACGCCTCTTCAGTATCGGCGATTGGAGCCTCGGCGGGTTTGAAATGCGTGGAAAAACTCGGCAGTATGGGAATCGGGGTAGAGCCCCAGTTTACTCCCGGCCGGCGGTGCGGGCCAGTTCGGCCTGAGCCACGGCGCGCTCCATCTCGGCCTGAAAGAGCTGCACCTGGGCCTCGGCCAGGGCCGCTTCGGCCTCCTTTTGCGCGGCCAGGGTCGCGGTTTTGGCTTCGACCTGGTTGGCGACGATGCGCAGCATCTCGGCGCGGGCGGCTACGCTCTCGCGGGCCGCTTCAAGGCCGGATTCGCTGCGGCGCAGCTTACGCTCCTGCTTTTCCACGTCGATGCGCACGCGGTTCTCGGTGTTGGCCAGATCTTCTTTGGCCTCGGCGAGTTGCGCGCTGCGTTCGCGGATCTGCCCGGTGCGCTTGCCGAACTCGCTCAGGGTCCAATCCATGCGCAGGCCGAATGCGCCGCTGCTCGACGGCAGGAGGGGAACACCGTTCTGGTAAATATGCTGGGCAAATGCGCCGATCTCGGGAATGAACTCAGCGCGGGCGGCGTTGAGACCGGCTTGCGCCTTTTTCTGCGTCTGGCGGGCAGCGGCCAGCTCGGGATTGTGGGCCACCGCATCGATCTCCACGGCGTTGCTGAAGCTCACAGTGACCGCCGGCGCGTTGGAATTCACCGCCGATTCGTCCTTCTCCGGCTCCTCGCTGGGAGCGGTAAGCTCGACCTCGGTGGCCAGCGGCAACCCCAGCAGGTCGTTGAACTCGATTTGCAGGTCGGCGATGGCGTCTTGCAGCGAACCCAGGGAGTGGCGGGCGTCGGCGATCTGCGCCTGGCCCTCCAGGACCTTCAGTTCCAGCACGGCTCCGGCCTCGACGCCGTTACGAGCCTCCGCCAGCCGCGCCTCGCCGGCCTGGATGCGCAGTTCCGCCGCCGCTTTGCGGCGTTGGGCGCTGAGCAGGTTGTAGTAGAGCTTCTTCACATTGAGCGCAACCTCATCGCGGGCGCGCTGGGCGTTGCTGCGGGCGATTTCGACCTCTGCGCGGGCTGCGGAGACTCCGGCGTGAATCTTCAGGAACTGCGTCAGCGGCTGTGCGGCGGCGGTAGTGCTGAGAAAAAAGTCCTGTTTGCCCAGTTGGATCGAGGCATTCTGGCCGGGAATCGGTCCGGCGCTGGGATACGTCCCGAGAATGCCCTGGGGAATCACCAGATTGTCCAACTCACCCAGATGAACGGCGTTGGTCTGGTTCGTCACCACCGGGAAGTAGTTGGCGCGGGCCTGGGTCAACCGCGCCTGGGCCTCGCGCACCTTCAGATTGGCCAGCCGGACGGTCGAGTTCTGCTCGGCGGCAAGTTGAACCGCTTCGTCCAGCGCGATGCGGCGGGGTTCAGCGTGGACCACGGTAGCGCACACCATCAACAGGACAGCAGCCGCGGCCTTGGCTTTGATCCGCGCCGCGCGGTGCTGGTGCACCGCTACAAAGAGAACCGGAATCACCACCAGAGTGAAGAACATGCTGCCCAGCAGGCCGAAGGCGATCACCGAAGCAAGCGGCGACCACAGGCTCGCACCGGAGAGGATCATCGGCGTCACGCCCACGGCGGCGGCCATGGTGGTGAGGAAGATGGGGCGCAGGCGGCGTTCGCCGGCCTCCAGCGTGGCCTGTTCCAGGCCCACGCCGTGCTTCATGCGCTCGTGGATGTAGTCGATCAAAATGATGGAGTTGCGCACTACCAGCCCGCCCAGGCTGATGATGCCGATAAAGGCGGTAAAGCCGAAGGGGTTGTGGGTGATGAAGAGCCCGAAGGCCGCTCCCGGCAGCGCCAACGGAAAGGCCGCCATCACGATCAGCGCATCCACCAGGGTGCGGAACTGGAAAAGCAGAATGAGGAAGATCAGCACCAGGCTGATGCCCAGCGCGTGTTGCATCTCGCCAAAGGTCTCGCGCTGATTCTCGTCCTCGCCGCCGTAGTCGATGCGGTAGCCGGCGGGCAGCGCCATCTGCTCGATCTGCTTCTGCGCGTCGGCCAGAATCTGGCTGGCCAGCCGCGAGTCGCCAGGGAAGGCGCGAACCGTCAGCGTGCGCACGCCGTTGCGGCGGACAATTCTGCCCGGCTGCCACTGCGGTTCGAGAGAGGCCACAGCACTGAGCGGAACTTTTGCGCCGGTCACCGGCGACGTCACATAGGTATCGGCAAGATTCGCAAAGCTCTGCCGGTCGGCTTGGTTGAAGCGCAGCACCAGATCGATGGCCCTGTCGCCCTCCCAGTAGGTGGCTACGGGATCGCCCTCGAAGCCGGCGGCCAGTTGCTGGGCGATGGCGGCGTGGGTCAGGCCCAGGCGGCTGGCTTCCTCTTCGCGCACGTTGAGCCCCGCCTGCCAGACCTCTTCGTGCCAGTCGGTGGCGATGTAGCTGGCGCCGCGGGTGTGGCGCAGGATCTCTTCGACCTGATTGCCCAGCGCGCGCAGAGTCGCGGCATCATCGCCCACAATGCGGATCTCCACTGGAGCCTCCATCACCTGGCCCTGCTGCAACTCCTTTACAAAGATCTTGGCCTCCGGCGCAAGGCCGGGGAGTTGCTCCCGTAACTGCTGCACCAGCTTGGGCGTCTCCTTCACATTGCGGGTGTTGACCAGAATCTGCGCGTAGTTCGCCGCCGGGGCCTGGGGATTGACGTTGTAGTAGAAACGCGGCGCGCTGGAGCCGAGAAAGCTGGCCCAGGTGCGCACCAGCGGCTCTTTGGCCAGCACTGCTTCGATGCGCTTGACCGCCGCGTCGGTGGCCTCGATGCGCGCCCCCTCGGGCAGCCAAACGTCCATGACGAACTGATCGCGCTCGGCCAGAGGGAAGAACTCCTGACGCACCAGGCGCAGAATCCCCAAACCCAGAATGAAGATCGCCAAGCCGGAGACCAGCACCGTGCGCCGGTTCTTCATGGCCCAGGTGATGATGCGGTTGTACTGCTTCTGCATAAGGTCGAGCGGCGTGGTCTTGCGGTGCGTCTGCTGCTGACTGTGGTCGCGCAGGCCCTTGCGGATGAAGAAGCGCGCGGTCAGCGGAGTCAGCAGCATGGCCACCAGAAACGAGACGCTCAGAGCCACCGAAACAGCGATGGGCAGGGCGCGAATGAACTCGCCCACCGAGCCTGTGAGCAGCAGCAGCGGCAAAAACGAGGCGATGATGGCCAGCGTGGCGGTCAGCACCGGAATCGCCATCTCCGTGGCGCAGCGCGAGGCGGCTGCTTCCACCGCCAGATGCCGGTCGAGCAACTCGACGTAGTTATCGGCGATGACGATGGCGTCGTCCACCACCATGCCCAGCACGGTAATCAGGGCGCTGATCGAGACCTGTTGCAACTCGATGCCCAGGGCGTTAAGCACGGCGAAGGTGATGGAAACAGTGACCGGAATGGCGATCGCCGAGACCAGCGCCACGCGCATCGGCAACAGCAGCATGGTGACCAGAATGACGGCGACGATGGCAATGCCGAACTCGCGAAAGAAGTCGCCGATGCGCTCCTGAACCACGCGCGGCTGATCGGCTACCAGCTCCAGTTGCACATCCGGAGGCAGCGTGGATTGCACCTGGGCCAGTGTCCGGCGCAGGTCGCGGCCAAAGCCGACGATGTTGTTGCCCTCGTGCATTTCGACAGCCAGCAGAATGGTGGGTTGGCCGCCGATGCGGGCGTACTCGCTGGGGTCCTGGTAGACGCGCTTCACCTCGGCCAGGTCGCCGATGTACACCGGCTGTCCGCTGGGCGCAACATCCACCAGCAACCGGCGGATCTGCTCTTCGCTTTGCAAGGGGCTGTTGGCCTCGACCGAAACCTTGCTCGATCCCGCGGAGAGACGCCCGGCGAACTCCACGTCGCTGCGCCCCTGCAATGCCTGGACAACGTTTTGCGGATTCACGCCGTACTGCGCCAGCTTTTCTTGCGAGCTGGTGATCTCGATCGTCTCCTGCTGATCGCCGATGCGCTTGATCTTGCTGACGGCGGGCAGCGCGCGCAGGGCCGACTCGACGCGCTGCGCGTAGTCTTTCAACTCGCGATAGCCGTAGGGCCCGCCGTGAACCGCCAGCAACACGGCCACGGTATCGCCGAAGTCCGAGTCCACCACTGGGCCGCGCACCCCGGCAGGCAATTCGGCGGCCTTCAACTGCGCCATTTCAAGCCGCAGCTTGGACCAGAAGGCGTCGGCGTCGGTGACGTCCTTGTTCAACTCGACATTGACGATGACCACGCCGTTGCGCGTGGTGGAGAAGGTCTTTGCCCGGCGAATCTCGGAGAAGCGGAAGAGCCGCTCCTCGATCTTGCGCGTCACCTGCGCCTCGACCTCCGTCGCCGTCGCGCCGGGATAGACCGCCGAGACCAGACCAGTGCGGATGGTGATCTTGGGATCTTCGCGCCGCGGCATGGTCAGCAGCGTGTACAGGCCGAGGGCCACCAGCATCGCCGCCAGCACCAGCGTGATCTGCGGATAGCGCAGCGAGGCGCGGACGGGGTTCACTGTCCGCCTCCCGCCAGTCGCACCGGCGAGCCCTCGCGCACGTTCTGCTGCCCGGCTACCACCACCTGGTCGGCGGGCGTCAGGCCGCTCTTGATCTCGACCTCGTCGCCGATCAGCGTGCCCAGTTCGACGCGCCGGACAAAGACTCGCTGCTGCGCCGGATAGTAGACAAAAACCTGCGCCACGCCGCGCGCATCGCGCACAATGGCCGCGCCGGGGACGGTGAGCGTGTCGACCCGCAGCTCTCCAAAGATGCGCGCCTGGCTGACCATGCCGGCGCGGAGAAGATGACTGGGATTGGCCACCGCGATCTTGGCCGTATAGGTGCGCGAGGCCGGATCGGCGGCCACCCCCAGCGCCTCCACCTTGCCCTCGAAGCTCTGCCCGCCCAGCGCAGGAATCGTGACCGTGGCGCGCGCCCCCTCGCTCAGCTTGCCGATCTCGGCCTCGGGAATGGCGACGCGCACTTTGACCGGGTCCAGATCCAGCACCGAAAAGACGGGTGCTCCCGCCGCCACCGTATCGCCCACATCCACCCGCCTCAAGCCCACAAAGCCGGCGATGGGCGCGCGCAACAGGCAATCTTCAAGCCGCTTCTTGGCCTCGTGCATCTGCGCCGCGGCGGCGCGGGATTGCGCGCTGGCCGACTGCTTTTCTTCTCCCCGTGTGCCCTGCCGCGCCATATCGTAGCGCTGGCGCGCGGCCAGCCAGGCGGCTTCATATTTGTGAAAGTCGTTGGCCGCCAGACTCTGCTGGTCGTAGAGAAACTTCATCCGCTTGTACTCGTCTTCGATACGCTCGAAGTCGATGCGGGATTGCTCCAACTCCTGCGGCCGCAATCCGTTCTGCGACTTCAGATCGACGGCCTGAGCGGCCTCGGCCTGACCCTGCGCGGCGTCGAAGGCGTTGCGGTAGTCCGCCGGGTCGAGTTCGGCCAGAATCTGTCCCTTGGCCACCAACTGGCCCTCTTCCACGTAAACTCTGGCCACGCGGCCGGCAATCTGGAAGGCGGTCAGCGCGGATACATTCGCCTCAACCGCACCGCCCACCGCCACCGAAACCGGCTGCTCGATATGTTTCGGCTGCCGCAGCAGCACCGGGACCGGCTGATCGGCCGCCAGCGTCGATTTGTGGCCGCAGCCCTCCAAAGGGAGCAGCGTGAGCAGGCAGATCGCCGCCAGCGCCGCCGTGCGCAGGGCATGAAAGAAAGAATGAAGTTCGAAGCGTCGCACGTTGGTTCCTTTCCGCGATTCGCTGCGGCGAAGAAGATCCACAACTCACAGCAAAATCGAGGTTGACAAACAAAGAATGACACGTCATTCTTTTCTTGACAAGAGGATTACAGTAAAAAGATGGTGTATCGCCAGACAGCAGCGACCGAGGGGCGGAAAGAGGCCCGGCGGCGGACGATTCTCGACGCGGCCACGCGCCTCTTCGCCCTGCACGGCTACCATGCCGCCACCGTGCCCATGATCGTGGCCGAAGCGGGCAGCTCGACGGGTAGTTTTTACGCCTACTTCCGCAACAAGGAAGACATCTTTGCCGCGGTGCTCGAGGCGCTGGGGCAAAAGCTGCTGGAGGTGCTCGATCTGGCCAAGGCCTGTGAGATCGACCCGCAACAGGGAACGCCCAGCGCCATTCAGGGACTGTTTTTGCACCTGGCCGGGAACCCCGGCGAGGCGCGCATTCTGATTGTCGAGTCGTCGGGACTGAGTTCGCATCTGGAGCAGGTGCGGCGGGGGATTCTGCGTCAGCACGAGGAGTTTGTGCGGCAGCGGCTGGAAGCGGCCCCGGAGGTCTTTCATGTGGAGAATCCGTCGATCACGGCCCGTTGTATGGTCGGCGCGGTCTTCGAGGCGCTCTATAGCTGGCTTGAGGAGCCACCGGAGTCGCGCCTGCCGGCCACCGAAGTGGCGCGTCTGGTCAGCGATTACAACCTGCGCGCCCTACGCCGGGAATAAGTCCTTGTATCTGCGTTCGGCCAGAAAGAAAGAACAGCCCGCGGGTTAGCGGGCTGTTCAAAGCAATGCAGCCAGGCTCATTTAGGTTTGTAATTTAAATAACTCTTCCTCAATAAGTGACCTTCAATCCGAACTGTACGATGCGCGGCTCGAAGGTGCCGGTGATGGTGCCGCCACCGATGCTGGTGGGGGCCGAAGTATTGTTGTCGGTTCCGGAGACGGTGCCGCCGCCCGAGCCGCCCGGCAGGTAAAGGTTGGTGTGGTTGAAGATGTTGTAAAGCTCCGAGCGGAACTCGATCTTGATTCTCTCCACCGGAGTGTTGAAGCGCTTGTTGAAGGCCATATCCGTCTCATAGAACTTGGGGGTGCGGCCGTAGTTTTTGGGCAGGTTGCCGAAGGGGCTGGAAATGGTGCCGCCAGCGGTGAGAGCGCTGCCGGTGGTGTACGTCGCGGGCAAGGTCAAGGCCGAGGCGTTGACATATTGCACATAGCCGTTGGCCAGCTTCGATTTCACAATATAAGGGGTGTTGGGAACGAGGTTGGGGCGATAGAGATTCTCGCCGCGCCAGTTCTGGGTAAGCATGGGCGACACGGCATTGGCCGCGGCCGGCGAATAGGTCAGGTTGAAGGGCGTGCCGCCCTGGGCGGTGTTGATGGCGCTGATCTGCCATCCGCCCAGCACCGCTTCGGTGGCGGGGTTGGCGCTGCCCAGGTATTTGCGGCCATGTCCCACCGGCAGGTCGTAGACCAGGGTGGTCACATTGGCCAGGGGCAGGTTGTAATCCGACTGCCCATAATCCGCGCGCAGGTTGTTGCCGTCTTGCGGGTCGGGAGTGTTGGCTTCCAGCGTGGATGAGGCGTTATCCATCGCGTGCGACCAGGTAAAGGAGTTGAGCAAGGTCAGCCCGGCGACAAAGCGCTGTTCGTAGCGGGCTTGCAGCGCGTTGTAGTGGGAGTAGAACTCGTTGATGGCGGCAGTAATGTCGCCGTTGTGGAAGGTGGGATAGAGGCTCGGGTTATTGAGCAAATATCCCCCCCAGTTGGGATAGGGACGAACCCAGCCCTGGGATAGATTCGACGGATTGGCCAGACCCAGAGCGGGATTTTCCTGATTGGCGTTGATGAAGCCCTGCAGGTGAACGCCATGGTTGCCCACAAAGGCCACGTCGACCAGGATGTTCTTGGCCAGCGCCTTCTGCACGCTCAGGAAGTAGCTTTCGGCGTAGCCGTCCTTGGTGTTTTGGGGGATGGAGTCGATGTTGTCGGTGCCGGGGCTGAAGCTCGTGGCCAGGCCGCTGGGAAAGCCCTGCGAGAGCCTTACGTAGCCCGCCGTGTTGGTCAGGCTGCAAGAGGGAGCGGGGCTGCACGTCGAGGCCGCCGCGGGTGTCGGGTTGGTGACCGAGGTATACATCGCAAAGGGCGCGTTGATGGCGATGTTGTTGCCCGATCCGGCGCGCCAGTAGTGGATAAAGCTGCTGCCGTAGCCGCCGCGGATGGAAATGCTGGGCGTGACTGCATAGGCAAAGCCGATGCGCGGGGAGTAGTCGCCGAAATCCGGATTGACCAGAGTCTTGCCGTAGACGCCGCTGCCGCTGTAGGAAGAGATACACGGCGCTCCGCCGCAGAGCGGGGAGTTGGCGGTGTTGTAATTCGGCTGCAGGGTGAGCATGGTTCCGGTGGCGGGGTTGAAGTTGGAGATGTAATTGTCCCGTTCCGACCAGGGCGAACCGTACTCCCAGCGCAGGCCCAGGTTCAGGGTCAGCTTGGAGTTGAGCTTCCAGTCGTCCTGCGCGTAGATGCTATCGGTGTTCTGCAAGACGTGGGTGATGTAGTAGGTGGCCAGGGAGAAGGTCTTGCTTGCGCCGAAGAGAAAGTCGGCGAAGTAAGTGTCGGCGGCGTTGCTGGTGTTGGGGCAGGCCGATCCCGCCGCGGCCGGGCACACCGAGTAGCCCTGACTGTAGGCGAAGGAGCCGTAGAGGGGATTCGAGTCCTCGATCTCCTGCCAGATCTGCTCGAACTCGTAGCCGAATTTGAAGGAATGCTTGCCCTTGATCCAGGAGAAGTTCACCTTGGGGTCGAGCAACGAAGGGTTCTGCCACTGCGGATTGGTGCTCTGGCGTCCAAACGAGGTAAAGCCGCCGGAGATGGCGATCGAGGGCAGGCCGCCGGAGACTCCGGCGATGTTGGGCAAGCCCGGAATGTCGCTCGACGGGAAGGATGTATTGCCCACCGCGAAGGTCCACTTGCCGGCCTTGGTGCCGCTCAGCGCCAGACGGGCGTCGAGAACCTTGTTGGAGCCCATCAGATGGGTGTAGCCGAGCGAGACCTGCTGGTCGTGAACCAGAATATGGCCGTTGGTCTGCATATCGATCGGCTCCGGCAGGAGGTTGAAGTTTTTACCATTCTCCTTGCGATCGCTGACCTTCAAAAACCAGGAGCTGTTCTTGCTCTGCTGGAAGTCGAGGCGCAGGTCGCCCTTGTCGGCGTCGTCGGTAAAGGGCGCATTCAAAGGGCAATTGTTGGTTGCTACGCCCGAACCGGTCAGGCCGGCGGTTACCGTGCACTTGCCAGGCAACGCGTTGGCGTACAGCGTTGCAATCGCTTTGGCGGTGGGGTCGATGTCGGCAGCCGCGGCAGAGCTGAACAACGAGGTGCCGGCGGGAATGTAGGTGCCGGGATTCCACGGGTCCTGCACGGCGACGGCCAGGATGCCGCTCAGTTCGTTGGTGGTGGGCACGGTATCGACCACCGTAGGCGTGAGCGTCTGGCGGAAGCCCTCGTAATCGATGAAGTAGAAGAACCGGTTGGGGATGATCGCCCCGCCGAAGTTCGCGCCGAACTGGTTGCGATTGAATACCGGCTTGAAGAACGGGTACTGGACGCCGGTGAGGGCGTTGACAGAGACCGGCTTGATGTAGCCGAAGGCGTTCAGATCGGTATTGCGGATGAACTCGTACAGCGTGGTGTGGAACTGGTTCGATCCGCTGCGCGAGGCCACGTTGATGGTGGCGCCGGAGGAGTGGCCGTATTCGGCGCTCTCGTTGTTGGTCACCACCTCGAACTGGGCGATGGAGTCCGGCGGAGGCGCAATGATCTGGTTGTCGAAGCCCTGATTACTCTCGCCCCAGGCGTTGTTGTCCATGCCGTCGAGCAGAAAGTTGTTGAACATGCTGCGCTGGCCGTTGACGTTGAAGGAGCCGGCGCGGGTCAGGCTGGTGACGGCGGTGGTGGTGGCATCGGCCGGCGCCGGGCGCGTGCCGGTGACGTAATCCACCAGATCGGAATAGTTGCGGCTGACCAGCGGCAACGCTTCGCTTTGATATTCGGTGATGGTCTGGCCGCGCTGGCTGGATTCGGTCTCCAGTTGCAGCGCCACATCGCTGACTTCAATGGTGGTGGCGTCGGCCTGGCCCACTTTGAGGGTCAGATCGATGCGCTGGCGTCCGCCCACCGAGATGGTAATGTTCTTGGCCACGGCTGGAGCAAAGCCGGGCGCGGTGGCTTCGATGGTATACACGCCGGCGCGCAGTGTGGGGATCTGATAGTCGCCCGAGCCGCTGGCCGCGGTCTTGACAGCGATGCCGGTGTTTACATTGGTGACGGTGACGGCAGCATTGCTCACTGCCGCGCCGGTGGCGTCGTGGATGGAGCCGATCAGACTGCCATCCTCATATTGCGCTCTTGCCAGGGTGCCACAAAGTGCGATCAAGAGGCCTGCGAAAAGAAGTTTGCTGCAGATTCTGTGGAAGTCTCTCATGCCTGCGAGGCTACAGAGCGTTTCTCACTGCGCCGTGAAATCTCGATGAATGCACAATGAATTGCGGGCTGTTCGCGCGGGGCAAGCGCATGACGGAACTGGCCAAAAACTCCGGCCTTTCCCGTGAAAGCCTCTATAAATCGCTGAGTCCCTTTGGCAATCCCGAGTTCGCCACCGTCCTGCGCGTGATCCAGGCGCTGGGCTTCAAGCTCTCTATCGAAAAGAAGGAATCGGAAACAGCCGCCTGAATTCTGCCAAATAGATTCCTCTTCAAATCAATCCGAAATTGGAGTCCTTCTTGCGCTTTTCATCCTCTTTGTCGAGATCGGGAAGCTGGTTGAACCAGCAATAAAAGTCTTCGTCGAAGTCGTAGCATTTTAAAAAATCGAGCATCGGGAGGCGATCATCGTTCGGTATGAGTTGCAGATGTCGATTCCTCGACTTAGAGCCCCGTTCAACATACTCCCGCCTCCCCTTAATCCCGCTCAGAGGGAGATTTTTCGTCTCGAAAACATTGATCAAAGTGATTGTCTCATCAGAAAGCTCGATTGTCGTATTGAAAACATAAAAGGTCCAGAATGCTCCCCCGAGCGGCAATACCACTGACAATAGGATGCTCAACAAAGAGGCCCCGTCAAATTCGTTTTGAGCATTGATCCAAAACGTGAGTGCAAAGGTGCAACTAGAAAGCAGAAAAAACAAAGCTATAGCCTTCTGCCACCATTTCAAACGGTAGATTCGAGTTGTGGATGCAGCGTTCCCCATGAGTGGACGATTCTCCCGACTAACCGTTGTATCACAAAGTCGGGATGAACACGAAAAGCAACCGCAGATCCTTCGCTGCGCTCAGGATGACAAGCTTGTGGGCTGTCAAAAGCCAGCCGATCGCAGGCCAGCCGTTCGCAGCAAGGATCAGTATCCCAGTTCGCGCACCACGGCGCGGATGCGGTCGGCGCTCGCGTTGAGGCCGGCTTCTTCGTCCACTGTCATGGGGATGGGCAGGGGCGCTTCGATGCCCTTGCGGCTGACGATGCGGGGCAGGCTGAGGCAGACGTCCTCCATGCCGCGGAAGCCGCGCAGCAGGCCGCTGACGGGCAGCACGCGCCGTTCGTCGTAGAGAATCGCTTCGAGAATGTTGGTCACCGCCAGACCCACTGCGTAGTTGGTGGCGCCTTTGCCCTGAATCACCTGGTAGGCCGCGTCCTTGACGTTGTGCACGATCAGGTCTTTGTCGGCCAGGGTGAGCCGTCCATGGCCCTCGACAGCCCACTGGCTGAGCGGAATGGAGCCGATCGTCGCGCTGGACCACAACGGGATTTCGCTGTCGCCATGCTCGCCGGCGATGTAGGCGTGCACGTTCTGCACCGCGACCTGGCAATGGCGCGCCACCAGGTAACGGAAGCGGGAACTGTCTAGCACCGTGCCGGAGCCGAAGACCCGGTCCCAGGGCTGGCCGGTCAGTTGGATGGCGACTTCCGTCATCACGTCTACGGGATTGGTGACCATCAACAGGATGGCGTCGGGCGCCACGCGCACCACCTCGGGCAGCAGCTTGGCGAAGATACCGGCGTTGACGGCGGCCAGATCCAGCCGCGTTTGGCCGGGCTTCTGCTTGGCCCCGGCGGTGATCACCACCACGTCGGAGCCGCGCAGCACTTCGATGTCGTCCGAGCCGTCGACGGTGGCCTGGGGGGCGAAGAGCTGCCCATGATTCAGGTCCAGCACCTCGGCGTCGACCTTGCTGCGGGCGATGTCGAAGAGACTGATCTGGCGGGCGACGCCGCGGATCATGGCGGCGTAGGCGATGGTCGCCCCCACGCTGCCGGCGCCGATAATTCCAACCTTTGCGGTTCGATCTGCTGCCATAACCCACCTCTGGGAAAGATTCTCTATGCTTACTGGATGCCCATGCAGTGACAAAAGTGGCAGCGTGCGCAGATTCATCTGCGCAGGAGTCTTCCGCGGTTCATGGATTGGAGATGTCTCGGCAAAGTTCAGGGGCGCAGGATGAGCAGGGCGGCGTGCTCGGCGGAGCCTGGGGGAGCGAGTGCAGCCATGCGGGTGTCGAAGGTGACCAGCTTGCCCTTGTTGTGCAGGGCCAAAGCCAGCAGATAGGCATCGGTGATCTGCTTGGGGCCTTGCCGGCCCCGCCATCGCGCGCCGATCGCGGAAAGGGGAAGATCGTCGTGCCAGAAGCGATGGCTGGTTGCCGATTCGGCGGCAACTTGCAGCAGCCGGATTGCGGCTTGAACCGAAGGTGGGTTAACGGTGAAAGCGGGCGTAGAAAGAACGCGCACAAAGCCCGACTCGGTGATTGGACAGGTCGCCCATCCCGTCTTCCCCGCGCCTGCAAACCACTCCGCACAGCGGCGATGAAAGGGGTGTTCATCCCATAAAAGAGCGATCAGCGCATTGACATCCAACAGGCCTGCGCTCACGGAAGTTCGCTCTCCATCTGGTCGATCAGCTTCTGTACATGCTCCGCCGTTACCGCGCCTTCCGGCCCCGGCGAGAAGATCAGAATGCCGTTTTCCCACTTGGTCGGCACCTCGGCATTCAGACCCCGTTCGATCATGTCGGAGGCTGCCGCGCCGCGGCTGATGGATCTGGCGGCAGCATATTCCTTTACCTGCTCGAGTACGTCGTCTCGAATATCCAGCGTGGTGCGCATGGCTTTTTCCTCTCCACATCAGAATCTTACCATGATGACGATTGCAATAATGAGCATCAAATGCGCAAAGTGATGCGCTGAAACCAACGCGGATGCGTGCGACTTCTTGCAGCCCCAAGCCCCGGCGGTGCATCTTAGAGACGTGATGACTACGAACGCTTCAAACACACTGCGCACGCTGGGCAACTCCGGCCTGGCATTGACCGCCATCGGCTTTGGCGCCTGGGCCATCGGCGGCGGGAACTGGGAGTTCGCCTGGGGACCCCAGGACGACCATGCCTCCATTGCCGCCATTCATCGCGCCCTCGAACTGGGCGTCAACTGGATCGACACCGCGGCCATCTACGGGCTGGGCCACTCGGAAGAGGTGGTCGGCCGCGCGGTGAAGAGCTGGCCGGGAGCCAAGCCGCTGGTCTTCACCAAGTGCTCGATGCGCTGGCACGAGGACCGCTCCATCTATCGTTCCCTCAAGGCAGCTTCCGTGATCGAGGAGGCGGAGTCTTCGCTGCGCCGCCTGGGCGTGGAGGCCATCGACCTCTACCAGATTCACTGGCCAAATCCGGAGGAAGAGATCGAAGAGGGCTGGGAGGCACTGGCCAAACTCCGCGAACAGGGCAAGATTCGCTGGATCGGCGTCTCTAACTTCACCGTCGCGCAACTGGAGCGGGTGCGTGCTTTCGCTTCAGTAACTAGCCTGCAGCCGCCCTACTCGATGCTGCGGCCGGCCGCCGCAGCCGAGCTTTTGCCCTATGCGCAGGCCCGCGGCATCGGCGTCATCAACTATTCGCCCATGGTCTCGGGGCTGCTCACCGGCAAGATGACGGCGGAGCGGGTGGCCGCCTTCCCAGCCGACGACTGGCGGCGTAAGGCGGTCGAATTCAATGAGCCGCGGTTGAGCCGCAATCTCAAATTGGTTGAAGTGCTGCGCGCCATCGGCCGCGGGCACGGCGTCACCCCCGGCGTGGTGGCTGTAGCCTGGACCCTGCACCATCCGGCCATCACCGCGGCCATCGTGGGCGGGCGCAGCGCCGCGCAGGTCGAGGAGTCGGCTGCCGCGCTCAACTTCCGCCTCAGCGATGAGGAGTTCGCACAGATCGAGGCCTTTTTAGCCGCCCATCCTGTGGCCTGAAGAGGATTTGCCGAAAACAAAAGCCCCGGTCCAAACCGGGGCATTTTTCAGATCCCTGATACCTGATACCTGATCCCTGTTTCACATCGCGGCGACAAAATCGGGCAGGATGGAGGCGGCGTTCTCCTGCAGCAGTTGGGTCATGCGGGCGGCCATGTCGGTGTAGAGGCGGGCGGCGCGCAAGGCATTGACGCGCACTCCTTCGCTGGCGTGGGAGAAGGCATACTGCGCCAGGGCCATCAGCACGCAGAGGCGAATCTGCATGGCGTCGCTGCGCAGGTTTTCCAACAGCAGGCGGTCGATTCCCTCGCCGTTCCGGTCGGCGTAATCGGCCATCTCCAGCAGTACGCGGGAGTTCTGAAAGATCACCCACAGGCCTTTGGGGCCCTCCAGGCGTTGCCAGACATCGTCGCAGGTGGCGTCAAGGCCCTCTTTCCAGAGGAATTGATCGCTCACGGCGTGGGCGCTCCAGTCGGGGCGCAACTGGGCCAGAAGGGAATCCCAGGATTGAGCATTGTGCCGGTGAGCACGCCTGTGCCAGCAGCCCAGGTACCAGGCCAGCGCCGCGACGGTGGCAATTTGCAGTAGGGAGAGAATCATCGCCGATCCTTGCGCCGGAGATTCCGGTCGTCGCGCCAGAGCCACTCACCCGGACGAGACTTTTCCGCATTTAATAAGTAACACAAAAAACTGTACTTTTGTGTGGGAAAAAGCGCACTAATTTTCAAAACAGAAAAAAACGCTGACCCAATAGACCAAAACCCCCAAATAACTGGCTGCGGCCGCCTCGTCCAACAGATGATACGCGGTTCCCGGCGTTTGCCGGGTGTGGATAAGATGGACGGCCAGCGAGACCAGCGCATAGAAACCCAGGCCGCTGGCGATGCGCAGCGAGGGCGGGGGCCAGCGCACGGTTTGCAGGCTGCTCCAACAGATCAAGGCCAGCACGGCGGCCAGAAAGACCACGGCAGAGAACTGCTGCAGGCGAACGAGAATAAGGCCCAACAGGGTGAGATCGCTGCCGATGCCCCAGTGCGGTACGCCCCAAAGAGAAACCAGGGCCAGGGCGAAGAGCAGGAGGTAGATGCTGCGGTGGGGCAGGCGCCAGCGGTTGTGGCGCTGCAGGGATCGGCCTAGCTCGACCAGAATTGCCAGGCGCAAGAGCAGGTCCAGGCTGGCCTGAAAGAGATAGATTTCCAGGTACGCGCCTGGCCAGAAGCGCTCGAGCAGGATGGCCGCGGTGTCGGAACAGAGGCTCCAGAGGATATAAAAGACGAAGACTGGATGGCTGCGGCCGACACGCCTCCCCAGCAGCACCAGAGCCAGCAGCGCCTCCACTCCGAGCCCAACCGATTCCAGGGCGCTATCCACGTTCACGCCGGCCCGCCTTCCCGCATTTCTCGCAGATTCTCACTGCTCCGCCCATCCACCTGTTCATGGGCGGGAACGCGGGCGCGGTTTCTCCGCCAGCACCGAGGCCAGCGCCAGACGCCCGGCGTGCGCGTTTCCGGCAACAGCCAGCAGGAACTGCTGCATGCGCGGCGTGAACGGCCTCCGCTCCGGCTCCTCCTGGGCAAAACAGAAGATCCAATAAGCCAAGGAACAGATGTAGCTGGCGACAACGATTTCGTTCAGTTGGCCAAAACCGGTTTGAGTGGTTTGGCGAGATTGAAGAAATGCCACTGTTAGGCTCACAAAAGAGCAAAAACCGAGACCTGTTGCGACTTGTAATTCCCGATTTCGCCAACCAATAGCAAGCATCTGACTGCAACCAGTCAACACAAGAAAGACAAGTAAGCGTAAAATTGCGTCAGTTTGCTCCATGTGAATCAGGGTCTGTCCACCCCGAGAAAGGATGCCGAGGTGATTACCACCGGTTATCGGCCAAATTACCGCACCCGCGATAAGTATCGCAGAGACCAGAATAAACATCATTTGACGAGTAGCAAAAAACCTGAATGGACGTAGGATCGACCATGCAAGCTCGATCAGAATGAGGATCTGCAAGACAGAATCAAAAAGGTTGGCGCAAAGATAAGCAGTTAAATAATGGCGTGGTAGGTAGCGCAAAACGAGGAAGCTTCCCAGATCGGAAACAAATGCCCAAGCGCAATAAAAGCAAAAAAACGGCAATACCCTCCATGTCCGTTTCATAATCAACGGAACAAGGATAAGCGCTTCGCAAGCACCACCCAGAAGCCAAAGCAAGTTGCTAAGAGTCATTACTTCTTCCTGGCGGCATCAAAGGAACCTCTGAATCAGCCAATTCTGAATGGACAAGACTTCAGTCGTGCCTATAACGGCCGCAAAAATCAATGGCAATTTAGCCCCTGAGAGCATTCAGGGCCGGAAGAATTTACCGAATCATAGCTCCAATAGACCTCCATGACAAATCGATGCCAGAGAGCGAACCGGGAACGCGCGCTTCTCCGCCTCTCCGTATTGTTCGCCTCATCTTGCGCAAGAACCAGATTGTGGGAAGAGTTCGCAGGTCACCTCGCCTGTGGGCCAAGTGGCGGAACAGGTCCCATGGGGATCGATGCGAAGGAGTGCTGTGGGCCAAGTGGCGGAACAGGTCCCATGGGGATCGATGCGAGGGAGTGCTGTGGGCCAAGTGGCGGAACAGGTCCCATAGGGATTGCGAATGCCGCTTCGGTGGCAAACAGAAGAATTGAAACGAGGAGGAACTTGTTCAACATGTTGTTTTTCATCGTTGGCTCCAGATCAAAGGGAATAAAGTTTTGCAACGAAAGATTACCCGAAATGCACAGATCTCGCTACCACAAAATACACAAATGTGTAAGTTTTTTGGACACTCGGGCTCTGTTCGAGGGCTGAAAGGGGAATCCGGAAGCGTGTCACTCCCGAAATTGCCGGGGAAATACGCGGCAATTGGTCCCTGGGCGCAGGCTCACCGGGGCGGGCAAGGCGAGGGTACCAATTGGGTTCCGGGCAGGGTGCATGGTGGATTCTCCGGCGCGCGGCGTGTTCGGTACGATGATTTTGATGCCTGTCTTGCCTCGGCAGGTTGTTCCAGCTTGCAGCGTACTATAGAATGGATTACTTTGAAACAACCCCGGTGGGCCGTAATGAACGGGAGTGGCCGTTCTCGCGGCGGCCGGACAACCTGCACTTTTGGAGATCGGGCCATGCTTACTGCGAATACCGGGTCCCTGTCTTCTGCTCCTCCCGCTGCGCCCGTGCCCAGCCGGCAGGAAGTGCGTTGCGCGGTGCGCTTTCCGATCGAGTTGCCGGTTTTGCTGGCGGCCAATCGCGAAGAGTTTCCCGCCCGCACCGAGAATGTCTCCGCCAGCGGTGTGCTTTTCTCTTTGGACCGGCCGCTGCAGGCCAAACAGGGCATTCGTTTCTCCCTGCGTATGCCCGGTGTTGTATTGGGTACCCCCCGCGATGTTCTGGTTCACTGTGCGGGGCGTGTGGTACGCTGCTCTCTAAGCCAAAAACAATATCTGGCTGCTGCCACCATCGACGAGTATCGCTTCGTGGAACAGTGACAGCGCAAGGTGGCCGGGCAGTAGCCGACATATGGAATTCTTGGACGAAACATCCGAAAGCGAAGTACTCGATGCGGTGACGCAGCCAGGGGCGGTCAGAATCATTCTGGCCGACTCGCAGGCCATCTATCGCGTTGGCATCCGCAAGGTGCTGGCGCTGGAAGACGATCTGCGCGTTGTGGCGCAGGCGGATTCGCTGGAGAACCTGCGCGCCGCCATCGAACGCTTTCCCTCCGACATTGTCCTGCTCGAGGGCGGACTGCTCACTGGCACAGCCAATGCGATTCCCGAGCTGCTGCGTTTTGCGCCGGACGTCAAGCTGATTGTGCAGGCCGCGGTAGCCGATGAGAACCAGACGGTGGATCTTTACCGCCGCGGGGTGCGCGGCATCATCTCCCGCTCCATCTCGCCCGACCTGCTGGTGCGCTGCATTCGCCGCATCGCCGCCGGAGAGACCTGGATCGACAATCAGGCGGTGAATTGGGTCATCGAGGCCTATCGCGCCCAGGCTGCGGCCTTGGTCAGCCCCCGCACCCAGCCCAAGCTCTCGCCCAAGGAGATGGCCATTATCAGTTGCATCACCCAGGGCAAGCGCAACAAGGAGATCGCCTTCCAACTGGGCACTACCGAGCAGGTCATCAAGAACTATCTGCGCAAGATCTACGACAAGCTGGGGGTCAGCGACCGCCTGGAACTGGCGCTCTATTGCCTGCACAACAAGATCATCCAGACCGACGCCGACGAGGAATCCGTAGCCCAGAAGCTGGTCGAGCAGTAGAACCGATTCTCCCTCGAAAGTGCAAATGAAACCCCAGGCCATTCAAGGCGCTGGGGTTTTTCTTTGCCGTCTGTCGCGGTCATCCAGAAATGAGTGAGGAGCACCGGGCAGTCTCGACAGGAGCCTGAAGGTGGGGCTTGCGCGCCGCTTCCAGCAGTTGGATCAACACGGCCACCGCGCTGTCTTCCATGTGACCGAGCAGTTCGCCGGGGATCTCTTCGATCACCGGGTCCATCCGCCCAAGCAGATCCAGGCCGGCGGGGGTGATCTGGGTCCACACCACGCGGCGGTCGGCGTTGTCGCGCTGCTGGCGGACAAAGTGAAGAGCCTTGAGACGGGCGAGCAGGCGGGTAATGTCGGGAACGGCGGTAATCATGCGGCAGCCAATGGCTGAGCAGGTCAGACCGTCCGGCTGCGCGCCGCGCAGAATGCGCAGCACGTTGTACTGCGTCGCGGTCAGGCCCCAGCCGCGCGTCTTCAGGTGGAAGGCGCGTTGTAGGCAGTCGGCGCTGCGCAGCAGGCTGAGAAAGGCTTCCTCGCGCGGGCTGGAAAAGGGGCGCTCCTGCACGATTTCAAGTTTGAGGCTGGTCATCGGCAGTCTCCCGGTTCTAGCACTGTAACTGCATGAATTGGTCAAGCCAGGATTGTAGCTCTGGCCTCCCGGCCGGCCATCGAGCGGACGTCTTCGCCCGCACTTCTCCAAGAGCGATTACCGGATCACGCGGTCTGGATACTCGTTTGTTGCAGGCGGCAGGCAGGTGCAGCCTTCCGCCCTGGATTGAAGGTGCTTTGCCGCGCTCAGCCTGCGCTCCCCTCCTCCGGGTGAGGAAGGAGGGGCGCGAAACGTTCCTGCGCAGCGCCGGAAACGGCTTTACTGCTTGACGACATCCAGTTCGATGGTCAGTTTGACCTCATCGCTGAGAATCGCGGCGGGAAAGCTGGAACCGACGGCAAAGGCCGTGCGGCTAATGGTGGTGGTGGCGGAGAATCCCGTGTGCAGTTTGTGGTCCATGGGGCTCTCGACCGGTGCGCCGTCGGTTTCCACCTCCAGAACCACGGGCTTGGTGACGCCGTGCAGGGTGAGAGTACCGGTGACCTTCAAATTCGAGCCGTCGCGGGTCACGCTGGTGCTGGTAAAGGTCGCGGTGGGGAATTTGGCTACATCGAAAAAGCTGTCGGTCTTGAGGTGGTTGTCGCGGGCCGGCTCGCCGGTATTCACCCCGCCCACGTCGATGGTGGCGTTGACGGTGGACTTGGTTACATCCGCATCGTTGTAAACGATCGTCGCGTCCACCTTGCCGAAGCGGCCATGGACGTTGGAAACGCCCAGGTGCTTGATGCCGAAATCGACTTCGCAGTGGGCGGGATCGGACTTCCAGGTGGAGGTTTGAGCCATAGCCAGGGGAGCGACCAGGGCGAGAACGGCGGTAGCAAGGACAAAACGTTTCATGGAAAATCCTTTCGGTGCAGGGCACGAGGGCCGGGGTGGTGTGGCAGCCGGGGGGAGGAGCGGCTGAGCGCGGAGGATACGGGGAAGCCGGCGAATCTCCGCGAAATCTCTTCTGCACATAGGATGCGGAGGAAAAGTATTCGTTGCAACAAATATTATTGGGAATTGAAGAGGCCGTTTTCGTCTGGTGGGCGTGAAGCGCTGTCCCTTGTACGGGGCTCCGAGGGCGTCTTCTGCCTGCATTCCCAGTGCTCAAACGCCAGGCTAACCAGCATTGCGCTTACCATGCGGTGTTAGGGCAGACCCACGGCGCGGTGTTTCAGAAGACCCCGGACTAGTCACAAGTCCCTCGTCCCTCTCTTGATACACTCGAAGTGCATGAGCAGCCTCCAGGAATCGATCGAACGCCACTTTGCCGCCGGCGCCGCAGCCGTCTCCGACCCTACTGCACTGACCGGCTTTCTCGCCTTGCGCGCGGCTCTGGAGTCTGGAGAACTGCGCTCGGCCTCGCCCGACGCCGCGTCACCCACCGGCTGGAGGGTCAATGCCTGGGTCAAACGCGGTATTCTGCTCGGCTTCCGCCTGGGAGTACTGGAGGCGCTGCCTGCCGGTAGCCTTTCCTTTGTGGACAAACACACCTATCCGGCGCGGCAGTTTACCGCCGCCGACGGCATTCGCGTAGTGCCCGGCGGCTCTTCGGTTCGCTCTGGAGCGTTTGTGGCCCGGGGAGTGGTCCTCATGCCGCCCATGTACATCAATGTTGGCGCGTATGTGGACGAAGGCACGATGGTAGATTCGCACGCCCTGGTGGGCAGTTGCGCGCAGATCGGCAAGCGCGTCCACCTGAGCGCGGCGGCGCAGATCGGCGGGGTGCTGGAGCCGGTCAACGCCAGCCCGGTGGTGATCGAAGACGATGCCATGGTGGGCGGCAATTGCGGCGTCTATGAGGGAACCATCGTCCGCCAGGGCGCGGTGCTGGCTCCGGGGACGATTCTCACCCGCGGCACACCGGTCTACGATCTGGTCAAGGGAGAGGTTTTGCGCGCCACAGCGGAGCTGCCGCTGATCGTGCCCGCCAACGCCGTGGTGGTTCCCGGCTCGCGCGCCGTCAGCCGCGGCAAGGGCCAGGAGTGGGGCTTGAGCCTCTACGCTCCGGTCATCGTGAAATATCGCGATGAAAAGACCGATCTGGCCACCACGCTGGAAGACCTTTTAAGGTAATCATCGACATTTTCAATCAATTCCACATCCATGCGCCGCCGTCTGGGTGCAAGAGGCGCACGCCGTGGATGCTCAGGCGGCCATAGCGTCGCCGACGCGAATCTCCACGGCCGCTCCATCCGCTTTCTGAAGATAGGCAACCACTTCCAAAAGACCGCGGGCTTGGGGATTCCCTTCCTGGCTCAACATGCGCATCAAGCTCTTGGGGGAACGTCCCAAAACTCCGCCCAGTTGGATGAAGCCCATGGTGCCGTTGATGTACTCGCGCAGCGTCATTTTGGCGGAATCCAGATCCCCTGCCAGCATGTCCTGGATGGCTTCACCGAGGAAGGCGCGGCGAAATCGCTGGTCCCGCAGATCCTCCATCACCGATTCTCTAAAGCTCTTCGTGAGCGGCATCTTTCCTCTCCTTTTGCGCGGCTCGCTTGCGCTTTTTGTACTCTGCCCACAACCAACGCGCCCGTTGAATATCGTCGTCCTGTCGCCGCTTTGTGCCGCCAGCCAGCAGGATCACGAGTTGTTCCCCATCTTGCCCGAAGTAAACCCGGTAGCCTGGCCCAAAATCGATCTTCAGCGCCGAAACGCCTTCGCCCTCGGGTTTCACTCCGGAGAAGTTTCCGCCGCCCAACCGCAACACCGATTTAGCGATTCTGGCTTGAACAACCAGATCCAACTGCACGACCCATTCCCGGTAATGGTTGTGTCCGCGCGCATCGATGTATTGTTCCAGTTCGATGTTCACATCAACATGGTGGCCCCGGCGTTACCATTCGTCAAGAATAATCCAGTGAGGTGCGATGGATTTCCATCCATCGCCTCCTATTTCCCGTTTTGCCCAATCAACCCTACCCCTTGCTGGGTGGTTTGAGGCCGAGTTCGCGCATGGCGATTTGCAGGTCGGCCCAGGCTTCCTTTTTCTGGCGGGGGTCGCGCAGCAGGAAGGCGGGATGGTAGGTGACGATCAGCTTGCTGCCGCGGTAGGAGTGAATCCGACCTCGCAGACCGGCCAGCGGCTGGCGCAGGCCGAGCAGCCAGGTGGCCGCCGTCGCGCCCAGCGCCACCAGCACCTCGGGGCGGATCACGTCGATCTGGCGGAAGAGGAAGGGCGTGCAGGTGGCCGCCTCCTCAGGCTCGGGAACGCGATTGCCGGGCGGGCGGCATTTGACCACGTTGGCGATGTAGACCTGATCGCGGCGCAATCCCATGGCGGCGATCATGTTGTTGAGCAATTGGCCGGCCTTGCCCACAAAGGGCAGGCCTTGTGCGTCTTCGTCGGCTCCGGGGCCCTCGCCCACGAACATCAGGCGGGCCAGCGGATCGCCGTCGCCGAAGACGAGCTGGTTGCGGCCGGTGTGCAGGGCGCAGCGGGTGCAGTCGCCGATCTCGTCGCGAATCTGTTGCAGGGCGGCGGCGCGCTGGGCGGGAGGAACGGCGGCGGCAATGGCGGGCGGGGCGGGAAGTGGCTTGCGCGGCGGAATCTCAGCCTCCTGAAAAAACGAGGGTGGGGATGCAGGCGAAATATTCTGGTAAGAATCGAGAGGCACAAGATCGTCGTCCGCCGAAACTGAGACGGGAACTGGTGGCGTGGCGTGTGGGGCGGCGAAAAAGGGCGAAGTCTCCGCAGAGCTGCCCTCAGGGGCTGAAGCCCGGTCGCTTGTTTGGGCCTGATCGGCACGACTAAAGTCGTGCCCCTTCAAAACCCGACATTCATCCACATCGCCCGTTGGCTTGGCCTGATCGGCACGACTGAAGTCGTGCCCTTTCAAAACCCGGCTTTCAGTTGTATCTTCCGCAGGCACGGGTGGGTTCTCTTCTGTGGCTTGCCGGGCGGCCTGGCCAGCCGCCTCCCATTCCGCCACTTTGGCAGGGTCCAGCGGCCGAGCGTAGAAATCCGTCAGCCCGAGTTCGCGGTAGAAGCGGACGCGGTCGAGCAGAGCTTCACGGGTTGCGGTGTCGAGCGGCAAGAATTCTGCTCCCTTACTCCCATTACTCTATGATCAACTGCCGGCGATCGGCTTTGGTTTGCTGCAGAACACGGTCCTGGCGGGTCTTTTGGTCTTCGATGCCGCCCAGCTCCACCATCAGCGTGCGGGGGCGGCGCAGGGTCAGGATCTCGTCGAGGATGCGGTCGGCCAGCTCCCGCTTGGGCATCTCGGGCAGCTCGATGGAGGTAGACAGCGTGAGGAAGGTGGCGGCGTTGTTGTCGCTGTCGAAGCCGATGCCGTCGCCCGAAACGTCGTTGACCACAATAGCGTCGGCGCCCTTGCGCAGCAATTTGGCGCGGCCGTTCTCCATGCTGTTTTCGGTCTCGGCGGCAAAACCGACGATGAGCTGACCGGGACGGCGGCGGCGCACCACTTCAGCCAGAATGTCTTCGGTGGGCTCCAGTTCGAGGGTCAGCGGGCCGCTGCGCTTGAGCTTCCGGCCGCTGACGGCGGCGGCGCGGTAGTCGGCCACGGCGGCGGCCTTGACCACCAGGGTGGCTTCACCCATGCGTTCCAGCACCGCGGTGCGCATCTCATCTGCGGTGGTGACTTTGATCGCCTCGCAGTGCGCGGGAAGGTGCAGCGACGAGGGTCCACTAATCAGAATTACCCGTGCTCCGCGGCTGTGCGCGGCCTCGGCCAGCGCGTAGCCCATCTTGCCGCTGGAGCGATTGCCCAGAAAGCGCACCGGGTCCAGCGCTTCGCGGGTGCCTCCGGCGGTGACCAGCACCACTTCACCGGCCAGATCGCGGCGGTTGCCGACGACGTTGAGAACGGCTTGCACGATCTCCGCCGGTTCGGCCATGCGTCCCGCGCCGACCACTCCGCAGGCCAGTTCGCCCACCCCCGGCTCGACCACCCGCACGCCGCGCCGGCGCAAAATCTCAAGATTGGCCTGGGTAGCGGGATGCTGCCACATATTCACGTTCATCGCCGGCGCCACCAGCACCGGAGCCTGAGTAGCCAGATAGAGCGTGGAGAGAAAGTCGTCGGCGATGCCGTGAGCGAATTTGGCCAGAATGTTGGCCGTTGCCGGCGCTACCACCAGCCCATCGGCCCATTGCGCCTCGCCGATGTGCTCGATGGCCGAATCGTAGGCGCTGGCGCCGTCTTCGTCGAAGAGGCCGGTGATGACCTTGTGGCCGGTCAGCGAGGCAAAGGTCAGCGGTTGAATGAACTTGCCGGCGGCCTCGGTCATGACCACATGCACCTCGATCGCCTCTCGCTGCAAGGCGCGCACCAGTTCCGCCGCCTTGTACGCCGCAATGCCCCCGGAAACACCGACTGTGACTCGCATAGAGAGATTGTACTTGGTTCGAGAAATAGGGAACGAGGGAACAATGAGGGAACAAGGGAACGAGGGAACAAGGGAATAGGGGATAGAAGAGAACGAACAGAGGGCGGAGTGCGCGAATCTGCGCAAGACGGAGTCGCTCCGCCAGAGGACCGGGCGGACAGAGCGGAAGAACGGTGCGGCCTTAGCCGAGAATAGGAATGCCGGCCTCGCCCACCAGGGGCTTGACGACCGGTTTGTCTTGCTTGACGTAAGCGATCTTGCCCGCTTCCACCTCTTCCTGGGCGATGCGGCAGGCCTTGGTCGACAGGGTGGGGATCAGCGACTTGGAGCCACTCTGCAACTGCCGGGCGCGGCGGGCGGCGACCAGAACTTTGCGATAGTTGGAGTCGAATCCGGTCTCAATCGTCATCGGAATCCTCGTCGAAGTTAAGCTGCTGCTGGGGATCGTCCCCTAGAATACCAAAAGCCTCGAGGACCGGTCTGAGCCGCTCCTGCGCGTTGGCCTGACGGCATCCGGCGGCAACCTCCAGCACGCGGTGCGAACGGTAGGCGATGGCCTCGCCGTTGCGATAGAAGCGCTCGGCCAGAACGATGGCCTCCAGTTGCGCGACCGCGCGGTCAAGAATGTCGTTGACCAAAATATAGCTGTACTCTCTGTAATTCTCAATCTCCTTGCTGGCTTCGCTGAGGCGACGATAGAGTTCGGACTCGTTGACATGACCTTCGGCGCGGCTGCGGTTGCGCAGGCGGGTGCGCAAGACCTTGGGAGTGGGGGGCAAAACAAAGATGCTCACCGCCTCGGGGAGCGTGGCGCGCACCTGCGCAGCGCCTTGCACATCGATGTCCAGCAGCAGATCGTGGCCGGCCAGACGCGCCTCTTCCAGGTTGCGCCGGGCGGTGCCGTAGTAGTGGCCGAAGACTTCGGCGTGCTCCAGAAATTCGCCGTCCGCGACCATGCGCTCGAACTCCTCGCGGGTGGTGAAGTTGTATTCGCGGCCATGCTGCTCCGAGCCGCGCGGGGGGCGGGTGGTCCAGGAGACGCTGAACTCGATGCCGCTCAACTGCTTGCGGACCTCGCTGACGAGTGTGCTCTTGCCCGATCCGGAGGGCGCCGAGATGATAAAGAGAATGCCTGCCACGGTGCGTATGTCCTCAAAAGGTTCTATCGGCCGGTTTGCCGTTTTTATTGAGAAACACCGGCTCGATTTGCTTGGTTAATTCGGCCCAAAACCGGGCGGCGCTGTGCTCTCAGTTCTCAGTTGTCAGTTGTCAGTTGTCGGTTCTCAGTTCTCAGTTCCCTGTTCCCAGTTCCCTACTCGAGGTTCTGAATCTGCTCGCGGGCTTTTTCGATCTCCGACTTCATGGCCAGACCCAATTCGGTGATGCGGGTTCCCTTGCCGCTCACGCTGCCGGTTTTGGAGAGCATGGTGTTGGCTTCGCGGTTCATCTCTTGCAGCAGGAAGTCGAGCTTCTTGCCCATCTCGCCGCCTGCGGTGAGCAGTTCGCGGAAGTGGCCGATGTGGGTGGTCATGCGCGCCAGTTCCTCGGCGATGTCGCTGCGCTCGACGATCACCGCAACCTCTTCGAGCAGCCGCTGGCGGTTGAACTCGGAGCCAACGGCCGCCTCCAGCCGCTGCGCCAAGCGCTCCTGGTGGCGCTGCTCGACCTCGGGCCGCAGCTCGGCGACGCCCGCGGTGGCCTCGGCCAGACGGTCCAGCGTGGTGTGCAAGACAGCTTCCAGCGACTCGCCCTCGCGGGCTCTCATCATCTTCAACTGCTCGAGCAGCGGGACGATCTGCTCGCGTACGCTGGCGGAGAGGATCTCCGCATCCTCGTCGCCGGTCGAGCGGCTGTCGGGCTGCAAGGCGCCGGGCAGGCGCAGGGCGGCGTTCAGGTCCGGCTGGCCCTCCAGGTTGTAGTCGTAACTGGCGGCGTTGAAGGCCTCGACATAGGCGGCGATCAGTTCGCGATTGTAGCCGGCCTTCTGCGGACCCGCACGGTCGACGGAAAGCGTCAGCTCGACGTGGCCGCGGATGAGGTTGTCTTTGAGCGCCTTGCGCAGATCCATCTCCAGCGCGTCCAGGCCCGAGGGCAGGCGCAACTGCACGTCGAGAAAGCGATGGTTCACGCTCTTGATGCTAAGCGTGTAGCTGAGCTGATCGTTGACGCGCACCTGCGAGCGCGCAAAGCCCGTCATGGAGTAGATAGACATTCTTTTTCTCTTCCTCGTGCTCTACCTGACTGCTTGGAACCTATCTCCATGAGTATATTCCGGCGATGGGGAAGCGCCTGTGACGGCGGCGCAGCTGATTGGTTCCCATCAAAGCAGGATGCGTTGATTGGGTTGCAGGGTGAACGCCTGCGCAGGCTTGCCGGCAACGCGCAGGACGACCTTTTGCGGCTCTTCTACGATGCCCAGCAGCGCTTGCAATTTGCCGGTTTTATCGGTAACCAGCCGCGCCGCGCCGCCCTCGATGCGAGCCAGCACTGCGCCCGCCAGCGTAATCTCCGCACCCCGCATATCGTAGTGCAGCCGCGCCTCGCGGCCGGCGTCGGTCTTCACGCGGAAGCGCGCCGACTCCGCCGCCGGATGCTGGGGGCGAACATTCCAATACAGCGCCTCCGGCTCTTCGCAGACTCCTGCCAGACGCCAGGTGGAGTCCATCATCACCAGCGCGCAGGGCGAGTAGTTAGGCGCATCTTCGACGGTAAATGTTCCCGTCAGTGGGTCGATCTGCTGGCGGAAGGTCCCATCGCGCGAGATCGCCTCGCACCAGCGATCGAGCAGCACGCCGTATTCCGCTGCGCGGTTGTAGTGATCGAACCAGCGGCCCGCGCGCAGCGCCGTCAGCGCCTGCGCAGCACCGCCCCAGGAGTTGCGCGGAATGGGGCGTACGAAGGCCGCATCGTCCAGCGCCACCGAGGGCAATGGATACGGCGCCCAGAATGCCTTGGGGTTGTGAATCTGCCGCTGCCACAACTGGTCGAAGAGCGCTTGATCGGGAACGTGCTCGGCGCAGACGCGGGTGAGGATCTCGCTGCGAATTCTGATGAAGCGATTCTGCGCGTCAAGATCGTAGAAGGCAGCATCCTCCGCCGCATACAAACGGGAGAGGATCAGGCCGCGGATCTTCTCCGCGCTCTCGCTCCATCGCTCTGCATCCGCGTTCTTTCCCATCGCCTTGGCCATCGCCGCCAGGGCCCGGCGCGCGCCATAGACCGTCGCTGAGAGGTCGGGACAAAGCCGGGGCAGCGAAGGCAAAGGTGGACACTGCTTGGCATCGCGATTGGGGCAGCGGTCGGGAATGCCTGCCCAGCGCGGGCTGTTGTCGTTGCCCGTGTCGTAGGTGCAGAAGCCTTCGATCAACCCCGTGCCGCGGGTGCTCCGGTAGCGCATCAGCCACTCGTCCCAGCGGGAGGATGCGCTGTAGGCGGCGTGCAGCAGCTCGTCGTCGCCCGTGGCCTGGGCCAGTTCCCAGGCGGTGGCGGCAATCGGCACGACCATCTGAATCTGCCCGAAGCCGCTCTCGGTGACTTTGATGTTGGCAGGGATTTGCCCATCGGCGCGCTGCAGAGCGAAGAAGGCTGTGTGGCTGTTGCGAGCCACGTCGGGACGAAACTTGCGATAAACCAGTGCCTCGTGCGGGCCGCACTCCATCCAGATGCCGTTGTACGACGATCCTTCGATGAGCACCGGCCGGTCATATTGCGGCATGGTCCGCACATTGGCGGCAAGCACCGCCAGGGCGCGATCGTAGGCGCTCTGCCAGCGGAGGTTGGCGGTGGTGAACTGCGGCGCTGCTTCAACGTGAGACGAAGACGCCAGCACGCCCGCGGCCCGTGCCGCCAGCAAGGCCCCCGCGCTGCGCGTGATGAATTGACGCCGATTCATTTCCGTTCTCTTCTCTGCGCGCTGCGCATATCCAGGACCACTAATCGCATTGGCACGTACAACAAACGCTTCTCCGGTAAACGGTATGAGTCCCTAGGTCTCTGAGCGCATGAACTTGAATTTCAGTTCCTTCCATCCCCGGTCTCAAAATCGAGACCGGGGGCACCCTCAGTGGTTCAAGATTATGCGGTCAAAGACCGAGTCCCTTAGTCCCTTAATCCCTTAGTCCTTAGTCCCTAGTCCCTCAGTCCCTGTTCCCTTGTTCCCTCGTTCCCTGCTCTTCCGGCACGTTCATGAACTGCAATTGATAGAGGCGCTGGTAGGTGGGCGAGGTGGTCAAAAGCTCTTCATGAGGGCCGATGGCGGTGATGCGGCCGTCTTCGAGCACGGCGATGCGGTTGGCGCGGCGAATCGTCCCCAGCCGGTGGGCGATCACCACGGTGGTGCGGTTCTGCATGAGGTTGGCCAAGGCAGCCTGCACCAGCGACTCGCTCTCCGCATCCAGCGACGAGGTGGCCTCGTCCAGAATCAGGATGGGCGAGTTCTTGAGGATGGCGCGGGCGATGGCCAGCCGCTGCCGTTCTCCGCCGCTGAGGCGGAAGCCCTTTTCGCCGATCACCGTATCGTAGCCCTGCGGCATATTCAGAATGAAGTCGTGGGCCAGGGCGGCGCGGGCGGCCGCTTCCACCAGCCCCACGTGAATCTCCGGCTGGCCATAGGCGATGTTGGCCCGCACTGTGTCGTTGAAGAGGATGGTCTCCTGGGTCACCTGCGCGACTTGACGGCGCAAGGAGCCCAGCGACAGTTCGCGCAGATCGTGGCTGTCAATGAGAATGCGCCCCGAGGTCACATCGAAGAAGCGCGGGATGAGATTCACCAGGGTTGACTTCCCTGCCCCGCTGGGTCCCACCAGCGCCAGCACCTCGCCGGCCTGCACCTCGAGATCGACGTGGTGCAGAATCTGGTGCTCGCCCTCTTCGGTCGAGTAGGAAAAGCCCACATCCTCAAAGCGGATGGAGTCGCGGAAGGTCTTCAGGACGATGGCATGGGGCCGCTCCTTCACATCGTCCTCGGCGTCGAAGAAACCGAAGATCGATGCGGAAGCGCCCATGGCCTGCTGGAAGCTGTTATAGAAGTAGGCGAACTTGCGCACCGGATCGTAGAGCTTGAAGAGCAGGATGATGAAGGCGCCGAACATGCCCATGGTCATGCGCTGGTGCAGGATCTCGTTGCGGCCGATCAGCAGCAGCAGAGCGATGGCGATCGCTCCGATCGAATCCATCAGCGGCGAACTGATGGACTGAATGCGCACATTGCGCAGGTTGGCGCGGAAGAGCCGCTTGGCCGCCTTTTTGAAGCGCAGAATCTCCCATATCTCGGTGTTGAAGGCCTTGACGATGCGGTTGCCGGTGACCGTCTCATGCAGGATGTTCTGAATCTCGGCCAGTTTATCCTGGCCGGTGCGGGTGCGGGTGCGCACCTCGCGGCCGATCTTGCGCGCGGAGGTGACCACCACGGGAATGAAGAGCAGCAGCGCCCAACTGAGGTGCCCGCCCATGCGGATGACGAAGAACAGGCCGACAACAAAGGTGAAGAACTGCTGCAGGAACTCGCTGATTACCGAACTGAGCGCAACCTGCACACGGTCCACATCGTTGATGAGCGTGGAGAGGATGGTTCCGGTGGGATGCTTGTGAAAGAAGCTCGAGGAGCGGCGCAGCGTGGCTTCGTAGAGGTGATTGCGCAGATCGGTGATGGTGCCGAAGCCGGCATAGTTCACCAGATAGGTTCCCAGGTAATCGCAGATCCCCTTGACCAGCGTGGCGATGACCAGAGAAAAGGCCACCACCGTCCAGGCGTTGTGCATGTGCAGAAACGGAGGAATCACCCGGCGCAGATCGAAGTGCCAGGGGCTGTTGAGCACGCCCAATGTGATGGGGCCTTCAGGCGCGTCGGGCCTGAGCACCTGATCGAAGATGGGCTGAAAGAGCAGGGTGCGGAAGGTGTCCAGCACCCCCACCATGGCCAGCAGCAAAACCCCGGGCAGGGCTTGCAGCCAGTAGGGCAAGACGTAACGCAAGAGGCGAACAGAGCGCGTCATGCCGGTTGACCTGCCTGACGGAAACACATTTTCGCGGCAAATGCCGGATCAAACCACGGGGATGGAGCGCGGAGCCTCATCCCCATATTGTATCTGGCCCCTGCGCTGCAACAGGCGGGTGGTGGAGTAGCCGGCGACGGTGGGAACGATGCGCACCTCACCGCCCCAGGAGAGGACCTCACCAGCGCCCACGACCGTCTCGATCTGGTAATCGCCGCCCTTGACCAGCACGTCGGGTTGGATGGACCGAATCAGTTCCAGCGGGGTAGCTTCTGGAAAGACGACGACGGCATCGACGGCGGCCAGCGCAGCCAGCACCCGCGCCCGCTCCTGCTCGCCGACAATGGGCCGCGCCGGGCCCTTGAGAGCGCTCACCGAGGCGTCGCTGTTGATGGCCACCACCAGCCGGTCGCCCATGCGGCGGGCCTGCTCGAGCAGAGTGATGTGGCCGATGTGCAGCAAATCGAAGCAACCGTTGGTGAAGGCGATGCGCTCGCCGCCGGCTCGCCACAGCGCGGCGCGGCTGGCCAGTTGAGAGCGGGTCAGCACCTTGTCCTCGCCATGCAGGGCGATCTGTGGCTGGAGCGCGGCCAGCAGTTCGTGCTTCTCGACCGGCACGGTACCCACCTTGCCCACCACGATGCCGGCGGCCACATTGGCCAGTTCGACGGCGGTTTCCGGCTCCAGGCCGCTGGCCAGAGAGAGAGCGAGCACGGCGATCACTGTATCGCCCGCGCCGGAGACGTCGAAGACCTGGCGGGCCACCGACGGGGCCAGAAAGCGGCTGCCGGAGCGCAGCAGCGCAATGCCCCGCTCGCTCAACGTCGCGGTCAGAAACTCCAGGTCGAGGCTCTTCACCAGCGCCTGCCCTGCCGTCAACACCGGTTCCAGTTCATGAGTCGTGCTGTGCAGCGCCGCGGCAAGTTCGTGCAGATTGGGGCAGATGGTGGTGGCGCCGCGGTAGCGGGAGAAATCCGCACTTTTTGGGTCCACCAGCACCGGGATGCCCTGGCGGCGGGCCGCCTGAACGATTTGCCGGCAGATGGTTGGCGTGAGGCCGCCCTTGGCATAATCGCTGAGCACCACCGCATGGCAAGCGGGTAGATGTTCATAGACCAGATCGATCAGCCGTCCGTAATCGTAGGGGGAACGCTCTTCCGGTCGTTCGCTGTCCAGGCGCAGCATCTGCTGACGGCCGCCCAAGATGCGCAATTTGCTAATGGTGGGGAAACCCGCGCTGGCGACAAAGAGCGGCGCGATGCCATTTTGACGCAGGCTCTCTTCCAGCAGCCGCCCGTCTTCGTCGCCGCCCGCGAAGCCGGCCACCAGGGCCTGCGCGCCCAGGCGGGTCAGGTTCATGGCCACATTGGCTGCACCGCCCGGCTGCGCGCTCCGGTGCGTGGCGCGCACCACCGGCACCGGAGCCTCGGGCGAGATGCGCCCCACCTCGCCCCAGATATAGCGATCGAGCATGACGTCGCCCACCACCAGCAGCCGCCGGGTGGACCAATCCTGCTCGATCTGGCGGATCGCCGCGTGCAATTGCCGGATCACAAGATCTCCAAAACCTGCATGGCCAGGTTGGGCGTCTCCCCCATCTCCGGCATCTCGGCCATGGTGAGCGCGGCCAGGGCGATCTCCCGCACCCGCTCTTCGGCCAGCAGCCAGTCCTGCTCGATCCAGTCGCAGAGCATGTGGCCGGCCAGGATGTGCGCCTCCTGGATGCGTGCGGTGTCGTGCGAAAAAACGCTGAAATGATGGTCGGCCAGCGGCGCCACTTTGCCGCCGTTAAATCCGGTGAAGGCCACCGTGGTCATGCGCATCGAGCGCGCCATCTCCAGCGCCGCAACCACGTTGGGACTGTTGCCGGAGGTGGAGATGCCCACCAGCAGATCGCCCGCCGCGCCCAGCGCTTCCACCTGCCGCGCAAAGACCTGCTCATAGCCATAGTCGTTGGCCACCGCGGTGAGAATCGATGAGTCGGTGGTCAGGGCGATGGAGGGAAGGCCGCGGCGCTCATGGCGAAAGCGGCCCACGATCTCCGCCGCCAGATGTTGCGCGTCGGCCGCACTGCCGCCGTTGCCGCACCAGAAAATCTTGCACCCCCCGCGTAGCGCCGTGGCCATGCTGCGGGCGATGCCCAATAAGACCAGTTCCTGCTCCAGCACCCGGCGCACGACATCGAGATGCACGGCGATGGCCTTGGCAAAGACGCTCTCGGCTTCCGGCGCATGAGACATGCTTCCTCCACTTTCTGCTGCCGGATTAGAAGGGAGTAGACATGGTTTGGTTGTCTGAAAAACTGTTTTGTGGCGCAAGAAAGCATGGCTGGAAACGTCGCGAGGCAGATAACTCCCCGGTCGCTGACGGGAGATTGCGCACGCGCGCGCCCGCTTCTGTTGCTATCATGGCGGAGTGGACCATCGAACTGAGTTTTCTTTGCCGGCAAACACGGAGTTATCCCCCCAAAGCTCCCTGCAAACGGTCTTTCTCGACCGCGACGGAGTCTTGAACAAAAAGATGGCGGAGGGCTGCTATGTTACCCGGCGGGAGGATCTCCATCTTCTCGACGGCGTACCTGAGGCCATCGCCCGCTTGAATCGCGCCGGGGTCAGGGTGATCGTGGTCAGCAATCAGCGGGGCGTAGCCCGCGGCCTGATGACGGCAGCGGATGTGGAACTGATCCACGCCGCCTTGCAGGAGAGATTGAAGCCGCACGGCGCCCATGTGGACCGCTTCTACTTTTGCCCCCACGGCAAGGGCGAATGCACCTGCCGCAAGCCGCTGCCGGGGATGTTCGAGCAGGCCAGGGTTGATTTTCCGGAGATTGAAGCCGCCGCCAGCGTGATGATTGGCGACTCGCTCAGCGACATCGAGTTCGGCCGCCGCCTGGGCATGAAGACCGTCTTCATCGCAGGCAACCCCGAGCAGCAAAAGCCCGGCGCCGCCTCCGCGGGCGAGCGGGCCGACCTGCGCTGCGACTCGCTGTTGGAGGCCGTGCAGGGGCTGCTGCCGAAAAGCTAACCGCCCAGCGCGCGCATCGTGGCGAAGGTCTCCTTGATACCCTCTTCCAGACTGGTCATGGGCAGTGCGCAACCCAACTGCCGCAGTCCGCTCAGATCGGCCTCGGTAAAGTGCTGATAGCGGCCTTCCAGGTCGGCAGGCATGGGCGCATACTCGATGGCCGCCTCGCCCTGCAGCGACATCAGGCAGCGCGCCACATCGTTAAAGCTGCGGCTCACGCCTGAACCCGCATTGACCACACCTTGATAGAGCCGACGCTTCTGACCCGCAGCCGGCGCAAACGGCCCAAGCTGCGCGAAAAACATGTTGAGTTGGGCCAGATCGCGCACATAGACAAAATCCCGCCGCTGCTCGCCGTCGCCATAGCCGCCGCTGCCGGCAAAGAGCCGCACTTTGCCAGTCTCCTTCATCTGCCGGGAAAAGTGATGAATCACGCTGGCCATGCGTCCCTTGTGCTGTTCGCGCGGCCCGTAGACGTTGAAGTAGCGCAGGCCGGCGGCGGTGACCGGCGTCTGTCCCGATTGCAGACGGCGGCGCAGAAAGTGATCGAAGGCCAGCTTGGAGTAGCCGTAGACATTGAGCGGCCGCTCGTTCTCCAGGGTGGGCGTAAAGCGCCCCGGCCCACTCAACCCGTAGACCGCCGCGCTGGAGGCATAGACCAGCGGCGCATTCCAGCGGCAGGCAAAGGCCAGCACTTCCTTGCTGTACTGGAAGTTGTTGTCCATCATGTAGACGCCGTCGTCTTCCAGGGTGTTGGAGCAGGCGCCCTGGTGCAGGATGGCGTCGATGCGATTGACGCCCAGGGCGTTGTCGGCGATGGCGCGACGGAATTCGCGCTTGTCCATGAAGTCTGCATAGCGCGCCCCGTACAGATTCTCGAACTTGTTGCCGCTGGCCAGATGGTCGACCACCAGAATGTCGTCGAGGCCATGCCGGTTGAGTTCATGAACCAGGTTGCTGCCAATAAAGCCTGCGCCTCCGGTGACGATGATCATCTCGGTCGAACCTTCCTTTCCGCCGCCAGGTTCCCTCGTTCCCTATCCCAACACCCGCCTCACTGCTGCCTCCATCTCTTCCACGGTGATGGAGGTCAGGCAGCGGCGGGCCTCGGCATGGCATGTTTCCAGATTGCAGCCATGACACTCCGTTCGATGGTATTGGATCTGGTGGTGTTGCCCGGCGGGGAACCAGACGCCGGGCCGGCCGGCCGCGGAGAAGGCAATCACGCAGGGAACAGCAACGCTGGCGGCCAGATGCATCGGTCCGCTGTCGGGGCCGAGAAAGACCGCTGCCCGCTCGATCACTGCGGCGGTTTGCCGCGGGCTGAGTTTTCCGCAGAGATTGATGGCTGCTCCGGCCCACGTTGCCCCGGCGTAATCGGCAGCTTCCCCATCCTCGCGTGCGCCGACCAGGACCAGGCCATGTTGCGGATAGCGGGCGCGCAAACGCGTCAGCAGCGCGCGCCAATTCTCCTGTCCCCAGTCCTTGGCCTGCATCTTGGTGCCGGGGCCGCAGGCCATCAAGGGCTGGCCCTGCAAGGACGCCAGCGCCTGGGCGGCAACGGACTTTTCCGCGGCGCTCAAGCGCAAATCCCAATTGGCCAGGTCTTCGGGATGCGCATCGCCCAATACAGAGATTGCGCGCGCCAATCGCGCCGCTTCCGCCTCATAAAGTCCACTGGACGCATCGAATGGAGCGCGATAATCCCGAATCGAGGCGCCATAGCATCGATCGATTTCCTCCTTGCCGGGAAGACCGGCGATTCTGGAAATGCCGCACAGCCAGCGAAAAAATATGTGATCGCGGCGAACAGCCGTCTTACCGCGCACCATCGACAGATAAACCAACAGGTCGGGATGAAAGCGGCGAATCTCTCGCGCCAGCGCGCACAGTTTGCCAGGATTGCGGGTACCCACGGTGTAGCGCAGATAGCCATGCACCAGGCCGGAATCGCCCAGCACCGCAGCGGAGGCCGGCGCCTTGGCATGGACGGAAAAATTGGTCAACAGAAACCGTTCCGCGTCAGGATAGGTGCGCGCCAGCAGATGCAGGCAGGGCAGCGCCACAACTGTATCGCCCAGGCTGCCGAGACGATAGATCAGTATCCTGCGGACCCGCATGTCGGCGGGTGATTCTGGCCCTGGCGCAGTCGCCCCGTTCGGCGTTGTCAGGACGGAGTCCTTTTGCAAATCCGGCTCCTTGGTTGTTCCTTTATGCACCGCACACCGAAGCTGTGCCATAGAGGGCGCTGGCGTCACGGCTTCGCCTCCAACGGCCACTGCGCACCGAAAAGGCCATCGAATCCGCGCGGGTCAAACAGTTCCAATCCTGCGCCTGGATAAAAGGTGACTTCGCCGAATTTCACCGCCCCGGCAAGCGCGTAGAGATCGACACGAACGTAGGAGAAACCAGCGCCAATCAGTTCGGCTGTCGCAAGCATCTCGGGTAGCAGAGGTGGAGGGGGTACATCGAATGGAGCTTGGGGGTAGAGCAATCCAAAGGGCATCCGCTTCCACTGCCCGTCGTAAAAATTGCGGCGATGATCGGTGAACCGGTCCACATCCACTTGAATGGCAAAAACTTTTCCGGCAAAGGTATGGAACTTGTAGTCGACCAGTCCGTGCTCGCCGCCCTCGATCAACGGTTCGACCAACAGACGCGGTTGCACCTGGGAGTAGGCCCACTCCTCAGATGCCCGGTAATGGCGGTAACGCAGGAAGCGGCGCAGTTTACGGCGAATTCTCGGCTCGTCCTCGGGACGTCGTTCCATGAAGAGATTCGTCCCCGAGGCATGATTAGCCTTCACCACGCAGGGATAGGGAAGAGCGGAGAAATCGATCTGCTCCGGGTTGTCGAAGACCGCCAGGGTGGGAATGACAAACTCCGCGCCGAAGTGCCCCGCCATCTGCTCTTTGACGGCGATCTTGTCGATCAGGGCAGGCATTCTGGGGTCGCGATTATGGAGCTTGCTGTATGCGATTTTTTCGCTGAAGGTCCGGGGGTGCTTGAGATTGGGAAGCTGTCCATGGTAACGATAATGATCCACGACCACATGCCATCGGGTGGGAAGCGCGTCCCTCAATACCGTCCAGCAGGCTTTGAATAACGATCTGATCTCCATCTTCACAGTGCATGATCCTTTCAGCTACGGATCGCGCCCGCTGGCAGGCTGCGATCTTACGGGAAGATCGCGCCGATCCCTGAAAAGTTGGATTCACTGCCACTGCGAACAGTTGCCCGGCGCAGCCGCCCGCAAAGAAAGGAAGCCTGTGAGGTTTGATGCGGTCTCTCAGATCAAGACGCAGAGGTGCAACAACAGGTCCTTCGACTCACTGCGCTTGCTTAAGATGACATCGTTTTCGCGATGCTATCGTTTTGGCTCCGGATCAATAGCCACGCAGATCCACGATGGCCTTGAGGAGGTTCTCCGGCTGGGGCAGGATGGCGTCTTCCAGCAGCGGCTGATAGGCGACAAAGGTATCCATCGCCGCCACACGCCGGACCGGTGCGTCCAGATCCTGGAAGAGTTCGTCGCCGATGCGGGCGGCGATCTCCGCGCCGTACCCCCAACTGAGCATGTCCTCATAGGCCACGATCGCCCGGCTGGTCTTGCGCACCGAAGCGGCGATGGTCTCCCAATCGTAGGGACTGAGGGTGCGCAGATCGATCAGTTCCACCTCGATGCCGTGCTCGCGGTGGGCCCGCTCGGCAGCCTGCAGCGCGCGTGGCACCACCGCGCCATAGGTGATCAGCGTGATGTGCGCGCCGGGGCGAACGATCTTGGCCTTGCCGAAGGGGATGGCGAAATCCGGTCCGGGATAAAGCGCCCGCCCATAGGTCTCGCGGTAGAGCCGCTTGTGCTCGAGAAAGAGCACGGGATCGTCGCAGCGGATGGCGGTGCGCAGCAGTCCGTTGGCGTCCAGCGCATTCGAAGGAAAGACCACCCGCAGGCCGGGGATGTGGGTAAAGATGCTCTCGCCCGACTGGGAATGATAGATCGATCCGCCGGTCAGGTAGCCGCCGATGGGCACGCGAATCACCGCCGGCGAGGCCCAGCTTCCGTTCGAGCGCCAGCGCATCAGCGACAACTCATTGCGAATCTGGTGCATGGCGGGCCAGATGTAGTCGAAAAACTGGATCTCGACCACCGGCTTCATGCCCCGCACCGCGTAGCCCACGGCGCGACCCACGATATTGGCCTCGGCCAGTGGGGAGTTGAAGACGCGCTCGGAGCCGAACTCGGTTTGCAGGCCGTGGGTGAGCTTGAAGACGCCGCCCTTGCCCTTGACCTCGCTGAGCGCCTCGGCGCGGCTGGCGTCGGCCACGTCTTCGCCGTAGATGACGATGCGCGGATCGTGGCGCATCTCGTCGCGCAGGCAGGTAGTGATAAGGTCCGCCATGGTATGCGGCGCCTCAGGCTTGACGGCGGCTTCATCGGCCTTGACGGCGCTGGCTACCAGCGGCTGCTCGCTGGCGAAGGTTGCGCTGGTGGGGTCCAAATCTTCGGAGTAGACGTGCTTGGCGATCTCCGCCACCAGCGGCAGCGGCGCGGTCAGGGCGTGCTCGGCGGCCTCGGCCACTTCGCGCTCGACAGCGTGTTCCAGGGCGTTGATCTGCTCTTCGTCGAGAATGCCCTCGCGCAGCAGGCGCATCTGCATCTTGACCAGCGGATCGCGCAGCCCGTCGGCCTCGCGCTCCTCTTTCCCGCGATAGAGCTTGTCGTCGTCGGAGAGCGAGTGCGAGTAAGGCCGTAAGCAGTGGCCATGGACAAAAGCCGGTCCCTGGCCGGAGCGGCAATAGGCCACGGCGGCCTGAAAGGCCAGCAGGCAGGCCTCGGCATCGGTGCCGTCCACCTCTGCAAAATGGAAGTTGGGGAAGTTGGCCACCAGGCGTGAGATGTTGCCTCCCGGCGTATTCACTTCGACCGGCGTGCTAATGGCGTAGCCGTTGTCTTCTACGCAGAAGACCACCGGCAGCTTCTGATTCGAGGCGGTGTTGATCGCCTCCCAGAACTCGCCCTGGGAGGTCGATCCCTCGCCCAGCGCGGTAAAGACCACCTCGTCGTCGTGAAATTCGACCTCGTGGAAGGCGCGATAGTCGCCCTCGGCCCGCGCCGCTGCATCGGGATGGCGGCTGAAGAACCGACCGGCCTCGGCGCAGCCCACGGCGTGCAGCAGTTGCGTGGTGGTCGAGGAGGAGGTGCTGACGATGTGCAGCGCACGGCTGCTCCAATGGGTCGGCATCTGGCGGCCGCCGCTGGCTGGGTCGGCGGAGGAGCCGACGGCCTGCAAGAACATCTCGGCCGGCGTCACGCCCAGCGCCACGCAGAGCGCGCGATCGCGATAGTAGGGGAAGAACCAGTCGTAGCCCGGACGCATGGCCAGCGCCGCACCCACCTGCAAGGCTTCGTGTCCGGCGCCGGAGATCTGGAAGAAGATTTTTTGCTGGCGCTTGAGCAGGATTTCCCGGTCGTCGACGCGGCGGGCGGTGTACATCAGCCGGTAGATCTCGATCATCCGTTGCGCGCTCAGCCCGCTGGATGCGGCTTTCGTTTCGGCTCCCTGCCTGCTTGAAAGTGCTGCTTCCATCCGGTTACTCCAAAAAATGCAATTTCTACCGTAAAACCATCCCTGATTGTACAACCGCTCCCATTCAAACGAAGGAGGGAAACCCGACGCCGATCCCACACTGAAAGACACAAAGACGCATCAGGGGTACTGTGGAGCCGGGAATTGCTGAAAGGCCGGGTTGGGGCGCACCGAAGTGGCCATCTTCTCCTTTACACTATGCGCCAGTTTCTCGATCTCGGTCAGCTTGCGCAGTTGAATTGGGGTGAACGACCCGGTGTTGGCGGCGGCGATCTCCGCATTGAGTTCATTGGCCAATTTGAGCAGTTTCAGGGTGTCGGCCACCAGCGCCTTCTGCCGCGCCTCGTTCAACCGGCGCAACTGCTTCTCCTCGCTCATCACATTGCTGTTGTATGTGCCCACGTCGGTCCCCACGTCAGGCATGCGTTGGTTGATTTGCGCTGGCGGCGGAACTTGCCCCCATGCAGCCTGTTGTGCACCGGTCAATCCACCATAAAGAAGCAGCATCGAAGCCAGAGCCCATCCCCAGAGCAGAAAAGCCGCCAGCCTCCGTTTGCATCGAGGCGCGGGTAGAGTCCGGTCCGCCAGATCCTGTGCAGTTGTTCGTATGCAATTGCGGTCCATGCTCAATGCTCCTCCGCCGGCGGTTTCAATTTCTCTTTCAACGATCGAGCCAGGCGTTCGATCTCCTCGGCCTTGCGGATGACAGCCACGGAGAGCATGTCTTTATTGGTCTTGTCGACCTCGGCCTTGAGATCGTTGGCCAGTTGCAGCAGATGGGCGCTTTCGTCGGCCAGTCGCTTCTTGCGCTCGGTATCGGCGCTTGGCGGCGGGGCAGCCGGCTTATCCGTCGAGGCGGGTTGGGTTGGGGACGCCTGCGTAGACACCGGCTGGTTCGACGCGGGCGGCGCTGCCTGGCTGCTCTGCGCCGTGGCGGAAACCGCCGCGCACAAACACAAAACCACACCACAGGCCGCCATCCGCAGCGTCCTCCATCCAGCACCGGCACGGCGATCCGGACGCGGCGTTTGCATCTTCCCAGAGCGACTCTCGCGCATCTGCATGGAAACCTCCCAGGGGGTTGCCGTTTGAAGCGAAGTCTTGCTGGCCGTCCGTTCTAGCTGGAAATGAAGTGGGACGCGAGCCTGCCCCCTCGCTCCATCTCGATGAAAACAGTCTAGTCTAGGACAGAGGAGAATTGCCATGCATGGGATGCTGGAACCGGCATTGTGGGCGCTGCGAACAGGGATCTTTGCCGAGGGCCGCTTTCTGGGCCGGATGCTGGACGCATGGGCAGCCGATGCCGAGGAGTTCCTCCGCTCCAAGCTGCCCCATCTGCTGATGGTGGCGCTGATCGCCTATGTGCTTATTCGCCTGTTACGTCTCATCACCAACCGCATGATCTCCCTGGCCGAGCAGCACGCGCCCGAACACAACCGCATCGCCCAGGTGAAGACCATGGCCGGAGTGATCCGCGCCACCGGACTGGCGGTCATCGGGGCCATCGTCGGATTGCAGTTTCTGGCCGCTGTGGGCGTCAACCTGGCGCCGCTGCTCACCTCGGCCGGCATCGCCGGCGTGGCGATCGGCTTGGCCGCGCAGAATATCGTCCGCGATATGTTCAACGGCATTTTGATCCTGCTCGAAGACCAGTTCAATGTGGGCGACACGGTGCGGGTGGCGGGCGTGGCCGGCACCGTCGAGGCGATGACCTTGCGCAAGACCACGGTGCGCGACGCCGAGGGAACGCTCTATGTGATTCCCAACTCGCAGATCGCGACGGTAGCCAACCTGAGTGCGGGATTCTCGGTGGCCACCGTGGCGGTGAGCGTGGATTACGCCGCCAACCCCGACACGGTGCGCGAATTGCTCGGCGCCATCGCGCTCGATGTGCGCAACAGCGAGGAGTTTCACCCGGACTTTGTCGCCGATCCTCAGGTGCTGGGCGTAGACGCCATCAAGGGCTCGGAGATGATCTTCCCGGTGGTCTTCAAGACCCTGGCCACCCGGCAGTATGCCCCGGTGCGGGAGTTCAAGCGGCGGGTGCGGTTGGCGCTGGAAGAACACCATCTGCTGCCCGGCGACCCGCTGCGCGTCTTCACCGCCTTTGACGAGCCCAGCGCCGCAAGCGGGGGAAGCCCGGCGCAGCAGGCAGCGTTGGCCCACGATCCGACCGTCCTGCAACCGCAGAGCGGCAATCCCTTCGCCGGGGAATAACCATAAATCCGCTAAACTACATCGGTCTGGATACTCTGAGTTGTCAAATAAGGTATTTAATATCAAGTGCTTGTCATCCTGAGCGCTGCGAAGGGTCTGTGTTTCCGGCATCGCCCAATGGGAGAGCGTTAAACCGCAGATCCTTCGCTGCGCTCAGGATGACAATTCATTCGGGGAACGAGGGCTGGTTTTCATTCAGTCCCGTGGCGCCAGGGTCCCAGAATGCTCAGGATGACAATTCATTTTTTGAAAACCCCATCGAGTACAAGCCATGCGAGCGTTTTACGCCTGCAGCGGAGGGTCGGTGTCGATCTTACGCAGGATCACGCGATTGCGGCCCTTGGCCTTGGCTTCGTAGAGGGCCTGATCGGCGATGGCCAGCACCGCCTCCAGCGAACCGCAGCCGGCGGCATCGACGACGACGGCGCCGATACTGCAGTTGATCTTGAACTCGCACTCGCGGGTGTGGACGTGCAGGTTGGTGATGGCTGCGTGCAACCCGGCCAGCCGCTGTTCGGCAGCCCCACCGGGAATCTCCGTGAGTACAATCAAAAACTCTTCCCCGCCGTAGCGGCCGGCATGATCGTAGGAGCGCACGGCTGCACCCACCGAGGCGGCAAACCAGCGCAACGCCTCATCCCCGGCCAGGTGCCCATGGGTATCGTTGATGCGCTTGAAGTGATCCAAATCCACCAAGGCCACGATCAGGGTGCGGTTTTCGCGGCTGGCGCGCTCCATCTCCTTGGTCACCGCGCGGAGGATGCCGCGGCGGTTCAACATGCCCGTCAATCCGTCGTGAGTGGCCTGCACGCGCAACTGTTCGCGGCTGAACTCGAGTTCGCGGGTGCGCTCGCTGACCAGATCCTCGAGATGGCGGCTGGTCTGGCGCAGTTGGCGATCGCGCAGGCGAACGGCCAGCCCCGTCAGCAATCCCAGGAGCAGTACGCACAGTGCATAAAACCAGTAGCTTCTCCACCAGGGGGCGAGCACTCTCAGGTGCACCCTGACCATTCCGGAGTAGGCATTCAGGCCGTAATTGTAGGCCATCGCTTGCAGGGTGTACTCGCCCGGAGGCAGCGCGGGAAAGGTGAAGAGACCCGCCCGGTTTTCGTTCCAATCCGTTTGCAGCCCCTCCAGCCGGTAGCGGAAGACCAGCTCGCTGCGGTTGCGGATGGTGGGCGAAGAGATCTGGACCTCGAGCGGCAGCGCCGACCAGGGAAGGGTCAAATCCTGGCCCAGCGGGAAGTTGCGGATACCGCGATGAATCCCAGTCACCGCGGCGGTCATCGGCACGGGATCGAAGATTCGCTGGGGATGAATCAGATGGGCCAATCCGCCGCTGGTTCCCACCCAGAGCGAGCCATCCGCACCCCCCATGGTGACGCCCTGGTCGACGTCGTTCCAGAGCAGGCCACTCTCCTGGGTCAGATGACGCCAGTTGCTGCCGTCCCACACCAACATTCCCTGATCGGAACCCAACCAGATCCATCCGCGGCGGTCGGCAAAGATGGACAAGGGCGCCAACAGGCTTAATTCGCCGGGCAGTTTCAGCTCCCAGGCCTGCAGATCTGCCCCACTGGGTGTGAGTTTCCAGGTTCCGGTGCGCTGACCGGTGACCCAGACGGCGTTATCGGCTGCGCAGGCCAGCGCAATGAGCGATCCATCTAAAGAGGGCATTCCCTTGATTGGCGGTTGCGACCAAGCGCCGCCGGCAAAGCGCAAAAGGCGGTTGTTGGCCAGAAACCATCCCACACCGTTGGGCGCAACACAGCCGGCCTCGACCAGGCTTTTCTCCCCCAGGAAGAGATCGGCAGCAACGATGCGACGGGGAGCATCACCGGGCTTGCCGCCCCAGATGCCGTTACGCGTGGTGTAAAAGACCTCCCCGCTGGGAAGGTTTACAGAACTATAGATGGAGGCCGGCAAGGTGGCCGTCTTGACGGCGACGCCGGTGTGCGGGTCGATGCGCAGAATGCCGCCGGAGAAGGTTCCCGCCCAGATAGAGCCGCCCGGCCCAAAGGCCAGAGCGCCGATCTGGCCCAGCTTCCAACTCGATCCAGCCAGCAACGGGCCAGATGCGCCGCTGCTTGGATTCACCCAGGCCATTCCGCGTTCGGTGCCCACCAGGATGCGCCCATCCGCGGCGGGGAGGATGGACCAGACATCGGCCGAGGGCAAGCCCTGCCCATCGCCCCATCCCTGCCAGTCCCGATAGCCCAGCCAACCGTACAATCCTCCGCCCAAACTGCCCAGCCACAGATCGCCGGCGGCATCGAAGACCATCCCCGAGATACGCGAACTGCGCGAGAGCCCGTTGGCCCGGCCGATATGCTGCCAGGCGGAGCCCTCCCAACGGGCAATGCCGTCCTCGGCGGTCACGATCACCCGTCCCTCGCGGTCTTCGACCATGGGCGCGTGGCCGTCAATGTTCTCCGGATCGCTGCCGGGGATGCTGCGATCAACGAAATGCGCGGCCCCCTGGGGCAGCAGCACGATGTGATTTTGGCCCGCGGCCCACAGGGTTCCGGCGCGATCCAGCAGCACGCTCTCCCAGCGCTCCTCGGGAACTCCCTGCGCCTTGCCCCACACCGTAACCGCTGCCTGGGATGGATGGGAAGCGCCGGCGGCGAAGGCGGAAAACGAACAAAGGTGTTGGCCGCAACCCAGCCAGACCGTTCCCGCGCCGGCAGGATCGCGCACCACGCCGACCCTGGCCACCTGTTTCAGGTCCGGCAGCCTCTCAACCACGCTCTCAGGAAACACCGGCAGGTAAGAGAGCATCCTTCCCTGCGCATCGTGCTCCAACCGGTAGAGACGGCCCCCGCTCACGATCAGCAGGTGGCCGGAGTCTTCCACCGCCATGCGCCGGGCACTGGGGATGGCGATCTTCTCCCGGCCCGCCGGCTGAAAGCGCTCGCCGTCCCAACGATAGAGGTTCTCCTCCGTGCCCACCCACAGGTTGCCGCTGGGATCGGCGAGAAGATCGTGAATATCGCTCTCCTGCAGGCCCTGCTCCCGCGCGAAGCGTTCGAAGCCGGAGCCTAGAAAACGGTAGAGTCCATTCTCCGTCGCCACCCACAGAAACCCGGAGCGATCGGTGGCCAGGGCGTTCACGGCCAGGTTCTTCAAGCCCTCCGGCTGGCGAAAGACGCGGAAGACATACTGCTGCGCCTGCGCCGTAACCGCCAGCACCAGCCAACAGGCCCAGACCCGGATTGAAAACAAACCGCCCAACTTCACCTTGATCAGAAGAAAACGCCCTCTACTGGGTTCATCGGCTGGCAAAGCCCGGAACTATAGCGGAAGCAGTGGCGCAGCTTCCCGAAACGGCGTCGCTCCAATCGGAGCAATGCTCCCGGAGCAACGGCAATGCGTCCAATTTGTCTGGTGGCGGCGAGTTTTGACAGGGATGAACCTGACCGGAAATTCGCTATTTTAAACAACACTGTCTTCCCGAGCTCAACCAGGGGTCTCAATTCGCGTCGGCCGGGGTACACCATCGGCCTCTTCGGCATCGCTCTGTGCGAGCTGTCGGCATACCCATTTCCAACGTACGCCGACGGCTCACAGCAAAACCCGGTTCGACCTCTCCCGAGCGAGGAACCCAGCGAAAAGCTATTTCTTTTCCGCCGTGGCGGCCGGCAGCGCAATCTTGTCCAGCAAGGACATCAACTGCACCGGCAGCGGGAAGACGATGGTTGTGTTCTTCTCCACGCCGATCTCGGTGAGGGTTTGCAGGTAGCGCAGTTGCAGGGTGATGGGCTCGGTGGCCAGCAGATGGGCGGCGTCGACCAGCTTCTGCGCGGCGTTGAACTCGCCCTCGGCATGGATGATCTTGGAGCGCTTCTCGCGCTCCGCTTCGGCCTGCTTGGCCATGGCGCGCTGCATCTGCTCGTGCAGATCAACCTGCTTGACCTCGACCGAGATGACCTTCACGCCAAAGGGCTCGGTGCGCAGGTCGATGATGGACTGAATGCGCAGATTGAGCTTGTCGCGATGGCTGAGCAGTTCGTCCAGCTCGACCTCGCCCAGCACCGAGCGCAGCGTAGTCTGCGCGAACTGCGAGGTTTGATAGACGTAATTCGAGACCTTGATGGCCGCGTCGTTGGGATTCACCACATAAAGCGTCACCACGGCGTTGACCTTGATGGAGACGTTGTCGCGGGTGATGACGTCTTGCGGCGGCACCTCCAAAACTTCCTGGCGCAGCGAGATGCGGATCATCTGGTCGAAGGGCCGGAAGACCAGGATGATGCCCGGACCCTTGGGCTGGGGCAGGGCGCGGCCCAGGCGGAAGATGACTCCACGCTCGTATTCGCGCAGAATCTTGATCGAGTTGAGCAGGTAGAGAACGACGATGGCTAGAAAGACAAGTACCGGAATCATCGAATCGGACATGGGTTTTTCCCTCGCAGGGATTTTACTCCCGATTGGTTAGGACTGCGCTAGTTCTTTGACCGCAGAGTGTTGTACCACTGAGGGTGAGGGCGCCCCCGGTCTCGATTTTGAGATCGGGGAAAGCGGGAACTGAAATACCATCTCACGCGGTCAGAGACCGAGCGATGTTCCTTGCAACCCGGCTGTCGCAGCCGGAGTGACGTGCAGCAGATATTGCTCGTGGCCGGTAACGCGCAGCACAGCGCCCTTTTCGAGACGCTCGGCGCTGACGGCGCGCCAGATCTCGCCCTCGACCAAAACATGGCCCTCCGGCATCTGACCCAGGGGCAGGATCGGCTCCATCGCCGTGGCCGGGCGGCCGATCATGGCGTCGGCGCCCAGGCGGGTCTTCAAGCGCCGGGCGCGCACCGCCAGACGCACCAGCAGCACGGTAATCGTGCCAAAGGCGGCGCTGACGGCAAAGGCGATCCAGGGGCTGATGCCCATCTCCGGCACTGGTGCGGCCACCAGCGTCAGGGTTCCAAAGGTCAGGCAGACGATGCCGGCGATGGCCAATACACCATGGCCGCCGAACTTGGCCTCGAGCAGAATCAGCACCAGCGCGGCCACCAGCAGCAGCACCGCGGTATAGCGGATGGGCAGCAAATTGAGGCCGAAGATCGCCAGCAGCACCATCAGCGTGCCCAGCGCACCGGGGACGATGGTTCCCGGCGTGTTGAATTCCAGATAGATGAGCAGAGCGCCGCAGACCAGCATCAGCAGGGCGATGTTGGGATTCACCAGCCAGCCCAGCAACTCGTCTTTCAAGGTCGTGCGCAGCACCTCGACGCGCGCCCCGGCCAGGTGCAGGGTCTGCTTGCTGCCGTCTTTACGGGTGATTTCGCGGCCATCGAGCGAGGCCAGCAGTTGCGCTTCATTGTTGGCGGTGAGGTCGATGAGGTGCTGATCGAGCGCTTCCTCGGCGGTATAGGAGTGGGAGGTGGTGACGGCGGCTGCGGCGGCCTCGGCGTTGCGTTTGCGGCTGGTCACATAGGAACGCAGAAAGGCTTCGGTATCGTTTTCGATCTTCTGCGTCATGGTGGCGTCGGGCTGCCCGCCGAACTCCAGCACCGGGTGTGCGGCGCCGGCGTTGGTTCCGGGAGCCATGGCGGCCACGTCGGCAGCCTCCAGCAGGAAGAATCCCGCCGAACCGGCGCGCGCTCCCGCCGGAGCCACGTAGACGATCACCGGGACCCTTGATTCCAGAATGGCGCCGACCATCGAGCGGGTCGAATCCAGCATTCCTCCCGGCGTGTCCAACTCGATGAGCAGGGCGGAGGCGCCGTCGGAGTTGGCGCGAACCAGCGCCCGTTCCAATTCGCCGGCTGAAACCGGCTGGATGGTCTCGGCCAGCACCAGCTTGTCGACTTTGGGCTGGAGCGACTGGGCCGGGGCGGCGGTCAGTCCGGCTGTGAGCAGGATTCCCATCCAAACTGCTGGTGCAACCACGCGCTGCAGCATCGTTCGCTCCCTCCAGGCCGATTGCCCGGCCCTAGTTCCTGGCGCTTCCTTTGATCTCGATTTGCCGGCGCAATTCAATCGCCGCCTGACTCTTTGGGTCGATTTTGAGGGCTTCGGCGGCCTCGGAGCGGGCCTGATCCAGATGCCCGGCGGCCAGATCGAGACGGCCCATCACCAGATACGCTTGCGCCGAGGGCAACAGTTCCAGCGAGAGGCGGGCTTCTTTGCGCGCGGCCTCGGCGTCGCCGGCCCGCTCGCGCACTTCGGCCAATCCGGCATGGACGACCGCGATTTTGTTGTCGTCGGCCTCGGCAGCCTGGTAGAGGCGGTCGGCCTCCAGCAGCAGCCCGCTTTGGAGGGCTTCGGCGCCCTGATCGGCCAGCCGCAGCGCCTGGTCGTGGGGCGTGAGCTCGGCCAGCCGCGAGGCCTCCATCTGATTCATCATCTGCGCCGCCTGGCGGAAGGCGGAGGCATCGAAGCTGCGCACGATGCGCTCCAGCGGCTCGGCCTGGGCGGCGGCGACACTCTGGGCAGCGGGCTTCTTCCAGGCCTCCTCGAGATCGAGGGCCTCGGCGTCGTTGGGGCGCAGGCGCAAGCACTGCGCCAGTTCGGTCAGGGCCTCGGCGGTGTTGCCGTGACGCTTGAGGCTGACGGCCAGATTAAAGTGGTAGTCGGCGCGGTTGGGATCGGCGGCCACAGCCTGGCGGAAGAGCGCGCTGCCGTCCTGCCCTTTGCGGCTCTGGGCGACGCCCTGATTGTTGACCACCTCGGCCAGCGGCAGCGCGCGCGCCACCTCGGCAAAGGCCGCCTCGGCCTGCGGGTAATTTCCAGAAAAGAGCAGCGAGATGCCGCGATAAAAGCCGGCCTCGAGCGCATCGGGATCGTTGCGGCTCACCTTGGCGAAGGCCGTGGCGGCTTCGTCGTACTTCTGACCGTTGTAGTCTTCGCGGCCCAGAGCCATCCAGGCGGGACCGTAATCGGGGCTGAGCTTGACGGCTTGCTGCAGGTGGCGCAGGCGCTCCTGCTGATCGGGCTCGGTAATGCCGCGGATGTACTGCTCGAAGGCGTCCAGGCGCAGACTGCGGCCGGCGGCCACAAAGGTCTCCTCGCTGACGCCGAAGCTGGGATCGAGCTGGCGGGTCAGCATCCAGGCCAGCGAGTCGAGAATGTCGGCCATCTGGCGGATGGGCCCGCGCGTGCTGACCACCCCGCTCATGCGTAGACGGGGCACATCGACCAACTGCGCCTCGGCGATCAGATCCGTGCCCTCGGTGCGAAAGCTGCCCACCACGATGGAGTCCGCGTCCAGCGTCTGAGCCAGCTTGAGCGAACTGGCGCGGGAGGGGTGAAAGCCCTGCGGCAGGCCCAGGTGATCGAGCGCGTAGAGACGGTCGGCGCGGCTCATGGGGGCAAAGCCGGCAGAGGTGAAGCGGCTGACCAGAATCTCCGCCGCCGCCTCGCGCATCCATTCCAGGCTGGGCTGGCTGCTGCGGTTGTCGAAGGGAAGCACCAGCAGAATCCGCCCGCCACCTGCGGTGGGGCCAGCCGCCTTCGGCTCGCCCGCGCTAGAAAAAAGCGCGGGATTAGTGGATTGCGCGTGGACCGTAAGAGTTGCAACCAGCATCAGCATCACACAGGCCAGCGCCCGCGCAAGACGAAGAAGACGGAATGAAGGAGTGGTAGGCACGACAGGGTGATTATAGGCGGTGCAGCTACGGCAAGCTGTTGGAAATCCGCGCAGCGGCGTTGCTTCTTCTGCACTCGAAGCCGACTTTTACCGAATCTCAAGCGGACCGTATCGTCCATCGCGCCGATTCTCATAGGATTCTTACCCGCCTGCACGTATCCTTTTCGTATGCCTATGGGTCCCCTCCGCCGCCGCCGTCTGGCTCCGCTCTGGCGAGCGGTGATCGAGATGGGGTTTATCGTCTTCCTCTTCTACTCGAATCTGCTGATGGGCGAATTCAACGCCTCGGCGACGCGGGGCAAGAGCCTGCTCTTCGCCCTCCACGACATCTTCACTGCCGCCAACTTCTCTATCGCGCTGATTTCCGCGCTGATCGGCTACGTGGTCTTCGAGTTCCTGCGCAAAAAGCTGTAGGCAGAGCAAAGGAGTGGGACGGTTGGAATCTCATCGATGAAAGACTCGCTTTACACTTCGAAATCGAGTATAAAATCGTTGCAGGTGCTGACTATGCCCCCTGCTGTCCCATCTGCAACGAAGAAAACTCCGCGACGCGCGCAAAAGCTGAAGTTTCAGGCCGACCTCGCTCCCGCCGAAGACCGCATGGTGCGTGCGCTCAAATCCGAGTTGCAAATGACCAGTAACTCCGACTTTCTCAGCGACGCGTTGACGCTCTTCCGCTGGGCGGTGGCGGAACGCAGGCGCGGCCACCGCATTCTCAGCGAAAGCGCCAACGGAGAGCGGAGGGTTCTGCTCTTCCCCCGCCTGGAACGGATTGCGCCCGATGTGGACCTGCCGAAGATCGAGATTTCATGGACGGAAGGGGAGATCGAGCGGCTCGCGGAGCTCCTCACAGGAGAGCCTGCGCAACCTGGGGAAGCGCTGCGGCGGTTGATGAGGTCCTGAATTGCCAGTCATTGTTCGCCGTCTGGAAGAATTCGACGATGCCGCGGACTTCGATTGCGGCGATCTGCCGCTCAACGACTATTTGCGCCGACATGCGTGGAGCAGCCAGGGGAAAAGCTCGCTTGGAGTGACCTACATTGCGGTGGATGAAGATGCACCAGGCGCGATTCTGGGTTATTTCACGCTGGCGGCGTCGAGCCTTGCGCGCGACCGCTTTCCAAAAAAGTATGTGCGCGGCCTTCCGCCTTACGATCTCCCTTTCATTCTGCTGGCTCGGCTTGCCGTGGACCGGCGGCTTGCAAGCAGGGGCTTGGGACGAGCGCTGATGGCTGAAGCATTCAGGATTGCTTTACGGGTTGCGGACGAGGTTGGCTGCCGCGGCATCCTGACCGATGCCTATCGCGACAAGGCCGGCTGGTACGCGCAATTCGGCTTCATTCCCCTGGACGATCTTCCCGAAAGCCGGACGCAGAAGATGTTCCTCGACATCCGGACCCTGCGCAGCGCATTGCAAACAGGCGGTTAAAGCGGATCAGCGCGATCCACTGGCCCTGGTCTTGTTTTTGCCAAACCAGCGTTCCGCCCAGGGCGCGGGCGATCTCTGCGGGCGGCAGATCGTGGTGCAGGCCGAAGTAGCGTTCGTCCATCGCCCGGCTCTTTCCGCCCAGGGTAAAGAGCGGCGAGCGGGCATCGATCTTGGTAGAAAAAACCAGCGCAACCGAGTACTTCTCCGGCTCGCGGGCGGCGTGGGCGATCTGCGCGGCAGAGAAATCGTCCAGCGGATAGACCTCGTAAGGCTGATCCAAATAACCCAGTTCGGGACGGGCGAGAGCGTCGGTCAGCGGCCAACTGGAGAGCACTGTCGCGCCCCCGCCTGAGCCCCGGGTCGCGTCTGGGTAGCGGGCGTTCAGCTCGGCAATGCCGGCTTGCTGCAAGCGCACCATGTGCGCATAGGCCAGATTGTCTTCCGGGGCGAATCCGTAGGGCGGATTGAAGAAGATTCCTGCCACAAAGGCGGCTGCCGAGAAGGCCGCCAAACCCTGCCAATAGGGGGCGCGCCGGCGCAGCGTGGTGACCGCCAGCAAAAGCACCAGGGGAAACATGGGCAGCAGATAGCGGGTCAGCAGCGCTCCGCCCAGCACGCTGAAGAAAAGCGCATTGGTCAACAGCAACAGCAGGATGCGCCGCTGCGTGACGGCGGAAAGGTTGTCCGCAGCCGTCTCTTTGCGCGGCAACAGCAGCGCCGCCAGCGCCAGCAGCACCGGCACAAAGAGGTTCATGTGCGCGGTCAGGTGCAGCAGGCGGTGGCCGAAGGCGGCCAGAATGCGGGCGAGATCGAGATTGGCCTGGGCGTTGTAGCGCAGAAACTCGGGATTGCCGAAGAAAAAGCCGGTCTTATGCCTGTGCCAGCCGTACCAGCAGGCCAGCGGCAGGACGCAACTCGCCAGCCATGCGGCTTCGCGCACGGCACTGAAGAGCAGACGCCAGCCGCTTCCCTTCGGAGTCAATCCGCCATCATCCTGAAGAACGCCGGCCTCTTGAGAAGATTTGTCATCCTGAGCGGAGTTGGAGACACACTTTGTCTCCAACGCAGTCGAAGGAGCAGCTTTTCCGTGGTTGAATCTGCGCGGCCTGTGTTGTGCCGAAACGCAGGTGAGGAACCCCTCAGCCAAAAAAATCGCCGCCAGCGCGAGCGGTACGGCGATGGAGGTCTCCTTGGCCAGCGCGGCGGCGGCAAAACAGAGCGCGGCGGCCCAGAGCTTCTTGCCGCGGGAGGGCAGCGCGTAGACCAGTCCCCAGAGCGTGCAGGCGGCGGCGTAGATGTCGGCGTGGGCCAGCGAACTCTGCGCAAACCAGATGGGATAGAGCGCGGTCAGCAGCAGCGTCCAGGCGGCGATGGCCCGGCTGCCGGTCAGTTGCAGGGCCAGCCGCCAGACTGCGGTCAGGCCCAGCGCGGCCACCGCCAGCGTAGCCACGCGGGTGGTCAGCGGGCTGAAGCCGAAGAGCTTCCAGGCCAGCGCCAGGTAGACGCTGGGCAGCGGCGGGTGGGCGTTGGTCAGGGTACTGATGGGAATCAGCGAGCCGGTGCGGAAGAAGTCCCAGGCCGCGGGAATGTAATAGCCGGCCTCGTCCCAGTAATAAGGCAGCCGCAGCAGCGTCCAGTGGCTCAGCAGGAGCGCCGCGAAGAGGCCGGCAAAGACCGCCAGACCGGCCGCTGCAGATGCTTCTGGAAGAAGCGGAGCGTTCCGCCACGGCGTCTTCGGGTTCATGTGCAAACCATCGCTCCTGGGCCGTTTCCCGAGGTTTAGGCCAACCAGCCGGGAGGACTACTAGGTCATGGTCCGCACGTTCGGATGATGACCATTGGGGTGCCCCCGGTCCCGTTTTTGGGACCGGGGAGGGAACTGCAATTCCAGCACCAGATCTCTAACCGCATCAAATGGTATTTCAGTTTCTACTGTCCCCGGTCTCAGGAACGAGACTGGGGGCACCCTCAGCGGCACAAAAAATATGCAGTCAAAGACCTAGTTGATGGGCCCTTGCGGGAAGACCGGAACCTGCGGCTCGAGATTGATCTCGCCGAAGGCCTGTTCGTACTGGGCGAGGTTCTGCCCCAGGATGTTCCACAGCGCCTTGGCCTGTTGCGGGCTGATGAAGGTGGCCTGGTGGTTGCGGATGTTGACCTGTTCGGGACTCTCGCTGCTGGCCAGCCCGAAGATCAGTTGAAAATCCCACACGCTGACGCGGACTTGCACACTGTTGGCGTAGCTCTCGCGGTATTCGGGGGTCTGGACAAGATTCAGTTTGGGCTGCTGCGGGTTTGGGCTCATGGTTCTTTCAGCATAAACCGGCCAGGGTGCGAGCGCCGAGGAAGAGCGCTTCCCCGCCCGGCGCGTCGCGTTAGGCTGGAGCCTGGAGTGGTGCTCATCCACAGATCGTCAGTCCCCGCTCAGCGCGGCCAGGATCTGCGGGGCCAGTTGGCTCACGTTGCCCGCGCCCAGCGTCAGAATCAGATCGCCGGCCTGCGCCTGCGCCACGACGGCGGCCACGGCGGCGGGAAAATCGGCCGCCCGTTGCACCGCGGGGCCTTGAATCTTTTCCACTAATCTCTCCGCCGTCACGCCGGGGATGGGCGCTTCGCTGGCGGCATAGATGGGCAGAACCACCAGAGTGTCGGCGGCGGTAAAGGCGGTGCCGAACTGCTCCAGAAGATCGAGCGTACGGGAGAAGCGGTGGGGCTGAAAGACCACATGGATCTTGCCGTGTCCGCATTCGCGGGCGGCGGCCAGCGTGGCGCGAATCTCGGTGGGATGGTGGCCGTAATCGTCTACCACGGTAACGCCGCGGACCACGCCGCGCTGCTGAAAGCGGCGATCGACGCCGCGAAAGTTCTTTACGCCTTGGGCAATTCGATCGGAAGGAATCTCCAGTTGGTGGGCAATGGCCACGGCGGCGGTGGCGTTGAGCACATTGTGACGGCCGGGAACGTGCAGCTCGAAGGGACCCAGCGGGCCGGCCGCTGTATGCACGATGAACCGCGCGAAACACGCATCGCTTTGCGCCAGCAGCTCCAGCCGGTAGTCGGCCTGGGCCGCGAAGCCGTAGGTGAAGACGCGGCGCTGGGCGCGGGGCAGAATCGAGGCCAGCAGCGGATTGTCCACACAGGCGGTGACCGCTCCGTAAAACGGCAGCTTGTCGATGAAGGTCAGAAAGGCCTGCTCCACGTCCGCCATGTCGTGGTAGCAATCCATGTGTTCGCGGTCGAGATTGGTGACGATGGCCAGAATGGGCGATAGTTTGAGAAAGCTGCGGTCGCTCTCGTCGGCCTCGGCCACCAGGTATTGCGAACTGCCCAGCTTGGCGTTGGAACCCAGCGCGTCGACCCGGCCGCCAACCACGACCGTGGGGTCCAGGCCGCCGGCGGCCAGAACGCTGGCTACCATCGAGGTGGTGGTGGTCTTGCCGTGCATGCCGGCAATGGCGATGCCGTATTTGAGGCGCATCAGTTCGGCCAGCATCTCGGCGCGCTGAATCACGGGAATCTTGTGCGCCCGCGCCTCGACCACCTCGGGATTGGCGGCGCTGACCGCCGAACTGGTCACCACCACGGTGGCCCCGGCGATGTTGGCGGCGTCGTGGCCCTCGTAGATTGTGGCTCCAAGCTGGGCCAGGCGATCGGTGACGGGTCCGCGGCGCAGGTCCGAACCGGAGACCTTCATGCCCAGATTGAGCAGAATCTCGGCGATGCCGCTCATGCCGATTCCGCCGATGCCGATGAAGTGCGCGTGCTGCGAGGTGGCAAACATAATGAAACTTCACTTTAACACCTGGTGGGAATACCGATCCCGCAGGCTGAAGCCCCGCCTACAATGCAGCGAAGAAGCGGGAGTTGAAGACAAACCCTTGCGGCGGCTCGGCCTGGATGGATGAGAATGCGGGATGTGCGGGGTTAAGCAGCAGATTCGACTCCATACCGTTGACGGCGATACTGGGCACGCGCAAGATGGCGCCGCGTTTCTGGCGGGCCCAGGCGTCGCCAAAGGCGCGTGAATCGGGCAAATCCATCCAATTGGAGTTTTCGATCGCCAAGTCGTCGGGAAGGTAGATCTGGGTGATGACCCGGGGAGGGATCTTTCTGCCGCCGGCGTGGATCAGCGTCTCCAGCGCGGCCAGACTGGCGTGCTCGGCGGCATACACCACCCGCGTTCCCTGAGAATGCCAACGCCCAGCATACAGAAACGCTCCCGTGGTGTCGAAGACCCCACGGCTGGCTGCGTGCATACGGTAGACGATCATGCGCTCTTAAACCGGGAAGCCAAATTCGAGCGCGGCCAGCAGCGCCTCGACGGCGCGCCCACCGGCTTCGGTCTTCAGCAGGGAGTAAGGCGTGGCTCCCCGCAGTTCGGTGTGAGGTTGATTGAGCCATTGGACGGCATCGGCCTCATTGCCCCAGACGCTCTCGGCAAAGCTGAGAATGTGCTTGAGCCGGGCCGCAGTCTGGCTGGCCTGGGGGCCAAGCGTCTTGCCGGCGCGCTTCCAACTCGAGTCGGGAATCAGTAGTGCGCGAAGCTGGCCCCAAGGCTGAGCCGACGCCGCGGCCACCCGCCGAAAGAGGAGGGCGGCAACGGCCTTCCCCATCCCCTGGTGGGATTCGAAGTACAGGCTATCCACACTCGCCGGATTTTTCCCCGTTCCAGGAAGGATCGCCTGCTCTCCGCCCGCCATGGAGCGCTGCCGTTTGCCGGGCAGATGCCGTTCCAGCAGAACGCCGACAGACTGAGCCTGAGCCATTTCTCTACCTCGCGATAGTCTCATCATACACCTTAATCAAGTGCCACTTTAGACTAACTTATCCGAATTCCCTTACCTCAAGGCAATGGTCAACGAAACACTGCGGCCGATCACCCAGGATCGACAATGGGGAGTCGCCATTTCTGCGCCACGAGGCCGGCCTTATCAGACTGTGGTGAAAGTCCAAACAGCCTGAAAACGTCCCTCGGGGACTAAATTCCATCATTGTTATTGAATCCTCTGTGGCCGGACGAAAGTCGTGCCTTTTCAAAACCCGGCTTTCACCGCCGGCTGTGATTGAAGCTGTGCGGCTCCGCGCAGATTTTTTTGCGCACCGGGCGCAACTTTATAGCCGGGATGTTGTCTGAGAGTACAGAAGCCGGTAGGAAGCGAAGAGGCCGGCGGATGGCGAAGAGGTCGGGCCGGGCCGTATCGGGAAGGTTCTGGAGCGGCGGGTCCGAGCGGTACAAGGAGGTTCCTATGCGGCGTTTGCGCATGATTTTGATGGCGTTGCTTTTGGTGGTTCCGCTGGCGGCTACAGTCAAGGCACAGGTGGTGGCGGAAGTCGGCGTCGGCCCGGCCATCGTTGCCGTTCCAGAGGTTTACGGCCCGCCGGCCTGCGAGTGGGGCTATTACGCCTATTATCCCTACGCCTGCGCCCCCTATGGCTACTATGGACCGGATTGGTTCTATGGCGGCTTCTTCATCGGCGCCGGCCCCTGGTACCACTGGGGATGGCGCGGACGCGGCTGGGGTTACGGCGGGGTCGGCTACCGCGGCGCCTATGCCGGGCGTGGGGGCTATGGCTTCGCCGGTAGGGGCGGTTATGTGGGACGAGCTCCCTATGCGGCCGGCGGTTATCGCGGCGGCAACACCATTGCACCCCGGGTGTATGGCGGCGGCTCAGCGCGCGGGTTTTCCTCCGCACCCCGCGGCGGCGTTTCCAGCGCTCCCCATAGCTTCAGTAGCGGTGGCGGCGGCCACTTTAGTGGTGGAGGTGGCGGCCACTTCGGTGGTGGCGGCGGACACGGCGGCGGACACCGTTAGAGATTGGATGGCGAAGTGAGCCCTCCCCCCGAGTAAGCCCGTCTGACCCGTCAGACGGGCTTTCTCTTGCGGCCTTGCCGCGCGCCGGGGCGAAAACAGGCTACAATCGCACTATGATTCTCGCGGTTTTTGCCATTTACCTGCTGATCGGGATGTTTTTCGTCGGCCTTGCCGGCTCCACCGTGGTCGTCCTGATCAGTTTCTTCGAGGACGGCCAGGAGCTTTTCGGCAAGGACGAGCCGACCCCGCCCCGCGGCTAAAGCGCAGCAGAGAATACACAATGTTCGGCCATTTGGGAATTGCGCTAAGCGGAGCGCCGCTTGTCCTCTTCGAGAGTGGAGATGCGCTTGTCGAAGGCAAACGACTGCTGAATGGTTTCGAGGCGCTGAACGATGCTCTCGAAGCGGGCGCGGTTCACTTCTTCCATTGCGTCAAAGCGCTTGTCCTGTGAGTCCAGGCGCTTCTCGATGCCGGAAAGAACACCGCGGATCTCTCGCAACTCGGGGGCAAAAAAATCCTGCAAGACCTGAGGAACATCTTCTACAACGCCCATGGAAGCGCTCCTGGACAAAATCTTACACCGTATTGCCTGATTGTCCATGAGAATTGGGCTTCCGATTGCCTTTACATCCCGCCCGCTGGCCTGCAAAACTGAAGTGTGGCTACTCAAACAATTGTCATCCTCGATTTCGGCTCGCAGTATACGCAGCTCATCGCCCGGCGCATCCGTGAACAGAACGTATTTTCCGTGGTGCTGCCCTGCACGGCGCCGCTCAGCGAGATCCAGGCGCATCAGCCTCTGGGCGTGATTCTCAGCGGCGGGCCCTCTTCGGTCTACGACCCCGACGCCCCGGCCGCCGACCCCGAGGTGCTGAAACTGGGCATCCCCATTCTAGGCATTTGCTACGGCCTTCATTTCATCGTCCATCACCTGGGCGGCATGGTGCTCTCCGCGCCCAAGCGCGAATATGGCCACGCCGAAGTCACATTGGAAGACCGCGCAACGCCGTTGTTCGCCGGGCTGCCGGAGACCATGGCCGTGTGGATGAGCCATGGCGACGAGGCTGCCCGCCTGCCCCCAGGCTTTCACCGCATCGCCATGAGCAGCAGCGCGCTGGCCGGCATCGCCAACGAGGAGCGCAAGATCTGGGCGGTGCAGTTCCATCCCGAGGTGCACCACACCCCGCTGGGCCCGCAACTGATCCGCAACTTCGTCTTCAACATCTGCGGCGCGGCCGGCGACTGGACCCCGGCTCACTTCATTGAGAGCACGGTGGCCTCCATCCGCACCAAAGTGGGCAGCGGGCATGTGATCTGCGGCCTGTCGGGCGGTGTGGATTCATCTGTGGCCGCCATGCTGGTGCACAAGGCCATCGGCACACAGTTAACCTGCATCTTCGTCAACAACGGCGTGCTGCGCAAGAACGAATTCCAAAAAGTGCAAGAGAACCTGCGCGACAAGCTGGGCTTGAACATCGTGGCCGTCGAGGCCAGCGCGCGTTTTCTCGATCTCTTGGCCGGCGTGACCGACCCGGAGAAGAAGAGAAAGATCATCGGCGGCGAGTTCATCGCTGTCTTCGACGACGAGGCGACCCGCATCGCCAAGGTCACCGGCGGCGTGGACTGGCTGGTGCAGGGAACTCTCTATCCCGACGTGATCGAGTCCAGCAGCGTCAAGGGGCCCAGCCAGACCATCAAGAGCCACCACAATGTAGGCGGATTGCCGGAGTTGATGAAGCTCAAGCTGATCGAGCCGCTACGCGATCTCTTCAAAGACGAGGTCCGGCGCATCGGCCGCGATATGGGAATGCCCGAAGACGTGCTCGGCCGCCAGCCCTTCCCCGGTCCGGGACTGGCCGTGCGCATCCTGGGCGAGGTGACCCCGGAGCGCGTGGCCCTGCTCCAGGAGGCCGACGAGATCGTCGTCGCCGAGATCAAGGCCGCCGGGCTCTACTCCAAGATCTGGCAAAGCTTCGCCGTGCTGTTGCCGGTGATGAGCGTGGGCGTGATGGGCGACCAGCGGACCTATGCCTACACCTGCGCCGTGCGCGCCGTGCATTCGGAAGACGGCATGACCGCCGACTGGACGCCGTTGCCCTACGAGGTGCTCAAACGCATCAGCAGCCGCATTGTCAACGAGGTGCGCGGCATCAATCGCGTGGTCTACGACATCACCAGCAAGCCGCCGGGCACCATCGAGTGGGAATAACCACCTGCGGTGGGGCCAACTGCGCCTTCGGCGCATTGTGTGCAGCAGATACCTTCAACTCTACCGCGCCCAGAAATAAGGCGCGGCTGGGTTTCCTGACCAACCCGTTCTCGCAGTGGAATTAACCTAAATCCGGCGATTCCATCGAACTCGGAGACTTGGTATTGGAGTTTAAACTTTGCAGATTTAATCAGTTGTCATCCTGAGCGAAGCGAAGGATCTGCGGTTTTACGGTAACCCATCGGGTGACACCGGAAACACAGATCCTTCGCTGCGCTCAGGATGACAAGTACTTGGAAATATGGATGTTATATGACAAAGAAGAACTCCTGAACACGGGAAAGTCTGCCGGATTTAGGATTAAATGAAGCAGAAGCCGAGGTGGTGCTCGATGCACTGTCTGCGGCTTCTTTTTTGTGAGGGGTGAGGGATGAGTCTGGCGGCAATGAAGATTTCTGCCACGAAATTGAGAATATGGCATACTTTATCCGAGGTGGCAGATGGCGGCGGAAACGGTCATATTAGGCGAGAGTGGCAGAATTGTCCTCCCGGCCTCGATTCGCAAGGAGTTCGGGCTCAAGCCGGGCGACCGGCTGACGGTGAGCAGTACCGCAGGCGAGATTCGTATCCTCAATAGAAAGATGGCCTTGGAGAACATGCGCGCGGCGATTATCGCCAAGCGGGGCAGCCTCAAGGGACTTCTGGAGGAGTTTCTAGCGGAAAGGCGCGAAGAGGCGCGGCGCGAGGCTGCCGGTGAGTAGGATCGTGTTGGATTCTTCTGCGGTGCTCGCCATGATCCAGGCGGAGCCAGGAGGCGAGATTGTCGACCAGCTCCTGGATGAAGCAGAGCTCGGCGCAGATCTGGAGATTTCTATCTGTACTGTGAATTGGTGTGAGATTCTGACCCGCCTGCAACGGGATAGGATCGACATCACAGGGGATTGGCTGGCTTCTGTCCTGCCTGTTGTGGAGGTGGTGCCCTTCGCTTCAGAGGATGCAGAAAGCGCCGCTGCCATGGCGAAGAAGTGTCCTCCACTTTCTCTCGGCGACCGCGCCTGCCTGGCGCTGGCTCAGCGCCGTGGCGCGACCGCCTGGACCACCGACAAGATCTGGGCTCAGTTGGAGCACGGCGTGGCGGTGGAGATTCTGCGCTGAAGAAAGACTTCTCTCCGATCAGCCTTCCGCCTGCTGCGTCCGCAGCGTGGCCACTTCCCGGCTCAGGGCCTCGATCTTCTCGAGTAGCTCGATGTGGCGCTTGTCGGCGACTGAAGGCTCGAAGGCCTCCACGTAAAACGTGCCGTTGGGCTCCAATTCGCAGCGATGCACCTGCTCGAAGTGCTCGTAACCCTGGCGATGGATCACGTCCAACAGCTCTTCGCGGGTCATGGCCTCGCGGTGCAGAGCCTTGAGGTCGAGCTGGCCGTTGTGAATCAGCAGCGTCGAGCGGCCCTCCAGCGCGCGGGTCAGCCGCCGCGAGCGGAAGAGCAGCCGGACCACGATCCAGTTGATGCCCAGCAGGCCCACGGCGCCGATAATCCCACCCGAGACCGAATTGTCGTCGCCGATGATGGCGTTTTGCACGGTGTTCGAGAGCGAAAGAAGCACCACCAGGTCGAAGGGATTCAACTGCGCCAGCTCCCGCTTGCCGAAGAGGCGTAGCAAGAGCACCAGCACCAGGTAGACAATCACTGGGCGCAGCAGCTTCTCCAAAATGGGCAGGGGAAGCTGAAACATGTGGTCGAAGATCATGGAATGCGGCATGGAATGAGGATAATGCAGGGAACAAGGGAACGAGGGAACGGGGACTAAGGGACGAGGGACTAAGGATTGGCCGGCTATCGGGTGGGAACCAGACAGCCGGCCCATCGGTCTGCTATTGCGCGGAGGCTCGCTCCAGGCGGATAACGCAGTTCACCTCATGGGTTACCGGATCTGCCAGGACATCGTAACTGACCTTGACCGCGGCCAGCGTCCGTTGCAGCGCAGGGTCCTCTTTTTGCGCCCGAATGAGGAAGTTGGCGACGTAATCATCGTCGAATGCTTCGCCAGGAAGCATTTGCCAGATGCGCATGAGGCGCGCGCGCAAATCGTCGCTGACGTTCTCGAATTTGACAAAAGCCAAGCGGTAGACGGAACCGGGGACAATCTCCATCTCATAGTTGACCATCCGCATGGATTCATCGATGTCAGGATGAGGAATAATTTGGCAATCCAGAAAGCCCTTGGACTTGCAGCGGGAAGTCAACAGAGAGCGGGCGCTGCCCAGGGCGTGTTGATTTAACTGAAGTTCTGCGTTGGGAGAAAGCATCTTGTCGAGTTCGATTTGAGAAACAAACTCGTTGGGACGCAAACGAATTGCTCCCAATTTGTACGGCATTCCCTCTTCTATTGAGATGGTGAACGGAAGATTGATGGCTTCCGGGGTAACCAGCGGGTCGCCGGCGCGAGCGGCGTGAATCTTGGCTGCGGGGTAACCTTCGTCCGCGTAGAACGTAGCAAGAGCGTCTTCGAGATTGCTCTCGGCGGTGCGCGAGTCGAAAGCAGTCTTGGCGGCGCGCTCTGCAACCTTGCGAACCTTGGCCTCCAATTGGGGAGAAACACCAACTAAATGGATTGTTCCCACGCGTACGGCAGGCGAGATGATAGATAAAGTCATCGCCGTGACCTTGCGTTCGCCCCTTGTGCCGTACGGAGTAGCCGTCACAGTGGCGTGAATGCCCTGTTCCGCGAGCATCTGCTCGAGTGCGCTGCGCACGTCGTTGAGCAGCGTGCCCTCGGCGGGAACCTTGCCGTGATACAGCGGAAAAAGAATGTGTAGTTTGTTGTCCAGTTCCGGGCCGGCGGGAAACGGCATCTTCTCCAGCCGGATGGGAAACATCTGCGCCGCTGGGGTCAACTGGAAGATCAGATCCTGGCCGTCGAACTTGAAGGCAAGGCCGTCGAAGACGCCGGAATCCATGAGCTTTTTGGAGTGTTCGTTCATCTCCGCGTTGGTCAGGATTGCGCCCTTTTTCAGTCCGGCGGCCTGCATCAGCTCCTGATCGCTGTACTCGGGATCGCCCTTGAATTGGATGCTCTGGGGCTGAAACTTCTGCGCGGCCAGGGGCAACCTGGCCAAAAGTAGAAACAGAACAGTCAGAACGGGAATGAGTGCGCGTTTCATGGTAGGGCAAGAGTAGCAAAGCAACCGCCCCGACACGAACGAAAATCTCCCATATTTACTGAATAATCAATAGCGCGACCGGGCTGGATCTGTTGCGGCGGGCGAATAGTTAGACCAATCCCACCCTAGCCGCAAAAACAGGAACGCGGCGAGGGTGGGGCACCCCGCTGAAACATGTGGTCGAAGATGATGGAATGCGGCATGGTATGAGGATGCGCCGAAAGGCTCGCTTGCGGGGCAGTGCTTCCTGCCGGATTCCGCTGTGTAACGCAACCCGGGGTTAGCTGTAAGTAAACTTCACGGAAACGCAAGAGAATTTCACCGTCTCAACGGGGGAACCGCCGCTGCTGTCAACCGAGACAGAAGCGAAAATGCACTGCGCGAAGGTATAGGTCACATAGACCGCGCCGTTCCTGATCGCCTGTACGATGAAGGTGGAAAAATTCTGACCGGAAAGGCAGGCGTGTTTCAATTTTGGCGAGTTGAGATCGACGCGTTTGGTGAACGTGAATTCCTTTACTTTTAACAAACCCGAGGAGACGTTGGTGTTCCCCGATCCTGTGGTCAACGTCTGGGAATCTCCGGCACCAAAAGAAAGCAATGGGACATTGCTCACAAAGGACTGTTTGGGAGTGTTCATCGCAGTGAACAGAATAGTGGAGTTACTGGTCGATTGGCTTGCCATTTCGTACTCGCTTTCTATCTTCGGTTCCTCAATTCAAGGGGGTCGCAGGTCGTGGATTAATTACTCAAGGATCATACCGTCGAAGGGAAAAAACTTCAAGTGGAGAGCTACAAGCGGCTCCTGAAGTACTCCAGCGACTTGATTAGGCCCTCGCGGAGAGCGATCTTCGGCTCCCAGCCGAGCAGGGCGCGGGCCTTGGCAATGTCGGGCTGGCGCTGGGTGGGGTCGTCCTGGGGCAACGCACCAAAGCGCAGTTCGCTTTTAGAGCCGGTGACTTCCAGGACCGCCTGGGCGCACTCCAGAATGGTGAACTCGATGGGATTGCCTATATTGACCGGCATATGTTCGTCCGAGCGGGAGAGGCGGAGAATCCCTTCGATGAGGTCGTCGACGTAGCAGAAGCTGCGTGTCTGTCCGCCGTCGCCATAGACCGTGAGGGGTTCGCCGCGCAGGGCCTGCATGATGAAGTTGCTGATGACCCGGCCGTCGTCTGGATGCAGCCGCGGCCCATAGGTGTTGAAGATGCGCACCAAGTGGGTGTTGACGCCGCGGGAGCGGTGATAGGCCATGGTCAGGGCCTCGGCGTAGCGCTTGCTCTCGTCGTAAACCGAGCGCGGGCCGACAGGGTTGACGTTGCCCCAGTACTCTTCGCGTTGCGGGTGTTCGGTGGGATCGCCGTAGCACTCCGAGGTGGAGGCTTGCAGGAATCTGGCTCCGTACTTGGCGGCGATCTCCAGCGCATGTTCGGTTCCTGCCGAGCCCACGCGCAGAGTCTCGATGGCCAGGCGCAGGTACTCGGGCGGACTGGCGGGCGAGGCAAAGTTGAAGACCTCGTCCACCGCTCCGGGATCGAAGGGCTGGCAGATGTCGCGCTCTTCGAGGGTGAAGCGCGGCTCGCCGGCCAGGTGGGCCAGGTTGGCCAGACTGCCGGTGCAAAAGTTATCGACGCCCAGAACGGAGTAGCCCTCGCCCAGCAGCCGGTCGGTCAGGTGAGAGCCCAGAAATCCGGCGGCGCCGGTTACGAGTGCGCGCTTGGTCAAGCGTTTCTACTCCTCGAATCGATTGTTTCGCGTTCTTACGCCAAGGTGGTGCGGGGTTTTCCCTGTTGCGCCTGGTAGCTGCCCGGACGGCCCACGCTGACGTAGGTAAATCCGTGTTCGGCCATGATCTGCGGGGTGTAGAGATTGCGCCCGTCGATGACGATGGGGAAGCGCACCGCCTGGTTGAGGCGCACCAGATCGAGGGCGGCAAACTCCTTCCAATCGGTGAGAATCAGCACGGCGTCGGCATCCTGGGCGGCCTCATAGGCGTTGGCCGCATAGCGCATCTTCTCCGAGGGCGGCAGCACTTCCTGGGCGCGCTCCATGGCCGCTGGGTCGTAGGCGGTGATGGTGGCGCCGGCCTCCAGCAATTTGCGGATCACGTCCAGCGCCGGCGATTCGCGCACGTCGTCGGTATCGCCCTTGAAAGCCAGGCCGAGAGCCGCCAGACGTTTGCCGCGCAGCGTCCAGAGCGCCGCCAGAACCTTGTTGTAGAAGATGTTCTTCTGCCGCTCGTTGATCTTGCGGACCTCGTCGAGCAGTTGGAAGTCCACCCCCTGCTGCTGCGCCACCCAGTGAAATGCGGCCACGTCCTTGGGGAAACAGGAGCCTCCATAGCCCAGGCCGGCCTTGAGAAAGCGGGAGCCGATGCGGCTGTCGAGTCCCATGCCGGCGGCGATGTCTTCAATGTCGGCGTCGACCGCCTCGGCCAGGTTGGCCACCGCGTTGATAAACGAGATCTTCAACGCCAGAAAGGCATTGGAGGCGTGCTTGATGATCTCCGCGCTCTGCGCCGAGGTCACCACCAGCGGCGCCGGGTGCTGCGCGCTGCAAGCGCCGGGCAGCGCATCCTTCTGGCTGTAATAACTGCCCTCGGTCAACGGTGCGTAGATGCGGCGCAGCACCTCGCCTGCCTTTTCAGTGTTGGCGCCCACCACGATGCGATCGGGGTGCAGGAAGTCGATCACTGCCGTGCCCTCGCGCAGAAATTCTGGATTGGAGACCACGTCGAAGCAGGCCGCATCCACGCCGTGGCGCTGCATAACGCGGCGAATCCACTCGTTGGTGTAGACCGGGACGGTGCTCTTTTCGACGATGACCTTGAAGCAATCGGCGCAGCGCAGGGAGCGGGCGATCTCCGCCACTACCGCTTCCACAAACGAGAGGTCGGCAGCGCCGGTATCGCCCTGGGGCGTGCCTACGGCGATGAAGATGGCCTCGCAGCGATCCACCGCCGAGGCCAGGTCGGTGGTGAACTCGACGCCGCGGTTCAGGTGCTTGGTCAGCAAAACGGTCAAATGATCTTCAAAGATCGGTACGCCGCCTTGGCGCAAGGTCTTCACCTTGGCTTCGTCGTTGTCCACGCAGACCACCGCGTGGCCCATTTCGGCAAAACAGACGGCGGCCACCAGCCCCACATATCCGGAACCGATCACACAAATGGAAACAGGATTCGACATTTTTTGGCGTTCTCTCTTTCGTGGAGTATCACTGGGTGGTAGGCGCGGAAGTATCCGGGCCAGCGGGGAAAGCGGGGAAGAACCAGTCGATCAAGAAGAAACCGCAGTTGTCGTTAAAAGAAGCCTTGGCAGGGACCTTACATACAAGGCTAACCGCTGCCACCGGGGAGGGTAAACCGCGTTCTCCGCCTGTCTGGTTAGATTCTCAATAAAATCATATGGATGCAATAAGCCAAATGTCTCGGGTGGGGCGGCGGGAAGGACCTTGCGGCATCCGGACGGAGGAGCAAAAGAGACCGATCAGTTATGATGATAACGTTCCCTGCCCGCTCTCGCTTCAACGCTTTTCCAGCTTCGTTTAGGGTGAAAGCAGGCGTATCCTCGCCCCAACGATGGAGATCCCACGTATGCCGACCGCTGCCGCAAATCTGGCTCCCTTTCGCATCGCCCCCCAATTTGTAAACCGGGTGTGGGGCTCCCACGATCTGCGCCCCTGGTACGATTGCGTCGCCACGGAAGAGCCGATCGGCGAAGTCTGGCTCAACGGCGACGATTGCCTGGTCGACTCCGGCCCCCATGCCGGTACGCGGCTGGCAGAGCTCTTCAGCCAGTTCTCGCAGGCCTTGCTCGGCCCGTCGGCGCCGGAGGCTGCATCGCCGCTGCTGCTCAAGACCATCTTCGCCCAGGCCAAACTCAGCGTGCAGGTGCATCCCGACGACAAGCTGGCGCAGAAGTACGGCCAGCCGCGCGGCAAGACCGAGTGCTGGTATGTGCTGGCCGCCGAGCCCGGCGCGCAGGTGGCCTGCGGGCTTCAACCCGGTGTTACCCTCGACAAGATCAAGCAAGGCATCCACGACGGCACGCTGGAAGAGAGCCTGCATGTGCTGAATGTGGCGGCCGGGGAGATGATTTTTGTCGATGCCGGAACGGTGCACGCCATCTGGCCCGGCTCCATCCTGCTCGAGACGCAGCAGAACTGCGACCTCACCTATCGCATGTACGACTATGGCCGTCCCCGCGAGCTGCACATTGAAAAATCGCTGGAAGCCACCCGGCTGGTGACACTGGCGGGCAAGGTTGCAGCTCGCGAGCTGGCCGACCGCACCATTTTGGTCGATGCCGGCTACTTCCGCGTCGAACGGTTGCAGGTGGCCGGAAGCCGCGATGGTTCCACGCTGCCCGGCGAGAGTGAGCCGCCCGCAGGTCTCGCTTATCTCTTTGCCGCCTCGGGTTCGGCCCGCATCGTGGGGGAAGGTTTCGAGACCGTCGAGTTGCCTGCGCGCGGATTGGTGGCTATTCCCGCCGCTTCGCCGGCGTTTTTGGTCGAAGACCGGGGCGGGTTGGATCTGATCCGCATCACTCCCCATTGGCCCGTAGCCAACCGGCCGGAAGAGGCGCTGCGATGAGCCAGGGCTGGCGAGAATCGGTGATTGCGTATATCCGCACGGAGGCGCTGCCGGTGGACAAATTCGGCCACCAGCCCCGTCTCTATGCCCTGGCCACGCGCCTGGGGCAGGGTCTCGAGTATGACGACGATATCCTCTTTGCCGCTGCCTGGATGCACGATCTGGGCGTCTTCGCCGGCCATCGCCCCCAGGACCCGCAGCAACTGGCTGGCTGGAATCATCTTCCCTACACCATCGCACGCAGCCGCGCACTGTTGAGCGGGTGGGGTTTTCCGGCGAAGAAGCTGGAAGCGGTGGCCGCGGCCATTCAGACCCACCAGCCCCAGGACGAACCGGTTGGCATCGAGGCGGTGCTGCTGCGCGACGCCGACATTCTGGAGCAGTTGGGCGCAATCGGCGCGCTGCGTGCCCTGGTCAAGATTGGGCGCGACACCCGCTATTCCACCTTCTCGACGGTGACGCCGGTGCTGCAAAAGGCGGTGGACGCGCTGCCCGGCCAACTGCGCACCGCACCGGCTCGCGCACTGGCCGTCCCGCGCGTGCTGATTTTGCGGCAGCTTCTCGAAGCCATCGCCGCGGAGGCCGGAGAACTGCTCTATTAGCATCTGGGGCCGGCATCGACGAACCTAAGTCCGGCAGACTCCCTGTGTTCAGGCTCCATTTTGTCGTATAACATACACATTATCAAGTATTTGTCATCCTGAGCGAAGGGAAGGATCTGCGTTTCACCGCGCCGCCTATGGGGCGCGAGGTTGCCTTTACCTCTTTCCCAGGGCTGCGCTACGCTTGCCCTGGGCTATTTTCCCTGCCTCCCACCGGGAGGCAATGCTGTTCGTTCATTCTCTGCATAACCCGCGTCGCGAGTCGTTTGCCCAGGATAACTGCTCTCTTTATAGCGTTGTTTAGACTCGGCAAATTCATTTAAAACCCTCGCTCGCTCGCCTCCTGTTTCCTTGCGCCTGCCCTGCCTTCTCCCTTGCCCGCCTGCGCGGCAACCCTTCCATTTCAGACCGCATCCATGCTCTACAACGGGCGGGAAATATTGCCTCGCTCGGCAAGAGCCGCCGCGGCGTGAACAGAAGGTTCCGTTGCCTGGCAAGAGAAATATCTACAACCACAAGGGAGAGACGATGCAGATTCGGAATGCCCATCTTCTGGTGTGTGGGGCGGGCGGGTTTATCGGCGGTCATCTGGTCGCCAAACTCTTCGCCGCCGGCGCGGCCAGCGTGCGCGCAGTCGACATCAAGCCCTACGAGGAGTGGTACCAGATCCACCCCGCAGCCGATAACCGGATTCTCGACCTGCAATTGCTGGAGTCGTGCCTGGAAGCCGCCGAGGGCGTTGACGGGGTCTTTCAATTGGCGGCCGACATGGGCGGCATGGGCTTCATCGAGAACAACAAGGCGCTGTGCATGTTGACGGTGCTGACCAGCACGCACATGCTGGTGGCGGCGCGCGACACCGGCGTCAAGCGTTTCTTCTACTCCTCTTCGGCCTGCGTTTACAACGGCGAGAAGCAGAAGGAGTATGCGGTGGCGCCGCTGCGCGAGGAAGATGCCTATCCGGCGCTGCCCGAGGACGGCTACGGCTGGGAGAAGCTCTTCACCGAACGCATGTGCCGGCATTTTACCGAGGATTTCGGCATCGAGCCGCGCGTGGCCCGCTTTCACAATGTCTACGGTCCCTTGGGCACCTGGACCGGCGGCCGCGAAAAAGCTCCTGCGGCGATCTGCCGCAAGGTGCTGGAGGCCAAACACACTGGCCGCCACGAGATCGAGATCTGGGGCGACGGCCATCAGACACGCAGCTTCATGTACATCGACGACTGCACCCGCGGCGTGGCCGAGATCTTCGAAAGCAGGATTCAGGAGCCGATCAACCTGGGATCGAGCGAACTGGTGAGCATCAACCAGTTGGTGGACGTCGCCGAAGAGATCGCCGGCGTCCGCCTGCGCAGAAAGTACAACCTGAGCGCGCCCAAGGGAGTGAACGGCCGCAACAGCGACAACACGCTCTTCCGTGCCTACATGGGCTGGGAACCTTCTATCCGCCTGCGCGACGGCATGGAGAAGACCATGGACTGGATCGAACAGCAGATGCTGGCCGGGGTGGCTTCCAAATAGGAGACTCTGACTGATTGAAGCAGAACTTCGATCGAAGCCATCGATAGACGGTTGATTCTCCGCGCACTGTGCGCGCCGGAAACGCGGGAGATGCGTTTGTACCATCCTGAGCACCGCGCTATGCCCGCGTACTGCAACCGAGAAAAGGCGATTGCCCGGAATGCAAGAGGAGAGCGGAGATGAAAAGGGCGGTTCGATTTCAGACAATCCTCGGCATCCGCTTTCTTGTGGGCAATGCTCAGCAAGCCATCGACCAGATCACCCAAGACGGCGGTCTGGTGGTGGTGCCGGCGGCTCCAGCGCTGCAGCGGCTGCGCCACGACGGCGGCTACCGGGAGGCCTTGCTGAATGCGGATTTTGCCCTTGCCGACAGCGCCTTCATGGTTCTGCTGTGGAACCTGCTGGAACGCGACCGGATTCCCAAGCTCTCCGGCCTCAAATACTTACGCGCTCTAATCGAGCTGCCGGACTTTCGCGCCCCACAGTCCACCTTCTGGATCATGCCTACCCCTGAGGCGGCGCGCCGCAATTGCGCCTGGCTGGCGAAGAAAGGCATCGCTGTCGAGGAAGAAGAGATCTATCTGGCGCCGCTGTATGGACCCAATGTGGAAGATGCGGAACTGCTGCGACGGCTGGAGCGCCAGTGTCCGCAGCACATCGTGATCTGCGTGGGCGGCGGCACCCAGGAGCGGTTGGGCCACTATCTTAAACAACATCTTCACTACCGGCCGGCGATTCACTGCATCGGTGCGGCCATCGCCTTTCTCTCTGGCGATCAGGTGCGGATTCCCGTCTGGGTGGACGCCTGGGGCCTGGGCTGGCTGTGGCGCAGTTTCAGCGATCCGCGGCGTTTTGTGCCTCGCTACTGGGAGGCGCGCCACCTTTTGCCCCTGCTGCTGCGCTACCGCAACCGCTTGCCAGTCAGCGCCGCCTGATTTTCCCCCGGAATAGACCCATTTCATCGTTCCATCCGAATTCTGTGACGGCCGCACGTTCCAACCATGGGTCTTTTCAGGCAAAATAAGAGCGATATGAGCTACCGATTCGAACTCCCCGCTGAACTTCGCGACGCCGTTGATCTGGCCGCCGCCGACTGGCGCTCCAACAACAAGGTGGACCGCTTCTGGCAAAAAGACCCCAGCCTGTGGACCAGCTCCGGCGAGGAAAACTGGCTGGGCTGGATCGACATCGTCGAACGCCAGCAGCAGGATCTGCCCGCCTACGCCGCCCTGGCCGCCGATGTGCAGGCCGCCGGATTCAAGCATGTGCTGCTGTTGGGCATGGGCGGCTCCAGCCTCTGCCCCGAGGTGCTTTCGGTGACCTTCGGCCAGCAGGCGGGCTTCCCCGCGCTGGTCATCGTGGACTCCACCGACCCGGCCCAGGTCAAGGCTGCCCGCGACAAGGACAATCTGGCCGAGACGCTGGTCATCGTGGCCAGCAAATCCGGCTCGACGCTCGAACCCAATGTGTTGAAGCAGTATTTCTTTGCCGAGATGGTCAAGGCCGTGGGCGCGGAGCAGGCCGGCAGCCACTTTCTGGCCATTACCGACCCCGGCTCCAAGATGGAGCAGGTGGCCAAGGCCGACAAATTCCGCGCCATCTTCTACGGCGACCCCACCATCGGCGGACGCTTCTCGGCGCTCTCGCCCTTCGGCGTGGTGACGGCTGCCGTCGCCGGCCTGAACACAGTCAAATTGCTCGCTGAAGCCGCCAAGGCGGTGGCCGCGGCCAAGCTCGGCCCCCTCGACAATCCCGCCGTGCAACTGGGACTGCTGATGGGCGTAGCCGCCAACGCCGGGCGCGACAAGATCACCATCTTCACCTCGCCGGAGATCTACGACCTGGGCGCATGGATGGAGCAGTTGATCGCCGAATCCACCGGCAAACTGGGCAAGGGCATCACCCCGGTAGACCGCGAGGGCATCGCCGATCCTGCCAGCTACGGCAGCGACCGCATCTTTGTTTACATCCGCTACGCCCAGACCGCCGACCCCAGCCAGGACGCCAAGGTTGCCGCGCTTGCCGCCGCCGGTCATCCGGTGGCTTTTATCGAGATCGCCGACCTTTACGAGATCTTCGGCCAGTTCTTTACCTGGGAGGTGGCTACCTCGGTCGCCGGTTCGATCATGGGCATCCATCCCTTCAACCAGCCGGACGTCGAGTCGGCCAAAATCGAAACCCGCGCCCTCACCACGGTATACGAAGAGACCGGAAAGCTGCCCACCAGCTCGCCCATCCTGGTCGGTATGCTGGGGGACGTGGACTATTCCATCTACGCATCCAGCGCTTACGCTGAGACCCTCAAGAAGACCCTCACCAGCGAAAGCCTGGTTGGCTTTTTGAAAGCCCATCTGGACCAAATCAAGCCCGGCGACTACTTTGCCGCGCTGGCCTATCTGCCCATGTTCCCTGCTCACGAAGCGGTGATTCAGGAGCTGCGCCACAAGGTGCTGGCGGCCAAGAAAGTGGCGACTTGCGTCGGCTTCGGTCCGCGCTTTTTGCACTCCACCGGCCAGGACTACAAGGGCGGCCCCAACACCGGCGTTTTCTTGCAGATCACCGCGGATCACGGCGTGGATCTGGCGATTCCGGGGCAGAAGTACAGCTTCGGCATCGTCATCGACGCCCAGGCCGCCGGCGACCTGGCGGTTCTGGAAGCGCGCGGACGCCGCGCCCTGCGCATTCACCTGGGCGCCGATGTGGCCGCCGGGCTGAAGACGCTGGCAGATGCCGTCGAACAGGCGCTGGCGTAAACCTGAATATTCTTGGTGCGGAGAGTCATTTCCGCAATGCATGACTCATCACAGACGGCGTCCAGAGTTGAACCGCAGTGAGGAAGAGGCTCCAGCCTGATAGCTTGGGGCCTTTTTCATTTCTGTATGAACCAAAAGACATTTGATGAGTAGTCAGGCTAACCTGTGTGGCCATAACTTTTAGAAAACACCGATTAACCTAAAATCGGCAGTCTCCCCCATGTACAGGACAGGGCAAACGCATTTGGATTTCTTAACGCGTTTTGAAAGGGCACGACTTTAGTCGTGCCGCAAAACAAGCCAAAACATCCTGGGCTTCAGCCCCTGAGGGAGGGTTCGGAAGCATTCAGTCC
>Ga0181520_10000305_pt1 | contig 108917 bp, 77 predicted proteins | sample PEATcosm2014_Bin_29_FD_132451 | JGI IMG/M metagenome (GOLD analysis project Ga0181520, IMG submission 132451) | Peatland microbial communities from MTU Mesocosm Facility, Houghton, MI, USA - PEATcosm2014_Bin02_30_metaG | ecosystem: Environmental > Terrestrial > Soil > Wetlands > Peat | place...
CCGCGGGCCGGGGACCGGGGGCCGGGGGGAAGTAGCGGCGGGGGCCGGGAGTCAGGGGCCGGGGGCCGCGGGCCGGGGACCGGGGGCCGGGGGGAAGTAGCGGCGGGGGCCGGGAGTCAGGGGCCGGGGATGCGGACAGGGGAAGGGGTCCATACAGAAAGGCCGAGACGACTCTCGGCCCCGCGGGCGTGGCCCGCGCCACCCCCCGCACCGGAAATCGGCCTGATCTTGTGTATCCGTCCGGTGGCCCGTAAGGCGACATAAAGCCTATCCGCGCTGCTCATTTTACAGGACAACAACGGTCCTGGCGATTTTGTGCTTCCAATATTCTCAACTCCGGGTTAAGATTCCTAAAGTTACTCAGAGAATCTTGCGAGTCACAGGGCTTGCAACGGCGGAGGTAGTCATGCTGGAAACGGAACGAGGCGGGTTTGAACAGCCGCGCCATCCACTCAACGCAACCGAAATATTCGCTGGTCCCAACGACGGTCTCAGCCAAACGTGTAACGGTGTTTCCACATTCGTGGGTTTACAGGGATCCAGCCAGAGAGCCGGCTATCGCGTGATTTTCCCGACTCTCGATATGGGCCGCTTTGTCGAGATCGCGGAAGAGGACATTTTGGCAACGGAGGATCTGGCGCCCGCTCACTCGCCTTTTGGCGCGCTCGGCGGGACGCGCGTCTCGGTTCGGGAAGCTGCACGGATATTGACGAGCCGGGCAGGTTCGCAAATGCTGGAAGCGGACGATGAATTCGATCTTGACATCCGCCTGGGAGCATCCGGCTGGAGCATGCCGCCGTTCATGCACGAAGGGGCAGGCGAGGCAATTTACGCTCCGGGCATGGAAGGGGAAGAACGGCAGGCGAAGCCCATAGAGACCAATGGGGCCTGTCCCGTGACCGTGGCCTGCAAGACCCGGGTCACTTGCGATACGTGCGCGGACACGTGTCTGACGTGTAAGGGCGAGGCCACCTGCCAAACCTGCCAAACCTGTCATACGCACTGCGAGCAGGCCACATGCCAGACGTGCAAGGGCGAGGCCACTTGTGGCGGCGCTACTTGCCTGACGTGCGCCGATCGGGGCTGTCCGATCCATACGCAGACGTGCTGCAAGGACACTTGCATCTAGGACCGGTTCGAAACTTGTCCGGGAGCCATCCAGACTTAGAAGCTCGAACGGCTGGTTGGACGCCGGCCGTCACAGGTGGTCTGGCATTATCGGCGAAAGCGGTGGCTCACACAGTAGCCACACGTCTGAATACGCCAGCCCACCTGGACCGGGCGGTTGCTGAAGCGCCGCGTCAAAGCGCATTCGCAAACAGAAACTGCTGGGCGCCGCACACGCTTTCCCAAGGATATGCGGGCGTGGCTCTTTTGTGCGGCTATCTGGATGCGTGTTTCCCGGAGGAACAATGGGACCTGAAAGCGCGCGAGCAACTGCAACTGGCGGTTCGCGCGGCGGAGGCATACTCTGAACTTCCTATTGGCCTCTTCTCCGGGTTGAGCGGCCTCGCCTTTGCGGCGTGGCAGCTTTCACGGGGAGGCAAACGGTATGTGCGCTTACTGGACCGTCTCGACCAATTGATTTGCATGCGCGCCATTGCCGCCGCCAAGGGCATTCGCGGAAGACACGGCGTTTGTTTTGCCGATTTCGATGCGATCTCCGGGCTAAGTGGGGTTGGGGCCTATCTTCTGTGCCGGCGTGACCGGCCGGGCATGACGATGGCACTTTCGTCGATCGTCGAGGGGTTGGTGGACCTCTTGTCGGGGGGCGGTGCTTTACCGCGCTGGTACACGCCCCCCGATCTTCTGGGAGACGAGGAGACCCGAGAGTATTGCCCGCACGGCAATTTGAATTTCGGTTTGGCGCATGGCATCCCCGGCCCGCTGGCGCTGCTTTCCCTGGCCTATGCGGCGGGTGTCGCGGCGCCCGGCCTGGCGGCGGCAATCGCACGTACGGCTGCCTGGTTGTGCGAAACCCGCTACGACGATGCCTGGGGCGTCAATTGGCCGGCCGTATTGCCGCTGATACAAACGGACACGGCCGATGGCGGGCGCTTGGAGGTTCCCGGCGCGCGATCGGCGCCGGATGGTCCGAGCCGTTGCGCCTGGTGCTACGGAAGTCCGGGCATTGCAAGATCCCTGTGGCTAGCAGGCGAAGCGCTCGGCCGCGAAGATTATCGCGCGCTCGCGATTTCCGCCATGGAAGCGGTCTTTCGCAGACCGGTTGCAGTGCGGCGCATCGACTCTCCGACATTCTGCCACGGCGTTGCCGGTCTACTGGCGATTGCGCTACGGTTCCATCACGACATGGGAGGGACCGCATTTTTCGAGGAGATTGGCGCGCTGGTACAACAGTTGCTGGACAGCTATCAACCCGATTCCCTGCTCGGCTTTCGCCATCTCGAAACCAGAAATAACCAGATGGATCAACCAGGCCTTCTGGAGGGAGCCCCCGGAGTGGCGCTCGCGCTACTGGCATCGGCGACCGGCGCCGAGCCGACTTGGGATAGACTGTTTCTACTGTCATGAAAGCGGCCTCTCAGCCGGCGCGCGCACGCGACTCCGCCGCCTCGTACGCGAAAGAGCCTCTGTACCGGGCCCTCGATTTCGTAACCGTTCGAGCGCCGCTGCTGCCCGTGGAATGTTATCGGTCTCTGGCGGATGAGAAGCGCCGGATGGCGCTGCTTTCAGATCCGCGCGTGCTCACTGCCCTGGCGGTTGGGAGCGCGTCATTGCTGGGCGCCATAGACAGATCGAATCGATCCGCGCTGACGCCGCGCGATGCGGACCGGATGCGCGCGAAGCTTCGACGGTATCAAATCCGCATGGCTACGCGGCCAACCCCATACGGACTTTTTGCGGGAGTGGCTCTCGCTTCGTGGGGCGAGAACACCGATTTGACGGTCCGCGCCACCTCTTACCGGACCAGAACGCGCCCGGATATGGCGTGGCTGATGAACCTGGCGATGTCGGCGGAAGCCAATCCCGCGATCAGAAGGCACTTGAACTTTGTGGCCAACCCGTTAGCCGTTGTCGATGCGGGGCGAGTCTTTCTTTCCGAGCGAGCTCCTTCAAGGGACGGGAGATCGAGCATCCCCGTTTCGGTGAGGGCCACAAGCGTAGTCAAGCGAGCGTTGGCGCTGACGCGCAGCCCGATTCGTTACCAGGATCTGGTGGCGCGCTTATGCGATGCGACTCCATCCGCCACGGTTGAGAAAGTGGAAAAGCTCTTGAACGAGCTATGGGAGCAGACCCTGCTGCTGACCGACTTACGGCCTCCACTGACTTCCAACAGCCCGGCCCGGTATGTCGCCGACCGCATGGCTTCCATTCCGGAGGCCGCGGACGCGATGGCTAAGCTGAACGCGTTTGTGGCCGCTCTTTCTACGTGGGACGGTTTGAAGGTGGAAGAGCGGGCGGAAGGCTTCAAATCCCTGCTCTCCGTCGCAGGCATTCCGCCCGATGGATCGCAACAGGTCCCCATTCAGTCGGACATGGCAATGTGTCTTGAGGGGCGAATCGGAAATCTCGTTGCGCGGGAAGCGGCGCGGACCGCCGAACTCCTCTTGCGCCTGTCGCCTTTTCCGCGCGGCATAGCGAGCCTCGCAGGGTATCGACAGCAATTCGTCAATCGTTATGGGCATGACCGGGAGGTTCCGCTCACCGAGCTGCTGGACGCCCAGCGCGGGCTCGGACCGCCGCCCTTTCACAGCCACGGTTCGGTGGGACCCGATCCGGCCAAAGCGGCGCAACGAGCGCAGACCCTGATTCACCTGGCGTGCGCCGCATTGCGCCGCCGCGAGCGCACGGTTCAGTTGGACGAGAGTGCGATTGAGCGGCTGGAGACATGGCGCCCCAGTTCCGAGTCGGCGCCCCTGTCACTCGATATCAACGTACTGATAGGCGCCCGGTCGGCCGCCGCCATCGACGCCGGCGATTTCACGATGGTCCTCGGTCCCAACCTGGGAGCCCTGTCCGCGGGCCGCAACCTGGGGCGCTTCGCCGATCTGCTGGCGCCGGATGGGACGGAGGCTTTGGAGCGGGCTGCCGCCGCGGAGCAGGCGCAAGCGCCGGACAGTTTGTGGGCCGAAGCCGTCTATGTTCCGGTCAACTTCAGGTTGGCGAACGTGGTGATTCGTCCCGCCGTACGAACTTATGAACTCGCTCTGGGAGTTACTCCCGGAGTGCCATTTTCCCGCGTCATTCCACTTGACGAGCTGGTGGTGGGCGTCGAGCAGGGCCGTTTTTACGTCCGCTGGCCGGCGGTGGGCAAGCGCGTGAATTTTTCCGCGGGTCATATGCTCAATACGCACAACGCGCCCGCCGCCGTTCGTTTCCTGTCGGAGCTGAGCAATGACGGCAAGGCGGTTTTGAGCGGCTTCGATTGGGGACCCGCCGAGAGCTTCCCCTATCTGCCGCGAGTGCAAGCCGGCCGTATCGCGTTGCGCCCGGCGGAGTGGCGTATTCAAAAAGGCGAGATTGCGACGGAATCGCCCGCGGCTTTCACGAGCGGCCTGCAGCGATGGCGCGAGGAATGGGACGCGCCGCAGCTCATCTCCCTGACAGTGGGTGACAACCGCCTGATTCTGGACCTCGATCGAGAGGCGGAAGCGGCCGAACTCAGGGCGGAGATACAGAAGCTCGATGACGGTAGGTCCATCACAGTGCAGGAAGTGCTGCCAACTCTCGATGAAGCATGGTTACAGGGTGCGGAGGGTCACTATTATAGTGAGTTAGTCGTCTCTTTGATTCTGGGTCCGAGCCTCAAACGCCCAGCGGAAGCTAACCCCGAAACGGCGACCACAGAATCGTGGGCCGAAAACGCGAGTAGCGGCGGAGCTGCGTCGCGGCTCCGACCTCCCGGCAGCGAATGGCTCTTTGTAAAGCTGTACTGCCCGCGCAATCTTGAGAACGACTTGATCCCGGAATCGATGCTGACGTTTGCCGAAAATGCGGTTACCGCCGGATTGGCCGACTCGTGGTTTTTCATCCGATACTCGGACCCGGATTCTCACATCCGGCTCCGTTTCCACGGATCGCCTCAGCGGCTGACCGGCAAGCTATTCGCCATTGTGTGCGATTGGGCGCGCGGATTAATGTCCGAGGGCCTGTGCCTGAAATTCGCATTTGAAACGTACGAGCCGGAAATCGAGCGCTTCGGCGGCGCCGCGGGCCTGGCTGCGGCGGAAGAGCTGTTTGGGGCGGATAGCAGAGCTTGTGCGAGGCTTTTGCATGAAGTGAAGCGAAAAGGCTGGCCTCACGATGAGATTACGCTGCTTGCTCTTAGCATCGACGATCTTCTTGGCGCGATCGGTTTCGACCCGGCAGAGCGGTTGCGATGGTATGGAGGCCAAACCAATGCGCGAGGGGCCGATATCGGCGCGGATTTCAGGCAGCGAAAGAACCTGCTTCGCTCCGTGCTCGGGCAGCCGCAACAATTCCTCGCGGGCCTTTCCGACGGAAGCGCGATCGCCTCGATCCTGGCTCAAAGGCAGGAAGGGCTTGCGCAGGCGGCGCTGCGTCTCCGGGACCTTGCCGAACGAAGAATCCTGAGGCGTCCACTAGATGCATTGTGCGCGTCTTTCGTGCATTTGCACCTGAACCGCATGTCGAGTCCCGGCTCGCCTTCCGAGCAACGAGTCATAAGCCTCTTGCTGCGGACTCGCGAGAGCTTGGCGAAGGCGCCGGCCGTCCGCACGGACGCTGTCGCGTTGATCGCGCCACCTTCGCCGGCGCGGGGCCGGGAAGAACCGCCGGCATAGACCGGCGGCGGTACGCCTACCGCCCGGTCACGGTGATCTTGACGTTCTTGAACTCGCCGGTTTCGTCGAACGAGCCGATGCCCACTTTGCCGGGTCCCAGGCTGACGTCCGTGGCCTGGAGCGCGGGTACGGCCTGGCCGTCCACCGTCACCTGGACCACTCCCGTCTTGGCGTCATGCGTGAGCTGCACGTGATACCAGCGCCCGGTGGCGGCGAACGCCGCCGGACCGCGCGGGTTGCTGATGCGCACCCTCTCGCCTCCATAGACGTGAAAAATGCCATTGTGAACCGGCTGCTTCTCGCCCGTATCGGTGGACAGGTGGGCGTAGTCGAAGTGCGCTTCGTCCTGGTAGGCATAGACGATCATGACGGACTTGACGAGCGGCCTGGCATCCTCCTCGACGGTCAATAGGGCGTAGTCCGGCACATTCGTTAACGCGAATTGGAACGGCCGGCGCGGCCCCGGCAGCGGTTCCTTGCCTTGAATGAGGCTCAAGGTGTCGGCGCCGCCATCCGCGGCCAGTTTCCAATCCGCCGCGGTGGGAACGGTCCATTCGCGCCCGAAGATCGTCAGCGTATCGGCCGCGCTGAGGGCGCCGGCGGCGATCGCCAGCAAGGCAATCAGCTTCATTCGGCCATCATAGCCCAATTGGCCTTGCTACGATGGAATTCCACCCCACTATGCCCGAAAAGCCGTACGACCATCGCCAGATCGAACTGAAGTGGCACGCGCGTTGGGAGAACGCCGACTTCTATAAGGCCGAGGAGGATTCCGCCCGGCCCAAGTTCTACGTGCTTGAAATGCTGCCGTACCCGAGCGGCACGCTGCATATCGGGCATATCCGCAACTATGCGATCGGCGACGCGCTGGCGCGCTACAAGTGGATGCGCGGCTACAACGTGCTGCATCCCATGGGGTGGGACGCGTTCGGCCTGCCCGCCGAGAACGCCGCCATCGCCAACCGGACGCCGCCGCGCGAGTGGACCCTGCGCAACATCGCGGCCATGAAGAAGACTCACCGCCGCTTCGCCTTCAGTTACGATTGGGACCGCGAAATCTCCACCTGCGAGCCGGAATACTACCGCTGGAACCAGTGGTTCTTCCTCAAGATGCTGGAGCGCGGCCTGGCTTACCGCAAGATGGCGCTGGTGAACTGGTGCCCGAAGTGCGCCACCGTGCTGGCCAACGAGCAGGTGGTGGAGGGCTGCTGCTGGCGCCACGAAGATACGCCCGTGGAACAGAGGGCGCTGGCCCAATGGTTCCTCAAGATCACGGATTACGCCGACCGGCTGTTGGACGACATGCGCAAGCTCGAAGGCGGCTGGCCCGAACGCGTGCTGACCATGCAGCGCAACTGGATCGGCCGTTCGGAAGGCGCCGAAATCGATTTTCACCTGGTGGACGACGCGCAGCCGATACGCGTGTTCACTACGCGCGTCGATACGATCTACGGCGCCACCTGCGTGATTCTTGCGCCTGAGCATCCGCTCAACCAGAGGCTGCTCGATGCCGAAGGCCAGGCGCGCGCCAAAGCGATGGTCGATGCGCGCGCGGGGCAGGACCCCGGCGACATCGAGAAGGAAGGATTCTTCACCGGCCACTTCGCCGCCAACCCCTACAGCGGTGAGCAAGTCCCGATCTGGATCGCCAATTTCGTGTTGATGGGATACGGGACCGGCGCGATTATGGCCGTGCCCGCGCACGATGAGAGGGACTTCGAATTCTGCCGCAAGTACGGCATCGCGATCCGCCCGGTGATTCGTCCGGTGGATGGCGCCCTGGCCGTGGAGCCGGGCATGACAGCGGCGTTCACGGATTACGGCGTGGTTGAGAATTCCGGACGGTGGTCGGGCCTGGCGAGCGAGGAAGCGCGCCGTCAAATGGCCGGTTACGCGAGCCAACTGGGGTTCGGCCAGGCCGCCATCACCTTCCGCCTGAAGGACTGGGGCATTTCGCGCCAGCGCTATTGGGGCACGCCGATCCCCGTGGTGCACTGCGCCTCATGCGGCATTGTCCCCGTTCCGGAAGAGCAACTGCCGGTGCTGCTGCCAACCAGCATCGAGATCACCGGGGAGGGGCGTTCGCCGCTCGAAAACGTGCCGGAGTTCGTGAACGCGGCCTGCCCGCGCTGCGGCGGCGCGGCACGGCGCGAGACCGATACCATGGACACTTTTATCGACTCGTCCTGGTATTTTTACCGCTATTGCGATCCGCACAATAGCGCCATGCCGTTCGACCCCGCCAAGATCGGCTACTGGTTTGAGATCGACCAGTACATCGGCGGTGTGGAGCACGCCATTCTGCACCTGATTTATTCGCGCTTTTTCACCAAAATGATGCGCGATATCGGGCTGATCCAAAACGACGAGCCGGCGCGGCGTCTGTTCACCCAGGGCATGGTGATCGCGGAAGGCGCCAAGATGTCCAAATCCAAGGGCAACGTGGTGGGTGCGGATATGCTGGCCGAGAAATTCGGCGCCGACACGGCCCGCATGTTCGTGCTGTTCGCGGGTCCGCCGGAAAAGGAAATCGATTGGCGCAACGAAAGCGCGGAAGGCGTGTACCGTTTTCTCGGCCGTGTCTACCGCTTCGTTACACGGACAGCGGACCGGGCATCGAACGATTCCGGCGCGTCAGACAAGAAGGTGCTTCGCAAGCTGCATCAGACCGTCAAGAAGATCACGGAGGATTTCGAATCCCGCTGGCACTTCAACACTTGCATCGCCTCGATTATGGAATTGGTGAACGTGCTCTACGCCGAGGAAGAGAGCATTTCCGGCGCGGTCACCTCAGAGGCGGCGGAGAAACTGGCGCTGCTGCTGGCGCCCTTCGCGCCCTACCTGTCGCAGGAGATCTGGGAAGAGTTGGGCAGGGAAGGGCCGGTTTTTCGCCAGGTCTGGCCCGCATTCGACCCGGAGCTTGCCAAGGAAGAAGAAGCCGAAATCGTGGTGCAGGTGAACGGCAAACTGCGCGCCCGCGTGCACGCCCCGTTCGGGACATCGAAGGAGAGCCTGGAATCGCTGGCGCTAGAGAGCGTGCAGGCTCAGCTTGTGGGCAAGCGAGTGATCAAGGTGATTAGTGTGCCCGATAAGCTGGTGAATATTGTGGTGAAGTAGGGCGGCCCCGGCATTTGCCTTAGTGCTGTCGGCTGTAGACGATCTCATCAATGACTTGGATTGAACCAGGGTTGCCCGTCTCCACGAACCCCGCGTACTTCATCCACGCGCCTTGTCCGTGAGGAGGCAGCGCCGCCCGAAGGGCACGCCGAACAAATGCCGCGAAGGAAATGCCGAGGCTTAGAGCCATGCGTTGCCCTCCAAAATGGATAATAGCAAGAACCCCCGGTGCTGCTGGTATCCTGAAACGAAGGAGATCCTAACGATATGGGGTGTGGTGGAGGCGGCGGCTTCAGCAAGATTGAAAATGCAATTCCGGCCGGGGCGCACAAGGTCTTTTGCGTGAAGTTCCAGCGCGAGATGGAGGGCCTGGAGGAAGTGCCTTTCGAGGGCCATCCGCTGGGCCAGAAGATCTACGACAACGTCTCCAAGGAAGCCTGGAAAATGTGGATTGAGCACATGAAGATGATCATGAACGAGTACCGTCTCAATCTAGGCACGAAGGAATCTCAGGAATTCCTGATCCAGCAGATGGACAATTACTTTTTCGGCGAGGGCGCCACGCTGCCGCCGGACTTCGTCCCGCCTAGGTCGAAGGCGTGAGCATTTCGAGCGCCGCCGCGATGCGGAACCGCAGCTCCGCATAGGAGCGCCGCAGCGCCAGTTCCACCTCTTGCGCCGAATTCCCGCGCGCGAAAATGAAGCCGAGGTAACTGGAACCTTCGGGCAGCGGAACTAGGAGCTGACCTGGCTTGGCTGTGACCGTCACGTCCTCAATGCCGGGAACAGCGCGCGCGCCCTCGAGGCCTTCCACGCTTTCGTAAACCCCGCCCTTCGGAATGGGGATCATCATGACCCCGGATGCCGGCCCCTCTAAGCGCGCCCCGGAAACATCGGCGCCCAACGCATGACGCAACACCAGCTCTTCGAGCGGGGCGGAGGTTCCGTTGAGCTGGAACCGCAGCGCCTTGGCGCACAACCCTCCAATGGGACGCGCCGCGGCATCGAGCATCCACACGCCCTGCCGGTTCCAGCGCATTTCGAGGTGCGCCGGTCCGTGATTCAGACCCAACGCGCGCACCGCCTGCCTGGCCGTATCGAGCAGCGCTTCCTGCGTGGCGGCCGGTTCGCGGGATGGCGTTACGTAGATGGTCTCCTCGAAGAACGGGCCGGTGAGCGGATCGGGCTTGTCGAAAATGGCCAGCGGCTGGAATACGCCGTGCGTAACGATCCCCTCGATGGCGAACTCACGCCCTTCGATGTAGCTCTCTACCTGCAAGGCGCACTGGCGGAGGCGGCGCAGGTCCGGGTTCTTCTCGAGGAGTGCGCGAATTCGCCCGAACGCCGCCACGAACTCAGCCCGGTTGTTGGCGCGGATCACGCCGCGGCTGGCGGAAAGGCCCAGCGGCTTCAGCACGCAAGGATATGGCGCGCGGCGGGCCACCGCGCCGGCATCCTCGGTGAGCGCCGCCCGGAAATAAGCCGGAACAGGCAGGCCGGCGGCCTGGTAGAGTTGGCGCGCGAGGTACTTGTCCTGACAGGCGTACGCCGCGCCGGGGGGGTGAAACGAGATGCCCAGCATGGCCGCGACTTCCGCGGCCAGCACGGCCGGCCGGTCGCCCACCGCGGCGACGCCGTCGAACATCATACCGCGGAAGGTCTCGACCGATTGCGGCATGCGGTAGTCGAACTTCACCGCGATGGAGCGGTCGCCCCAGGGATCGTCGAGACGGTTGCAGCGGTCCGCGGCCAGGGTCGCATCCACGCCCAGGCGCCGCGCGGCTTCGGCGAAAACGCGAATCTGGTAGCCAGTGGTGGCTGCGAACAGCAGCAGACGTTGGGGCACTGATTGTATTGTCGCGCTATCGTAATAGTTGTGAAAGCCTTAGTGAAGAGCAAGCGCGAGCCAGGCTTGTGGCTCGAAGAAATCCCGCGGCCGAAGATCGGGATTAGCGACGTGCTGATCAAGGTGCTGCGCACGGGCATTTGCGGCACCGATGTCCACATCTACAAATGGAACGAGTGGGCACAGGCCACCATTCCCGTGCCGATGACTATCGGCCACGAGTTCGTGGGTGAGATTGTGGAGACCGGATCGAACGTCTCGGATTTTCACGCAGGCGAGATTGTGAGCGGCGAAGGCCACGTGGTGTGCGGCCGCTGCCGCAACTGCTTCGCGGGGCGACGCCACATGTGCGCCCACACCCAAGGCATTGGGGTGAACCGGCCCGGCGCTTTCGCGGAGTACATCGCCCTGCCCATGACGAACGTCTGGCCCGTGCACCCGTCCATTCCGTTGGACATCGCGGCCATCTTCGACCCATTCGGCAATGCGGTGCACACGGCGCTCTCATTCCCGGTGCTGGGTGAGGACGTGCTGGTGACCGGCGCCGGACCCATCGGCATCATGGGGGCCGCGGTGGCCGCGCACGCGGGGGCGCGCTACACCGTGATCACCGATATCAACCCTTATCGCCTGGAATTGGCGCGCAAAATGGGCGTGACGCGCGCCGTGGACGTGCGGCAGACGAAACTGGAGGACGTGCAGAAAGAACTCGGCATGACCGAGGGTTTCGACGTGGGGATGGAGATGTCCGGCAGCCCGGCGGGCTTCCGCGACATGCTGGCCAATATGGCCCACGGCGGCAAAATCGCCATGCTTGGACTACCGTCCGAAGACATCTCTATCGACTGGCGCACGGTGATCTTCAACATGCTGACGATCAGGGGCGTTTACGGCCGCGAAATGTACGAAACCTGGTACAAGATGACCGTAATGCTGCAATCCGGCCTGGACATCGCGCCCATCATCACCCACCGCTTCCCGTACACGGAGTTCGAGAAAGGCTTCGAAGCCATGGTATCCGGCTGCTCCGGAAAAGTAGTGTTGAGCTGGAATTAGCGCTTACTGGAGATTGAGAACGTACGAGGGAGTGGGCGAGCGCCAAATCGCGGGTACCGCCAGGCGGCGGTCTATTCGAAGTTGGCGGTGGCCAGCGCCATCCGAAGACTCCGTTGAACCCGCCATTCCACCCAGCACTGCCGAAGTTCCCTGCGCCAATAGCTGGGGGCGGCCCAAACGAAAGAGACAATTAGGAGTAACATGTCTGTATTTCATCATGGATAGCCGCGCTTGACTAGTACTGGATGTACCAAAATGCGCGTAAGTTATGGGCTATGGGGTACTAGGACCGGATTGCAACCGGTGGGCGTAACTTTTGCCGGCGCCAGTGCACCGACGCTACAGCGGCCCTTGCTCCAACACCCGTCCGCCCCACCAGGTGGACCACGCATAGACGCCCGCGCAAAGCAGGAATGGGGGGAAACCACAACGGCACCGGAAACTGAGAGCTAAGTTATTGATGGTGCGCCCGGGGTGACTCGAACACCCGACCTTCTGGTTCGTAGCCAGACGCTCTATCCAACTGAGCTACGGGCGCATGAAGTGCGTGGCTGACCTTTCCACTGTATCCGACGGCACGCCGCTTGCGCAACCCCAATGTCCCCAATGGCCAAAAGATGGTCGGGGCGGGGCGATTTGAACGCCCGACCCCCTGCGCCCAAGGGACCCGAGTGGCTCCCAAGGGCTCCTTCGTTTTTCGCTAACTCCTAACGTTTACAACAATCTGGGGAATCTGCTTTCGCTCAAACAGCAACCCCAGCGGCCCCAATAGATGACATTCGGACACAGTTTTGGCACAGTCGAAAAGCAGCGGCGCTAGCCCCCGGAACGTCGGGACATCTGGTCCGCGCTCTAGTATTCCAACCTCTCCAAGATCGTATACCCGAGAATTGTTGGGAAAAGTTCACCTGCGCCACGGCCGATCCCGTATCGGGAGCAGTTCAGTAGCACGAAAAGCAGATGTTCCGAGTTTTTGAGGATATTTGATACATGGCCCAGTGCCCGTAGACCGGTGAGACATGTATGTCACTCATTCTACAGGGCCCGGCACGACCTTGCCTAGGGGGGCAGTTGAAGCGCTTGCCGATTGTCAGCCGTTTCCTCCAGGCGTATAGCTTGGGGCAGGACCCAGCGCTGAGTGGCGGACCTCGTTCTGGAACCGTTGGCGAACCGGCGTCCTCGAAGGAACCTGGGATCGCCGGGCTCCGATTCGCTCTCCGGGGAGATACGTCAACTGGCTCGGCTGATCTGTCCAGTCCAGAAACGGGGGGGCAACAATTCTCGGTATTTCCGCTCCGGGCGAGATCCCGCCGTCCTGTAGCGCCAAAGTTGGTGGCGGGTATAGATTCTCGGTATTTCGGGGCACGCCTGGTGCAGACCTAATGCCATCATCCGGGCGCTCCGAAGGAGTTGCCGCCCGTAAGCAAAAGCGCCGCGAGCGCCGAAAGCAAAATAGGTCTCATCCTCATATAAGTCGGTCCCGTTCTCATCATCTTCCGGTTTCCTCTCCCGTGCATCGGGGTCGACGCAGCCTTTCCAAACACCGTGAACTCGGTGATACCGCGAGGCGTCGTTCCACGGCGCGGCCAGTCCGTTATGGTCATGCGGACAAACCGGCAACACGTGGGCGGCACCTCGTCGACATGGTCACCTCAATGATGCGTCAACGCGGAACCGACTTCCAGACGAAGCAGGAACCATCCTTGCGGTCGGGCGCCGGCCCGGGGTGGTCTGCGGCGACTACTCCTGGATCCTTCGGAGCCACGATATAGCGGTGCGTCGCCAGGGACAGGAACAAGGTGTCTCCGCGCTGTAGGTCAACCCACTGGAAGGTCTCCGCATCGCCGGGCTTTCCGGACTTGACCGTCACCTCGCCAGGCTTCCCTTCGCCTCCGACAGAAACGTATTTCCCGTCTCTTGTCTCAAGCGCGATGCGGCCCTTGCCCCGGTCCACAACCCGGAGCGCCGTGCCCTTCTCCGCTCCGCTCACCGATTGCAGCTTCCCGTCCACCACCGCTAGCGCGTTCCCGTTGGCCAGATCCGTGAGCGCGATGGATCGCGCGACCGGGATTGGCTTCGTCAGGCCGCGCGGTCGCGGCTCGTCGACATTGAAGAAGTTGAAGTCGGCCTGCCCGCCCGGGGCCGCGCCCGTGTTGTAGTTGAACAACGCGTAACGCACGCCCTGAAACGTTGTTAGCTGGAACGCCATCACAAAGTCGGCGCCGAGGGGCTTGTAGGTCTTGCCATCGGGACTGTAACTGAACTGCGCGATTTCCGTATCGAAGTTGCAATGCACACGCAGCCAAAGATGCGGGCTGGATACCAGCGCGTTGACGGTCTTCCCGGTGACCTGGTCGTACTCCTCGATCCCGTAGCCGTTGTCGCCGCGCATCAGTCCGAGCCACGCATAAGGCGAGTTCAGCAGCGCAAGCCCGGCGACGTCGCCCGGCTTGAGGCCCGCGCCATCCAGTTCCGTGGTCACCGACGATTCCGGTCCGACGGCGCGCTGCGTCAGCGAGTTTCGCGCCCACCAGAAATCCTTGGCGGGTAGCGAATGCAAACGCAGATAGCCCGGACGCTCCGATAGCGACCACTTCGTGTCGTCAGGAACGTGATTCCACTGCCACACCATTTGAAGCTTCGGACCCGAAAAGTCGTCGCTGCGATCATACGGAGACGTGATCGGCTCGACGTGCCCGGTGTTCGGCTTCTCCCAGATCGACGGCGTCCGCCCGAGGTTTCCGGGCAGGCCGAAATAGGGCCATCCATCCACCCAGGTCACCGGCGATAGAGACGTCAGCCGCCCAACCGAGTTATGATCCTGCATGGAAAAGCCCCACCATTCGCCGGAGGGCGTCTCGACGATCCCGCCCTGATGCAGGTCGAGGCTCAGGCGCTCGCTCAAGTCCGGCGGACTGATGACGAACGGCGGAGCTTGCCGCCGGCCCTGCGGCCTGTAGCCTTGGCCGATTCCGAGGCTTTCCTCTTGGCTGATCGTTTTCACTTCCCACGATCCCGCGAGCGCATCGGCACGGGCGCACTTCATGGGCACGTGAGCGCCGGGAATCGCGCTGACAATGTAGTACTTGCCTTTGATCTTATAGAAATGCGAACCCTCGCCCATGCCGAGACTCCGGTCGATCAGCACGTGGTCCGTCCCGGGGACAAGGCCGGTCAGGTCCTGGTTTAGTTCGACCATGCGGATCGCGCCGGAGGCGTATACCGCATAAATCTTCCCGTCGTCGTCAAAGAGCACTGACAGATCGTGAAGGCCTTGCTCGATGCGATTGTGCGTCCATGGTCCGCGAGGATCTTTGGACCGGTAGACCTGAAGCCCGAAGCGGTTCACGTTGGCGAAGATGTAGAACGTTCCGTTGTGATAGCGGAAACTCGGCGCCCAGATGCCGCCGCCGTAGATGTTCTTGCCTTCCTCCAGCCGGAAATCCGGACCAAGGTCGAGCCGGTCAAAGGCGTAAGCGATGATTCTCCAATTCACGAGATCGCGCGAGTGCAGTATGGGCAGCCCCGGCATAGTGTGCATGGTGGTGCCGGTCAGGTAGTAGTCCTCGCCCACGCGGATCATGTCGGGATCGGAGAACTCATCATAGAAGATCGGGTTCGAATACGTCCCGTTCCCGTTGTCGGCGGCCCACGACGGATTCCCGCGCTGCGCGGCTTCAGTTGTCACCATGGGGAGCGCGATAATGAGCGCCAACATCGTGAAGCGCAGCAACTGGCGAGGTCCCTTCACAGTGAATCGTGTCCGGCGTCTTGTCATTGGCACGTTATCTCTCCGTGTTCGCAGTTAGCGAGGCGCCTACAGCGGCAGCGATGCCGCCAGCGTAAGCGTCTTCCCTGAGGCGCGGTCTTCCACGACGAGTTTGCCGTTTTCCAGCCGGACGTCGTCCACGCGGGTCATGCCTTCCGGGCTCCGCACGTAGAAGAGGAGGAACCGGGTCGCGATCTTGGATTTCGCCGGCAGCCAGCGATAAACCGGCGTGTCGAACATCTTGTTCAGGTCCACCATCTGCCGGCGCGGCAGATCAAACGGTTGTGTGGCAAACTCTATGCCGCGGCCGGACCAGCCGTTCGGCGTGTACTGCATGTAGTTCTGCACCCACGGATATTCCTCACGGCGGAAGACATATCCCAGCAAGTAGTGTCTAGCGGTGTTGAGCACCGTAACGTAGGCCAACGGGCGCGAGGGATCCATGAGCGTGGTCGTGTGCCCCATCCACGTCACATTGGCCGGCTGAGCCCGCAGATCCACTGGCTTTCCATCCGCGCCCGGAACCGTGGGCCAAACGAAGTCCAGTCCCTGAGCGAACGGCAAGCGCTGCCCGCCGGTGCGGGTCCGGGCGCGCGTCCCCGACATGTCCACCACCGTCTTTTCGGGTTCGAGGAACGGCGGAAACAGGAAGGGGTGCTCGCCCCAGTTGGCCGTGCGGTCGAAGGCCACCTTGCTCTCCAGTTCGCTATCGACGTAGATCACGCTCTCGCCATCCACCATACGGAGAACCCGCGTGAACGCTTCCTGCAATAGGGGCATATCGACATTGAACTTCACGGTTGCCGTGGCGCCCTGCTTCTCCGAAGCCGTCAGCCTCCACGGCTGGAGGTAAACCTCGCCGTGCATGGCCAGCCCGGCCGCGCGCTCTTCAGCGCTCGGGTTGCCGAATCCATCCACGCATACGAAGTGGCCCACCATGGGTCCCTGGAGCTTGCGGTTGTCGGGAACCTGGGGAACCATCTCGGGATTTCCGTACGGGCTCAGGCCCTCGGAATCGCCCTGGATGAGGATCCGCAGCATCGACCCGCCCTGCTTCACGACGGCCACCTCCAGCTTGTCGTTGGCCACGAAATACACCGGCCGGCTGTACACCGTGCCTTCTTTCAATGCGGAGGACGTCTGGGCCGTGGCGCCGCGGCCGGCGCACAACAACGCTGCAAGAACTGCGATGGTTTGTCTCATTACTGCTCCTTCGCCAAGAACTATTTCTGGAAGAGCAGCGGAGCGAATTGGTACAAGCTGCGCCGCCAACTCAGCCACTCGTGTGCGGTCAGCGGGGATTCATAGAACACCGCATTGATGCCTGCCTTATTCATTTCTTCCACAGCCGTCTTCCCGGCAGCGCCGTTCTCGCGGCTGCCGTAGCTCACAAACACCAGTTTGACCTTCTTTTTGAAGTCGGCAACGTCTTTGATCTCCGACATGGCGATGCTGCCGCCGCTGAACATCCCGATGTGGGAGAACTTGTCGAGGTGGGCGAGAGTGATCCCATGGGTCTGCATACCGCCCATCGAGAGGCCTGCCATGGCGCGATGCGGCTGATCGGCCATCGTGCGGAAGTTAGCGTCGATGAAGGGAATCATCTCTTCGACGAGAACGTGCTCGAACGGGGTGTTGGTCAGTCCGCGTCCGCCAAGACCGCCTGGTCCGCCACGGCCCGCTGTGCCTGGGGCGCCGGCGGGAGCCTGTCCGCGACCCGCAGCCGCACCAGGGGCGCCTGCAGGAGCAGCGCCAGGGGCGCCGGGGCCACGACCGCCGCCAGTGCCGGGAATGTAGCTGTTGCCGATCACGATGAGGAACGGCTTGGTCTTACCAGCCGCGAGCAGGTTGTCCATGATGAAACCGGCGTATCCCTGACCGCCCCAGCCGTGTTCATCTTCACCTGCGCCGTGTTGGAGATACAGCACCGGATAGCGCTTCGACCCCTTTTCATAGTCCGGCGGGGTATAGACGTAGCATCGAAGATCCGCATTGGCAATCTTGGAGAAGAAGTGGACTTCCCGCAATTGGCCATGGGCCACGTTCTTCGCGGCATAGAAGTCCGCGTCGTGCGCAGGGACTTCGACCCCGCTGCCCCATCGGCTGGCGCCGTAGAACATCAAGGTTCCTGGGTCCGGGACGCTGACGCCATCGACCCAGATCTGGTAATAGTGGAAGCCTTCATCCTGAGCATTCGAGACGCCCATCCATACGCCGTCCGCGTTTTTGGTCATGGGGTACCGTACGCCGCCGATATCGAACTGTACGCTCTGGGCCTGCGGGGCTCGTAAAGTGGTGCGCACGCGCCTTTGAGAGTTGACCTCGGGATACTGTCTTCCCGCCTGGTTCAGCGTCGAGGGTTTGAAATCTTCCATCGGCGACGTTTGGTCAATCACGGGCGCGGGCTGCGCACCTCGCCCGCCAGGCGCCCCTTGAGGTGCTTGTGCGATTGCCGGTAGACCCGACAATAAAGGCAATAGAGCAAGACTTAGCGCTGCGACTCTCATCAAAGACTCCCCTTCATGAAATGCAGTCAGGCCGACGTGATAGTAGCACGGCGCGTCGTGGACGGAAATGCCCACGACAACACCGAGTGGGACAACAACCTATACCTTTTCAGCCAGCATATCTTCAACGAATAGCCGCAGCGCCGCACGAAGCCCGGCTCCGGTCTACTGCCTGATGCCGTCCGGCATGAATTCGGCGCCAGCCACCAACTGATCGAGTATTTCATTCGTGCGCGCGGGGCAAGCCCGCCCCTGAATGGGCGTCAGGTTATCGTGTTCCGATTCGATCATGGGCAGTGGCTCCTTGCGGCCGGGGATCTGGTTGAGCGCCGTCCACACGCCCGCCGGCGGCGCGATCGTGTCGATGAAGCCGAAACCCGCCATTACCGGCGCCTTGATGCGCGACGCGAAATTGACCGTATCGAAATACAACGCGGTCTGCATCACGTCCGGTTTATCCGATGGCCAGTTGGGATAACCGGCCTTGCGGCCGTGCAGATCCCCGTTGCTATCTGCGCCGGCCGGCACGCAAACCAGTACCGCGGTGATCTTATCCGGCCTCAGTCCGGCGAGCGCCAGGCTCTGCTGCCCGCCCATGCTGCCGCCGGTGAGCACGATCGTCTTACCATCCCAGTCGGGCCGCGTCATCAGGTAGTCCAATGCGCGCGAATCGCGCAGGTACATGCTCAGGAAATAACATTTTTCGCGGTCGTTATTGCCGACGGCCTGATAGCCTGCCGGGATGCCACCGGAAGGATCGTTGGGTAGCTTGTCGTGCGAATCCACGTTGATCACCAGCCAGCCCTTGGCAGCGCGCTGCGCGTCGGCGCGGGCGTTCAACGCGTATACGCCTGCGTACTGCAACTGCATCACCGCCGGGAACTTGCCTTCCTTTGCCGGTTTGGCCACGTAGCCGTGCGCTCTCGATCCCAGCGCATCAAGCTGGAACATATTCATCTCGACGCCTTCCACGTCGGTCTGGACCGGCGTCAGGACGGGGTTGATGGGGATCTTCGCCTGAGCGGCGAGTTTGCCGTCCCAGAAGGCGTCGAAGTCGAGGGGACGCGGCGTCGAGAGTCCGAGCTTTGTCGGCGCCACGGCGGCTCCTACGGCGTAATACCCGTTATTGCGGCCCGCGTTGCCCCCCGCAAACGGCGATGCCGGGCCACGGCCCCCACCGCCTTCGGCAGCGGCAGGAGCCGCGGGAACCTCGCCGTTGAGGTTGGCATACGCTTGGATGGCGACATAAATCATTTCCGGCTGGTCGCCGGCGATCTCGATCTTGTCCTTGCCCGAAGAAAGGTCTAGCTTGCCTTCCTTCAGAACCACCGCGTTATTACGGCGGATGGTCCACTTGTAAAGGTAGGTCGGCGCAACGGGGCCGGGCGTCACAGTCCATCCGACGGTTTCACCGAGATCGTAAACTCCGCTTGCATGATACGGCGCAAAGGCGAGTTGTTGGGGCGGCGGCGTCCCGCGTTGCGCCAGAGCGGCCGCGGCGGACAACAGGAAAGCAAGAACAGGGTTTGGACGAGTTCGAATCATGACGATCTCCGAAGGAACGACTATATCGTACCGCCGAAGAGCTTGGGGCCAAGAGTCTCCCGACGCGCCCGCGCGCCGTCTAAGCGTCCAGAACGCAGCAATACGCTCGCGCGCAGCGGTCGTATCCCGACGCTGTGAGCATCAGCGAATCTCATTTGCCGCAGGCGCATCGACGGATCGAAGCACCCCCACCAGCAGTCATAGGCCGCCCGGGGCATGATGTGGGCTACATGTGGGCGGCGGGCAGTTCGATAGCGAGAGGACAGTCGCCGCTACGTTAGACTTCTTGCATTAGCAATGTCCACGCGCTAGGATCGGACTCGGAGAAGGGAGTGCCGTGGAAATGAATGGTGGAATCGGCTGCTTCAATCGGAGAAAGTTCGTGGCCGGAGGCGCCAGCCTGCTGGCGGCCGCAAGAAGCTTGTGGAGTCAGCAGGGCGCATACGCTGACGGCGATTTTGCCGGTGGCCCGATCACGGGTCCGTTCCGGCCCTATTGGCAATCGCTGAAGTCTTACCAGTACCCCGACTGGTTTCGCGACGCGAAGTTCGGAATGTGGGCTCACTGGACCCCGCAATGCGTTCCCGAGCAGGGGGATTGGTACGCCCGCGGCATGTACGTACAAGGCAACGCCCAGTACAACTATCACGTCAAGACCTACGGTCATCCGTCGCAATTCGGGTACAAAGACATCTGCCATCTCTGGCGTGCGGAGAACTGGAATGCGGACGAGCTGATCCGGCTGTATGCTAAGACCGGCGCTAAGTACTTCGTCGCGATCGCCAACCACCATGACAACTTCGATTGTTGGGACTCGAAATACCAGCCCTGGAATTGCGTGAATGTCGGCCCAAAGAAAGACATCGTGGGCACGTGGGCAAAGGCCGCTCGCGCGCACGGCCTCAAGTTCGGAACCACGTATCATGGCACGCCCGGGCGCACTTGGGGGGAGTTCATGCCGGTCCGGTATCGCAGCGACGCGACCGGCCCTCTGCAAGGCGTACCCTACGATGGCGTTATGACGAAAGCCGATGGCAAGGGCAAGTGGTGGGACGGCATGGACCCGCAGGACCTCAACGGACCTCCGCACCAGGCCGCGGATCCCTGCCCGCAGTTCGTCGAGAAGTTCATGTTGCGCGTGCAAGACGTGATTGACAAGTACAACCCGGATCTCTTGTATTTTGACGATAACTGCGATTGGGACTTCGACAGGGGAGGCGGGGGCGTGTGGCTTGGCATGCCGGAACTCACGCCGCATATCATGGCGTATTATTACAACGCGAACATCCGGCGGAACGGGGGCAAGCTGGATGCGGTGTTCAATATCAAGAACGTTCCGACCGCCGTGTTAGGCACACTGGTTCGCGACTTCGAAATGAGCCAGGCGGGCGCAATCGAACCCAATCCGTGGCAAACCGACGCGTGCATCGGAGGCTGGCATTACAGCCGGTCGCTCTACGAGAACCACCGTTACCGGACGCCCGAATCGATGGTTCAACTGCTGGTGAACGTGGTCAGCAAGAACGGGAACTTGCTGCTGAATATCCCGCTGCCGGGCCATGGCAGGCCCGATGACGATGAGTTCGCGTTCCTCGACAAATTTGGCTCCTGGATGGCGCTCAACAGCGAGGCGATCTATTCCACTCGGCCCTGGAAGGTTGCCGGAGAGGGTCCGACACAGGCCGGGGGGACCACCCCGTACGGCGCGCTTCCACGATTCGCCCCGGGCGACATGCGATTTACGACCAAGGCGGACGCGCTGTATGCCATAGCGCTGGCTTGGCCCGGGGACGGAAAACTGACGATTAAGTCGCTGGCTTCGAACTCCCCCAACTACCGCGGCGAGATCGCGAAGATCGGACTGTTGGGGTCGGATGCGAACCTCGTGTGGTCGCGGAACGCGGATGGAGTCACGGTTAACCTTCCGGAAAAGCCGCCGTGCGATTACGCGTACGTGTTCAAGATCAATCCCGCGGGAGCGTGACCAGCTACCTCCGGAGTGGAACCACCCCAGGGATCTGCGCCCGCCGCACAGGAGACGACGTTACTTGAACAGCAGCGGCGCGAACTCGTGCAGGCTTCGCCGCCAAGTCAGCCACTCGTGAGCGGTCCGGGGGGATTCATAGAACACGGCATTGATGCCCGCTTTCTTCAGGTCCTCCGCGTTCGCTTTGCTGGCGGCGCCGTTCTCGACGCTTCCGTTGCTGAAGAAAGCCAGCTTGACCTGCTTCTTAAACTCGACCGGGTCCTTAACCTCCGACATGGCGATGCTGCCCCCGCTCAGCAGGCCGATGTAGGCGAACTTATCGAGGTGGGCCATAGCGGTCGTATGGGTCTGCATCCCGCCCATGGAGAGTCCGGCCATCGCACGGTTCTCGCGTCCGGGAAGCGCGCGGTAGGTCTTCTCGATCATCGGGATCAGGTCCGTAAGCATCATGTCGGTAAACGCAGAGTTGCCCATCATTCCGCGTCCGCCTGCCCCAGGCGCGCCGCGACCGGCCTGACCCGCGGGCGCCGCGCCGGGCGCTCCGGCGCCGGCACGACCGGCTCCTGGAGATCCCGCGGCAGCCACGCCACGTCCAGGCGCGCCCGCTCCGCCCCTTGCCGCGGGCGGCGGGGCCGGGTGGTCGCTCGGATCCGGAACCAACCCGCGCGCCGCGAATGTCGTCGCGCTCTCACCGGGCTTGACCGCGTTCAGGTTATCCATCACGACGATCATCGGCTTCGCCTTCTTTTCCGCGATCAGGTTGTCCATGATGTAATCCACATGGCCCTGCGTGTACCAACCGGTCTCGTCTTCCCCCCACCCGTGCAACAAGTACAGCACCGGATACTTCGCCTTCCCGCCGTCATAGCCCGGCGGCGTATAGACGAAGCAACGGCGCCACTTCTGCGTGACCGTCGAGAAATACCACTGCTCGCTCACGCGGCCGCGCGGAACGTCTTTCGGCAGGTAAAACTCCTGGTCCGGCGCCGGGATTTCAATTCCGCTGTTCTGCCAACCGGAGCCGAAATAGGTGTGCGTCGATGGGTCCGCTACGCTGGCGCCGTCGATCACGAGGTTGTAATAGTGGAAGCCCTCCACGAGCGGCTGCGCTGTGGCGCCGCTCCAGATGTTATCCGGGCCCTTCGTCAGATTTAATCCTCCAAGAGAAACCCGTACCGTTTGCGCGTTCGACGCATTCACGCGAAACATCGCGCGGCCGTCGGGAAAAACGCAGGGATACTTGGCTTCCGGAACATTCAATGGGTTGGGTTTGCAGTCGGTCTGCGCCTGCCCCCAGCACATGGCGCAACTGAGGGTAGTTAGAATCAACCTTGCTCTCATGAATCCTCCATCTCAAGACGGCGGGCGGCGGTTCCGGTAAAACGGAATCCCCACTTTAACGTCCGAAATCGGTATAACATAAGTGACAATTCCGTGTCAAAACCTGCTTGCAATCGCATACCTGCGATAGAAGGCCAGTCGGGGAGGGCATTTCGGGGCTGACGATGGAGTCGGTGGACGCGCTCACATGTGGGCGCCGACAAGGATCGCGCGGCCTCACTTCGTGGCGTCAACCAGGCTCACGGTGAACCCCTTCAGCGGCGTATCCTCCGCGTCGAGAAACCGGGCGCAGAAGTCGGTGGCTCCGCCTCCGTTGACAATGGCGGCGCGCACGATGTTCGGCCCCATCTTGAGGGTAAGGCGTTTGGAGACGCCATCGTCGATTACGGTCTGGCGATCATTGTAGACGCCGATGACCTCCTGGCCGTTGACCCACCAAACCGAGGCCGCGTTGGAGCCGATGGCCAGGCGCACTTTGGGCACCTCTTGCGGGCAGTTGACAATGGTGACGGCCCAGAACAGCACATCGGACGTCGGCCGGCTCAGCGCGTATGCGAAGTGATAGAGGTTGACGTTGTAGTTGTTTGTGTCCACGGCGTGCCAGGTGAGTTCTGTTCCGCCCACCGTCACTTTGTCACCGTCGTGCGGAACGACAGTGAACTGGTTGGGAAAGTACTCCTTCGTGACGGCCGTCTGGACGGCACTCTCTGTGAGTCCGTTAGCGGGAATCGGCTCCAGAAGGAGCCAGCGCTGGATGAAACCGTCGGCCCCGGGCGCCTTGCTTGGGGTGGCGGGGGCTGTGAGGGTGGGCGCGTGTCCGCGACCTGGGTTGACGGAAACGGGAGTCGTTTGGGAGGCTGCGGGGCCGCGAGCCTGGCCGCCGCCGGCGGCAATCGCAAGAAGCGCAGTGCCGGCCAGAACGACGGGCGCCGGAAGGAGGAGGTGGCGGAGCGTAACCATATTAGGTTTTCTACTACGGAGTCTTGAGCAGCCAGCGCTGCTTGTCGCTCGCGGGATCGAACTTGGCAAGCGTCGCAAAGCTGCTACCCACCGCGGAAAGCGCCAGGGGCGTCTTGGCATTGGGAATCGTCTTGGGCATGATGCGCCAAGAGCCGTCAGCAAGCTGATCGAAGCGCCAAAGTTGTTCGGCGCCGCCGGTGAACGCGGGCAAGACCACCAACTCAGCGTCTTCGGTGGCGGCCAGCGCGCGGTCCGTGCCGGCGACGGCGATCTTGAAATAAGGCGAGCCGGGGTAGCCGCCAGCGTTCGGGACAGCCGTAATCGCCCATTTCTGCTGGGCCTGGCACAGGTAATTGCTCATGCGGGCGTCAAGCTTGCCGGCGGGCCAATTCGCCGAGACTTCCGCAACGTCCTGCGTCGGGATGGGGCTGCCCTGGCCGCCGAACATTCCCCCTCCCATCCCGCCCCGTCCGGCGGGTCCGCCAGCCTGAGGGGCGCCACCAGGGCCTGACTGACCGCCGCGTCCGGCGCCCGCGCCGCCTCTGCCGGTGCGCCGGCCGCCGACCGGCACTCCCTCCACGGCAAGCTCCAGAGCCGTACCGGTACGCAAGGATTCGATTTCATACGTGCCTTCCCTCGCGTTGTCGCCGGCGACGGGCCAGCCGTCCTTCCACAGCAGCGGGCGAATATCGAGCACGCTTGCGCCGCCCCTATCGAAGTCGGTCTCCCAGTGCATGGAGAACTTCTGCACGCCGTCACCGAGATCAAGGAGGCCGAAATGGCCGGCGCCAACAACACGGCCGCCGGACCCAATGAGCAGTTTCCCGCCGCCCTGGATCATATCGACGCCCATGGCGTCGAGGAAAGGACCGGTGACTTTCCTCGCGCGGCCGAGGCGGATGTTGTAGCCGGAGTCGGAACCGCGGCAGCAACTGCCGTGCGTGGCCAGCAGGTAATACCAGCCATCGTGGTACATCATGTCCGAGGCTTCGCAGTTGATGGCAAGGTCGCGGGGCTGGTCGTTCGGGTTGATGCGCATGCCCGTCTTGGGGTCGAGCTCGACCAGCCGGATATAGCCGAAATACGAGCCGTAGGTCAGCCATAGCCTGCCGTCAGTGGGATCGAGGAATACACCCGGGTCGATGGCATTGCAATCTTCGACGCCGTCGGAGGAGGCCACCACGCCGCCTTATTCCCACTTGTAGTCGGGGGAATTCGGGTCGAGGGTTTTGCTCGATATCATGTTGATGGCCGCTTTGGGCTGCGCCCCGATGTTCGCGGCAATGTACATGTAGTAGCGCCCGCCGATGTGAATGACGTCGGGGGCCATTCCGCTGCGCGACGGCCTGACCCCGCTACGCCAGGTCCAGCCGTCGTCGGAAACCAACGTGGCGCCGCCGGTGCCGTAGACATAGTACTTGCCGTCGCACATGACGACCGTTGAAGGGTCGTGGATTCCGATTTGGCCGTCCAGCGCAAGGGCCAGCGAGGCCAGCGCGAGAGTTGTTGCTAGAACGACATATTTCATCCTGGTTTCATCCTGGTCGCCTCGCTGGTACTCACTTCATCAACTCGGCTAACCTGTCCTTCACAGCGGCGCCCCAAATGTCGTAGCCTTTGGCCAGCGGGTGCAGGTTGTCGGGCCGGAACGCTTCCGGGAGGAAGTTCCCCTTTTCGTCCAGGAACTTGGGGCCGATGTCCAGGTAGAAGACTTGGCGTCGATCGTCCAGCTTCGAGACGATTCTATTGATCTCCGCAATCTTGTCGCGCACCGAATCGCCGGGCACTCCGCGGGGGAAGACCGCAAGCAGGAGAATCTTCGCCTGGGGGAAATCGTTGCGCATCTCCAGAACAACCGCGCCTATGCCTTCCGCAATCTCCGCGGCGGTGGCGGTGCCGGCGTTGTCGGTCCCGCCGGTGTTGTTCGTACCGATCATCAGCATGATCGCCTTCGGCTGGAATCCCTGGCCTTCGCCGTTCCTGAGGCCCCACAATACTCCTTGGGTGGTGTCGCCCGAGATGGCGAAGTTGGCGGTTTTGTAGCCGCCGAAATACTTATCGAACATCGCCTTGTTGGCGTCACCCTGCAGCCAAAAATCGGTAATCGAGTCGCCATCCAGCAGCAGATCGATGCTGCCCTTCTTGGCGGTCTCGACGAAGCCTTCGTGACGAGGCCCCATACGTTGGGTAGTCTGAGTGTACGTCGCCGCCACATTCAGCCGCGGGGACTGCAGCATCAACAGCGATTCGAATTTCGTCAGCAGAGGTTTGGCCGGGGACTGAAGTCGATCAGCCTCTTCATCGCCTGGTTGACCTGCGCCAACTCCATGGGCGTCGGACGCGGGATGGCTACCTCGGGCGGCACAGGCGCCGGCGGGCCGATCACGACGGGCGCAAAGCCTCCCCGGCCAGGCGCCGGCGCCCCGGCGGGAGCGTTCCCGGCCGGTGGAACTTGGGCAAATGCGAGGCCTGTCAGAGTCAGGAAAACGACAGATGCGCGTTGCACTCGGTTCATATGAAACCCCCTCTCCGAATCAGTGGACTAACATAGCCCGAAAAGCTTGCAGCCTTACACAAGAGACTATAACGCGGTGCGGGGCTGCATTCAAACGGACTTCCCGACGTGGTCACAAAAGAACGAAATCGGCCGGTTTGCTTATCTTCTAGCCAGCGATTACAATGCACTCGGGTAAGGCGTCAAAAGCAGCAGATGCAATCCCAATGGAAACATCCCATGTTTAAAAGAGACATTCTGATTTTGTTGGCTGCCTCGATCGGTCCGGCCCTCGGCCAGCAGGCGCCCGCGGGCGACCGCCCGGCATATCTGAATCCGGCGCTGCCGCTCGATCGGCGCGTGGATGACCTGGTCTCGCGCATGACGGTCGAGGAGAAAGCTTCCCAGTTCAGCAGCACTTCTCCCGCCATACCCCGTCTTCAAGTTCCGGCTTACAACTGGTGGAGCGAGGCGCTTCACGGCGTGGCGAACCAGGGAATCGCCACGGTGTTCCCACAAGCTATCGGCGGCGGCGCCACCTTCGACGAGCCGCTCATTAATCAGGTGGCGACCGTCATCGGCACTGAGGCGCGCGCTAAATACAACGAGTATCAGCGCACCCAGGCGGCGGCTTCCTCGGGCGCCAGCCTGCCCGGCGGCGGCATGGGCGTGCGCCCGGGGCCGGCCGGCCTCGATTACTGGTCCCCCAATATCAACATATTCCGCGATCCGCGCTGGGGCAGAGGCCAGGAAACCTACGGCGAGGATCCCTTTCTTACCGGAAAGATGGGCACGGCTTTCGTGAAGGGCTTGCAGGGCGACGATCCGAAGTACTTCAAGGTGATCTCGACTCCCAAGCACTACGCCGTGCACAGCGGGCCCGAACCGTCGCGGCATACCATCGACGTGAAGATTTCCCTGCACGACGAGGAAGACACCTATCTGCCGGCCTTCCGGCAGGCCATCGTGGAAGGCAAAGCGGATTCGGTCATGTGCGCCTACAACAGCATCAACGGCGAGCCCGCCTGCGCCAACAAGTTCCTTTTGCAGGATACGCTGCGCGGCGCCTGGAACTTCAATGGTTACGTGACATCGGATTGCGGCGCCATCGCCGACATCAACCGGAACCACAAGTTCGTTCCGACCATTGAGGAATCGGCGGCCATTTCGCTCAAACGCGGAGACGATCTCGATTGCGGGGCCGACACCCAGGGCTACCTTACGGCCATGCAGAAGGGGCTGATCAGCCAGCAGGAAGCCGATGTCAACATCAAGCGCCTGTTTAAAGCGCGCTTCCAGCTGGGCATGTTCGACCCGCCGGAAATGGTGAAATACGCGCAGATTCCGTTCTCCGAGAACGACAGCGCGGCTCATCGCGAACTGGCGCGGAAAGAGGCGCGCGAGGCGATGGTGCTGCTGAAGAACGACGCCTCTCTGCCGCTCAAATCGTCGATCAAGAAGATCGCCATTGTCGGCCCGCTGGCCGATTCGATTCCGGCTTTGGAAGGCAACTACAACGGCACGTCGTCGCATTATGTGACGCCCGTGGACGGCATTCGCAGCCAGTTCCCGTCGGCGGAAGTCACCTACATACCTGGGACGACGTTCTTGCGCACCCCGGTTACGATTCCGGCGACGGCTTATCGTACGGATGACGGAAGGCCCGGTCTCACGGCGGTCTATTTCAATAACGAGGACCTCTCCGGCGCGGCGGTCGCGACTCGGGTGGAAGCGCAGTTGGGACCGGCGGGCGGACGCGGCGGGTTTGGCGGCGGCGGCAACGCCTTGCCGGAAGGCATCGGCCAGGGGGATTTCTCGGCACGGTGGACCGGCACGGTAACGCCGGCCGAAACCCATCCCTACAGCATCTCGATCAACGGGAACGGTGGAGTCCGCGTGTGGCTTGACGGCAAGCAAATCATCGATGACTGGACGCAGCGCGCCGCCGCCGGCGGCCGCGGGGCGCCGGTCGACCCGGCCGTCGCCGCCGCCCGTAGCGCGAACGTGGCATTGGAAAGCGGCAGGCAATACACGCTGAAGGTGGAGTTCTTCCGGACGGCGCCCGCCGCGCCCGCGGCCGGATCTCCCAATGCGGCAGCCGGTCGGGGCGCTCCCGGAGGAGGGGGCCGAGGCTTCGGCGGTCCCTCGGGACCCACGCTGGCATGGCAGCCGGCCCTGAACGACATACCGACCGCCGTGGCCGCCGCGAAGCAGGCCGACGCGATCGTCGCCGTGGTGGGAATCACCCGGAATTTGGAAGGTGAAGAAATGCCCGTCACTGTCCCTGGCTTCCAGGGTGGGGACCGCACGTCGCTCGATCTACCGAAGGACGAGGAAGATCTCCTCGAAGCTATGAAGCCCCTTGGCAAGCCGCTCGTGGTCGTGCTGATGAACGGCAGCCCGCTGGGCGTCAACTGGGCCAATCAAAACGCCAACGCCATTCTCGAAGCCTGGTACCCCGGTGAGGAAGGCGGAACGGCTATCGCCGAAACCCTGGCCGGCGCCAACAATCCCGGTGGACGCCTGCCCCTCACCTTCTACAAGAGCGTGAACGATCTGCCGCCTTTCGACGAGTACTCTATGAAGGGCCGCACGTACCGCTATTTCGAAGGCCAGCCGTTGTATCCCTTCGGCTACGGCCTGAGCTACACGAAGTTCGCCTATAGCAACGCGAAGCTCTCCGCTTCCACCCTGAAAGCGGGAAACGATCTGCGGGTGGATGTCGACGTCCGGAATACCGGCGCCATGGCCGGCGACGAAGTGGTGCAGGCTTATCTGGTGTTCCCGAAGCTGCCGGGCGCTCCGTTGCGGGCCCTGCGCGGCTTCCAACGCGTGAACGTCCGGCCCGGCCAGACGCAGCACGTGCGCTTGACGCTCAACGCCCGCGACCTGAGCATGGTGAATGATGAAGGGACCCGCCTGGTGGAGGCCGGCGACTATAAGCTGTTCGTCGGCGGTGGCCAACCGGGCGCCGGCGCGCCTGGAGCGGAACTGTCGCTGAAGATTCAGGGCGAGCAGAAGCTGCCCAGGTAAACGGCGCGGTTGCACGGGCTGCGGCTCAGAAGGAGAGCGACAATCATGAACCGAGTGCGTACAATCTTACTGAGCGCCGGATTGGCGGCGTTGGCCAGCGCAGCATACGGCGCCGGCCCGGGAGCCGCGGCCCTTCTGCCGGCGGACTCCGCCGCCGCGTTCAAGTTGAGCGGCAATGCCGGCGAGTTCGCGAAAATATCCACCGCGGCGGTTTCCGGCCAGCCATTCAAGAGCGCGTTGCGCATCGAAGTGGCCAAGAAGCCGCAGCGGTCCGGCGACGTCCAAATCGCTGCTCCAATAGATGCCGCCGTGACCAGCGGAGATGTCCTGCTAGTGTCGTTCTGGATGCGCTCCGGAGCGGCCGGGGAAGCGACCCTCGATGCGGGATTCCACACCGTGCCAGGAGCGGCAGGAGCACCGGGGGCGCCAGGAGCCGCGGGAGCGTCGGGGGCGCGGGGAGCGCCAGGAGCGCCAGGAACCGCAGGTGGAAGAGGAAGGGGAATGTTCGGCGGCCAGCCGGCGCTGAGCGCGCCCGCCGTGGCTGGGACGACATGGAAGAAGGTTCAATTTCCGTTCGCGCTGACGAGGGCCTACAACAAGGGAGAGGCCGAAGTTTACTTTACCCTTGGATTGCGCCAGCAGACCGTAGAAATCGGCGGCATCGAGCTGCTGAATTATGGGACCGGCAAGAAGGTGGCCGAGCTGCCGTTCACCAAGCTTGGATATGCGGGCAGCGAACCCGGCGCCCCCTGGCGCAAAGCCGCGGAAGCGCGCATCGAGAAGATCCGCAAAGGCGATCTCACCGTGGTGGTGAAAGACCAGGCTGGCAAGCCGGTCCGCGGGGCGCAGGTCGCGGTTCGCATGAAAAAGCACGCGTTTCTGTTCGGGACGGCGGTGAGCGGGGCCGCGTTTTCCAACGGGCGCATGAGCGCGGAGGATCTGGCGAAGTATAAGCAGAAGATCGTCGAGCTGTTCAACTTCTCGGTGATGGAAAACGAAACCAAGTGGCCGCAGTGGGCCAACGAGGCATCGCGCCCCGCGACGCTGGCGGTAATCGACTGGCTGCGCCAGAATGGCGTGGAAGTTCGCGGCCACAACCTGGTGTGGCCTTCTTGGAATAACACGAACGTGAAAGCCGCGCAGGATGCCAAGGGCGACCCTGCCGCGCTGGCCAAGGTCATCACCGACCACATCGCCGAGACCACCACCGCGTTGAGCGGACGCCTGGTGGACTGGGATGTGATCAACGAGACGTTCACGAATCACGACTTCATGGACATTTTGGGCCGCCGGGCCATGGTGGACTGGTTCAAGGCGGCCCGAGCCGGCGATCCCACGGCGAAGCTGTACATTAACGACTTCAACATTCTGGAGGGCGAGGACACGGCGCACCAGGACGACTACGCTGCAACCATACAGTACCTGATCGACCAGGGAGCGCCGATTGACGGAATCGGGCTGCAAAGCCACTTCCCGGCGCGGGTCACGCCGATGGACGAGTTGATGAAGCGGATCGACCGTTTCGCGGCGTTCGGGAAAGAGATGGAGATCACCGAATTCGATATCGACGCCGCTGATGAAGCCACACAGGCCGATTACACCCGCGACTTCATGACCGCCGCCTTCAGCCAGCCTTCGGTGAAGGCGTTCGTGATGTGGGGTTTCTGGGAGGGTTCTCATTGGAGGCCGAGGGGCGCCATGCTGCGTCGCGACTGGTCCCCGAAACCTAATGGCGAGGTTTACAAGGATCTGGTATTCAAGCGATGGTGGACCAATGCCGATGGGAAGACCGGCGCGCAAGGGACCTACGCGGTGCGCGGCTTCCTGGGCGATTACGAAATCGAGGTAAGAGCCGGTGGCAAGTCGAAGACCGAGCACGTGAGCCTTACCAGGGAAGGCGCGAAAGTCGAGTGCGTACTGGATTAGCCGGCGCTCCGCGAGCATCACGTCTCGCAGACCTCCGGCGAGCACAAGGTCGGCATCCCCAACGACAGTTTGCCAAATGGGTAACGGTGCTCCGGTCATCGAGAACGCCTGGCCGGCGATGCTTCTCGCCCGCATCGAATGGTCCGCCGATTACAGCGAGGAGTCCGCGACCGTCGCCAAAGAGCATACGATGAAGCTCGGTAACACCTTCCGATCCCACGGGGATAGGCCGAATGCGCTCCGGGAGGTCGGAATCGATTCGGAGAGGCAGTAGAATTAGATTCATGGCCGTCCGGATGAAGGACATCGCGCGCGATCTTGGCGTCTCCACTGTTACCGTCTCGAAGGCCATTCGCAACCACAGCGATATCAGTCCAAAAACGCGCGGGCGCGTTTTGCGGCGGATTAAAGAGCTGAACTACCAGCCGAACCTGGCGGCTCGGACGCTGGTTACGGGACGGACGTACGCCATCGGCCTGATTGTTCCAGATCTGGTTCATCCCTTTTTCAGCGAAGTTGCGAAGGCGCTAGCCCGGGTTTTGCGCGAGCGCGACTACGGTCTCCTGATTTCGTCTTCAGAGGAAGATCCGGCGCTCGAACGGGACGAGATCGAGCGCTTGCTGGCTCGCCGCGTGGATGCCTTGATCATCGCTTCTACACAACAGACGGTGGAGAGTTTTCGCCGCATCAGGGAAGAAGGGATCCCATACGTTCTCATCGACCGGCGTTTTGACGATCTGACGGCGCCCTTCGTCGGGGTCCGCGACGAGGAGGTGGGCGAGCTGGCGACGCAACACCTGATCGATATAGGCTGCCGACGGATCGCTCACATTAGGGGGCCCGAAATCAGTCCGGCGCTTGGCAGGATGGCGGGTTGGCGGCGCGCTCTCTCCCGGAACCGGCGCGCCGCGCCGCCAGCCTATGTCGTCTCGTCGCGATCGAGCGACGATGCCGGAGACAACTGTGGCCACGACGCCATGCAGCGACTGCTAAAGTTGAAGCCGCTTCCGGACGGCGTCTTCTGCTACAACGATCCGATTGCAATCGGGGCGTTGCGAGCCGTTCTGGAGCGGGGCCTCCGTGTTCCCGAGGACATCGCTATCGTGGGGTGCGGCAACATCCTCCATTCCGCATTCCTTCGCGTGCCACTGACAAGCATCGACCAAGACAGCGCGGGCATAGGAGAGAAGGCGGCGGAAATGGCCCTGAGCATGATCGAAACGAAGAAACTGCCCGTTAAGCCAAAGACCATCCTCCTCCACCCGACTTTGATAGTCCGCGATTCGACGCGGCGCGAGTGATCGTTACAGCACGCCTTCCACGTGCGGGACGCCGGCCAGCGGCTGACCGCCGCCCAGGCTGATTTCGACCTTCGTTTTCGGCGCATTTTCGGATCCCAGCGTGAACCTTACCTGGCGGCTCTCTCCCGCCTTCAGATGAATCCGCTGGATCCCGCGCAAATTGCGAATCGGCGCGTCTAGATCCGCGCCGCCGCCGATGTAGAGCTGAACCGCTTCGTCGCCATCGCGAGAAGAGGTGTTCTTGACCGTTGCGCTCGCCTCCGCGCTGCTAGCGGTGCGCCTCGCGCTAAGGCCCGAATACGCGAAGGTCGAATAGCTGAGCCCATAGCCGAACGGATATAGCGGCTCGCCTTTGAAGTAGCGATACGTGCGGCCCTGCATGGAGTAGTCCTGAAAGTCTTGCCCGGCGGCGCTTCAGGGATCGGCGCGAGGCGCTGCGCCTCGTGATACTTCGCGCGCGCCTCCGTGGAAATCGCATCCGCCACGCGATGCACCAAATCCGGGTCGAAGCTCGGCCCATGCCGATAGGTTCAGGAAACACCGTGGCGCGTCCCGAAGCGACGTCGTGCAGGGCTTCGTTCCAATAGTTGTAGACGCCCACGCCGAGACGCGGAATCGCCGGTGCGCTGTTCTGCATCTGCAGGACCTTCTCCTCAAGCGTCATCCGCGAAACGAGATCCTTCGCGCGCTGCTCGGATGGCAGATTCGGATTCAGGTAGGGAGCGTTGGCCGGAGGTTGACCGAACGAAGCGGCAGCCAGCGTCAGGAAGGCAATTGCGAATAAAAAAGCCTCAACCCTGAATCTCCTTCAAATATTTGCCGCACACTGCTATTCTATATAAAATCCAAGAAGTAAGCGGTAAAGGAGACGCATATGACCCTTAGTAGACGCCAGGCGCTGGCTGCGATGAGTGCGCCTGCGATTCTCAGGCGCGCGCGAGCCGCCGAGACGCAATTGGGTATCACACCCGGGCCCTTCAAGGGCACTCGCGAATCGCTCAAGGAATGGCAGGTTCCCGCCTGGTACCGTGACGCGAAGTTCGGTATTTGGGCGCATTGGGGGCCGCAATCCGCTCCGGAGTACGGCGACTGGTACGCCCGCAATATGTACATTCAGGGCCAGCGCCAGTACAATTACCATGTCAAGACGTACGGCCATCCCACCAAGTTCGGCTTCAAGGACGTGATTCCCACCTGGAAGGCCGACAAGTTCGATCCCGAGCATCTGGTCGCGCTTTACAAGAAGGCCGGAGCGAAGTACTTCTGCAGCATGGGCGTGCATCACGATGGCTTCGACCTCTGGAAGTCCGTTCACCAGCCGCGCTGGAACGCTGTCGCCATTGGTCCCAAGAGGGACATCGTCGGGCTCTGGAAGAAAGCCGCGCAGAAAGCCGGGCTGCGGTTCGCCGTCAGCGAGCACCTGGCGCCCAGCTATCACTGGTTTTCGCCGTCGCACACGAGCGATAAGACCGGCCCGCTGGCCGGCGTACCATACGACGGCGCCGATCCCGCCTACGCCGACCTCTATCACGATCTGCCAAAGGACTATCCCTATGGGCAGCAGGTTAACGACCGCCAGGCGCCCGACGCCTGGAAACTGCACTACTTCAAACGCATCAAGGACCTGGTAGACAACTACCAACCCGACCTGCTCTATACCGATGGCGACATTTTCTTCCAGGAGTACGGCCTGGCGCTGGTGGCGAACCTCTACAATACGAGCGCCAAAATCCATGGCGGGCGCGTGGAAGCCGTGTACACCAGCAAACTGGCGAGCGACTGCGAAACGGGGACCTGCGTGCTGGACTGGGAGCGCGGCGTGGCGGCCGGCGTCCCGGCCAACCCTTGGCAGACGGACACCTGCGTAGGCAACTGGCACTACGACAAGGAAGCGGTCTACAAGACCCCCAAGCGCGTCATCGACATGCTGGTGGATATCGTCAGCCGCAACGGCAATTTGATGCTGAATTTTCCGTTGCCCAACAGCGGCATGCTGGACGATCAGGAATTGAAGATCCTGGACGAAATCACCCGCTGGATGGCCGTCAACAGCGAGGGCATCTACGCAACCAGGCCGTGGAAGACCTTCGGCGATGGGCTCGTGGCCTCCGCGCCGCCTTCCGGCCGCGGCGCCAGGTTCAACGAGGCAGGCCGCAGAGACTTCACGGCTGAGGAAGTGCGCTTCACCGCCAAGGGCAGTGCGCTTTACGCCTTCGTGATGGGCTGGCCGGAGAAGCAGGCCGTCATCAACGCGCTTTCGACAAAGAGCAGTGTCGCGACTTTCCCGGTGAAACACGTGGAACTGTTGGGATTCAAGGGCAAGGTGAATTGGACTCAGGATGAGAAGGGCCTGACGGTTCAGCTTCCCCAGCAGAAACCGAGCGACCATGCAATCGCTTTCAAACTGCTGGGGGCCTGATGGCGGCGCTGCGAGAAGCCTCGTAACAGTCTTCTATGAAAGAGGAGCCTTTCACGATGTCACTGGTACAAATGAGATATCCCCTCACTATTGCAATTCTTTCCATCCCTTGTTTTCTCTGGGCACAGACGCAGAACTCCCCGGCGAAGCCCGCCGCGCCGCTGCCGCGCATCGCGCAAAACGGAGCCGTCAAGCAGATGTTCGTCGACGGAGAACCGTTCCTCATGCTGGCCGGCGAACTCCACAACTCCAGCGCTTCCAGCGTGGAGTACATGAAGCCCATTTGGGATCATTTGGCCGCGATGAACCTCAATACGGTGATTGGAACCGTAAGCTGGGAGCTGACCGAACCCGAAGAGGGCAAGTTCGATTTCAGCCTGGTGGATGCGCAGATCCAGGAGGCGCGCAAGCGTCACATGCGTTTGGCGCTCATCTGGTTCGGCTGCTGGAAGGGTCACTCGGCCTTCGCGCCGATATGGGTGAAGAAGGACCACAAGTTCCCGCTTCTGGAGATCCGGCCCGCGGCGGGTGGCCGCGGCGGGGTCAATGATCGCTACGAAGGCGAGTTGAGCGCCTTCGCCGAGCAGAATATGGCTACCGATGCGCGGGCCTACGCGGCGCTGACGCGCCATATTCGCCAGACCGATCCGCAACACACGGTCATTCTGATGCAGGTGGAGAACGAGGTCGGAGTGTACGGCGACAGCCGCGACCGGTCGCCGCTGGCGCAAGCCGCCTACGCCAAGCCCGTACCAGGCGATCTGATGGCTTACCTGACGAAGAACAGAGACCGCCTGTTGCCCGAACTGTTGGAAATCTGGGGACGAAACGGCTACAAACCGTCCGGGACTTGGGCCGAGGTCTTCGGGGATGACGCGCGCGCCGACGAGATCTTCATGGCCTACTTCTACGGCCGGTACCTGAACGGGGTAGTCAAAGCGGGCAAAGCGGAGTTGAATATCCCGATGTACGTGAATGCGTGGATATACCCGGTCACCGGAACGCCCATTCCGGGGACATATCCCAGCGGCGGCCCGGTGGCCCGGGTCATGGATATTTATCACGCCGCGGCGCCCGCGATTGACTTCCTCGGGCCGGATGTCTACGACAGGCAGTTCAAGGAGATCACCGCGCTTTACACGCGCGCGGGCAACCCGCTGTTTTTCCCGGAATCGCGGAACGCGCCGGCCAACTACTTGTATGCCATAGGAAAGCACTCGGCGCTGGGGGTATCGCCGTTCGGCGTGGAAGATGCGGGTGCCGACGGCCAGTTCGCACGGCTTTATAAGCTGCTCGGGGGATTCAGCGCGCAGCTGGCGGCATGGCAGGCGGCGGGCAAGGTGACCGCGGTGCTGGTGGATGGCGACCAACCCGAAACCGTGTCCTTGGGCGGATATAGGATAACCATTGGCCGGAGCGGGTTCGGCCGCGGAGGGCGGGGCCCGGCCGGCGGCGCGGCGCCAGGGGGCACAGCCGCGGGGGCGGCCGCTCAGACGGCGATTGGCCAGAACTGCGTGGGCGCTTTTAACGGCTGCGAGACGCTCGAGACCCGGCCCTTCGCGCTCATCGCGAATATCGCACCCGATGAGTTCCTGTTCGTGGGCTCCAATTGCACGCCCAGCTTCGCCGTGGAATCCGGCCCCGGGCGGGCCGTGGTCGGCTCTAAAGACGAGGGGCATTACGAGAATGGCAAGTGGATCGCGGGCCGCAGGCTCAACGGCGACGAAGCCGGCCGGGGTCTTCCGGGAAACGGCGTCATCGGCATGCTGCGGATCAAGTTGTTTCGAGTGGAGTGACGGGGGGAGGAGCCTAGTCCCGGCTTGACCTCGTCTGCGGCGGGTAATTCGGCGTCGCCAGGAATGCGGGCGCGCGGCAAGAGATAGGCGCAAGGAGGATACGGTGAAGCGCAGAGATTTTCTGACAAGAGGTACGGTGGCGGCCGGACTGGCCGGTTCCACGAAGCTGCTCGAGCCGCTCGATGCGGCTCAGAGCGCCGCGCCGAAAACTCCGGCGGCGCAGGAGGAGATTCGCACCGCCGAATACCTCCAACGCGCCAAGCAGGACAAGCATCTGCCGAAGCCGCCGGTGTTCTCGGAATCGTTGCGGTCGAGCGACGTGCGGATCTCGCCCATGCCGCTGGCGGCAAGGATCGAGCGGAAGATCGTGCCGCGGCGGGGCTTTTGCAGCATCGCGCCCGCGAGCGATGCGCTTCTCATCTCCGGCAATGGACCAATCAGTATCGACATGGCGTGCGACCCATACTCGGAGCAGATCTCTTTCCGTCACGAAAGCCTGTTCACGCCGCATAAGAGGCCCTTCGAGGCGCCCAACATCGCGGGCATTTTCCCGCAGGTGAGGCAAATGCTGCTGGACGGAAAATACCACGACGCTGCGAGGCTCGGTTACGAGGAATGGCACAAGACCCCCATGAGCAGCGGGATGGGCGGAGGCGGAGGCGCGGCATTCTCGATGCGTCTGGAATCTCCCAAAACCGCGTCGGTCAAGGATTATCTCCGCACATTGGATTTCGAAAGCACCGAGTTGAAGGTCCACTGGACGGACGAGCGCGGAGAATGGGATCGCCAGATATTCGCGTCCCGGCCCGACAACGTCGTGGTTCAGCGGCTCACCGCTCCGAAAGGTCAGTCGGTGAATGTCCGAATCGCGATGGCAAGGTCCGCGGGCGGAGGCCGCGGCGGCGGGGGAGGAGGAGCGCCGGGCCTGGGTGGGCGGGGAGGCGCGCCGGCTGGCGCCTCGGCGGGGCGCGGAGGAGCCGCCGTACCAAGTGCCGCACCAGGCAATGTCCACCAGGACTTCAACGCGCAACGCCTGATTTTCAAGGGCATTTTAGATCCGTCGGTAAACAACAGCGGCTTCGCCGCCGTGACGCGCGTGGTTCGCGATGGCGGCTCTGCCCGCATGGATGGCGACACGCTGGTGGTCGAGAATGCGTCGTCCGTCATGCTGCTGACGCGTATTGAACATTTCCCCGACTATAGCGAGGACAAGGTGGAAGCGCTGCGGCGGGCGGTGGAAGGGATTACCCCGGATTATCCGGCGCTTCTGGAGCGCGCGCGGAAGGTCCAGTCCGAGATGCTCAACCGCGTCACCGTGGATTTCGGAGGCGCCTCGAAATATGCCTGGTCTTCCGAGGAGTTGCTGGCCGATCAGCGGTCCAGCCCCGGCTATTCGGGCGCTTTTCTCGAGAAGTTATTTGAAATGTGCCGCTACTGGTTCATCCTTACCAGCGGCAAGTATTGCAGCATGTCGGCCGAGACCAATGCCAATATCAACCTGCAGATCGCTCCGGGTGTGCAGGCCGACCACCGGGAAGGCATGGATGCCTACTTCAATTGGATGGAGAGCCTCTACCCGGACTACCGCGCCAACGCGAAGAACATTTACGGGATGCGCGGCGCCCATTATTCCCTCACGCCGACCAAAGACGAGGGCGTCGATAAGATGTACGACTTCGCCGGTTCCACCGGGGAGACGTGGCCGCATCCCTACTGGCTTTCCGCCGGAGGCTGGTGCGTGCGCCCGTTCTGGGACCACTACCTTGTAACGGGGGACCTGGATTTCCTCCGCAAGCGCGTGGTTCCGGCTTATAAGGACCTGGCGCTGTTTTACGAGGATTTCCTGACGGTCACCGACAAGAATGGGAATTACACCTTCGTCCCGTCCTTTTCGCCCGAGAACAATCCCGGCAACCTGGACCCTTCGTGCATGTTGGTGATTAACGCCAGCATGGACATTGCGGTGTGCCGGGAAGTCCTTGCCAATTTGGTGGAGGCTTGCGAGCTACTGGGCGTTGAGACCGCCAGCGTGCCGAAATGGAAGGCGATGCTGGCCAAGTTGCCGCCCTACCTGGTGGAACCGGACGGCGCCATGAAGGAATGGTCGTGGCCTACGCTGGCGGAGCGTTACGATCACCGGCATATCTCGCATCTCTACGGCGCGTGGCCGGGCGACGAAATCGATCCGGACCGCAGGCCGCAACTGGCCAAGGCGGCGCTGATTGCCGACCGCCACCGTGTTCCGGAGCGGCTGGCCGCGCACGGCCGCTGCCATCGCGCCTTGGTTGGAGCGAGGCTCAAAGACAGTTACCTGGTGGACACCGAACTGCGGCAATTGATTGAAGAGGGCAACGTCGGCCCGACGCTTCGGTGTTCTCACGACCCCTACGCCGGGCCCATGCCGGATGCGCAGGGCGGCATTCAATTGATCATGATGGAAATGCTGGCCTACTCGCGCCCCGGCGTGGTCGAGGTGCTTCCCGCCCTTCCGCCCTCGCTGGTCAAGGGGTCCGCGAATGGCATGTTGCTCCGCACCTTTGCGAGGCTTGACAAACTGGCCTGGGACATGAACGCCCGGACCGTGGATTTGACGATCACCTCGGTCAAAGAGCAGGACATCACATTGATTGCGCGGCAGGGTATCGAAGCGGTTACCGCCACTCCCGGAGCTTTGGCGGTGACGCCCCAGCCGGGCAAGGCCGCCTGCGACCTGCACTTGCCGAAACGAAAGCCGGTGGAGGTTCATTTGAAGCTCGGACGGCGCAACCCGCTGGACTGGGTCAATTGGGCCGTTTGATACCTGGGGAGAAATTATGAAGCGCAGAGATTTTCTGAAAACAAACGCGGCCGCTGCTGGACTGGTGGGGTCCCTCACGGTAAAGCCGGTGCTCGCCGCGGCCCAAAGCGGTCCCCAAACGACGCCGCAACGAACCGCGGCCGCGCCGGCGGACAATCGCCCGGCCGAATATCTTCACCGCGTGCAAGCTGATCCCTTCCTGCCCAAGCCAGAGGCGCCTGCGAGATCGTATCCCATCGCACCGATGCCGCTGGCGGAACGGGTCCAGCGGAAGATTGTGCCGCAGCGCGGCTTTTGCAGTGTCGTGCCCGGAGAGTTGGTCAGTGAAAGTCTCATCTCCGGCAATGGCGCGATGACCATCGAACTGATGGGCGATCCCTATGCGGAGCAGATCCTATTTCACCACGAAAGCCTGCTGATGCCGTGGAAGAAGCCCGTCGAGGCCCCCAAGGTCGCGGACATTTTTCCGCAAGTGCGGCAAATGGTGTTGGCGGGCAACGACCGCGATGCCATGGCGCTCGCTCTTCAGCGCATGAACGACAGCCCGGTCAAGCAGGACACCTTGCCGCACCTCACCGTCCCGGCGTTCCTCATGCATCTCGACCTTCCCAAGACCGCGTCGGCTCGGGACTATATCCGCACCCTCGATTTCGAAACGGGCGAGGCCAAGGTGCATTGGACCGACGAGCACGGCGACTGGCTTCGTCAAACGTTCGTTTCGCGGCCCGACAACGTTGTGGTTCAGTGGCTCACCGCGCCGGCGGGTCAGACGGTGAATGTGCGGATCGCATTGCAGAAGTCCGCCGAGTGGAGCATGGTTTCCGGGATGGACTGGGGCAGCCACCCTGGAATTAACACCGCGGCGCCCGACCGGGCGGCATTCAACCTGGGAGGGTCGGGATCGCCCCCCAAACTGCCGGCCCCGAAGGGCGTCGAAGCCGGCGACGTTCGGCGGGACTTCAACGAGCAGCGGCTGATTTATAAGTGCATTTTGGACCCCTCCGTGGACCACAGCGGCTACGCCGGGGTGGTTCGCGTGGTGCGCACCGGCGGATCGGCCAGCATGGATGGCGACGCGCTGACGGTGGAGAATGCGTCGTCCGTAATGCTGCTCACGCGCATTGAATATTTCCCTGACTTCAGCGACGACAAGGTGGAATCGCTGCGGCGGGCGTTGGATGGAATGGCCGCAGATTATCCGGCATTGCTTGAGCGGCACCGGAAGGTTCAGTCGGAGATGCTCAACCGCGTCACCGTGGATTTCGGGGGCGCCGCGCAATATGGACTGTCAACGGAGGAACTTCTGGCCGACCAGCGGTCGCGGCCGGATTTCTCGCCCGCGCTGCTGGAGAAGGTTTTCGAAATGGGCCGCCATTGGTTCATTCTCAATAGCGGCAAGTACCCCGGCATCGCGGCCGAGGTCAACTCCACCATCGATTTGCAAACGGCGGGCGCCGTCCAGGGCGGCTTGCGGGAAGGCATGGAGGCCTACTTCAACTGGATGGAGAGCCTGGCCCCGGATTGCCGCGCGAACGCCAAGAACATCTTCGGATTTCGCGGCGCTTCCTATCCCCTCTTTCCGGACAAGGGCGTCGGCGTCAAGTTCTATTACACCAGCGGCTCCGATATCGGCATTTGGCCCTACTGGATTTCCGCCGGAGGCTGGTACGCGCGCCAGTTCTGGGAGCATTACCTGGTCACCGGAGACAAGGAGTTTCTCCGCAATCGCGTAGTGCCGGTGTACAAGGACTTGGCGCTGTTCTACGAGGATTTCCTCACGCTCACGGACGGGAATGGCAACTATATGTTCGTCCCATCCATCTCGCCGGAGAACGTGCCCCGAAGCACGGACGCATCCAAACCCGTGCTGATCAATGCCACCATGGACATCGCGGTGTGCCGCGAAGTGCTGACCAATTTGATCCAGGCTTCGGAGATTCTCGGCTCCGACGCCGACAGCGTGCCGAAATGGAAGGCCATGCTGGCCAAGATGCCGCCCTACCTGCTCGAACCGGACGGCACGCTGAAGGAGTGGGCTTGGCCCACGCTGCAAGAGCATTACACCCATCGGCATGTGTCGCATCTCTACGGGGCCTGGCCGGGCGATGAAATCGATCCCGATCGCACGCCGCAACTGGCTCGAGCCGCGGAGATAGCCGGCCGAAGGCGCACGGTTGATGCCTTAGCCACCGCGGTCGCGGGCGAGACTTTGCCTGCTTATGGCCGTTGCCATCGCGCTTTGGTGGGGGCGCGGCTCAAAGACAACATCATCGTGGACGTCCAACTGCGGCAATTGATGGAGCAGGGCTACGTCAGCAGCGCGCTCCGGTGTTCGCGCGAGCCTTATGGCGTGCCTGTGCCGGATGCGCACGGCGGGATTCCGGCGATCATCATGGAAATGCTGGCCTACTCGCGCCCCGGCGTGATTGAAGTGCTTCCCGGTCTTCCTCCTTCCTTGGTAAAGGGATCGATTAACGGGATGCTGGCGCGGACCTTCGTGAGGATCGACAAGCTGGCATGGGACATGGAGGCCCGGACCGTGGAACTGACGGTCACGTCGGTGAAGAAGCAGGACGTCACGCTGATTGCGCGGTACGGGATCGAAACGATCACCGCTCCGGCGGGCGTGCTGGCGGCGCCGCTACAGGCCGGCAAGGCGAACATCGACGTTCACTTGCCGGAGAAGAAGCCGGTGACGGTCCACATGAGACTGGGGCGGCGCAAGCCGGGCGACTGGGTCAGTCAGGTGGCCCACGCTTGAAGCGTTCGACGCATTCCCGTTTGCAGCGGGGGACGCACGGCTTGACCTCGGCTCCGGCGGAGCCTAAAGAGTGCTAATACCTTATTCACGGAGATGGCAGCTTATGAAACGACCAGCGGTGCCGACGGCGTGTGGAGTTTATGTGTGCCAGCATAGGTTCGTGCTTAGGTTGATCTGCGACATCCGGATTGTCCTGGCCGCATCCTTGTTAACATTCTGCGGTTGGCCTTCGACTATCGCTGCTGAAACGCGCACGTTCGAAGCGGAATCCGCGGAGCTTATTGGCGGCGCATCCAAGGTAAACGATACTGTGGCTTCGGGAGGCTCTCTGGTCGATTTAGCCGAGCCTGGCCAGGGCGTGAAGTTCGCCGGCCTGCCCGCGGCCGGCAGATTGGCGCTTCGCTATGCCTCGGTCAAAGCGGGCACGATCAGTGTCGCCGTCAACGACCAACCGGCGCGCAAGGTGAACGTCCACTCGTCGGGAGCGCTCACCAATTCTTTTCTCCACGCGATAATTGACCTGGCGATTCCCGCCAATGCCACACTGACCATCAGTCTGGCAGCCAATGATGTCCCGGTGAACCTCGACAAGATCATTGTCGGCGACGGTGACCTGGGTTTGCCGCCGGACATTTGGAATTTGCCGCCATTGCCGGTGGCCGCCGGGCCCTATTCCTCTGACTGGAAGGCGATCAGCCAGCTTTACGTCACGCCGGAATGGTGGCGCGACGCCAAGTTCGGCGCGTGGGCGCATTGGGATCCGCAATCCATGCCCGAGGATGGCGACTGGTATGCCCGCGGCATGTATCAGGAGGGCAGCGCGCAATATAAATACCAGCTCGAACACTTCGGCCATCCGTCGGAGTACGGTTACAAGGACATCGCCCACAACTGGGTGATTGACCGGTGGAATCCGGATGAGCTGATGGATTTGTATGTCGAAATGGGAGCGCGTTACTTCATGGCCATGGGCGTTCACCACGACAACTTCGACAACTGGGATTCGGCCTACCAACCGTGGAACTCGGTTCGCGTCGGCCCCAAAGTGGACATCGTAGGCTCCTGGGAAAAAGCCGCGCGCCAGCACGGGTTGCGTTTCGGCATCGGCTTTCATGACTCGCCGGGGAGGACCTGGGGCCAATTCATGCCGGTGCGTTATACCAGCGACAAGCAAGGTCCCAAGCAAGGCGTGCCTTATGACGCGCTACAGACCGTCTTGGACGGAAAAGGAAAGTGGTGGGAAGGCCTGGACCCGGTGGACCTCTACGGACCTCCGCACACCATTTCGAGGGGGCCGCGCACTCCGGACAACGATCCGTTGCTCTCTCCTTTTGCAAACCAGTTCATGTGGCGCGTGGATGACGCCATCACTAAGTATCATCCCGATGTGATCTATTTCGACGAGCACGCCGGCGACTCACAAGTGGACGTTGGAGTCCACATGGGATTGGGATTTCTTGCGCCGCCATTGGCCGCGAATTACTACAACAAATCCCTGCAGTGGAACCATGGAAAGATGGAGGCAGTGCTCAATCTGAAGGGCGTGGGCGGGCGTTACAACAGCTTCCAAAACAGCCCTGAACTGCTTCCTTTCGTGGACCATTCGCTGGTCAAGAGCACGGAGGCCATCATCGAACCGGAGATCATGGCCTATTCATTCCAGACCGAGACCACCATCGCCGATTGGCACTACAAATCCGGACAAAAGTACTTGGATGCCAAGAAACTAGTCGGCTTGTTGATGCAAAACGTCTCCCGGAATGGAACCATGTTGCTCAATATTACCCAGCATGGCCGCGGGGATCTGGACCCTGAAGTGATTCGCATCTGCAAAGACGTCGGCGCGTGGCTGAAGGTGAACGGCGAAGCCGTTTATGCCTCGCGCCCGTTTGAAGTCGCTGGCGACAATTCAGTTTCTTACACGCGCAACGAGGGCAAGGTCTATGCCACTCTGCTCGATTGGACCGACGGGCCGGTAACTCTCACGGCGTTGCGCGCTGGCGGGGCTACGTTGGGTAGAGTGTCCAAAGTCGAACTGGTCGGCTCCGACATGGCGTTAACATTTGTTCAAAACGACCAGGGGCTTCTGGTTACGCCAAGCGGATCGGCGCAGCCGTTGCCGGGGATCACCGATCAATCTCTGGCAACTGCCATCCGCGTTCTGCGCGTTACCCATGACAAAGGCTGGATCAACGACGACGACCCGGGCGTGGTGGCTCCGGGATGGATGCGACGCTCCAACCTGGGCGCCCGCGAATACAACAACGACCTCACCATCAGTGAAACGCCCGGCAATGTGTGGAGTGCTTCGTTCACCGGCAGCAGTGTTTCGGTCATCGCGCCTAAGGAGGCGGGAGCAGGGAAAATTGAAGTTCAAATTGACGGCCGAACCCGCGCCACGGCGGACGAATCCACCAGCGGCCCGCGCCTGACCCAGCAGCCGGTGTGTGAAGTGACCGGCCTTGCTCCAGGCAAACATTCTATCAACATCATCAATCGCGGCTCCGGGCCAGTGGCCGTGGATGCCCTGGTCGTCCAATGAAACGCGGACCTGGATACCCTCCGGGCGCGGGCCGCGGAGCGGCCGGCCCTCCTGGAGGCGCTTACGGACAACTCATGGTCAACGACTTGATCCCGTGGGTCGACAAGAATTTCCGGACGCTTCTCGATAAGGACCACCGGGCCATGGCAGGCCTTTCGATGGGCGGCGGGCGAACCGCAACCGTCACCATGGCCAATGTCGATAAGTTCTCGTACATTGGCTTGTTCAGCGGCGGCGCGCAGATCGGCGGCGGACGTGGCCGTGGCGGAGCCGCACCTGGCGCAGATCCGGGAACCACGCCCGCCCCTGCTCCCGCAGCCACGCCTGCGGCGCTCGACCTCAAGACCATCTACAACGGGCAGATGGCCGATCCAGCGGAGTTTAACAGGAAGGTAAGAGTCCTGTTCATGAGTTTCGGCGCCGAGCCGCCGATCGAAAACGCCGAAGGCTTGAAGCGGCGCCAGGAACAACTTATCGCTGCCGGTATCAAGAACAGTTACGTTTACATCTCGCCCGGCGCCACGCACGAATGGCAGACCTGGCGGAGGAGCCTGTATACGTTTGCCCAGCTTTCTGTTCAAAGAAGAGGAGAGACAACATGCCAATGAACCGACGTGAGCTTCTGAAGGCTTCGGTGGCTGGCGCCGCCATGCTGGAGCAAGGGAGGAAGGCGTTCGCCGCGCCCCAGTATATTCAGGTGGCAATCGATGCATCCAAGCCCGGCGCGCCGGTCAATCCGATGATTTTCGGAGGGTACATGGAGCCAGCGACGACGCGGGTCTGGTCCGAAATGCTCACCGACAGGAAGTTCTCGATCCCGATTACCAGCGCCGGCGAAGCGGCGCCCGCGGCCGCCAATCCCATGATGCGCCGCTTTGGAGGCGAGCCTTTCCGGCTGGTCGGGCCCGCGGGAACGGTGGAGATGGATACGGCGCGGCCGTTCGTCGGCAAGCACAGCCCGCTGGTGAAGCTGGCTGCCTCCGAACCGCACGGCATTCAGCAGTCCAGGCTGCGTGTGGCTCACGGGAAGTCCTATACGGGCAGGGTTTGGCTGGCTGGCGATCCCGGCGCTAAGGTGGTGGTCCGGCTGGTGTGGGGACCCGGCGCGGGCGATTCGCAGATCATCGCCATCCCGGCTCTAACGAGCGCGTACCGGAGATTCGCGCTGAAGTTCACAGTGGCGGCGGATTCATCGGACGCGCGCCTGGAAATCGTGGGGACGGGCAACGGCGCGTTCCACGTCGGAGCGATTTCCCTGATGCCCGCGGATAACTTGCAGGGATTTCACGCCGGGATGATCCGGTATTACAAGGAGCAGGGCTTCAAGATGGCCAAGTGGCCCGGCGGCAACTTTGTCTCGTCCTACGACTTTTACGACGGCCTTGGCGATCCCGACAAGCGCCCGCCGCGCGGACGGGAGTCCAACGACGTCGGCTTGCATGAGTACATCGCCCTGTGCAGACTGCTCGGCGCCGAACCCGATCTAACGATCAACAGCGGATACGCCAGCGCGCGGGACGCCGCCGAACAGGTGGAATACTGCAATGGTTCCATCCAGACGCGCCTGGGCGCATTGCGCGCGCGGAACGGCCATCCCGAACCGTTCCATATCCGGTACTGGACCATTGGCAATGAGATGTACGGTCCCTGGCAGGACGGCCACATGTCGCTGAACCAGTACTGGGTGAAGCACAACAACATTGTCGAAGCCATGCGGAAGGCGGACCCGCAAGTCAAGGTGACCTTGTGCGGCGCCAGTATCTGCGAGAGAGGAATCGGCTGCGCGGAAAAGAAGGGGAACTTCTTCCCAAGCGAGTGGGAGCCGCCCATGCCCTACGACCTGCCGTTCGCGTTCGGGTCTCACGAAGACTGGGATGGATGGCTGCTCGCCAACTGCGCCGGCAACGTGGATTTCGTCTCCGAGCATACCTACGCGTATCCCCACCTGAGATACGACTCACAGAAACAGTCCTTTGTGAATTCCGACGATCCGCTGCTGACCAAGGCGCGCAGGTTGCCGAACCGGATCGGCGAGTTCTTCGAGGCGTGGCAGAAGTACCTGGAGAGGATGCCGAACCTGAAAGAGAAGAACATCAAGTTCATCTTCGACGAATGGGGCTGCCGCAACCGGCTGATGAGCGGCGCCGCCCAGACGCCGGGGATGCTGACGCCCCTGGCGTACGCTCTGTTCTTGAACGAGGTGTTCCGTCACTCCGATGTGGTGCAGGCCAGTTGCGCGACAGGAGGGATGGGCACGGTGCTGATCGACAACACCGGCGAAGCTACGGGCTTATCGGCCGAGGGACTGGTGCTGAAGATCATGGCGAACCACTTCACCAACGCCCTTCCGGTCGCGGTGAGCGGAAATTCCCCCCAGCAAGCGGCGCCCGGCACGGTGTTCGTGGACATTCCGAATGTTCCCATCGGAAGCCGGACGTATCCGCTGGATGTGACCGCGGCGCTCTCGAACGATCGCAAGAAGCTCATCTTCTCCGTGGTCAACGCCACGGAGACTGCCCAAGAGTTCAGCCTGAAGGTTACCGGGATCAAGCTGCGCGGGCCGGGCACGCTGCGGCAGATTGCGCCGCCCAGCGTGAATTCGGTGAACGTCGCGGGCCAAAAGCCGGCGGTAGAAATCGTGGAGCATCCGCAAGATGCGCTACCGGATACGGTGCAGGCCCCGCCGGTGAGCATCGGCGTTTACGAATTCGAAATTGAGAGCGCGTGATTGCCCGCTTCTCAGGATTTCGCCGAGTCGCCGGCCTCGAGAAAGAGTCCGAAATCCGAAAGAGCCGGGCAAACCGCGGCTTTGACGATCCGCAGTCTTACCCGATTGGTGGTGATATCTTCTTTCGTGCGCACCAGACGGCACGATCCGATGCTCGTCGCTTCCGCGAACGCGGCCCACGCGCCGTCCTTCCATTGGTCCAGCGCGAAAGCGTCCACGCGCTGGCCGAGCTTGATGTTCTCGCGCAGGCGCACAACGTTGAACTTCACGGGCTTCCCCAAGTCGAAGGTGACTTCCGCCGTCAACACGGCATCGTCCGTGCTCCAGTAGGTGTACCGGTCGCCGTCCAGGAGGTTTCGCGGTCCGAACGCCTTGCCGTCCTTCGCGCGCGCGTTCGAAGCGGCGACCTTCGCTTTTTCCGCCAGGTTCTGCCGGAAGGTCCCCTTGACCATGGCGTTGAACCCGCGCAACGACGCAGCGTCGTTTTCGTGAACGAGGCCGCGCCGGTCCGGAGGCACATTTAAGAGAAAGCAGCCGCCTCGCCCGACGGACCTGTAGTACAAGTTCATCAGTTGGGCGGGCGTCTTCACGCGCGCGTTCTCGCGCTCGTGCCAGAACCAGCCAGGACGAATCGATGTATTGCATTCCGGCGGCAGCCACTGCGCTCCGTTGCGGTGCCCCGTGCCCCCCTCCTGGCCCGCCCGCGAGTAACCGGGGGCGGCGGGACCGCCGTCGGGGCCGACGGGATTATAGGTCTCCCAGCAAGTATCGTTAGCGTATCCGGATTCGTTTCCCACCCAGCGTATGTCGGGCCCAATCTCGCACCAGATGATGGCGTCCGGCTGAAGGGAACGCTCCAGTTCCCAGGTTGCTGGCCAGTCGTAATAGGTCCGCCGGTCAATCCTCCGCGTCTCGTTGGCGCCTCCGTAATATCCGCTTCCGCCGTTGGCGCCGTCGTGCCACACCTCGTAGATCGGTCCGTATCGCGTAAGCAGCTCTCGCAACTGCTGGCGATACATCATGACGTATTCCGGCCTGCCGTACAGGGCGCTGTTGCGGTCCCAGGGAGAAAGATAAACGCCGAACTTCATCCCGGCGCGCCGCACCGCTTCCGAAAGATCCTTGACCACATCGCCCCTGCCGCCTCTCCAAGAGCTTTTCTTGAGCGAGTGATCCGTGGCGTCGGTCTGCCACAGGCAGAGGCCGTCGTGATGCTTGGCGGTGAGAATGGCGCCGGTCATCCCGCCGGCCTTCAGCGCCGCGGCGATGGCGTCGGCATCGAAGGCCGTTGGGTTGAAGACGGAGGGGTCTTCGTCGCCGTTTCCCCACTCCCTATCGGTAAACGTGTTCGGGCTGAAGTGGATGAACGCGTAGACTTCCATCTCGTGCCAGCGGAGCTGGCGCTCCGAGGGAAGGGGTCCATACGGCGCGGGCGCTTTCGCCGAGGCGGCCGCAACGGTCGCCGGCAGCAGAGGCGCGGCGGCCATAAAGTGACGTCGGGTTATTCGTTCTCGCATCATCGTTCTCCCCTGCTACTGCTTCCGCTGGTAAGGCTCCAGAAGGTCGATGTACTTCTGCAGCAGGGCGCGCAACACCGGCAGGTCCGGTTGTCCCTGACGCATCAAATCCACCGTACGGGTCGGCGGCTCCCGCATCGCGACCAATTCCCCCGCTTCCAGCAGATTCGCGGCCGTCTCCGCGATACTAAGCCCGCGCTCCCAGTTCGCATCCGGCTGCGCCAGCCACTGCTTGCCGCTAGCTACGGCCCTGGTTACCGCGCCCTCCCGGTCGGGGTTTTCCAAAACCACGTTCGGCCCCCGGTTTCGGAACAGACCCAGGATCGCCGCCGCGATGGACGGATCGCGCACGGTGCCATCCGGATAGAACACGCCGTGCACATCGCCCCAAGAGGGCGTGATCATGAGTTCCCAGATGTACCAGCCCACATTGGCGTTCGTGTGCTCCTGGATGGTCACGTCGTACGGATTGGATCGCGCCACGCAACCGATCTCGGTGTTGAACACGGGCTTGCCGGACTTCGCCGCGAACGTCTTGGCCCGCGCGATGTTCGCGCGGATGATCGCCCGGTTCGGCGAGTAGTCGTGGAACGAAAGAACATCCACGGCGTCGGCGCCTTCCTCCATTCCCGGCACTAAGGCATACCCGATCGTCACCGGCGTTTTCTTGTCGAACTCATGGAAGAAGCCCGCCATGTCTTTCGCCAGTTCCATTCGGCGCTTCATGCGCTCCGCGGGAGTGGGCGGGTAATCCGGCTCGTTGGTCGCATCCCAGAAGGCAAGGCCCGGTTCGTTTCCGACGGTCTTGACCAAGTCCTGGACCCATTCCCGCGCCAAAGGCAGCCCGTCGTCTGCCTGAAGCGCCTCCCTGGGCATGGAGCCAATGGTCGGCATGACCCCCATGCCCCGCTGATGAGCGGCCCGGACGAAATGGACGAGGTTCTTGCGAAACGCCTCTTTGTCCGTTGTCCAAGCCTCGTAAGTAATGAATACCCGGACCTGGTTGAAGTTCAGACGCTGCGCATACCCCAGGTCGCGCTCGACCTCAGCGGTATTGTACTTCGTCCAGGTCTCCGTATGGCCTCTGACAGACGAAGAGGCATAGTTGAACCCGCGGACGTTCGAGAGGTCCTTGGGGACATCCGCTCCGGCGGCTATGGCCGCAAAAGCAAGCGCGCAAATCGCAATCCGCTTCATGGTCCACCCTTCCTATCCGGCTCCTTTGAAGAAGCTGCATCCCAGGGACTACGTCACGTTCCAATAGGTGGCGAATCTTTCCCACAACTGGTTCAGCGGTTTCATGGTCACGCTGCCGCTGGAGGCCGCGGCGCGGAACGTGAGCGGCGCGGAGCCATCCGGCTTGATCCAGTCTTCGAGCTTCTTCCCGGAGGCGCGCAAGTCGGGCACGCTCATCGGGATCCTGCTTACTTCGGGGCCCTGCTGGTTGGTCACCAGTTCATCCGTCAGCCCCGGTGCGCCCAGGTCGCCCGCCAGAACGATCGGCCCATACCGGAAGGCCTGCGTTTGCGGTTCATCGGCGAAGGGTTCGGCCGCCAGACTCATTGGCAATTCCAGATCGATGCGGTCACCCTTCTTCCACGCGCGGGTAATGTTTGCGTAGCTGCCCGCGCCGGGCGTAGCTTCCAACGCGCGGCCATTCACCTTGACCGCGGCCCCGGAGGTCCACGACGGAATCCGCAGGCGGAGCGTCCAGGCGGAAGACGGAGCCTTGGTGATCGTCACCGTTGTCCGAGGCTCATCCGGAAACCGCGTGTCCTGGCGCAGACCGATGGCGCGCTCGCGGTCGTCCAGTTCGGAAGCGATAAATAGGTTCACCGAGATGCCGCGCTCATCGCGGAAGTAGATGCTGTCGCTCAGCTTCGAGAACTCTTCGAACGCCGTGCCGGTGCAGCACCAGAACGATTTTTCCTCCGCGCAGACGCCCTTCCACGCTCCCGGCGACATCGAGAGGAAGTAGACCGAGTGCCCGGTGTCGGGGTGGACGGCGCCGAGACGATGATTGAACAGGTTGCGCTCGCAGTAATCGAAGTAGCGTGGATCTCCAGTCCATGAGTGGAGATGGCGCGTGAGCTTCATCATGTTATACGCGCAACAACACTCCTGGTGATGCGTGCCCATCCGCCACTCGGCCGCCAGACGGCCGGGCGAGGTTCTCCATAATTCCGCCGTGCTGCTTCCGCCGGTGACGAAGGTCCGCGCGGAGGAAACCGCATACCAGAAGAACTCAGCCACGGTTCGAAACCGCGGATCGCATGTCAGCTCAAAACGCCGCGCCGCGCCAATCACCTGCGGAACGTGCGTGTTCATGTGAAGCCCGCGCAGTTCGTCGCGGTGCTGCGCAAGCGGCGTGAGGAACTCCTTCTTCTGAAACCGGTCGCCGGCTTTCGCCCAGCGAAGGTCGTTCGTGAGCGCGGCGAGGTTGAATAGCGCCTCGCTCATTCCGCCGAATTCAACCCGCAGAATCTCCTGCATGTGGGCTTCGGTCTTGGACGCGCTATACTGATCCGCCCATGCCGCCATGCCCGTGGCGACTTCGAGCGCCTGCTTGTTCCCGGAGTGCACGTGCATGTCGATCAGCCCCGCCAGGATCTTGTGATAGGTGTAGAACGGCGCCCAGACGTTTCTGCCCGCGTCCAGCCGGTCGTAGAACTCCGTGGGATACGCGCTCAGAAAGCCGCCGGCCAGTTTCGCCTGGCATTTCGCAAGTTCGGCGACGATCTCATCGCCGCGCGCTTTCATCTCCTGATCTCCGGCTGAGGCGGCCCTCAGAGCGCACGCGGAGAGATAGTGTCCCGTGGTATGGCCGCGCAGCTCGCCGCGGGGATCCTCCCATCCTCCGAGAGGCTGCGCGGAACTGGAAAGCCCGGCGTTCAGGCGAAAGGTGTGCAACAGCCGGTCGGGCGCGGTGCGCATCAAGAAGGCACGGTTGGAATCCGCCGCGTTGAGGCACGGACCCGCCAGAAGCCGCACCTGCGACAAAGGATATGGCGCAGCGCGAAGCTCGGCATCCTTCCTCGCGAACGTGAGCGTCTCTGCGAACGGCAGCGGCTCGGGCTGCTGCGGCCGCCTTGCGGGAGCGGGAGGAGCCTGCGCCGGCTGCTGCTGGGCAATCGCCGCGGGCGAGCCCGCGATGGCGGCGGCGAAGAGCCGCCTGGTCAATTTGGGCCCGTTGTTCATATAGATCTCCCTATTCGAATGTGATCGTATATTCCTTGCGCGGTTCGAGGCGGACCTGCCAGACGCCGCCGGCCTCCGCCGCTTTGATCGTCTGCACGCCGGACTGGATCCTCGCGATGCGCTGGCCTTTCGGCGGCCTGAGCTTCACGTCGCCGGCGACTCCCGGACGCAGCGCCGCGGAAACGGCGCGCCCACCCTTCCACGTCGCATCCACTTCCAAGTCGCCGCGGGCACGGAGCCCCTTGTAATATCCGTCCGGCCACGCCGCGGGAAGGGCCGGGAGAATCGCAATCACTCCTGAGTGGCTCTGCAAGAGCATCTCGGCAACGGCGGCGCAAGCCCCGAAATCGGCGTCGATCTGGAACCGGGCGCTGCCATTCAGAAAAGTCTCGGTGGCCGCTGAGAGCAGGCCGCGAATGTGCGAATAGGCGTGATCTCCCTCTTCGAGCCGGGCCCACAGGTTTGCGTACCAGGCTGAAGACCAACCGCCTCTGCCCCCGCCGTTCTGCTCCCTGCGATCGAGCGAGACGCGCGCGGCCTTGGCCAGCTCGGGCGTGCCCCGCAACGTGATTTCATCGGACGGATACAGCGCAAATAGGTGCGAAATATGGCTCATTCCCGGGCTGGGCTCGTCGTAGTCTTCGCTCCATTCCTGTAGCTGACCGAGCTTGCCAATCTCGAGATCCGGGATGCGCTTGAGCGCGGCTTCCAGCTTGCCGCGGTAATCGGCGTCGATGCCCAGAAGCTTGGATGCGTCCATCGTGGCGTGGAAGAGAGTGTAGATGATCTCGTAATCCATGGTGGCGCCGACCGTCTGCCGGCCCACCGTTCCGTCCGCCATGCGATAGCTGTTCTCCGGCGAATAGGAGGGATTGGTGACCAGGTGGCCTTTGCCGTCATCGATCATGAAGTCGAGAAGAAACTGCGTGGCCTCCTTCATGACGGGATACCCTTCGCTTTTCAGAAAGGCGCGATCCAGGCCATATTGGTAGTGTTCCCAGTAATGCAGAGCCAGCCACGCGCCGCCCATCGGCCAGACGCCGCAATAGGCGTAATCGACAGGCGCCGTATCGCCCCAGGCATCCAGATTGTGATGAAACACGAAGCCGCGGGCGCCGTACATCTCCTTTGCGGTACGGCGGCCGCTGTCAAGATTCGCCTTCACCAGGTCGAACAGCGGCCCTGTGGTTTCCGATAGGTTACCAACTTCGGCCGGCCAGTAGTTCATTTCCAGATTAATATTCGTGGTGTACTTGCTGTCCCACGGCGGAGCCATCAGTTCGTTCCAGATGCCCTGTAAGTTGGCCGCCATCGTTCCCGGGCGGCTGCTGCCCATCAGCAGGTACCGGCCGAACTGGAAGTACAGCGCCGCAAGGCCGGGGTCTTCCGCGCCCTTCTTGAGCTGAGCCAGGCGCTCATCCGTGGGGAGCGTCTCGGCCGAAGCGTTGGCGGCCAGCGGCGCCAGTTCCACTTCCACGCGGCGGAACAGCTTTTCGTGGTCCGCCACGTGCGCCGCCTTAAGGGTGGCGTAAGGCTTCGCGGCGCGCGTCAGGTAGCGGTCGCACGCGGCAGCCGGGTCGCCGCCCCGATAATCCGTCGCTGCTACTACCAGCAGGGTTACGGTGTTGGCCTTGGTGACCACCAGATCGGTTCCGGAGATCTCCACTTTGCCGCCTTCATTGATGGCCCGCAACACCCCGCGGAACTTCACCCCGGCCGCTTCGAGCTGGTCCGTTTCTTTCTTGCGCGCCGTGGCGTTCTGGTTCGGACTGATCCAGAAATTCGTGTGAGCGATCGCCTCGCCGGTCAGAATGATACGGTCCGGAGCCGCTACCGTGGTCTGGCTATCCTGCGAACGCGTCAGCGTCGCCTGGAACGACAACTGCCCGGGCTTATCGCTGGTAATCCATACCACCACCGCCTGGTCCGGTGCGGAAGAGAATACTTCGCGCGTGAACGTCGCATCGCCAATCCGATACGTGACGCGCGCGACACCCGTGGCCAAGTTCAGCTCCCGGCGGTAATCGGCAGGGTTGTCATGACCCGGGAATTCGATATTCAAGTCGCCCAATGGCTGGTAAGGCGGCTGTCGATTGGGAATACCCATCATCGATTTTTCTTCCAAAGCCTCCGCCTCGCCGGTCTTGCCCTCGAAGAGCAGGCGGCGCACTTCCGGCAAGGCGTTGAGAGCCTCCGGATTGACGCGGTCGCGCTTCTTGCCGTTCCAGATCGTATCTTCGTTCAGTTGGATACGCTCCTTCGCGGCGCCACCGAAAACCATGCCGCCAAGCCTGCCATTGCCGATGGGAAGCGCGTTACCCCATGTCTGAGCGGGGTGCTTGTACCAAAGCACGGGGTCGGCGGCGGAGAGCGATGGCGCAGCGGCCGGGCCGAATAGCAACGCAAGGAGCAGAATCCTGCGCATGACTCCCTTTCCCAGGACTGCCGGGGGGACCACGCAACGGGCCGCACCGAAACGCCTCGGCGTCAGGCATTCAAGACACGCGGGGGCTTGATCCTGTTCCCCTGACAAATCCTTTACTTTAGCGTTTTCGAACCGTATTGTAACCGAATTTACCTTTCATGCGCATCAACTGCTGCTGGAGCGCGTGCACGTTGTGCCGAATTCCGCCACTGACGATAGAAAGACCTCGAATCTCATGGCGATCCTCCGGCGGAGGCCGGAAATGGGGTCCTGGAATGGCCGCGCACGGAGCCGTTATGCCAAGCACCTTCGCAGCGCGGAGAGCGGCCCGGCTAGAGCTTCATCTCCCAGCCCTTGCGGATGTAGGGCTGCAGGTACTTGTTGGCTTCCGCGCTATCGAAGCGCGCATTCTTGGCGTCCCACATCAGCTTAGTGTTGGGAACGTGCAACGCCACAGCGCCCAGGATGAGCCATTCGATGTAGGGCACGGCGATTTCGAAGTTCGAGCACCCTGGCTGCCCGCCCTTGCAGGCGCGCACCCAGTCCTGCTGGTGGCTGACGGAACGTGGCAGGATCTGCGGCGGCAGCTTGTACTCCGCCCATCGCGAGGCAGGAAGCAGCCAGACGCCTTCGCCGCGATCGCAGGTGGCCATATAGCCTTTGTCTCCGACGAACAGAGCGCCGTTGCCGGGAACGCGCGTGCGATCCACGGGGCCGCCCTGCGCCATGCCGGGAGGCATGCCAGCCGCAGCGCCCGCTCGTCCCGCCTGCGCAGCGCCTGGAGCGCCGGCCCGCGCCGCGCCAGGAGCTCCGGGAACTCCGGGCGCTCCCGCGCGACCCGCGGCCGGAAAGGCTCCGGCTCCGGGCATCGCGCCGCGTTCTCTGGTGGGCTCGGGCGGCGCGTAACGGCCGCGTTCCGCAAGATTGTTCTCGCGCGGCAATAGCCGCTCGTCGTCCGCCATGCCCGGCGGATAGGCCGCATCGCCGCGCAAGTTCTGATACACGTGCATGGTCACCGGCGGCATGGCGCCGCGAGCGGGGAATTCATAGCGGAGGTACGAATTCGTGGGCCACGTCCACTTGCTGACGCCCTGAATCTGGACGCACTCGACGCTAATGGGCGGCGCCTCGCTCAGCTTCAGCGCCAGGTTCGCCGGGCCCATGTTGTGGACCAGCCAATCGCCCAGCGACCCGCCGGTGCCGAAATCCAAGTACGCGCGCCACAGGCGGAACTCGTTGTGGTTGTACGGGCGCGTGGCGGCCGGCCCCAGCCAGAGGTCCCAATCCAGGCCGTCCGGAATCGGCTCCTCGGGCGGCTCGCTCTGCACGTTGTCGCCACCGATGTAGATCCCGCCGGTCCAGGCGTGCACTTCCCTGACCTCGCCGATATCGCCGGACCAGAGAATCTCCGCGGCCGTGCGCGTGCCCTCGTGCGAATACCCCTGGTTGCCCATTTGCGTCGCCACTTTGTATTTCCTGGCGGCGTCGAGCAGGAGGCGCGCCTCCCACACCGTGCGCGTCAGCGGTTTTTCACAGTAGACGTGCTTGCCGTGCTGCATGGCGAAGAGAGCGACGGGGCAGTGATTGTGATCGGGCGTGCCGATCACGACGGCGTCGATGTTCGAGCCTTCGGTCTCGATCATCTTGCGGAAATCGGTGTATTGCCTGGCCTTCTCATAGCGCTGGAAGGTCCGCGCGGCGTAGGGCTTGTTGACGTCGCAGAGCGCGACGATTTTTTCGCTCGTGGCTACTGTGGCGATATCGTCCGCGCCGCGGCCGCCGATGCCGATGCCGGCGACGTTCAACTTATCCAGCACCGTTTTGAATCCCGCCGCGGCCAGCGAAGGCGCGCTGCCAAAGCCTCCCGCCGGAACGGCGCCAGCGAGCAAACTCCCGTAGAAGAAATACCGCCTGGAGAATGGAATGTCCCTCATATTACCTTCCCTTAACTGGTTTCCGCCGTCCGCCCAAGTTCGAAGAGCGTCCGTTCGCGCGGCGCGCCTTTGGCAGCCGACTCTAAACTAGAGCAGGCGCTTTCCCCGAAGTGTATCGCCGTGGACCGCCAGGCGCAACCGCTTTTTGACTTGCCTGCTGGTAGGCGTTTACAATAAGTCCTCCGCGGGTACAGGCTCGTCCGCAGCAAGAAAAGCAGAACTCCATCTTCGGTAATCTTGGAGCGTGGCGGATGTCCGCGAGTCCCCACTGCGAGATGCGCGCAGCCTTATGGCGTGAACGTTGGAAGCGGGGCATGATGCGAATCAGATCAATTACGAAAATCGTGGCAGTCGCGACGCTGGCAAGCGCCGGTTTGTGTCTCGCGCAGGATGACAATGCGCTGAAGCTCTGGTATAAGCAGCCGGCCGGCGCGTGGACGCAGGCTCTGCCGGTGGGCAACGGGCGGCTGGCGGCGATGGTGTTTGGCGTGGTCCGCAAGGAACACATCCAGCTCAATGAGGACACAGTGTGGTCGGGCGAGAAGCGCGACCGCAGCAATCCCGATGCGCCCAAGGCCATTCCCGAGATCCGCCGCTTATTGATGGAGGGGCATCCGGCGCAGGCGCAAGCGCTGGCGGATCGGGCGATGATCAGCATCCCCAAGGCCCTGCCGGTTTACGAAACTCTGGGCGATCTGTGGCTGGATTTTGGGGAAGGGCCGGAGGCGGCGGATTACCGCCGCGAGCTCGATCTCGACACCGCCATCGCTTCCGTGAAGTATACAGCCGGGGGAGTGCACTATACGCGCGAGGTGTTCGCTTCGGCGCCAGGCAGCCACTGCCTGGTTGTGCGCATCAGCGCCGATAAGCCGGGCAGCGTTTCCTTCCGCGCCACGCTGGACCGGCCCGCGGATGCGACCACTGAGGCGGCCGATGGCCGCCTGATCATGACCGGCCAGGCGCTTCCGAAGCGCGCCCCGGGAGAGACCAACGGCGTTCGCTTCCGCGCTGAGGTCAAAGCAACCGTCTCCGGCGGAAGAATGGAGAGTTCCGGCGATCGGCTGGATATTTCCGGCGCGAATAGCGCCGTGCTTACGGTCGTCGCCGAGACGGAGATTCGGGAGAAAGACTTGGCCGCGTCCTGCGCGCGCGATCTGGCCGCGGCCGCGCGCCCCTATGAAACGCTGCGCAACGAGCACATCGGCGACCATCAGCATTTCTTCCGGCGCGTGAAGCTGGACCTTCCGGTGGATGCGGCGGCGCGCGCCTTGCCCACCGACCAGCGGCTCCAGCATGTGCAGGGGGGAGCGGCGGATCAGGACCTCTTCGCTCTTTACTTCCAATACGGAAGATATCTGCTGATTTCGAGCAGCCGGCCCGGCAGCATGGCGGCGAATCTTCAGGGGAAATGGAATGACAGCTTGACGCCCGCCTGGGGAAGTAAATACACCATTAACATCAACACCGAGATGAACTACTGGCCGGCGGAGACATGCAACCTCTCGGAGCTGACTGCGCCGTTGTTCGACCTGATCGAGAACGGGCGTGAAAACGGCCGCCAGGTGGCGAAGTTCTACTACAACGCCGGCGGGTTCGTCATGCACCACAATACCGACTTGTGGGGAGACGCCGTGCCGATCGACTTGGCCGCATCCGGTGTCTGGCCCATGGGCGCGGCGTGGCTTACGCTGCATATGGCCGAACACTATGACTTCACGCGCGACCGCAGGTTCCTCGCCGAGCGCGCCTACCCGGTCATGAAGGAAGTGGCGCAGTTCTACCTCGATTACCTGGTGGACGATGGCAAGGGCCATCTGGTCACCGGGCCTTCGCTCTCTCCGGAGAACACATACCGGACGCCTTCGGGCGAGAGAGCCGCCGTCACCATGGGGCCGACGATGGACACGGAGATTCTGCAGCAGTTCTTCGGGCGGTTTTTGGAAGCCAGCGACATTCTGAAGATCGATCCGGATTTCCGCGCGAAGGTTGCCGCGGCGAAAGCCAAGCTGCTGCCGTTCCGCATCGGGAAATGGGGGCAAATCCAGGAATGGATGGAAGACTACGACGAAACCGAGCCGGGGCACCGGCATATCTCGCATCTGTTCGCTTTGTTCCCCGGCGACCAGATCACGCCCTTCTACACGCCTGAGTTGGCGAAGGCCGCACGGGCCACCATCGACCGGCGGCTGGCCAACGGCGGAGGGGGGACAGGCTGGAGCCGCGCCTGGATCATTAATTTCTTCACCCGCCTGCAGGATGGCGACAAAGCCTATGAAAACCTGACCGCGCTGCTGAGCCGATCGACGCTGCCGAACATGTTCGACAATCACCCGCCGTTTCAGATCGACGGCAACTTCGGCGGGACCGCCGCCATCGCCGAAATGCTCGTGCAGAGCCAAGCCGGCCAGCTCCAGTTCCTGCCGGCTCTGCCGAGAGCTTGGCCCGACGGCAAGGTCAGCGGGCTTCGCGCCCGCGGGGGCTTGGGCGTGGACATCTCGTGGAAGGGCGGACTGCCCACTACCGCCACTTTGAGGGCGGCGGTAGATGGCGTGCACGTCCTGCGCACTCCTCAGGGCGTGCGCATCGGCGCCGTCCGCGACGGCGACCAGAGCGTGCCTCTGCGGACTGTAAACAGCACGCTAGCGCGGCTTAGCGTCAAGGCCGGGCACGTCTACGCCATCAGCTTCGAACCGGCGGCGGGGCGCTAAGGCTGCGGCCGCGTGGGCTAGATCGCGATCTTTAACGCAATCGCGTGGTCGCTGGCCCGTGATAGAGGTCGGTGCAGGCCGCATCGGCGCCGTAGTATGGTACGCCGGCCAGCGGGCCGGTTCTGTCGCTCGTGTGCGACGGCGAAAAGTGATAGCTGGGCGCCAGAGGCTCGCTAACGGCGAACCGCGGACCGGCTTTCTGCGCGGCTTTCTTCCAGAGCCCGACGATGACCGGGACCGGCTTTCATCGCAAGCGGCCAGCAGAATCAAAACTCCGATCAGCCCACCTGCCATGGCCGTTGTGTTCTCGTCTCCGCAAGCGCTCGCCCGGCGCTGCCATGTGGTTACAATGTGGGATTCTCTGGTTTTGAGCGACCCTTGAACCTAATCCGCAGGATCGAGAATAGGCGTCGACTTCTCTTCGGAAAGGACCTCTCTATCCATGTCTACTCGGCCGCGAATTGTTCTGGCGGGATTGGCGCTCTCCTGCATCGCCGTCTTCGGCGCCGACTTCACCATGAAGGTGACCGCCAACGACTATCTCAACACGCAGGGCTTTAGCGTCCTTCTTTACGACAGCACATACCACCCTGTCTTCGTCGACCAGAAGGTCACGGCCATGGAGATGATCCTCCACGGCCAGCGCATCGCCACCAACGGCGACGTCCGCCTGATGCCCACCCCCGAACAGTGGGACTTGGTGGCCACCCTCAAAGGGCGCGCGCACGACGACGAGCACAACCGTCTCACCGCCGACCTTTCCTTCCCTACCTACCAGATGGACTATCGCCTGCAAGTTGCCGCCGAGCCGGGCGGGGTGCGCGTCAGCGTGAACCTCGATAAGCCGCTGCCGGACGAACTGGCCGGACGGGCGGGCTTCAACCTGGAGTTCCTGCCTTCCATTTACATGGGCAAGGCGTACCTTGTGGACGGAACCAAGGCTGGCATATTCCCGCGCACACCGAATGACCCGATGGTCAAGGTGCTGCCGCTTCCCGATGAGCCGAAAAAGGCGTACTACCTGGAAGATTGGGACAAGGCCAAGGGGTACACCCAGCCGTTGCCGTTCGCCCAAGGGAAGAGCATTACGTTGGGGATCGACGATGCGCTGGCTCGGGTTCACGTTCAGTCGGACACGGGCGACCTCATGCTGTACGACGGGCGCAACCGCGCGCAAAACGGCTGGTTCGTACTCCGCACGCTGATTCCCTCCGGCAAGACCCAAGACGCAATCGTCTGGCATATTCGCCCGGACGTGATTCCCAACTGGACGCGCCCGCCGGTCGTGGCGCACAGCCAGGTAGGGTATGCGCCGGATTTCTCCAAGGTGGCGGTGATCGAACTGGACCCCCAGTACAACGCGCCCAAGACGGCCAAAGTGCTCCGCCTCATGGAGGACGGGTCTTACAAACAGGTATTTGAGGGGCCGATCGCGGTGTCAACGCCATGGCTGCGCTATACCTACTCGAAATTCGCCTTCACTTCGGTGAAGGACCCCGGCCTGTACGTGATTGAGTACGCGGGCCAGCGCACGGCGCCCTTCCCGATCAACAAGGACGTATACGCCAACATTTGGCAGGACAGCCTGGACCATCACCTCGCCGTGCAAATGGATCACGTTTCCGTGCGCGAAGGCTACCGGATATGGCACGGAGCTTCGCACCTGGACGATGCCCGACAGGCGCCAGTCATCGGGAACCAATTCGACGGGTGGAGCCAGGGCCCGACCACCGATTCCCCGTTCAAGCCCGGCGAGCATATCCCCGGACTGAACGTTGGCGGCTGGTATGACGCCGGCGACTTCGACCTCGAGGAACCGAGCGAGCTGAACGTCATTCAGAGTCTGGCTCTGGCGTATCGCGAGTTCGATCTGAAGTACGACGAGCTTACGGTGGATGAAACCGCGCGGGAAGTTGAGATGCACCGTCCCGACGGCATTCCGGATGCGGTCGAGCAGGTTAAGCACGGCGCATTGCTGATTCTGGCGCAGTTCAAGGTAATCGGCCATACGATTCGCGGCACCCATGAACCAGACCTGCGGCAATATACGCACCTGGGCGATGGCGCTTCGAAGACCGACGGCCGCATCTACGACCCGTCGCTCGGTCCGAACGAGGTTAAGGACGAGTACTCCGGCAAGCCGGATGATCGTTGGGCCTTCACCAATACGAATCCGAACACCCAGTGGAGCGGCATCGCTGCTCTGGCCGCGGCGGCCGACGTGCTGAAAGGCTGGGACGACGCTTTAGCCAAGGACTGTCTGGATACCGCCATCAAAGCGTGGAACGACGAGAAAGCTCATCCGACGCCGGCTCCGGCCGGCCGGGGAGGTTTCGGCGGACAGCCTCCGGCTGCTCAGGGGGGACGCGGCGGCCAGAGCGCGCAAACTGCGCAGGGCGGGCGCGCCGGACAAGGCGCTCCTGCAGCCGGCGCCGCTCCAGCGGCGGCGCCGGGCGGGTTCGGCGGCGGGCAGGATTGGGCGGCGGCTCTGGAACTGACGATCGCCAGCCATGGCGCTGAACCGTACCTGTCTCGCGTAAAGGAACTCTTCCCGACGATGGCAACGGCGCAGCAGATGGGCGGACGCGGCTGGACGCTGGTACGCGCGCTGCCTTACGTGGACGCGAGCGCCAAGGAGCAACTCCGGGCAGCCGTGAAAGAGTACATGGCTGGGGTGGACAAGCAATTGGACGCGACGCCTTTCGGCGTTCCGCCCAGCCTCGGCGCGTGGGGCGGATCCGGCAGCGTGGTGGACATGGCAATCCGGATGTACTTCCTGCACAAGGCGTTTCCGGATCTGGTCAGCCCCGAATATACGCTTCGCGCGGTGAACTACGTACTGGGAACGCACCCGGTATCGAGCACCTCGTATGTGGCCGGCGTGGGGGCGGTTTCGAAGACCAAGACCTACAGCAACAATCGCGCGGATGAAAGTTTCATTCCGGGCGCGGTGATTCCGGGCTACATCATCATCAAGCCGGATTTCCCGGAGTGCATTGATGACTTCGGGTTCCTGTGGTTCGAAGACGAAGCGGTGGTTGCCGGATCCGCCAATTGGGTTGTGGCGGGCAACGCGGCGGCCGCGCTCACCAAGTGACCGCCGGGAACGGAGGATAAGCGACCGTGCGGGGTGACTTTCCGTCATCCGCTCCGAAGGCACGTAACCCGCCCGTTGGGTCATTTCTCCCGAGTGCCGAAGCCGAAACGCCTGAACGGCAGTTCAATGCGGCATTGAATGATCTTCAGGCAGTCTATTTAACTCTTTTCAGAAACTCCCGATAGAACATGTATCGGTGGCGGCGGCTCTGAAAACGGGGCCTGCATGTACACGCCCAACTTCACTTCCCGCCTACCGAGACCTTCGCCGGCAGACCCGACGGTCCGCTGACCGCAATCACCAGGTCGTAGTCTCCCGCCGCCAGATCGGCAGGGACCAGCAGGTTCGACTAACAGCAAGCGCCGCTTCCTGGAAGGCCGTTCCTGGGAAGCCGCGGCACCCACCGTCAAAGACCCCGATCGCGTGGCCGCTCCCTCCACGCTGCGCCGATGGTGCCAAAGCCTGGATTCTTCTCAGCCGCCGTTCTCCTTCCTGCGCAAGACGATCCGGGCTGTCGGCGCGTGGCTCAAGGTGCTGACACAGCCCAGGAGCAACAACGGAATTCCCACTCGGGTTTTGGCACAGTCCCGATAAACAAGTGGAATCGGGGATGGACTAACTCTTTTCGAAAGCCACAGATGGCGATTGGCGCGGAACCAGCCTCTGGTTCGCCCCCCTGCTTCGGTGGCAGGGGGTTGACTAATCCTCCAACCACAGCTTCCGCCTCCGCCTCTGCCCAATTTCAGCCACGGAACGCGAAGACATGTGAGTTTCCCGCGTATTTCTACCTGCGTGCTTGCGCCGCGGTCCAATTTCTACCGGCCAGTTTCAGGGGAACCCCTGAGTTTTGGCACAGTTCTCTAGGTTTTGGCACAGCAGAGCTGAGGAGAGGTGACAATTAACTCCTTACTAATCAATAAGATATGGTCGGGGCGGGGCGATTTGAACGCCCGACCCCCTGCGCCCAAGGCAGGTGCGCTACCAGGCTGCGCTACGCCCCGACATGCAGTCATTCTACAACACTTGCGCAGCGCGCCGTCCGATCTCACGCCCCGCACGACACGCCGCGAAAGAGCGCTTGCCAATTACGAACTGTAGGCGTAGAATTTCAAATAGTTGTAGTAAATAGATATGACGCACCCTAAGTTATCGAAGCTGGAACTGCAAATCATGGAGGCGCTTTGGACCCTCGGCCCGTCCTGCATTCGGGACGTCCAGCAGTTCTTCGCCGCCGAAGGCCGCCCGGCCTACACTACCGTACAAACCACCATCTATCGCATGGAAGGGAAGAAGGCGGTCCGCCGCACCAGGAAAATCTCCAACGCCCATATTTTCGAGGCCGTGGTTTCCCGCGAGGCCGCGCAAAGCCGATTGATCGACGACCTGCTGGGCCTCTTCGGCGGCCGGACTCAGCCCGTCATGGCGCACCTGATCGATTCCGGCAAGCTCACTCTGGAAGAGGTTGAGGAAGCACGCAGGACCCTACGCAAGCTGGCAAAGAAAGGATGACGCCGTGCTCACATCGGAATTTGCGGCCTCTTTCGGACGCCTGGCGGCCAATCACCTGTGGCAGTCCACGGGATTCGCGGCAGTCGCCGTACTGCTGGCCCTGGCCCTAAGAGCCAACCACGCGCGGGCGCGCTACTGGCTGTGGCTGGCGGCGTCGGTCAAGTTCCTCGTCCCGTTTGCCGCGTTGGCCGCGATCGGCGCCAGCCTGGGACGGTGGCTCGTCCCCGCGGCGCCGGCATCGCGCTTCCCGCTCGTCATGGAGCAAATCGTCCAGCCCTTCGCGCCCATGCCGTACCCATCCTTGCCGGCAGCGCTCGCCACGCCGCCCGCGGCCAGCCCTCTTCCGACGCTGCTCGCAGCCCTCTGGCTTTGTGGATTCCTCGCGGTCCTGACCTACGAATGGACGCGCTGGCGCCGCGTCGCCGCCGCTATCCGTTCCGCAATCCCGCTGACGGAAGCCCGCGAACTGGAAGCCCTGTGGAAGGTGGGGCAGGCGATTCGCCTGCCAAGGTCCCTCCGCCTCGTCTCCTCCACCGCCAAACTGGAGCCCGGCGTATTCGGCATCTTCCGCCCCGTCCTCTGGCTCCCCGACGGCATCGGAAACCGCCTCGAAGACGCGGAACTCGAGGCCATTCTGGCTCACGAGCTATGCCACATTCGCCGCCGCGACAACTTGTTCGCGACCATCCACATGCTGGTGGAATCCCTCTTCTGGTTCCATCCCCTGGTTTGGTGGCTGGGCGCGCGCCTGGAGGAAGAACGCGAGCGCGCCTGCGACGAAGAAGTGGTGCGGATGGGCGGCGAGCCGCAAATCTACGCCGAAAGCATCCTGAAAGTCTGTGAGTTCTACTTAGAGTCGCCCGTAGCCTGCGCGGCTGGTGTCACCGGCGGAGAGCTGAAGAAGCGAATCGAGGGCATGGCGAATCGCACCTTACGCAACCTGAGCATCACCAAGAGACTGGTGCTAGCGGCTGCGGCGTTGGCGGTCGTCGTTTTCCCGGTAGCGCTCGAAATTGCCCGCGCCCAAGCGCAAGCCGGCTCCAGCTCCGAACGGCCCAGCTTCGACGTCGTCTCGGTGAAAGAGCGTACGGGCGAACCGGGAGGCGCCGGCGACTGGCTTCCGGGTACGCACGGTCCCTCAAATGGGAGATGGAGTTTTAGGCACATCGATGCACTGAGGTTGATCGCGGACGCTTACGGCGTGAAAAACAACCAGGTGGTGGGCATCCCCAAAATGCTACAACGCCCGGAGATTGGCTTCTACATCGATGCCAAGTTCCCGGCGGAAACCACGACGGCGCAGTTCCGCCTGATGTTGCAGTCGCTCCTGGCCAACCGTTTCCACTTCTCCATGCACCGCGAGACGCGTGTGCTTCCAGCCATTGCGCTGGGAGTCGCCAACGGCGGGCTCAAGCTGAAGCGCGCATCGGGAGATTGCGTCGAACGTCCGGCTAAGGCGCCGCCCGACGAGTACCGCTGCGGTGTCTTTACTGTGCTTCTGCGCCAATCGGGGCAGGGCGCAGCTTGGCAAAATGCCTGGGAATATACCGGCCGGTCAGTTTCAATGGCGGATATTGCGGCGGGATTCATGCAGAGCGACCCCGTTGTCGATGTCACCGGGGTACGCGGCCTCTACGATGTCGACGTGAAGATTCCGTTCCAGCCAATTCCTGCAAGCAGCGATCCGGACGTGAGGCTGAACAATGAGCTTGATTTCGATGCCAACACTAAGGCCACCTTTGAGAAACAGGCTGGCCTGATCTTCGACCTGGGCAGCCGCAAGAAGCTCCCCGTGCCGGTCATCGTGGTGGATCGCATGGAGATGCCCGCTCAGAATTAGGGCGCGCCAAGTGAGCGCAAGCGATCCTATAAGGTATCGCTCCGCTTGCTATATTTTCAGCATCATGCTAATTTTCAAGCATAACGCCGCAAGGAGGCCCGCATCATGATCCGCCGTGTATTCGCAGTCGCCCTCGCCTGCCTGGGAATCGCCTACGCCCAGACCCCGAAATTCGAGGTGGCGTCCGTCAAGCCGTCCGCTCCATTCACTCCGGCAAGTGGTTCGCGGCAGGTGGTTCGCGGAGGCCCCGAAAGCTCCGACCCCGGCCTCGCCAGATTCGATAACATCAGCCTGTTCAGCCTGGTGACCATGGCGTACGGCATACAGTCGTCTCAGCTTTCGGGCCCCGACTGGCTGAACAGCGCTCGCTTCGACATCAACGCCAGAGTTCCGCAGGGGGCTACCCGGGACCAGTACCGCCTGATGCTGCAAGACCTGCTCGCCGAGCGCTTCAAGCTGGCGCTCCACCACGAAACCAAGGCAGCCACAACCTACGATCTGGTGGTTGCGAAGAATGGCCCGAAGCTGAAGGAATTGGCCGAGGACCCCGACGCTCCCAACCCCGGTCTGCAACCCGCGCCGGCCGCTCCGCCGAGACCGAATTACAACGGCGCCGTGGCGGTGAACGGACTCAAGCGATCGGCAGAGGGGCTGGCAGCCCTCCTGGCGGCGCAACTTGGCGCGCCCGTCGCGGATGCCACCGGTCTTAAGGGGACGTACGAAATCCACTTGCACTGGAGCGGCACCGGGGTGAACGTGTCCGCAACCGATGCTCCCGACGACACGGCCATTGAGGGCCAACCGACCCTGCTCCAGGCCGTCGAGGAGCAACTTGGCCTCAAACTCGTGCCGAAGAAGGGCCAGATCGACATCCTGGTGATCGACCATATCGAAAAGGTACCCACTGAGAATTAGATACGAACAGTTTCGGCTTTTGAATCGTCAATAATGTTTCGGGTCCCGAATCGTCAATAATAAAGGAGCCGTCCGCGACGCCGCACTCGCGCGACTGACGGCGTACGGAGAGGCAATGACGATGAAAACAGAGCACATCCGCCGGTTGACGGCACTGGTGGCGGGCGCCGGCCTGATGGTTTTCGCCTGGTGCGCGGCATTCGGCCAGTCCTCCACGCCCGCCGCCCCGGCGTTCGAAGTTGCCTCGGTCAAGCCCTCTCCGCCTCCCACCGGAAACGGCATCATGCGCCGGTTGGGCGCGCCGGACCCCGGCATGATCAACTACGGGAACGCCACCCTGGCGATGCTCATTTCCCGAGCTTATGGCGTGAAAGATTTCCAGGTCTCCGGGCCGGACTGGCTCAATAGCCTGGGCTACGACGTGGTCGCCAAAGTGCCCGCCGGCGCCCCCGCGGATCAGATTCCGCTCATGTTGCAGACGCTGCTTGCGGAGCGGTTTAAGCTTAAGCTGCACCGCGAATCGAAAACCATCGACGTGTACGCGCTGATCCTCGGGAAAGGCGGCCCGAAACTCAAGGAGTCGGATCCCGCCGATTTGGTGGACCCGGGCCGCGGCGGCGCCGGAACTCCCCCTCCGCCGCCTCCTCCAGGCGCGGGTCCTGGCAGAGGTCCCGGCGTGCGCATGATGGTGACCCCCGGCGGCGCCCGCCAGATCAGCGGACACATGACCATGGCGCAGCTCACCGATGTCATGTCGTTTTTCATGGATCGCCCGGTGGTAGATTCCACAGGACTCACCGGAACTTATGACGTCGACATGGCGTTCATGCCGGATGAGCGCGACCAGATGCAAAACAAGCTCGGCCCCGCAATGGCGATGGCGGGACCGCCGCCGGCAGGCGCGGGCGACGCGGGTAGGCCGGCCGATACCATATCCGAAGCGACGGCGGGGTCCATCTTCTCCGCCGTGCAGGAGAAGCTCGGTCTCAAGCTGGACCCGCGCAAGAGTCCCGCTGAGATTCTGGTCATTGACCATGCGGAAAAGGTCCCCACGGAAAACTGAAAAACGGATATGGGCCACAGATGAACACAGATGAACACAGATAACACAGAAACCGGTTTCTTGGTTTTATCGGCGTTCATCTGCGTTCATCTGTGGCCAATTTAGGTTTCCTTCATGATATGGAAGCGCACTAGGTACTTACGTCAAGCGATCCTGGCTTGTCTGCTCGCCTTCGGGCTCGCGGCGGCGGAGCAACACGGTCAGGTCAAGTTCGGCGGCTTGCCGGTTCCCGGGGCCACCGTCACGGCATCGCAGGGCGACAAGAAACTGGTTGCCGTAACCGATTCGCAGGGCGTTTATTCGTTTCCCGACCTGGCTAGCGGCGTCTGGACCATCGAAGTCGACATGCTCTGTTTCGAGCCGCTTAAACAGGATGTGGGAGTCTCTGAGAGCGCTCCCAGCCCCACCTGGGAGTTGAAGTTGCTGCCGCTCGACCAAATGAAGGCGGTCGCGGCGGCGCCGCCCAGTCCGCCGAAGACACCCGCGGAAGAGGCGGCTGCCAAGACCCCATCGTCTGCCCCTGCGGCGCCAGGGCCAACTCCCGCGCCGGCCAAGGCTAACACCAAGGCCAACGCCAAGGCGAACGCGCCGGCCAATTCACAGGCCGGCTTTCAGCGGACCGACGTCAATGCATCGCCCGATGCCGCTCCTCCCGAACCCAGTCTGGCATCGGCTGCCACCGACCCCAACGCCAACGCCTCCGATGCCTTCGTGCTCAACGGCAGCACCAGCAACCGGATTGAGAGCCGTACCATCGGCAATGCCCGCCGCGGCGCCCGCTCCATGTACAACGCCAACCTCAGTTTCATCATGGACAATTCCTACCTGAACGCCCGCTCGTTTTCGCTCACTGGGCAGGACACTCCCAAACCGGCGTATAACCATTTGCAGATCGGGGGATCGCTGGGCGGTCCGTTGTACATACCGCATGTGCTGCGCTCGAACGGCCAATTCTTCGTCGGCTACCAGGTGATTCGCAACCGCAATGCCAGCACGCAATCCGGCCTGATGCCGACCGAAGCGGAACGCAACGGCGATTTCTCCCAGGCCGTGAACGGGCTCGGGCAGCCCATTACCCTCTTCGATCCCACCACCCACGTGCCCATTCCCGGAAACGTGCTCCCCCAAATCAGCCCGCAGGCCAAAGCGCTCTTGCCCTTCTATCCCTCTCCGGGTTTCGCACAGAGCGCCGGCTACAACTACCAGATTCCCATCGTCGGGACGAACAATATCGACCAGTTACAGGCCCGCGCCAACCGGATGCTCAACTCGAAGAACTTCCTGAACGGCAATTTCGGTTACCAGCGCATGCATAACCTCCAACCCAGCATCTTCGGCTTCACCGATACCACACAGATGTCCGGGATGATCGTGAACGCCGTGTACCGTCGCATCTTCAGCACGCGCTTCAACGGCAGCCTCACCTACAATTACACCCGGTCCGCGAACCTCCTTACGCCCTTCTTCGCAAACCGCGAAAACGTTTCCGGTGACGCCGGCATTACGGGCAATGACCAGAGTCCGCTGAATTATGGTCCGCCCACGCTGAACTTTCAGTCGAGCGGCATCTCCGCGCTATCCGACGCATCGGAATCTTCCACGCGCAATCAGACCAGTTGGCTGGGTTACAGCGGCCTGTGGATGCCCCGGCCCCACAATATTTCCTTCGGCGCCGATTTCCGCCGCCAGGAGTTCAATTACCTGTCGCAAACCAACCCGCGCGGAGTTTTCAGCTTTACCGGCGCGGCCACCGGGCAGGTTGTGAACGGCGTGCCCGTCCCCGGAACCGGCAGCGATTTCGCCGACTTCCTGCTTGGAGTACCCGACGCCGCCTCCATCGCCTACGGCAACGCCGACAAGTACCTTCGGGATAATCTTTGGGACGCCTTTTTCACCGACGATTGGAGAATCGGCCCCACCCTGACGCTGAATGCCGGGATGCGCTGGGAATATAGCTCTCCGATCAGCGAACTCTATGGCCGGCTGGTGAACCTCGATATCGCTCCCGGTTATGGGGCGGTTGCGCCCGTTTTGGGGAACGATCCGGTCGGCTCGCTGACGGGCCAGAGGTATCCCAGTTCCCTGGTTCGCCCCGACAGGCACGGGTTTGAGCCGCGCGTGGCGCTGGCGTGGCATCCCCTCGCCGGTTCCTCCATGGTGGTTCGCGCCGGCTACGGCATCTACTACAACACCTCGGTGTATCAAAGCATCGCCAGCCAGATGATGCAGCAGTCGCCGCTCTCGAAGAGCGTAAACGTTGCGAACAGCGTCGCCAATCCGCTCACTCTCGCGACCGGATTCAACGCGACGCCGGCGAGCACGCCGAACACCTTCGCCATCGATCCGGATTTCCGCGTAGGGTATGCCCAGAACTGGCAGGTGTCGGTGCAAAAGGACCTGACTAGCTCCACCGTAGCGACGCTGACTTACCTCGGCGTCAAAGGCACGCGCGCGGTGCAGGAGTTTTACCCCAACACCTACCCCACCGGCGCCGTGAACCCCTGCTCCACCTGTCCCGCGGGATACATTTACATGACGTCGAACGGCAATTCGACGCGCGAGGTCGGAATGCTGCAACTGCGCCGCCGGATGCACAATGGCTTCGCCGCGAGCGCGCAGTACACATTTTCGCGCTCCTTCGACGACGCGGCGCTTGGCGGCGCGCAGACCGCCGCGATGGTCGCTCAAAACTGGCTCAATCTGAGCGCGGAGCGCGGACCTTCGAATTTCGATCAGCGGCATCTGCTTTCCGCCACCGCGCAGTACACTTCGGGCATGGGCCTCGGCGGCGGAACTCTGATGAGCGGCTGGATGGGCACGCTGGTCAAAGGATGGACCTTCGTCCTCACGCCCTCTGCCGGCACGGGCTTGCCCGAGACTCCCATCTATTCGCAGGTAGTGGCGGGCACGGGATTCATTGGGATCCGGCCGGACGCAACCGGCATTTCGCTCGATTCGCCCGTTTCGGGCCGCCACCTGAACCCCGCCGCCTACATGGCGCCCCCGGCGGGCCTGTGGGGCAATGCGGGAAGAAATTCCATCGTGGGTCCTGCTCAGTTCACCATGAATGCCTCCATGGGACGGTCCTTCAGTTTCGGGGGAGCTTCTTTCAACGGGATTGACCTCCGGTTTGACGCCACCAACGCGCTCAACCACGTCACGTATCCCAGTTGGAATACCACCATTACCAACGCGCAGTTCGGGTTGCCCATGGCGGCCAACGCCATGCGCGTCCTGCAAGCCACATTACGGGTGAGGTTCTAAGTATGCGAGACCACGCTCCAGTCCCATGCACTGAAGCAACTCCGCCGCGATTCGTGGAGTGGGCCTCCAGGCCTGCCACGCCAGCGTCCGTGCCGGCGTTCTTCGTGGTTGCGCCTGCGCTGCTCCGTGGGGCAGGCGCTTTCGCCTGCCAACTGTCCGTGATGTTATCCGCGTTCACCCGCGTTCATCGGCGGCCAATCTGTATTCTCGCCTTAGCCTGCTGCCTCTTCGCCCAGCAGCCCACGCCCGTTCCTCCCATTCCCTCCAATGGCACTGCCCGGTTTGAAGCCAACGCGCAATTGGTAGTGGAAACCGTCTCCGTCAAGGATAAGAATGGCAACGTTGTCAAAGGCCTGACCGCCAAAGATTTTTCCATCGCCGAAGACGGCGTGCCGCAGACCATCGCCTTCTGCGAGTTCCAGACCGTGGATGAGAACCCCGCGCCGCCGCTGCCCTCCGCTCCAACTGCCGCGCCGGCCGCGCAGCCTGCCCCCACCAAGGCCGCCGAACCCGTCGTGCGCACCGAAATTGCCCCTGAACGGCCCGGAGATCTCCATTACAAAGACCGCCGCCTGATGGTCCTGTATTTCGATATGGGCGCCATGCCCATCCAGGATCAGGTGCGCGCGCAAGCCGCCGCCGTCAAGTTCATCCGCACCCAGATGACGCCCGCCGACCTGGTGGCTATCATGTCGTTTTCCGATGGCGTGCACGTCAAAAAAGATTTCACCGACGACCGCGAAGCCCTCCTCGAAACCATCGAAAAGCTGTTCATCGGGGAAGGCCAGGGCTTCGACGAGACCGTCAGTGACGATAGCGCCTCCGACTACGGCACCGCGTTCGGCGAGGACGATTCCGAATTCAACCTCTTCAACACCGACCGCCAGTTGGCCGCATTGCAGACCGCCGTCCGTATGCTGGGCACGCTGAATGAGAAAAAGGTCCTGGTCTATTTCGCCAGCAGCCTGAACCTCAATGGCGTCGATAACCAGGCGCAATTCGCGGCCACCACCAATGAGGCCATCCGCGCCAACGTCGTGTTCTACACCATCGACGCGCGCGGCCTGGTCGCGCAAGCCCCCCTCGGCGACGCCTCCAAGGGATCGCCCGGCGGCCTGGGCATGTATTCCGGCTCTTCCGCGCTGGCATTTTCGAGCAACTTCCAGCGCTCCCAGGACACCATGTATTCGCTAGCCTCCGACACCGGCGGGAAGGCGCTGCTGGACAACAACGACCTTTCGGTGGGCATCGTCAACGCGCAGAAAGCCATTTCCAGTTACTACATCATCGGATATTACTCGGCCAACACCAATCTCGATGGCAAGTACCGGCGCATCAAACTCACGTTGAGCGGCGACCCATCCGCCAAGCTCGATTTCCGCCAGGGATATTGGGCCAGGAAGACATTCGCCAAGTTCACCGCCGTCGATAAGGAGCGGCAGCTCATGGATGCGCTGATGCTCGAGGACCCCATCACCGAGCTCACCATCTCCGCCGAGGTGGATTACTTCCAGTTGAACTCCGCCGAGTACTACATTCCGGTGATGTTCAAGATCCCCGGCAGCGAGCTGGCGCTGGCGCGGCGCAGCGGGGCCGACCACACCGTCATCGATTTCATCGGCGAGCTGAAGGACGATTACAACGTAACCATCAGCAACGTGCGCGATAAAGTGGACGTCAAGCTCACCGGCGAGACAGCCGCCCAGTTAGCCCGGCAGCCCATTCAATACGGCACGGCATTCACGGAACTTCCAGGGACCTATTCGCTGAAACTCCTCGCGCGGGACGACGAAACCGGCCGGATCGGCACTTACATGACGAAGTTCGTCGTCCCCAACCTGGATAAGGAGCAACAGCGCATTCATATCAGCTCCGTGATCCTGAGCGGCCAGCGGGTGGACACGCGGGACGCGCTCTTTAACGCCAAAGAGAAGGACAAGGTGAACGTAAGCCCGCTCATCGAAAACGGGCAGGAACTCGTTCCCAGCGTCACGCGCGTATTCAGCCGAAGCCGCGATCTGTACATCCTCTTGCAGAGTTATCGGGAAGGCGCCACGCCCCAGCAGCCCCTGATTGCCTTCGTGACCTTCTATCGCGGCCAGACCAAGGCGTTCGAAACGCCGCCGCTTGCGGTGACCGATACGGTGGATAACGCGCTGAAAACCGTGCAGCTCCGCTTCAGCCTCTCGCTCAACAAGCTCCAGCCCGGCAAGTACGAGTGTCAGGTGACGGTGCTCGATCCGGGCAGCCAGAAAGCGGCCTTCTGGCAAGCCCCAATCATGTTGGTTCCGTAGAAGCGGGCCGGACCGGGGCACCCGCCGCTCTCGCGGGACCTTCTGCCCTCTTCTCATTTTCCTGGCCGAATGAAATTCACTGACGGTGTGCCGTCCTCCGATCCCTCGTCAGTCTTCTCCGCGCCTCCGCGTCAAAAAAGCCCCGCCCCTCAGTGGGTCATCGAATAAATAATATAATTCACGCCGATCCGAATCCCCAGCGCCGCATATCGCTCCGGATAGTAAGGCGCGTCCGCCCATTCCCAGGAATCGCCCACGTCGGACTGGAACGTAATCGCCACCATCAATCGGCCCCGGTCGTCGAAGATTCCGCGCCAATGGTCCGGGCACGGTTCGCACTTCCAGCTACGCCCTCTCTGCACGGACCCCTCGCTAGCCACCTGGTAACGGTCGTCCAGATCGTACACCGTGTGGAAGATGGGTTCCTTGTTCTCAAGCTCCACCACATCGCGTTCCGGAAAGACCTTCTTCATGCTGGCCATGAACGAGTCCCACTGGTCCTCGCCCCAAAAATCGTCGGCCATGAAAAAACCGCCCCGCAGCAGGAATTCGCGCAGGCTTTTGGCCTGTGAGTCCGTCAGGTTCCACTGCCCGGCCTGTACCGCATAGAGCCACGGCCAGTCGTACACGTCGCCTTCGTCCAGATTCACCGGCTGCTCCACCGACCTCACGTCGATCCGCGTCAGCCGCCGCACCGCTTGCGAGAAATGGCGGTCCGCACGTGGGTAATCCTGCGTCCAGATGGAGTTTCCCTGCGTCCACAGCCCGCCGCCGCCCCCGCGAAAGCCGAAGCCGCCAAACCCGCCAAAGCCGGCGCCGTATCCGTTCCGCCGCCCCGCAATGGGCGGATACATCAGCCGCGCGAACGTCCACTCGGACTTCCCCTGCCAGTCCGGCGGCAGCGGAATCGTGCCCAATTGGTACTCCACGCCCGGGTATTCGCGGAACGGCCGCTGGAAGGCGTAGAGCGTTCCGAAGAGCGCCAGGCCGCCCACCGCCAGCAGGACCGTTCGGAAAGTCATGTGCCCTCGCCTTCCGTGAGAATATCACCCGCCACGCCCGATTGCGCGGCCGGTCTACTCCGGCTTCTTAGGCTGATCGCGGTCGATGCGCAGAATGTAGTCGATGGTCTCCCGGTACGGAGGCAGGCCGTTGTACTTGGCCACCGCGCCCGGTCCCGCGTTGTAGGCCGCCAGCGCATGCCACAGGTGGCTGTCGTACTGAAGCAGGAGGTCGCGCAGGTACCGCGCGCCGGCATCCACATTCTGTGCGGGGTCGTAGGGGTTGGCGCTCAGGGTCTTGGCCGTTGAGGGCATCAGTTGCATCAGCCCCACCGCTCCTTTGGGCGACACAGCCAGCGGATTCGATGCCGATTCGGCCGCCATGACGCTGCGCACCAGCCAGCGCGGCAATCCGTACTTATCCGCGGCCGCGTTCGCCAAATCGCCCGGGCTCGGCGCGGCGGCTAGGGCCGGCGGCGCGGCCGGCGCAATCGAGGCCTCCGTTACAACCGGCGGCGGCGCATAATCCTCCGCCTCGAACCCGCGCACCTGCGATGCGTCTACCACCATTTCGCCGCCGTCCGCGTACAGACGCACCTTGGGCCCCTCGGCTTCGTGCCGGTCGATGCGCAGCCGCGAACCGCTGGCGAACGTCACGTATTCGCCGGCGCTCGCGCTCGCGGTCAGAACCAACGCCAGCCAAAGCACACGCATGACTCTTCTACTAGTGTAGACGCCTTCGCCCGCCAATGCGTGCAGGGCAATGCGCCGCCCCGCCGCTCGTCCGGCACGCCCAGCCGCCCGTCCGGCCGGGTTGTGTTGGCGACACAGGCCCGCGATACACGCCCGCAGGCACGCAAATGCGCCTCCAGCTGCCCGTCCGGCCGGGTTGTGTTGGCGACACAGGCCCGCGGTATACACACCCGGGCACGCAAATGCGCCGCCCAATCGCCTGTCCGGCCGGGTTATGTTCGCGACGCAGGCCCTTCCCGGCGGTATACACCCTCTGGCACGCAAATGCGCCACCCGCCGCCCAGCCGCGCTGTGTCACGGCGACACAGGCCTTCCCCTGCGGGATACACTCCCGGCACGTAATTTTGCAGAAAAGTTTTGATTCAAAATGATTTAAAACCGATTGACACTTGGGTGTCCGATTGCTATTTATGGTGGTGAATTGGCGAAGTACCTTTCAACCTGCCCTCTGCTGCAACAGGCAGGTGGAAGAAGAGTGAGTTGAAAAGACTGCGCGCTTGCGGGAGCCGCTGTTCTGTATTAATTTTTGCTCACTAATCTTCCCTTGACGGTTGCTGCAGAGGGGTTTTTTGCGGCTTTTTCGCGCAACCCCTCCCAAACCCAGTGTGCCTTCATTACGGACAAATGCGCCCGGCACCGTCATTTTCCGCGCCCCAAAATAGAAGAGGGCCCCACGCGAGGCCCTCTCTCCGTTCCCGAAATGGAGTGAACGAGTTAAACCTTCGATACGTTCTCGGCTTGCAGACCCTTCGGCCCCTGCTTTACCTCGAACTCCACCTCCGTGCCTTCTTCCAGAGAACGGTAGCCGTTCGCCTGGATCGCAGAAAAATGAACGAACACGTCGTCGCCGCTCTGCCTTTGGATGAATCCATAGCCCTTGGCGGCATTAAACCACTTCACCGTACCTTTTTCCTTCACTACATTCTCCTGGTTCATTGTTCGTTACGCCCTGGGTCGCCCTGGCAAGGAAAGCGGACTTTCGAGGCTTGCGGGGGAAAACTTCGAGGCGCAGCCAAACAACCTTAACTTCAATAAACCGTGTACGGTATTCTCTCAGATGGCGGCGCCTATGGTCAAGTCCACCAACCCGAACAGCGGCGAATTAGAGTTCCTCGAGCGTCTCCGCAAGCGCGTTTTCCCGTCGCTTCCCCGCGCCATCGCGCTCGGCATCGGCGACGATTGCGCCATTTTCCGCGCCCGCGGCGGTACCGAGGACCTCCTGATCGCCACCGACATGCTGATTGAGAACACCCACTTCCGCCGCTCCACGCACCGCGCCCAGGATGTCGGCTGGAAGGCCCTGGCCCGCGCCCTGAGCGACATTGCGGCCATGGGCGGCGAACCGCGCTTTTGCCTGCTCTCGCTGGCGCTGCCCACCTGGGCCGGCCGGCCATGGGTCGACGGATTCTACCGCGGTTTTCTCGGCCTGGCCCGGCTTGCGGGCGCGCCCTTGATTGGCGGCGATCTGGCGCGCGCCGCAATCCTCACGTGCGACGTGGTGGCCTCCGGCGCCGTGCCGCGCGGCCAGGCCTTGCGCCGCGATGGCGCGCACGCCGGCGATGCCATCTATGTCTCCGGCGTGCTCGGCGGTTCGGCCCTCGGCCTGGCCACCGGTCGAGGCAAAGCCTGGCAACGCCACCTTCGCCCCCAGCCGCGCCTCGCTTTGGGGCGCTTTCTGCGTCGCCTCGGGGCCACCGCCGCCATGGACCTCAGCGACGGCCTCTCGCTCGACCTGCGGCGCTTGTGCCTGGCCTCGGGGCTCGCTGCGGAAATCTCGCCGCCGCCCGTTTTTCCCGGCGCCACATTGCAACAGGCTCTGCACGGCGGTGAGGACTACGAACTGCTCTTCACGGCCCCGCCAGCCGTCCGCGTGCCCGCGCGATTCGAAGATCTGCCCCTCACCCCAATCGGCCAAATGCGCCAGGGCCGCCCCGGCGCCGTGACGTTGGGCGGCGCCCCCTTGCCGCGCCTCGGCTGGGACCATCTGCGCCCCGCGCCGCGCCCGTAACCGCCCCGCGCCCGTAAGAGGGCGATTGCCCGCCATCCGAGCCGCGAACGTAAGAGAGCGGTCGCTCCTCGGTTATCATAGTCTCTTGATCGTTACCCTGACCGTTAATCCGGCCATCGATCACATCGTCAATGTCGATCGGTTGGCCTTTGAAGACCGCGCTTACGTCAATTCCTCCGGCGAATCCGCCGGCGGCCGCGGCATCAACTCTTCTTGCGTCATCCACTCCTTTGGCGGCCCCACCCTCGCCGTCATCGTCTCCGGAGGCGATTCCGGCAAGCGCCTCGAACGCCACCTGGCGGGCAGCGGCTTTCCCATTCGCGTCGTCCCCATTCGGAATGAGATTCGAACCAACCTCACCATCACCGATAAGCACGGTCTCACCGTCAACCTCAATGAAGCCGGCCCCCAGTTGTCGCCGGAGGAGGTGGATTCCGTCGAGAGCGCCGTGCGCGACGCTTTGGACCACGCCTCCTGGCTGCTCCTCTGCGGCAGCCTCCCGCCCGGCGTCCCCGTGTCGTTCTATGGAAAGTTGATCTCCATGGCGCGCCGCAAAAAGGTCAAGACCCTGCTGCGCGCCAATGGAGACGCCTTGCGCGAGGGCATCGAAGCGCGCCCCACGGTGGCCGCTCCCAATCAGCAGGAGGCCGAGCGCTTGCTCGGGCGCACGCTGCTCACCCGCACGCACTACCTCGAAGCCGCCGCGCAGATCCGCGCCATGGGCCCGGAGTCGGTGGCCCTTTCGCTCGGCAGCCGCGGCGCCGTGAGCGCTCTCGCCGATGGCATGGTCGAAGCCCTCCCGCCGCGTGTGGACGCCGTCTGCCCCATCGGCGCCGGCGACGCCCTCACGGCCGCCTACGCGTGGTCCATGCTCCGCGACCCCAATCCCGCAGAAGCGCTGCGCTGGGGCGTCGCCGCCGGCACCGCCTCCGCCCGCCTTCCCGGCATGAGCTTCGCCTCCCTGGCCCAGACCGAAGAGATCTACCGCAAAGTGGAACTGCGCCGCGCCGAGTAGGGGTGGAGGCGGGCCCGCAAGGTCAGCGGGCGCCCCGCCGCGGAGTCCCACGCACAGTCGAAAGCGGCCCCTCTGCGATCTCCGCTCCCTCCACGGCCGATGCCCGGGGTGAGAGGGTTCCGTGCATCTCCCGGTTTTCTCCGCGTCTCTGCGTCTCCGCGTCGTGGTCGGCCCTCCCGTAGCATCGGACCCCATGATGCGTGTTACACTCCCTCTTAGAGATGCTTCCCGACCTGAAGTTGGTGATTCGTCTGCAGGAAGTCGACCATCGTCTTTCCCATCTTGCTCGCGAGATCGCTGCCCTGCCCAAACACGTAGCTGAAATCGAAACCAAGCTTGTGTCGCACGCGCGCAAGCTTGAAGCGGACCGCGCCGCCTTGGCCGCCAATCAGAAGGAACGCAAGAAGTGCGAGGCCGACATCCAGGCCCAGGACCAGAAGATTTCCAAACTGAAAGACCAGATGCTGGAGGCCAAGACCAACGACCAATACCGGGCCTTCCAGACCGAGATCGAATTCTGTCAGAAGGAGATCCGCAAATCCGAGGACCGCATCCTCGAGCTGATGGGCGAATCCGAGGCGCTCGATAAGAACGTGAAAGCCGCCGAGGAGTCCTTGAAAGAGGAAAAAGCCCAGGTGGATGCGGAGAAGCGCGAAGCGCGTGAGCGCACCAGCGCCGACCAAAAGAGCGCCCAGGAACTCGTCAAGGAGCGCGGCGGCATCGTCGCTTCCGTCACGCCCGCCACCTATCAGCGGTATGAGCGCATCCGCAAGGCCAAAATACAGCGCGGCCTGGCCGTGGCTGAGGCTGTCGACGGCCGCTGCACCGCCTGCAACATTGCCATGCGCCTTCAGTTCTTCCAGGACTTGAAGAAAGGCGACCAGATCCTGGCGTGCGAGAGTTGCCAGCGGATTCTCTACTACAACCCGCCGGTCGCCGCCGAAGATCTCGCCGCCGACCCCGCTTCCGTCGCGCGCCAGTAGTTTCCTGGCGCGCCCGCCCGGCTGCTTACTTCCGGTCTCCGATCGTGTATCCCACCCAGACCATCTCCTCCGTCACCAGTTTGCTGCCGAATTGCGATAGGTTTGGCACGTAGTGTATGTCGAACTGCGGCCGAAGATAGAAGTGGTCGGTCAAATAATACTGAAAGGCCACGCCGCCGTGCAGGTTGAGGTGGGTCGAACTCCCGGCCAGATAGCTGGAACTGGAACTGCTGCCCAGGAGGCTGCCACTTACCGTCTCATTTTCGTAGGTCTTGATGCTGGCCGCGCCGAATCCGCCGATAAGCTGAAACTCCGCCTTCTCGCTTTTCCACGGCTGCCAGATGCCGTTGAACTCGTAAAACGTGGTCCGCGACAGGAAATTGAGAGCGGGTTGCTCCAACACTCCGCCTAGGGATTCGGCCGGTACCGAGGCGTAGGTAGGCCGGTTCGGTTCAAACGTGACGTCCATTCCCACGCCAAAATGTTCCCACAGCATCAGGTTGGCTCCAAAGCCCAGCATGAAGCCGCTCAATGCGCTCGTCTTCTCGCAGGTCGGGTCCGTCGAAACCCCAAGTGTGCAGGAACCACCGAAGTTCGCGGCGTTAGCCAGCGTGTAGTCGCCTTCAATTCCATTTCCGGTCGCCTTATCCTGGGCGGCTCCGAAACCCATGTTGATGTCGATCAGACTCTGTGCGCCCGCAAGCTGGATCGAGGCGAGCAGCAGGACTGGCAGGGGTAGGTAGCGGCAGATTCGTCTCACGTCAAATGTCTCCTCTATATCTCGCGTAAGTGCGCGTGCAACTTTCATTATCACGCATCGGCGGGGCCTTCGATCCGGAAAACTTCCGGCCGGGCCGCGAAATAATCGCCCCGTTTCAACACTTACGACGCGACCTTGCGCAGCCGGGTTTCAACCGATCCTCCTACCGCTTCTGGCACCGCGGGCAGAAGTGTGACGAACGTTGCGCCACCAGAATCCGCCGGATGTCTGTCCCGCACACCACGCATGCCTCGCCGGTGCGTTGATATACGCGGTGCTCTGTCTGAAAAACCCCCTTGCGTCCCTCCGCGTCCACGTAGTCAGAGATCGAACTCCCGCCGGCCGCAATGGCCTCGCTCAGCACCGCCGCGATCCCCTCGTGAAGCCGCCGCGCCCGCTCCCCTCGCAATCGGGAAGCGATCGCCAACGGATGAATCCCGGCGCGGAACAGGGCTTCATCCGCATAAATATTGCCCAACCCGCGTAGGAAAACCTGGTTCAGCAGCAGCGCTTTGATGCGCGTCTTGCGGCGCCGCAGCCCAGCCGCGAAATCTTCCAGCGATACTTCGAGCGCGTCCGGTCCCAGCTTCAAAATCCGCTCGGGGATTTCCCTGCCGTACTCGATACATCCGAACTGGCGGCTATCGTCGTATAGCAAAACGCCGCGGTCGAGTGACAGGATGGCATGCGTGTGTTTCCCCGCCTCGCCCCCCAGTAACAGGCGCCCCGTCATCCCCAGGTGTACGATAAGATACCCGCCGCCCTCAAGCGCCATCAGGATGAACTTGCCATGCCGCCGGACGGACGCGATGCGGCGCCCTTCGATGTGCGCCGCCATCTGCTCCGGATCGGCCCCACGCAGCACTCGCCGGCAGCGGAACTCGGCCGCCAGGATCTGCCGTCCCGCCAGCCGCGCCAGCGACCGCACCACGGTTTCTACTTCAGGAAGTTCCGGCATTCTGGATTGTGGCGCAAGCCGCCAGGCTTGCTGAGCCGAGAGTCGTCTCGGCTTTTTTTTGAGATTCTCTTGACGCCGACCCTACCCAACCGCCTGCCGCTTCGGCCGCGAAGTAGCCGTTCGCGGCCGCGGACATCTTCCCACTCCCGTGTAGTCGAACCCCGCCGCAATGGCCTCCGCCGGAGAGAACAGGTTGCGGCCATCCACCAGAATGGGCGTCGCCATCGCGTGCGCCAACTGTTTCAAATCGAGACCGGCAAACTCCCGCCACTCGGTCACCACCACCAGGGCATCGGCATCCTCGGCCAGCTCAAGCGCCGACCCCGCGTATCGAATCTTCAAGTCCGGCCGCTGCTCCCGGCACGCCGCCATCGCGATCGGGTCGTAGGCTCTCACCCGCGCGTCCATCTGCAACAGGCGCTCCGCCAGGTACAGGCTGGGCGCATCGCGCAAATCGTCCGTGTCCGGCTTGAACGCCAGCCCCAGCAGCCCGATCGTGCGCCCTTTCAGGATGAACAGCTTCTCCTGCAGCTTCTGCACCACCATCTGGCGCTGCGCGGCGTTCACGTCGAGCGACGCCTTCAGCAATTTGCCCTCATAGCCGTACTCCGTGGCCGTGTGCAGCAGGGCCCGTACGTCCTTGCCGAAGCAACTCCCGCCCCAGCCCAATCCAGGATTGAGAAACCGCGTGCCGATGCGCGAATCCAAGCCCATCCCCGCCATCACTTCCGGGGCCTCCGCTCCCACCCTTTCGCAGATGTTGGCGATTTCGTTGGCGAAGCCGATCTTCATCGCCAGGAAAGCATTCGCGGCGTACTTGATCATCTCCGCGCTCGTCAGCGTGGCCGCCAGCAGCTTCACTTCGCCCATTGATGCCGGTCGCGGCGCTCCCGGCGGCGGCGCGAAATTCTGCGTCACCAACGGGCGGTATAACTCGCGCATCAGCTCCAGCGTGCGCGCGTCCCCGGCCCCCACCACGATGCGGTCGGGATACAGCGAGTCCGCCACCGCGCATCCCTCGCGCAGGAATTCCGGATTGCTGGCCACGCCGAAGTCGATTCCCCGATGCCCGGCGGGACTCCTGTCTGCGATGCCCTCCCGCACCAGCGTTTCCACCAGATTTCCCGATCCCACCGGAACCGTCGATTTATTTACCACCACGCGGTATCGCGAGCCATCCATGGCCGCCCCAATCCCGCGCGCCGCCGCGCCCAGGTAACTCAAATCGGCTTCGCCGGTGGCCAGCGGCGGCGTTCCCACCGCAATGAAAATGACGTCGCTTTCCGCCACCGGCCCGCCCAGTTCCGTGGTGAAATCGATTCCACCGCGCGCCGCAGCCAGTTTCAGCAACTCCGTCAGGTGCGGCTCATAGATGGGAGATTCGCCCCGCCGCAGTTTGGCGATCTTGGCTTCGTCCGTATCGACGCACGTAACGCGATGCCCCAGGTAAGCCAGGCATGCACCCGTGACCGTCCCGACGTAGCCGGTCCCAATGACCGTGACTCGCATGATCCGTCAAGTATACCAGCAGCGATCTGCACCTGAGGCGTCATGTGTCCGTTTGCGCCAAGTGGGGCAGGCGATTCGCCTGCCCTCGCGCCCGTCCCGCGCCAGCGGGACGCGCGAGTCTTCCTTCCCCATCCCTGTTACCCTGAATGCTTGTCCCGCCATCCCCTCTTCAAGCCCTATCTCGCCTTGGGGGCGGTCTGCCTCTTTTGGGGAACTACCTACCTCGGCATCCGCATGGCGCTTGAAGCGTTTCCGCCGCTTGCCCTGGTGAGTATCCGCTACATCCTCTCCGGCGCCTTCATGCTGGCCTACGCGGCCGCGCGTGGCCTTTACTTGCCACGCGGCAAAGATCTGGCCGTGGCCTGCTTCAGCGGCTTTTTCACGTTGACCATCGGCAATGGAGCCTTGGTATTCGCCGAGACCCTGATCCCCAGCGGCATGGCCGGGCTGATCGTTACCATCTCTCCGTTCTGGATGGTCGGCATGGAAGCCCTTCTGCCCGGCGGAGAGCGTTTGCACGGCCCGACCATCGGCGGCATGGCCGTCGGTCTGGCCGGCGCCACGCTGCTGTTCACGCCCGACGCCGGATCGCATGCCGCCGCCCGCCACGTCTTCCAAGGCTTCCTGATGCTGCAATTAGGGATGGCGGGGTGGTCGTTCGGCTCCATTTATCAGCGGCGCAACGCCGGCAAGGCCCATTCGATGATCGCCGGCGCCGTGCAGCAACTCGCCGCCGGTCTCGTTCTGGCCCCTTTCGCCCTGGTCATTCACGAACACCCCATCCACTGGAGCGCGCGCGGCGCATTGGCCCTCTTGTACCTGGTGTGCTTCGGCTCCATCGTGGGCTACAGCGCGTACGTTTACGTCATGGACCGGCTGCCCGTCGCCATCGTTTCCGTTTACTCGTACGTGAACGCGATCGTCGCCGTGGCCTTGGGCTGGCTCGTCTATCGCGAACCGTTCGGACCGCGCGAGGCCCTGGCCATGGCAGTCATCTTCGCCGGCGTCGCGCTGGTGAAACGCTACTCCCGCCCCGCCGCCGCGTAAACCTGCTGCCCCATTCCGTGGAGTGGGCTTTCAGCCTGCTATGCCGGCGTCCTTGCCGGCATTCTTCCGAGACCGGCCCGCCGCCGTGGCGCGGACGCCCACGCCAGCGCGCGACCCCCCGGGTCGCGCTCTTGTTTCGCCCTACGCCAGGCAGTTCCTCACGTAAGCGAAGCATTCCTTCCCCAGCGCAACCACATCCTGCGAATACCGCTCAAAGCCCTCTAGTTCCAGGATCGCCGGGAACGGATATTGGTTCTTCTTCATCAGTTGCATCACCGCCTTGATGGGTGTGTCGCCGGCGCCCCATGGGAACACGCCCGGACCGTGGTCCTTCTTGCGGTCCCTGATCGTCACGCTGGTGATCTTGTCGTGGTGCTTCGTGATGAAGTCCACCGCATCGTAATTGGACGCCGTGAAGTGCCCGATATCCAGGTCGATGCCGCTATACTTCCCATATCCCATCAGCGTGTCGTAGCTCTCCAGCGAGGCGGTCTCGTTCGGGTAGCCGGTCTGATCGTGGCCGTGATAGCCGACCGTAAACTTGTGCCTGTCGGCGGCCGGCGCGATGCGCTTCGCCATGCTGAGCGTCGTGCTCGTCGTCAGGGCCTCGGCGCCTACACCCTCGGCCATCCTGAAGCCGTATTCGATGTCCTCGTCCGTCATCCTGTCGTTCATCATGTTGTAGCAGAGAATAGCGACCGTGACGCCGGCGTCGTTGAACTTCCTGGTCACAGCTTGCCATGTTGCCGGGGTAGTCGCCGCGCGCCACGCGGCCAGCTTGGCCTGGGCCTCTGCGCGCACGGCCGCCATCTGTTGCGGGGTCGTCTGGCGGCCGAGGATTGCGGAGGGCGCGCCGGCCAGGACTTCGCAGTGCTCGGACATCAGTTCGCATTCGCCGATCCGGATATCGGCGAACGCCTTGACGATCGCCATCGGGTCCGCATGCTCAAGCGTATTAAAGCTGTACGAGATGGCGCCGATCCGCACGCCGCCGATCTTTGAATCGATCTGCTCGCTACGCGCCGCGCAGAACGGCAAGGAGGCGAGGGCAAGCCTTCCCACATCTCTCCGGCTATAGAGCATGACCGCCTTCTTCTAAGCGCGGATATCTTGTTTTCGGACGCGAGAGAGTCCCGGCGTACCCTACGCCAAACAGGTCTTCACGTAAGCGAAGCATTCCTTCCCCAGCGGTCGCGGAGTTTCCACCAATCCGTCTCTGCGTCCTCCGCTTGCTCTGCGCCCGACCCGGACCGGCCGCCGAGAGCGCCGAACTTCCAAACTCCCTTATCTTGCTCTTCTCGGCGTCTCGGCGCCTCGGCGGTGAACCTGTCCGTCTCTCCTACGCCAAACAGGTCTTCACGTAAGCGAAGCATTCCTTTCCCAGCGCAACCACATCCAGGGACCGGTCAAAGCCCTCCAGTTCAATGTTCGCCGGGAATGGATACTTGTTCTTCTTGAGCAGTTGCATCACCGCCTTCATCGGCGTGTCGCCGGTGCCCCACGGAAACACACCCGCGCCGTGGTTCTTCTTGCGGTCCTTCAGGTGCAAATTGGTGATCCGGTCGTGGTGCTTCATGATGAAGTCCACCGCATCGTAATTGGCCGCCGTGAAGTGCCCGATATCCAGGTTGATGCCGTTATACCCCCCGTACCCCATCAACGTGTCGTAGCTCTCAAGCGTAGCGGTCTGGTTAGGGTCGTTCGTCGCGTCGTGGCCGTGATAGCCCACCATCAGCTTGTGCTTGTCGGCGATCGGCGCAATTCGCTTCGCCATGGTAAGCGTCGTGCTCGTCGAAATGGCCTTGGCGCCCAGGCCCTCGGCCATCTTGAAGCCGTACTCGATGTCTTCGTCCTTCATGGCGTCCTGCATGTTGTAGCAAAGCAGCGCCACCGTGACGCCTGCATCGTTGAACTTCTTGGTTACGGCCTTCCACGTGGCCGGAGTCGTCGCCGCGCGCCACGCGGCCAGTTTGGCCACGGCCGCCTCCCGCTCTGCCTGCTGTTCGGGGGTCAAGGGCGCTCGTCCTCCTCCGCCCGCGCCGCGCCCCTGTCCACGCCCCGCCGCGCCAGGAGCGCCCGGAGCCCCGCCCGGCGCCGCGCCAGGAGCGCCGCCTGCTGCCGCCGCTGCCGCCCCTGGAGCCCCTGGAGCGCCGCCCGGCGCCCGGCCGGCCCCGCCTGCTCCACGGCCCGCTCCGCCGAAACCGGGCATCGCCGGCGCGCCGGCCAGCGATTCGCAGTGGTTGGACATCAGCTCGCATTCGCCAAGCCCGATAGCGACGTACGCCTTCACGATCGCCATCGGGTCCGGCTGCTCGAGCGTATTAAAGCTATACGAGATGGCGCCGATCTGCACGCCGTCGATCTTCGAGTTGATCTTCGCGCCAAACGCCATGGACAACGGCACGGAGGCAAGCGCGAGCTTTCCAACATCTCTCCTGGTATAAAGCATGATTCTTTTCCTTTCGGTGCGGTATCTTGTCTCCGGCGCGCCGCGGCGGGCGCTCCTATGTAAAGCTCCACCCCTTGCGGAAGGTCGGCTTGACGTACTTGTTCGCTTCGGCGTTATTGGTGAACTGCATCTTCGCGGAGTCCCACTCCAGCTTGCCTTCGAAGTGCAGCCCGATGACGCCCATCACAATCCATTCCGTGAACGGCCCCGCAACGCTGAAGTTGGAGCACGCCGGATCGCCACCCTTGCAGGCGCGCATCCAATCCTGGTAATGACCGGGCGAGCGAGTCAGAATCTGCGGCGGAAGCCGGTACGCATTGTGCCGTTCGAGCGGCAGCAGCCGTACGCTCGCGCCGTAAGTGTCGGTGCTCATCATGCCCTTGTCGCCGACGAAAATAGCTCCTTCCGAGATTCCGCCTCCGCCACCGCGTCCACCGCCGCGTCCCGGAGTGATGACAGCCGGAGCGCCGCCCGGCAATCCCGGAGGACCCGCGGGAGCCGCCGCCGCGCCCGCCGGGGCGCCCGCCGCCGCTGCCCCGCCCGCTCCACGGCCGGCGATATTGGCAGCCCCTGCGGCGGCCGCGCGTCCACCACCGCCCGCTCCGCCCCGACCGCCCGTAGTGTCCGGCCCAAACGCTCCCGCTCCGCCCATGATCGGTTCACCATCCGGAACGCCCGCCGGCTTGTACGGGTTGGGATACGTCGGTAGGGCGTCGTACCAGAAGACCTTCACCGGTGGCATGTTGTGCCGCGCCGGGAATTCGAAACACGTGATCGAGTGCTTGGGGAACGCGAAGGGGCTCTTGCCGTCCTGCCGCAGCACCTCGACGCTCTTAGGCGCGCCGAGCATCAGCGCCATGTTGACCGCCCCCAGAATGTGGCAGGCCATATCGCCCAGCGGGCCGCAGCCGAAATCGAAGAAGCCGCGCCAGTTGAACGGATTGTAGAACCCTCGTTGCGCGGCGCCGCCGCCTCCGCCGCCACGGCCGCGCCCGGCCGCCGCCGCGTCGCCCGGGGCAGCACCGGCACGCCCGCCGCCCCCGCCGCCACCGCCTCTGCCTACCGTCAAGCCCTCTTCTTCCGTGGTCGCCGGACCCGCGTACTCGCGCCACGCCGAAATGCCCAGCCAGGTATCCCAGTCGAGCGTCGCCGGAACCGGCGCCGGAGCAGGAATCTTCGTCATGCCCTGCGGCCAGATCGGACGAGTCGTGAAAGCGTGCACTTCCGTCACATTGCCGATTTCACCGGACCACAGGATTTCCGCCGCGATGCGCGCGCCGTTGTTCGAATATCCCTGGTTGCCCATCTGCGTCGCCACGCCGTACTTGGCTGCGGCTTCGGTCAACTGCCGCGCTTCCCAAACCGTGCGCGTGAGTGGTTTCTCCACGTAGACGTGCTTGCCGCGCTCCATGCACCACATTGCCGCCGTGGCGTGCATCACGTCCGGGATGGCGATGATCACCGCATCGATGTTCTTCTCTTCTTTATCGAGCATCTTGCGGAAATCTTTATACTTGGTCGCGTTGGGATACTTGTTGAACATGCTCGAAGCCGAAACATCGTCCGGGTCGGTCAAGGCTACAAAGTTCTGACCCTCGCAGCCGTTGATATCGTCCGCCGCACGGCCGCCGGCGCCGATGGTCGCGAGGTTCAATTTCTCATTAGGAGACTTATACCCGATTTGCTTCAATGAGGGCGTGCTGCCGAAGCCTCCAGCCGGCACAGCCCCGCTCAGCAGAGCGCCGTAGAAGAAATTCCTTCGCGAAAACTCGATTCCCATGGTTCACACCCTTTCCTGTCCAGTGCCGGACCTTCAACTCCCAATCCGGCGCCGTTTGCTCAGGAGTATATCACTCGGCGGTGCGCGATGCTACAGCGCCGCGGCCTTCTTTCCTAATTCATCTTCAGCCGCACGTCCGCCTTCATTCCGGGCCGTATAGCCGGCATGGAGCTCACGAATTCCACAATCGCCTCTTTGCCCTCAACCGCCTTCACATCGCCCGAAATCGCCGCGTCGGTCACCTCCGGAATCAACACCAGCGCCTGCATTCCGGGGTAAATGCGTTTCAGGACTTCCGGTTTCGGCTCCAGGGCCACTTCAAGCGCCGCCAGGTCCGTGGCAACCTGAAACATCTGGTCGCCGGCGCTGTCGGCGGGCTGTCCAACCTGGCCCTGCCGCGCCACCACCCAGCCCTCCACCGGCGACCGCACTTCCGTGCTGGCCAATGCGTCCTGCAAGTCTTGCAGCTTCTGCACGGCCGCGTCTAGCGGCGCCTTCGCCCGATCCTCCATCTCCTGCGTGGCCTTGATATTGTCGCTGGCGGCGCGCCATGCCTTTTCCATGATGTCGAAAGTACTCTGTGCGTTCTGGCGGTCCGCCTGCGCCTTTTCGAATTCCAGGCGCGGAATTGCCCCCGCCTCGATCCGCACCTGCTCCTTGGCGAAGAAGTCGTTGGCCTTCTGCAGGACGTCGCGGGCCCTGTCCATATCCGCCGCCGCGCGCGATTCCTCCAGCCGCGCGTCCTTGACCCCGTTTTCCGCCTGATTCACCTGATCCTGCGCCTTCTGTACGTCGCTCGCGGCGTTTTCGCGGTCCGCCTCCAGGCCCAGCCCGCCCACCCGCGCCACCACCTCACCCTCGCCGACCTCGTCGCCCACGTCGGCCATGAAGGCCTCGATGGCGCCCTTCGTCGTCGGGCCGAAATTCACCACGTGCTGCGCGCGAACGTTTCCCGTGAGCGTGAGGATTCCCGTATCCACGGGCAGTGAAACCGCCCCCGCCGCGCGCACCGGCCCCGCCGGCGCCCTGTGCCGCAGTCGCCACGCCATCGCCCCTCCCGCCGCCACCACCAGCGCCACGCACGCGCAGGCCGCAATCCACTTTCGCATCTTCAATGTCTAGGTTAGCACCGGCAGTGGCGCACGCACTCCGATTAGAATGGGGGCTGTATGCTGCGCGTACCGATCCTATTCCTGGCCGTGGCCGCCATCTGCGCCGCGCAATCGCCGGAGCAGAGGAAGACGAACACCGAAGGCCAATACGGCGCCCTGGCCACCGATCGCCGCGAATACCGCCCGCTCGACGCCGTCAAGGTCGAGATCCGTGGACGCGCCACCGGCGACCGTCGCTGCCACATCCGCGTCGCCGACCCAGCCCAGCGCGTCTACTTCGAACAGGATGTCGACTTAACGGCGAATCGCGGCGCCGTCACCTTCCCTGCCACCGGCCCGCTGGGAAATCACTACATCTACCTTACGTGGCCCGGCGAGAGGAGCTACAGCCGTTACGTCAACTTCCGCCTGAACGCGGAGACGGGCGTGGAAACGGGCGATCCCGATTTCGACGCGTTGTTCCCGTTCACCCGCGACGCCATGCAACTGGCACGCCGCGATTACCAGACCCCGCACGGCCGCTTCGTCGGCTACATCTCCGCCGACACCGTTCACTTCGATGGCATCTGGCTGCGCGACTGGATCTACTCCCTGCCCGGATACGAGCATTGGGAGCCGCAGATGCTCTGCGGGCTGGACCGGTTTCTGGAGGCGCAGGGCCCCGATGGCATGGCGCCCGACGGCATCGAACGCGACGGCCGTACCTGGCGCGTCGGCCTCGAGTCCGATGTCGAGTCCATCCTCACGCTCGGCGTGTGGCAGAGCTGGCAGGCCACCGGCGACGATGCCTGGCTGCGCGCCGCCATGCCCAAGCTGGAGAAGGCTCTCGCGTACATCCGCGGCGATCCCAAGCACTGGGACGCCACGCGCCAGTTAGTCAAGCGCCAGCATAGTTGCGATACTTGGGACTACGATATCGATGGCGCCTCGGACCAGGGCGCCAGCCGCTTCGTGATCGCCACCTGCGATCAGACCGGCTATTACCAGGCCTTTCAGGCTATGAGCCTGATGTACCGCAGCCTGGGGGACGCGAGCGCAGCGGACCGCTGGGCGGTCGAGGCCCGCGCTTACCGCGACCGCGCCGTCAAGCTGCTCTGGGACGGGACCAAGTTCCTGCATCACGTCCACATCGACAAAATCGATCACGATGGCTTCGACGAGTCCACGCAGCTCGCCATGGGCAACACCTGGGCCATCACGCGCGGCCTGGCGGACCTGCCGCAGTCGGCCAGCATCGTGGACGAGTACCGCCGCCGCCAGAAGTCCACCGGCGACGCATACCCATGGTGGAGCTTGCAGCCGGGCTATCCGGATTATCTCAACTACTGGAAAGACGCCTACCGCAAGCAGGGCGGCTATGCCAATGGCGGTCTGATGCCGTGGGTGGGCGGCGAACTCTGCCGCGGCGCTTTTGAGAGCGGCCGCGAAGCCTACGGCGTCGAGTTGCTGCGCCAGTATGCCGCCCATCTGCGCAAAACCGGCGGCGCCCAGGTCTGGTATTGGCCCGACGGAACTCCCGGCTTCCGCACCAACAATGAAGTCAACTATGCCGGGTGGGGCATGGCGCAGTGGGTCCAGGCGCTCGTCGAAGGCCTCGGCGGAATCCGCGACCAGTCGTCGGCGCTGCGAGATGCGGAGATATCGCCCCGGTGGGCCGCGACGGACGCCAAGAGCGCGCGCGTGACGTTCCGGTATGCCGCCTCCGACGGCTATTTCAGTTATCTCTGGACCCGCGATGCCAATGGAATCGCAATCGCCTACTCGTGCTCCGCCGATAAAGCGCGCGTGCGCGTCCTGTTGCCGCCCAACGTCACTCCGGCCTCGGTAACTGTCGACGGCAAGTCCGCGCCCTTTGCCATCGAGCGCGCCGCCGGAAGCAATTACGCCGCCTTCGATGTCCCCGCCCGCCGCGGAGCCGTGGCCATCAAACTATAGCCCCCGCCGGTCGGCCAATTAGGTTGTAGCGGGTATTCCCGCCTTGGGCGGAAGTATGTAGTGCAGCGTCATCGCGGCTGTAAACGCGTTGATGTCCCGCAGCGTCGTGTACAGCGTCCAATCGGCCGTATAGAAGCTGATCCGTTCCTTCAGATCGTGCGCTAGATCCAGGCCGCAGGAAGCTATGAGGGCGTCGCCGCTGCCCATGTTCCGCCTCCTGATGACGCCTCCCAACCTAAGCAGGTTCCTTGCCCGCAAAACGTTAAGCTTGCTCGTCTGTCGAACGAGCAGACGTTGGTGAGCGATGTCGGCGAGAAAACGATGATCCATCAGATCGTACGCCGACACGCCTAACTTCTTGTCCCTGCAGTGCCCGCCGAGCGCACATGGCATTTCCAAGACCGTCAGGTCGGCGATATGGCACCTGTTCGATCTGCGCCCGATGAGCCGGCTGATTCTCGGGCCCTGCGGGCTGCCGATGTACCGATGCTTAAGCGCGCAGGTATCGAAGAAACAGATTGGCATTCGCTCCTCACTCCTTGCTCTTCTTGTGGGCGCTAAGGCTCTTTGAGGCCTTCTTTGCCGCGGTGAGCGTAACCTTGTGGCCCTTCACGGCCTGCTCAGCAAGTGACCGCCAGTCCCCGCTGTCTGCGGTGTTGAGGAGAGAGGTGACCGTCTCCGCGAGCTTGGCGGCCGAAATCGGCTTGTGAAGGTATACGTCGGCCTCTACCCATTCGCCGAGTTCTCTGCCGAGCCGACGCTCGTCGACTTCGGCCTTTAATTGGCCAGAAATGATGACCGAGCGGATGTGCGGCTGGAGTTTCCGAATCCGAATGAGAAGTTGGATCCCGTCCATCCTCGGCATTATGAAGTCAAGGATCACAACGTCGTAAGAGGTCTCTTCGCAAAGCTTGAGGGCCTCTGCTCCGCTCTCTGCCGTGGAGACGGTATACCCGTCAAGCTCGAGGCTGCGCCGAAATGCGCCCAAAACGTCCTTCTCATCATCGACTACCAGTATCCGGCGTGGCATTGCTGATCTCCTGATCGACAAACTTGGCGGTGAACGTTGATCCGACGCCTTCCTGGGTCACATACGTTATGTCACCATCGTGCGATCCGAGGAGCAGGCGACAAATGTAGAGGCCGACGCCCATGCCGCCGGTTGTCTCGGTGGCGAACTTGTCAAAAAGCTTTTCCCGCACATCCCTTGGCACGCCCATAGCATTATCCTCGACAGTGATCAGATGCGTCCCATCCGTTCCCGAGAGCCAGACCCTGACGCGGCGCCGCCGATCATCCTCGACCTTCGCAAGCGCGTTGATAGCGTTCTGGACCATGTTCTTCACGACCATCCGCACCAGGGCTTCACTCACAACACCCGTGTGAAATCTCGGAGCGTCCGCAACGATCTCGACCGAGGCCTCACCGGCGCGCGAACGGAGGCCCTCGCATTCCTCCTCGACAACTTGACTGATGTTGGCGCGTTCATTGATGTCAAGCTTGGTCCCTGTCGCTAACGCGGAGATGAGCTGGATGCGCTGGTCGATGCGCTCAATGCTAGTATCGATGCTGCGCCGCGCTGCGTCGATGAGCGGATCGTCGATGCCTAGCTGGCAGAGCCTGCGCTCGATGCTGTCGGCGTCCATCCTGATCACCTGGAGCGGCTGCCGGAGTTCGTGGGCGACGCCCGAGGACATGACGCTGAGGGCCTGGAAACGAGCTTCTTTAAGCTGGATTGCCTTTCTGGCTCGGCTCTCCGCCCAGCGCGGAACCGCGACAGTCAACCGAATGTGCTCTTCCAGGAAATCGATGAGCTCCGTGCGCAGGACGTGTACCAGGGCGCGGGCCTGATCGGTGTCGATAAGCGCTTCGCGACTAGTCGTGTCCTGCAGGCGCGCATGTTTCGTGCGAGAGATCGAGATGAAGCCGAAGAGGCGCGTCGGCACGATGTGAGCGTGACCTGCGAGCTTAGCGCGCCGCTCGCCTATTCCCAGCCAGTCCGCCCGGCTGGTCCCAAATGGCTCAACCCGAAACCCATCGCGGTACACAAATACTCCGGGGGGACGCCCGTGCACCAAGGCCCTCGGGGGCCGCTTCACATAGTAATAGAACCTTCCCTTGAGGCCGGCCAGCAGCTTGCCTTCCGGGATCGTCCTTTCTCCAACCTCCGGTTTTGCGTCTCGCGCGCGGATCTTGCGGTCGAGGGCGCCATTCTGGTCTATTGAGAAGCGCAGGTCGAAGTCAGGCGCCTCCAGAGGAGCGCTCTGTATTGGTCCCGACAGCTTTGATGACCCCACAACATCGAGGGTAACGACGAAGCCAGACGGCATCTCAAACGGGTTGAACAGATCTTCCAACACGGTTCGGAGGGATGCAAGCGCTCCGTGATTCCACTCCTCCCGCAAGCCAGTGATGGTCAGCCGCGTTCCGCTCGCTTCCTTGGGTATGCCCGTGATGGGCTGCCGATAGTACGGGACGAAAATCTCGTTGAAGCGCTTCTTTCGATTCCCAAACGCCCTCCAGTCGATATCGACTACAATCCCATCCGCACGCCCGACAGTCTTGGACTCGACAAGCAGCCGGGTACCGAGGCGGTCGCTCGCAAATCGTCCGATGCCTTTTTCGCCAGTTGGGACGCGCTCATTGGCAGCCTCAGTGGGCCGCTCGCTGTAGCCCGCGACCATAAAGACCTTCCTAATCTGCGGCAGGTCCATCCCACTGCCGTCGTCCACAATCTCTATAGAATCGGGGTTCTTTTCGGTGCGTGGCGTGATGCGAATTAAGACGGAACGCGCTCCAGAATCGTAGCAGTTCTTTGCGAGTTCGACGACAGCGGCCTCCTTCGTGCGGATCAGCTCTCGGCCGATCAGCGTCTGCAGATAAGCGGACGCCTCAAACTGTAATTTGTCGTTCTCTGGCATACAGCCTTTTGGGGACGATGATCGGCTCGGAGCGCGGCCCGACGGGATCGCGGCTCATTCGCATTTTTCTGCCTTACGGAAGACCAGCCAATAGCAGTGCTGCCGGCGCGTGTGATGAGCCGTTTGCCACTTGGGATCGATAATCGGCCCCTTTCTGGTCTTGACGATGCAGTCACACGCGCAGAAGCCGGCCTTCCTTGCGGCGTCTATGAAATCCACATGCGCCCAATTGTAGCGATGGTCATGCACGTAGTCAGTGATCTTGCAGAGCAAGAGGCCCTCCGGCTTCAAGACGCGGTAGGCTTCCGCCACAAACGGCGGGTACGTGTGTGTGAATGTGTACTGGTTCTCCTTGGACGACCGGATGACCAGCCCGAAGCGCACGTTGAAATCTTTCTGGTGGTCCTTGCCTTGGTTCGGAATGTGCGGAGGGTCGTAGACCACTACATCGAACGCCGCGTTCCTGAAGGGCATATGGGTGTTGTCGGCAACAATCTGCGGCCGGTGTGCGATATCGATGTCGAGCCCATAGACCGGCCTCTTGCTGCCACGCCAAAACCGTCCGCCGTTCACGGTGGCATCTAAGACGCGCTTCGGGCGGGTCCTCGGATAAAAAGCCAACATCCGTTCGAGGAGTTCCGCGTCGTCGCCCTCCCAGACGGAGCCCGGTGGGTCGTACCCGGTCCGCCCGCCTCTCGCGCTAGAGATTTGCGTGGCCATTGAAGGGAATACAGTCTGGCCCATTGTACCGTGTGTTCAGTGAGGCTATCGGCCTTTCCAGGATGGTTCATTAGGCATTTCGCCCCATCAGGATCGGAATTCGGCTAGAAAATCATCGGTCTCCCCTGGGTTCCCCGCGCCGCCCCACCGCTTCCTCCACCAACCGCCTCACCCGGTCGTCGTTTCGATACATCCGCAGCGCAGCGACCGCCTCTAACGCAATCCCTTCCTCCGCGCCCGCAACCAGCGACAACACGAATTCGAGCGCCGAATCCTGCCGTGCCGTGGCCAGCGCCACCAGCAGCGTCTTCCGCACAGAACGCAAAACCGTCCGGTTCCATTTCTCCTTGAGCGCATCGATCGCGCCCGGCAGCCTGCTCGCGCCCAGTGTCAGCGCCGCAGCTTCAAAAACCGCGTCATCCGCGTCGTCCAGGTACGAAGCGACCACGCGCAGCGACCGCTCGCCGCCCGAAGCCAGCAATCCCGTGAAACACTCCGCCAGCACATCGGGCTCGCGGTCGCCCGCCAGAACCTTCAAGTAGAGAAGCAGCTCCGCCGTCTCGCCGCCCACCGTTCCCAAGGCCCGCGCCGCGCCCATCCTCACCCGCGCTTCTTTGTCCGCCAACAAGCGAACCACTTCGAAAAGGGCGTCCGTATGACCAGTCCTCACCAGCCCCAGCGCGCTGTTGCTGCGCAGTTCCGCCGCTGCGTCTACCGGCGGGCCGTAAGATCCCTCCATCTGAATATGGCGCACGCCTTTCAAATACACATCGGGCGATTCGTAATCCATCGCGTACAGCGCGCCCACAATGGCTGTGGTTGCCGCGCAGCCCTTGTCCAGCTTCGCCGGGTTAACCATCAGGCGATGGAACGCCGCCGCCAGATCCGCCGTCAGATCGGTCACCCGCAGCTCGCCGGCGGTCTTGGCTGCCTTCGCGGTCACCAGGTTCGATTTGTTCTCAAGGAAGCTCCGCAATTGTCGCGCGAGCGGCTCTGTGCCGGGCTGATGGCGCAGTTCCGACAGAGCATTCAAAGCTTCCTCGACGGCATCGCGCCTCTTCATACCGAAATCATACGCGCAAAAAGACCCGCCGCGTCGCGTCTCTTGCCGCAGTACGATAAATAATTGGTCCGCGAAACGGAGTCCTTATGACAACTGCATGGCAAGACCTGGAACCCAAGCTCGTGTGGAAGCACTTCGCCGCTCTTTCCGCCATCCCTCGCGCCTCCGAAAAAGAGGCCCGTGCGCGCGATTATCTCCTGGCCCTGGCCGCCCGTCTGGGCCTCGAAGCCGTCCAGGACCGCGTGGGCAACACCGTGATCCGCAAGCCCGCCCGCCCCGGCCGCGAGGGCGCCATTCCAACCGCCCTGCAAGGCCACCTGGACATGGTCTGCGAAAAGAACGAAGGTACGGCCCACAACTTCGACTCCGATCCCATCCTCCTGGTCCACGACGGCGACTGGCTCAAGGCGGACGGCACAACCCTCGGCGCCGATAACGGTGTAGGCGTCGCCGCCGCGCTCGCCGTGATGGAAAGTGACAACGTCGCTCACGGCCCGCTCGAGTTCGTTTTCACCATAGACGAGGAAAGCGGCCTGACCGGCGCCTCCGAGTTTCCTCCCGGCCTGCTCCGCTCGCAATACTTCCTGAACCTCGACGGTGAGGAGGAAGGCACGCTCTGCATCGGCTGCGCCGGCGGCATCAACACCGTGGCCCGCCGAACCGTCGCGCTCCGGCCGGTTCTCGCCGGTGAAGGCTTCCGCGTGCGCGTCTTCGGCCTGCAAGGCGGGCACTCCGGAATCGACATTCATAAAGGACGCGGCAACGCTGTGCGCATCCTGGGCCGCGCGCTCCAGACTCTCATGGACGGCCTGCCCGTCATGATCGGTGAGATCGAAGGCGGCAGCAAGCGCAACGCCATTCCCCGCGAGGCTTCCGCTACCCTGGCTCTCGACGGCGCGCTCCAGCCGAAACTGCGCTCGCTGGTTGACGCGATCGAAGCCGCGATTCGCACGGACCTCGGCGGCTTCGATTCCGGCGTTCAGATCGCCGTCGAAAGCGCCCCGCGTCCGAGGCAAGCCCTGTCGGATGCCGACGCCGCACTCGTGGCCGGGTTGATGGCCAGTCAGCATCACGGCGTTTTGGCCATCAGTCCCGACGTTGGCGGCCTCGTGCAGACCTCCACGAACCTGGCCATCGTAACCGCTAAAGACGGCCAGGTGGAGATCGAAACCAGCCAGCGCAGCCCCATCCGTGCAAGTAAGATGGCCGCCGCCCGCATGGTCTCCACCATCTTCCAGTTGGCCGGTTTCAACGTGGCGCATAGCGGCGACTATCCCGGCTGGAAGCCCGAGCCATTAAGCGACATCGTGCGCAAGTCCCAGGCGGTTTACCTGGAGATTCTGGGCAAGACCCCCGAGTTAGTCGCCATGCACGCCGGCCTGGAGTGCGGCGTAATCGGCGAGAAGTATCCCGGCATGCAGACCATCTCTTTCGGGCCGCACATCGTGGACGTCCACAGTCCCAGCGAACGGCTCAAAATCTCCTCCGTAGAGCCGTTCTGGCGCTTCCTAACCGCCCTTCTCGAGCGCGTTTGAAGCATATGTGGGGCGGACCGGGGCGCCCACGATCCGTGTGGGCCCGTCTGCCTTCTTCGGGTCTGCCTTCTTCGACAGCCCATACTGGTTGAAGCTACGCTGCCTTGTGGGGCAGACGCCCGCGTCCGCGCACGGCCGCCCCCCTATTGACGTTTCTTCTGCTCTTCCCCTTGTCCCGTTGGCCGCGTCGCCGGGGCAGGGCGCGCCTGTTCCGGCCGTTGTATCGAAGGCCGCGCTTCCGGCGTCCCTCGCGATTCCGGTCTGGCGGCGGGCGCCTCAGGGCGCGCTGCCGGGCGGCTCTCCGGCGTCCCTCTTGCCTCCGGTCTGGCGGCGGGCGTCTCAGGGCGCGCTGCCGGGCGGTTCTCCGGCACTCCTCTCGCTTCCGGTCTGGCGGCGGGCATTTCGGGCCGGGCCGGCGGGGCCGTGTTCGGCTCCCGCGCCTCCGGCCTTGCGTTCGGCGCCGCGGCCGGGCCTTCATGTCCGCCTTCGATACCGCGCGGCGCCGCGGCCACCGCTGGCCGGCCCCCGTTCTCGGAAGCGAATTGCGCATGGTTGCCCACCGCTTCGTGCCGCAGTTGGGTTTGCGCCGGCAATGCCGCCATGCTCCGCTCCCGGAATGCCACTGCTTCCGAGGCATTCGGCCGCGCGCTAATGCCAGCCGGTCCGTTGTAGCTGATCCGGTTGACCGGCGTGTAGTTGACCACCGCGTGCTCGTATACGTGATGGATCCCGCCGCCCACATTCAGCGCTAGGCGGTTATAGTTGAATACGCCGCTGCCCCAATACCCGCCCGAGAATCCCACGCCCGTATAGCCGAAGCCGTAGTTGATGCCGCCATAGAATCCGACGTGCGGTCCCCAATAGCCCGCATGATATAGATAATGCCCGCCGGAGGATGCCCAGTAAGGTGGCGTCCAGAGGGCCCCCACGAACGGAGCCGTGACCCATGCTCCAGGCACCCAATAATAACCGGCCTGAGAATATCCCCAGTAGCCCGGCGTCCAGAGGTAGTTGTCGCCGGGGCACGGGGGCTGGCTGTAATCCGGCAACGGCGGCGGTGGTTGCGGCGCCTCGCTAAGCTGCTCTGGAGATCCCTGATCCTGCGCCTCTTGAGCCGGCGCCGCGGCCGTCTGATCCTGCGCCGGTTGGCCGCTCTGGTCGGTGGGCGCCATGTTGACGCTCGCCGGGTCCGGCGCCTGGCTCTGCGTCTGATTCCGGTTGCAGCCGGCCGCGCCAAGAGCCAAAGCCGCCGCCAGACCGATCCATCCGGCCATTCCGATTCTTGCCATGCGATTCCTCCCCATCCTTTGAGAGAGTATCACTTTCCCCGGAATCCGGCGTGTGGATCCCGCCCCCGGCGACAGACGAATCTGTCCCAAGGCGCGCTTTTTGCGCCGCGTGGGCAGATCCGTCTGTCCCCGGTCCTGAGGGCAGTGCACGGTTTCCTCACTTTCGCGGCCTCCAGACTCGACTTCTTCCCTCCAGATTTTTGGGGCCGCGAAACTGAGGAAGCCTTTATCTATCGGTCACAGAGGAGTTTAAAAATCTTTGACCTTTGTTTTCATCTGCCTATCGGGCCGGCGCCAGGAGATCCCAAACGCCGGCCTGCTAGTTTGGAATCGGGAGGAGGCGTGGGCGGGCAGTCCCGCTCACTGGCTTCCCGAATACTAGAAAGGAGAGGAAAACAATGAATTGGACACTCTGGCTAAAGGGACTTGCGGCAGTGGCGATCGGAGGCGCGGCAAGTGGCGCGGCAAGCGCTCTTAGCGCCGGCCAGCTCAACCAGAATACGGCCATTACGGCGGCCATTGGAGCGCTTTCAACCGTGCTCGCCTACTTGGTGAAGTCACCGCTGGTCGAGCCCACCGCGCCTACGGCCGCTACCCCGGCCGCCGGCTCTTCAAGCGCGGCGTAGATCGCGTAGTTCCATCCGGCTTTGGCGCCCTCATCCCGTTTCTTGCGCAGCCCTATCTCAATAATATCGACAGATTGCAAAGTCGGTATCGCGGATCCCCCCGGCAACGTTTGAACCGTTACTGCACGATCGCGTCGGCCGCCCTGGGTTCCAACCGGATCTCCCCGAACGCCGTTTCGTACTGAGTCACGTTCTGCTGCAGCACGTTCAGCAACGCCTTGGCCTGCTGTGGACTAAGGTACACGCCCTCGAAGTTGTGGACAGCAACCTGGTCCGGCGCCGTCTGGTTGACGCGGCCGAACGTCAGGAAGAAATCCCACAGATTGACGCGCACCTGGACGCTATTGGCATAATTCTCACGGTATTCGGGCGTATTGATCAACTGGATCTTGGTGGCCGGCGTCTGGATCATAGCTATCAGCCTAGCACCCGGCTTCCGGCGTACGGACGCTGCGATTTTGGCACAACCCGTATGGCCCGTCATGCGTCCGATAAGTTAGGGGGAGGATATGAAAGCTTTTTTGGCGAACCAGACAAAGGGACATGTGCATTGTCCCATGTGCACCCACACAGTGCCCGCGGAAATCGAAGTGAAAGGCAAGGTGGTGCGGACGGCGCCCGGTCAGACGTGCCCGCGGTGCGGCTCGTCGCTGGACGTCGCCGTAGTGGTGCAAATACCGGAAGCGGCATAGCCCGGTACGTACCCGACGTTAATAGTTGTTTCGGGGCAGCAGTTTCTGCCATAGTGGTTGTAGAAGTTGGGACGGATGAGACGGAAAGCGCAACCAAAATCGGAGCAAGTGGTTCCCGCGGAGATCCTGGAACAGGCCAAACGTTCCGTTTCGGAGGACCGCCTCAACAAGAAAGTACCCCGCTGCGCGGTGTGCGGCGCCGAAACGTCCATCGTGGGCCCCGAACCCCTTTGCTGGGTCTGCCGCCGTCTCAAGATCAGCGCCTGGCGCGAGATTGAACAGCAGGCTCCCGTTCAGGAGTAGTCCCGCCGCCCGTTACGAGTGGGCGTCGATCGATTGCGATATCGTCTCCCACTCCCCTAGCAGTTCCGCCAGGTTGGCTCGGCGGGCTTCCAGCAGTTCCGCGACGCGCCGCGTTTCTTCCGCGCTGACGAAATTGCCCAGGGCGGATTCGCAGTCCGCGATCCCCGCTTCGAGCTGCCCGACTTCTTGTTCGATCGATCCCAAACGCTCCTTCATCCGCCGGACCTTCATCGGGTTGAGACGCTTATCGCTCTTCGCGGCGGCTTCCGGTTCGGATAACGCGCCCGGCTGTCCTGGGTCGGCCTGCGCCGCGACGCCGCCCTGGCCCGATTTCCGCCATTGGTAGTCCTCGTAGTTGCCCGGGTAGACGTTGACCCGCCCGTCCTCCACTTCGAAGACGCGCGTCGCCAGCTTGTCGATGAAATAGCGGTCGTGCGACACGAACACCACCGTGCCGGAGTAATCCTGCAGCGCCGTCAGCAGAACGTCTTTGGCGCGCATGTCCAGGTGGTTGGTGGGCTCGTCGAGCAGCAGGAAATTGGAGGGCTGCATCAGCATGCGGGCCAGCGCGTAGCGGTTGCGCTCGCCGCCCGAGAGCACGCCGATGGTCTTGAATACGTCGTCCTCGGAGAAGAGAAAGCAGCCCAGGATGGCGCGCAGTTCGGTATTCGTGGCGCGCGGCGCCACCTCCGACATGTCGTCGAGCAGCCTCGCGCTTTGGTCGAGTTCCTTGTACTGGTCCTGCGCGAAGTAGTCGGGCTGCGCGTTGTGCCCGAGCGTGTATTCGCCCGCGCTCACCGGCTCGGTCCCGGCGAGAATCTTGATCAGGGTGGATTTCCCGGCTCCGTTCACACCTACCAGCGAGATCCGTTCGCCACGCTCGATAATGAAATCCACGCTGGCAAAAACTTCATGGTCGCCGTAGCTCTTGGCGACCTTCTTGAACTCCGCCACCACCCGGCCGCTCGGCTTGGGCTGCGGGAACCGGAAGTGGATCGCCTTTTCCTCCGGCGGGATCTCGATCTTCTCGATGCGCTCCAGTTCCTTGATGCGGCTCTGCACCTGCTTGGCCTTGGTGGCCTGGAAGCGGAACCGGTTGATGAACGCTTCGAGCTGCTTGACCCTGTCGCGCTGGTTGTCGTAGGCTGCTTGAAGCTGCGCGCGCCGCTCGTCCCGCTGCTGCTCGTAGCGGGTGAAGCCTCCCGTGTAGAAGTGCAGGCGCTTGTTCCAAAGCTCCACAATCTTGCGCACGGTGACGTCCAGGAAGTAGCGGTCGTGGGACACCAGGACGACGGCGTAGGGGTAGGCCGCCAGGTACTGCTCCAGCCAGTTGCGGGCTTCCAGGTCCAGGTGGTTGGTGGGCTCGTCGAGCAGCAGCAGGTTGGGTTTGGCGAGCAACAGTTTGGCCAGCGCAATGCGCATCTGCCAGCCGCCGGAGAATTCCTCGGTCCGGCGCTTCCAGTCCCGCTGCGGAAACCCCAGGCCGTCGAGCACCATGCCGGCCTGCGCCTCCACGGCATACCCGTCGCGCGCGCGAAACTCGCTTTCCGCGCTGTGAAAGCGGTCCGCCACCTGCCCGTATTCGGGGCTATCCGGGTCCAACTCGGACATGCGATGGGCAAGCTGCTCCTGCTCGTCTTCGAGCGCGCGCAGATCGGCGAACACGGTCATGCATTCGGCAAACACGGAGCGGCCGGAAAGCGACAAGCCTTCCTGAGGCAGGTACCCGAGGGTGACGCCCTTCTGGGTGGCGACGCTGCCGGAATCCAGGCCTTCGATTCCCGCCAACACCTTCAGCAGCGAGGATTTTCCCGTGCCGTTGGCGCCTACCAGTCCGGCGCGCTCGTTGGGCGTGACCAGCCAGTCCGCGTTCTCGAAAAGGATCTTGGGGCCATAGCGCTTCCCGGCCCCGGTGAGTTGGATCATCAGTTCTATTCTAGCCGCCGGCTTTCACAGCCAGTATTGCCATTGCCCCGTGTGCAGCACGTAGGCCGATAAAAGGCCGTTGGTGACGGCGTGCGCCACCATGCAATCGGCCAGGTTCTTCGTGCGCACCAGCCACCAGTTGTAGATAATCCCCGCCGCCAGCCCCACATCCCAGTACGGCCCGTGTTCGGAGGCGAACAGAACGGCGGCGATCCAGAATGCCGACGGGATGTAGGCTCCAAGCGGGATGGATTCAAAGTCGCGATGCGCCAGCCAGCGCATCAGCCAGCCGCGCCAGAAAAGCTCCTCCACCACCGGGACCAGCGCCGTACAGCCGAACATGCGAACGGCGATAAACCACCAGTTCCGCCTCAGAGCCTCCGGCGCCGAACTGGCCGCGGCGCCCATCGGCGCGTTGTCGAACAGCCAGTAATGGCGGTAACCGGGGCCAAAAAGAACGTCGGGCGCGATCCAAATCAGGAATACGGCCGCTCCGATGGCGGCGCTGGCGAAAGGCGCGGAAGCGCGCCGGGGAAGGACCCGCCACGAGACGAACCCAATTAAGGCCATCGCTACGACCACCCGGAGCGGGTAAAACCACTCAGGCGGCAGGGCTAACGCATGCTCCGCCGCCATGAGAGCCACGAAGGCGGCGAACGGCGCGACATACGCCGCGGTAGCGGTACGCCGCATGGGCTAACGCGCGCGGCGCGGCGCGAGGACCGGCTGGCGGGCGTTGAGCACGGGGATCAGAGAATTGCTTTCGGCTTCGGGAGGGCGGGCGGTCCGGGCGGCCAGTTCGCGGTTGAGCGAGGCGATGAATTCCTGAATTTGCGACTGCATCTCACCCATCTTCTCGCGCATGTTGAGGATGATTTCAACGCCGGCGAGATTCACGCCCAGGTCGCGCGTCAGGTGGAGGATCACCTCGAGGCGCTCCAGGTCCCCATCCGTGTAAAGCCGCGTATTGCCTTCGCTGCGCGACGGTTTAAGCAGCCCCTCGCGTTCGTAAAGCCGCAACGTTTGGGGGTGCAACTCATACTGTTCAGCCACCGCGGAGATCATGTAAGCGGCTTTGGATTTGGCCTTAGGCATGACGGTTCCTCAGACTTGGGTCCACATGGCGGCGCGCGGATCTTCCGGGTGCAGGGTAGAGAGCTCGCGGAGCAGCTCGCGAGTCCGCTCGTCGTGGGCATCGGGGGCCTGGATGGCCACCTCGACAATCTGATCGCCGCGCTGATTGGTGCGCGAATTCAAGACGCCCTTTTCGCGCAGGCGGAGGCGCTGGCCATCTTGCGCGCCTTGCGGAATCTTCAGTAGCGCGCGGCCATCGATGGTGGGCACTTCGATCTTGGACCCGAGGGCCGCTTCCCAGACGGCGACGGGGACCTTGATCTCGATGTTGTCGCCGTCGCGGTGAAAGAAGGGGTGTTCCGCCACTTTGGTGGTGATATAGAGGTCGCCCGGCTCGGCGCCGCGGGCTCCGGCGTTTCCCTTGCCCGGCACGCGCAGGCGGGAGCCGTTGCGGGCGCCCGGAGGAATACGGATCTCGACAGTTTCCTGACGGGCCACGCGTCCGTCGCCGCCGCAAGTGGGGCAGGCGTTTCGCAGTTTGCCGGATCCTCCACAACGCGGGCAGTTGATATTGAATCGCATGGCGCCGGCCATCTGCGTGACATGGCCGGTACCCTTGCATTCGGGGCACACCACTTCGCCGGCTCCAGTGGAACCGGTACCGTGGCAGGTGTCGCAGACCTCGTAACGCGTGATGCCGAGGCGGGCCTGCATCCCCTTGATGGCCTGCCAGAAATCGATGTCCATCGCGTACTCGAGGTCGCCGCCCTTCTCCTCCTCGACGGTCTCGTGCGGAGCGCCGCCATGGCCAAAGAACTGGGAGAAGATATCGCGGAAGCCGCCGCCGGTCTCCGTCCCGGCTTTGCGCCCCGCTCCCCCCGCTCCCGCCCCCGCTCCGGCGGCGCCGGAAAAGTAATCGGAGAAATCGAAGCCGCTAAAATCCGGGCCGGGTTGAGGTCCCTGGCCGCCGGGTCCGCCGGGCCCTGCGCCGGCGAAGGCGTTGTCCGAATAGAAGCCAACCTGGTCGTACATCTGGCGTTTCTTCGGATCGCTCAGCACGTCGTAGGCTTCCTGGACGCTCTTAAAACGATCCTCGGAGGACTTGTCCCCCGGATTCAAATCGGGGTGGTACTTGCGCGCAAGTTTCCTGTAGGCTTTGCGGATTTCCTCCACGGAAGCCTTACGTTCCACCCCGAGGGTTTCGTAGTACTCGCGCTTGGGAGCCGGCATATACTAACGGCCGGGCCGCTCTTTTACGTTTGCGGTTCGGCCAGCGGTCAATCTCACTTCTTGTCGTCGACGTCGACGAACTCGGCGTCCACGACATTGTCTTTACCCTTGTCGGGACCGCCGGGGCCACCGGCCGATGGTCCGCCATCGGTGGGAGGAGCGCCGGCAGCGCCGCCGGGCTGCTGCGAGGCCGACTTGTACATGGCCTCGGCCAGCTTGTGGCTGGCGGTGGTGAGCCGGTCGACCGCGGAATTGATCTTGTCCGGGTCGTTCTCGGTCATCGCCTTGCGGGTCTCGGCGAGGGCCGATTCGATCTCCTTGGCCTCCGCCTCGCCGACTTTGGAGCGGTGCTCCTTCAAAGTCTTCTCGACGTTGTAGACCATGGCGTCGGCGCGGTTGCGGGCTTCGATGGTATCGCGCTGCTTGCGGTCGTCGGCCGCGTTGGATTCGGCGTCCTTGGCCATCTTCTCGACTTCGTCCTTGGAGAGGCCGGAGGACGAGGTGATGGTGATCTTCTGCTCGTTGTTGGTGGCGCGGTCCTTGGCGGTCACGTTGAGGATGCCATTGGCGTCGATATCGAAGGTGACCTCGACCTGCGGGACGCCGCGCGGGGCCGGCGGCAGGTTGCCAAGCTGGAACACGCCGAGCAGCCGGTTGTGCGACGCCATCGCGCGCTCGCCCTGGTAGACCTTGATCTCGACCGACGGCTGGTTGTCGGAAGCCGTCGAGAAGACCTCGCTCTTGCGGGTTGGAATCGTAGTGTTGCGATCGATCAGCTTGGTGAAGACGCCGCCCAAAGTCTCAATGCCGAGCGAAAGCGGGGTGACGTCGAGGAGGAGCACGTCCTTGACTTCGCCGCCCAGCACGCCGCCCTGCACCGCCGCGCCCACGGCCACGACTTCATCGGGGTTGACGCCGCGATGCGGCTCCCTGCCGAAGAGGTCGCGCACAAGTTGCTGAATGCGCGGCATGCGGGTCTGGCCGCCGACCATGACCACCTCGTCGATCTGCTGCGGGGTCACATTGGCGTCCGACATGGCCTGTTTGCACGGGCCCATGGAACGCTGCACGATGTCCTCGACCATCTGCTCGAAGCGGGCCCGCGTGAGCTTCATCTGGAGGTGTTTCGGTCCGGTGGCGTCGGCGGTGACAAAGGGCAGGTTGATGTCGCTTTCGAGCAAAGTGGAGAGCTCGATCTTGGCCTTTTCGGCGGCTTCTTTCAAGCGCTGGAGGGCCATCTGATCCTTGGAGAGGTCGATGCCGTTTTCGCGCTTGAACTCGGCCACGATCCAATCGATGACGCGCTGGTCGATGTTGTCGCCGCCCAGGTGCGTGTCGCCGTTGGTGGACTTCACTTCGACCACGCCTTCTCCCACTTCGAGGATGGAGATATCGAAAGTGCCGCCGCCAAAATCGTAGACCGCGATGGTTTCGTTCTTCTTCTTGTCCAGTCCGTAGGCGAGCGCGGCCGCGGTGGGCTCGTTGATGATACGCATGACCTCAAGGCCGGCAATCTTGCCGGCGTCCTTGGTGGCCTGCCGCTGCGCGTCGTTGAAATAGGCCGGGACGGTGATGACGGCTTGGGAGATTTTCTCGCCCAGGTAAGACTCGGCCGCTTCCTTCAGCTTGGTGAGGATCATAGCCGAGATTTCCGGCGGGGAGTACTTCTTGCCGCTGATGTCCAGGCGCACGTCGGCGTTATCGCCGCGGACCACGTGGTAGGGCACCATCTTCATCTCTTCGTTGACCTCATCGAAGCGGCGCCCCATGAACCGCTTGATGGAGAAGACCGTGTTTTCCGGGTTGGTGATGGCCTGGCGCTTGGCGACCTGGCCCACCAGGCGCTCGCCGCTCTTGGTGAAAGCCACGACCGATGGCGTGGTGCGCGCGCCCTCCTGGTTTGCGATGACGGTGGGTTGTCCACCTTCCATCACGGCGACCACCGAGTTGGTGGTACCTAAGTCAATACCGATAATTTTTCCCATTGGGGTCGAAAGCCTCCGTCGTTTCTTAAGATTGCCTGCCGCCGCGAGGAGCGGCCTTATTTAGTACAAGACCATTATCAAACCTTAGTGCGTCATTGTCAAGTAAGAACGCTTGCCCGACCGAGCCGCGAACGTGAGAGAGCGGTTGCCCGACCTACAACCCTAAATCGAATCAACAACCTACCGTCAAATTGGGTTCGTTTGGTGAGCGTCGGGTAACGTAGGTCAGACGACCGAGCCGTCGTATCCGCTGCGCCAAGTCTTGCAGCTGGGGTTCAGCGCATCGCCCGTAAAGCCGGGCGGGACGGTGCCGGTGGCGGCAAAGCGATACAGCGCCGCCTTGAAGACGCCGGTGACCGCCGAACTCACAACCGCGAGGAAGAGCGCGTACACCAAGCCCACGACGACGGACCCCGCGCGGTCGAAGCGCCAAATCAGGAAGCCCATCAGGAATCCGGGGATCAGCAGGAGGGTGTTCAGCAGGCCGAAACCGAAACTGCCGATCAGCTCTTCGCCCCACTGTTGACGGAACAACTCCTCGGAGCGATAGATGGAATCGAAAACGCCGCGATCCTCCATCATCAAGACCGGAACCAGCAGGTAGGTCATCATGGTCCAACCGATCGAGAACGTGGCGCCCACCAGGCGGGAAACCAGACCGCGGCGGTTGTTGAAAGTACTCAAGACCAACCCGACGGTGGCCGCTACCAGCGCCCAGACGGCAATGCGTCCCGTGCGCGCGAGGGCCGCGCCGAAGCCATCGGCCAGGGTCGGACGGCCGCCCGAGAGCCGGATGCCGGCGCAACCGATCAACGCGCTGTTGAAGAAAATAATCAGGAAGTGGTTGAGGTAATACCAGAGGAAGACGGCAGCGTACATGTCCCAAGTTCCGGTGCGGTGGGCGATGGATCCCAAGGTACCGTCGCGGTATAAGGGCACGAAGAAACCGGCGGCCAGCAGCACCACGCAAGTGCCGCTCAAGACCGGAAAGAGCAGGATTTTGCCGTCCTCGCTCAATACCGAGAAGCTCTCCTTGTACAAGCGCCAGGTTCGCTCCAATACACCCATTGACAGACGCCTCCACTCTCGGTTCTATCATGGCCGGCGGGAAAGGCCAATGCTATCTATGGCTATGGGCTTGAGGGGGACGGCCGGACGCGGCCGCGGGGGGATTTCGGAAAATTGCGGAACGAAGCCAAATTGGGAGACGGGTTGCCGATTCGATTGGGATTGGATGGGGGCGGGGACCGGGACTCCGGCGGCTGCGGTCTTTTCCAGGCCCTTGCCTTCCTCGATTTGTTGAGTGGTCGACATAGATGCTTCCTGGCTTGACGGTACCAGGCAGGCTGGCGGGACAGGGCTTGAGGCGAGAAGAAAGTGGTTTGGATTGAGCGGGATAGGGATTTTAAAGGTTCAGTGACTGGCTGGCGCCGGTTCTGCCGGGGAGACCACAGGCCGTTGCGGGACCTGCCATCCCTCAACCCCTAAATGGCGTGTCGGACGCTTCAATCGGAATGCCGGTGTATCCGTAGCTACTCAACAGCATCCGGACGCTTTCGACGTTCAGCGCCTTGGCCGCGCCGGGCCCTACCGTGACGTGTCCGATGGGCAGTTGAGGCGGAACGGCGGCTGGCGCGGGCGCCGGCGGCTGGGCGAGGTCACCCAGAGGGTAGTAAGGGACGAGCATGGCGCCACGCACGCGGAAGCGCGGCTGAATTGGGCATATTGGATTCGGAGTGAAGATGAGACGCCATTCGGCTTCTTCCTCGAAGCCGGGGTTCTTGAAAGTCGGGATGAAGAACTGGATGGCGTCGGCGGCGCGCTGGGCGCAGAGGACCGGGTCGATGTACGGGTTCCAGCTATAGGCGATTGCGGTATCGACGATCCGGCGCTGAGTTTCGACTTTATAGAAGACCTTCCAGAACCGCATGAGGCCATGGGGACAATCCGCGCCGGTCCACTGCGCGAAGCCGGCGGAATCGAACTGGAGACTGACGCCCGCGCCGTTGGCGCCGTAGCCGCGCCACTGGCTGAGCAGGTTGTCGCGCTGGCAGAAACAGCAGATGTAGACGCCTTCATTCGTGGGGCGGCCAAGAAGCGCATTGAGTTGGTTGAGGTAAGCGCTCTTCTTCGCATCCGTGGCGGAACCGGCGAGCGCGGCGGCGACGGCTTCCGCGGCGACATGGTCGCCATGCGCCATTTCTTCTTCGTCGTTCAGGTAAAGCGTGTGGGTGAGCCAGAGACTGCGGCTTTCGATAATGCCCAGGAGTCCGGGAAGGCTCGTGTAGTGATAAAGCTCTTTGCCGGGGCTGAGAATGAGGTCGGGGCCGGCGGCGGAACCGGCCGCGCTGAGGAATCCGTTTAGCGCGGGCATGTCAATGGAACCGCGGGGCGCGGTTGAGGGGTCTGGCGCCATCAAGGAAATTGTATAGGGAAAGGGCTGCGGGTTGGTAGAAAATTGCCGCAACGGTCGCGAGCGCGATTGGACCTCGATGAGAGGCTGACTCGGGTCCGCCATCCCGGCCCGGATGCTGTTTGGGACCAGGGCGCGGATGGATCAGGTCGCGGGTCGGAAGGCGTCTCTCGGTCCCAATCCAGTCCGACCCGCGCGACTGCCTTAATTATCAAAATCTTACGGCCACCGAAGAGGCGAATAGAATACCCGTCCTGTCAACTCATTTAGCGATGTAACCCAAACCGGTCTCGGTTGGGTCAAATGAAAATGTAACCCAAGGGTGCGTGTCGCACCCCAACAGCGTGTATGTCCGGGCCCAACCAGCGGGAGGGAC